>Ga0075421_100008420_pt1 | contig 12666 bp, 9 predicted proteins | sample SoiMetdeltSBSDD5_FD_75292 | JGI IMG/M metagenome (GOLD analysis project Ga0075421, IMG submission 75292) | Bulk soil microbial communities from a Populus tree surrounding site in Tennessee, USA - Soil MetaG P. deltoides SBSDD5 | ecosystem: Environmental > Terrestrial > Soil > Tree plantation... | reverse complement strand
CCGGACGCCAGCGCCCGCGCTTCCTCGGTGTTGACGACGTCGTACGGAACCGCGGCCACGCGTGCCGCGGAGTCTGGAGTGGGACGGAGTGCACGAAACGGAAAGATGGAGGCCATGGAGGACTACGATTATAGGAGGCCTCAGGGTCCAGGCCTCAGGGCTCAGGGCTGTCTCAGGCCTCAGGAGTTAGGCAGTAGGCATGAGGGCTGCCCCTTGGAAGTCAGGAACAAGAGGGGGTCGTTGTGTGATTTCGTCGCGCTCCAACGCGTGCAGGCATGGCAGATTTTTCATCCGCTGCTGCGCGCCCTGTCGATTCGCTAGCAATTTGAGGGGCGTGGATTGTGCTCACGGGCGAGCATGCCTTCCATCACATCGTTCCGCCAATTGATCCTGTGGCAGAAGTCCATGGACCTCGCCGTCCAGTGTTACCAGCTGGCGCGCCACTTGCCGCGATCAGAACAGGACGTTCTCGGCTATCAAATCCGGAAGTCCTCCATATCGATGCCGTCCAATGTCGCCGAGGGATTCAGCCGACACTCGACGGCTTTCTACGTCCAGCATCTCTGGACGGCTCACGCGTCTGGAGCCGAACTCGAAACGCAACTTGAAATTGGCCGCCGAATAGAGATCGTGAGTGAGAGAGATGCCGAAAGACTCATCGCGGATGCTCAAGAGGTGGGTCGAATTATCAATGGGCTGGTGCGATCACTGGAACGAGGGCCAATGAGAGCCCCGGATCCGAACGACTGACTCCTGAATCCTCTCGACACTAAGTCTGAGACGGCCCCTGATGTCTGCCGCCTGATCCCTGGTGCCTGAGACAGCCCTGAGGCCTGAGGCCTGGGCCCTGAGGCCTCATGATGGCATTGACTCCCGTGATATCAAAGGAACGATGGAGGTGATTGCACTCGTCGCGGTCGCACTTGTCGCCGGCGGGCTCACCATGGTGCTCGTCCAATCGCACGCGCGCCGACAGATTGCCGAAGCGCGCGCCGAGCTGGCCGCACAGCTCGCCGCAACGAACCAGGACAACAAGTGGCTCACGGAGGAAATCGATCGGCAGAAGGCCGCCCTCGGTGCCACCCAGCAGCTGCTCGACAAGGCGGAACACAGACTGCGCGACGTGTTCCAATCGGCGGCGGCAGAGGCCCTGAAGGACAATCGGTCGGCGTTTCTCGACCTCGCCAAGACCTCGTTTGCCGCGTTTCACCAGCCGATTGCCGACACATTGAAGAGAGTCGATGTCAAGTTGGCGGAAACCGAGCGCGATCGAATTGCCGCGTACAGCCGCCTCAGCGAGCAGGTCGCGGCGCTCGGATCGACGGCAACTACTCTTTCGCGGGCGCTGCGAACGCCCGCTGTCCGAGGCCGCTGGGGTGAAATGCAGCTCCGGCGTGTGGTGGAAGTGTCCGGAATGGTGCAGCGCTGTGATTTTGACGAGCAGCCACCTTTGACCAGCGACAACGGACGACTTCGGCCGGACCTGATCGTTCATCTTCCAGGGTCCAAGCGCATCGTCGTAGATGCCAAGGCGCCACTCGAGGCATTTCTCGACGCGCAGGATGCCACAGACGAAGACACGCGCCTCTTGAAGCTGCAGGCGCACGCTCGACAGGTGCGCGATCACGTGGACCGGCTCGGCGCCAAAGGGTATTGGGAGGCTCTTGGTGACTCGCCGGAAATGGTCGTGATGTTCCTGCCGGGCGAAACACTGTTCAGTGCGGCTCTACAGCATGACCTGACGCTCATCGAGCACGGCCTGCGCCAGCGGGTGCTGCTGGCCAGCCCTATCACCCTCATCGCCCTTCTGACGACCGTCGCGCATACCTGGCGCCAGGAGGCGCTTGCCGACAATCATCGGGAGGTCGCGCGGCTCGGGCGCGAGTTCTATGACCGTTTGGCCGTCTTTGCGGGTCATCTGGACGAGGTGCGCAAGAAGCTCGATGGCGCTGTCCAGGCGTACAACCAGGCGGCGGGCTCCTTCGAGGCGCGTGTGCTCGTCAGCGCCAGACGACTCAGAGACCTGGAGGCCACGACGGCCGCGGAGCTGCCGCCCGCCGAGCCGATCGATACCGTTCCCCGGGTGCTCAGACAGATTGGGTTGATGGGACTACCGGAAGGCGCGCTGAACGAGGAGCCGGAGGGTCCGGAGACCTGAAGGTCTCCGGCTACCTATCGTGACGCGGTAGCAACCTCTTACATGTAGCCGGAAGCCTTCAGGCTTCCGGTCGCGGAAATTAGTGGGTCGAGAGTTCGGATTTGAAATAATGGAGAGATGGAGCCTCTCGCCGGCGCCGCCGCGCCGCCGGCTGCTACGGACTTTATTCGGGAGATCGTTGCCGAGGATCTCCGCACCGGCAAGCACGCCGGGCGCGTACACACGCGTTTTCCGCCCGAGCCGAACGGGTATTTGCACATCGGTCACGCCAAGTCGATCTGCCTGAATTTCGGTGTCGCCGCGGAGTTTGGCGGACTTTGCAACCTCCGCTACGACGACACGAATCCCACCAAGGAGGATGTCGAGTACGTCGAGGCGATTGAAGAGGACGTCCGCTGGCTCGGGTTCGACTGGAGCGATCGCAAGTTCTACGCATCGGACTACTTCGAGGCGCTTTACAGCTACGCCGAGCAACTGATTCGCGAGGGAAACGCGTACGTCGACAGCCTGACAGCCGACGAGACTCGCGACTACCGAGGTACGCTCACCGAGCCAGGGCGGAACAGTCCTTACCGCGAGCGAAGCGCGGAGGAGAACCTCGACTTGTTCCGCCGGATGCGCGCCGGAGAGTTTCCCGACGGCACACACGTGCTACGCGCCAGAATCGACATGGCGTCGCCGAACATCAACATGCGGGATCCGACGCTCTACCGCATTCGGCATGCGGCACATCATCGAACCGGAGATGCGTGGTGTATCTATCCGACCTACGACTACGCGCACCCGATCTCCGACGCGATCGAAGGGATCACCCACTCTCTCTGCACCCTGGAGTTCGAAGACCATCGACCGTTGTATGACTGGGTGATCGAGAACACCAGACCCGCTGCGCGGCCACAGCAAATCGAGTTCGCACGCTTGAATCTGAACTACACGATCATGAGCAAACGGAAGCTGCTCGCGCTCGTCGAGCGGAAGCTCGTGACCGGCTGGGACGATCCGCGGATGCCGACAATCGCAGGGCTGCGCCGCCGCGGCTATACGCCAGAGGCAATTCGCGATTTCTGTTCGCGCATCGGCGTCGCGAAGAAAGAAAACGTGGTTGACGTCGCGCTGCTGGAACACACGGTCCGCGAGGACCTCAACCGAAGAGCACCGAGAGCCCTCGCGGTCCTCCGTCCCCTGCGCGTGGTCGTTGAGAACTATCCCGAAGATCGGGAAGAGTTCATCGAGGCGGTCAACAACCCCGAAGAACCCGCCGCCGGAACGCGGCGCCTGCCGTTTTCGCGCGAGCTGTACATCGAGCGTGACGATTTCATGGAGAATCCGCCGAAGAAATTCTTCCGGCTCGCACCGGGAGCGGAGGTGCGGCTTCGGCATGCCTACATCTTGAAATGCGATCGGGCGATCAAGGACGCGTCCGGAGTCGTCACGGAGTTGCGCTGTACCTACGATCCCGAGTCATTGTCGGGCGCCACGGCGAACCGGCGCGTCAAAGGAACGATCCATTGGGTGTCCGCACGCCACGCGCGGACCGCGGAGGTACGACTCTACGACCGGCTCTTCCGCTCGGCAGATCCAAGCGAGGGCGACCGCGACCCGCTGAGCGATCTCAATCTCGAGTCTCTAAACAAGCTCGTGGACTGCAAGGTCGAGCCTGCGCTCGCCGAAGCGGCTTCGGGTGCCCGGTTCCAGTTCGAGCGGCTGGGTTACTTCAGCGTGGATCCGGACTCTCGCGAGGGAACTCCCATATTCAACCGCACGGTCACGCTCAAGGACACGTGGGCGAAGATCGTCCGTGCTTCCGAGCCCACTCCCTGAGCTGCGCGGCAGCCGCCATCGCCGGTGGCTCGAAGGGCAGCTGATCCACTGGCCACGGCAGCCGCCACGTCCAGTTTGAATTGTTCACCGTAGCTGGCTGGTTGATGCGGTCGTGCCAGCCAAAGACGTCCTGAATCGGAAATATCAGAACGTCCGAACCCGACGCGTACAGAATTTCGAGCAGCGCCTCTCGAAGCGGATGGGACATGGCGGCCCGATCGACAGCGCTGGCCAAATCCTCGTCGGTCAGTCGTGCGCGCAGCGACGGGATCGCAAGCACCGCCTGTCTTTCGGCCCGCGACGCGTTCTGCCACCACATACCCATCGGCTCGGTATCGTGCGTACCTGTCGTTGCGACACCGACCGGCGGGTAGTCGCGCGGATCCTTGAACGGTTGTCCCTCTTGGTGCCAATACCGTTCCCACCGCAACACCTTGTAGCCGGCAATGCCCTTTCTAGCGAGCGAATCGCGGACGAATTGCGGGACGATCCCGAGATCTTCCGCGGTAATGTACGCGCCCGAGCTCCTGAATACTTCCAGCACGCGCTCGCCGAGTTGTACTTGTGACGGTTCGTCGGGTGGGCTGAACTGGGCAGCGCCGCCATCGTGCGGCCGGAAATAGGTGCGGTAGAAGCCGACCAGATGGTCCACTCGATATCCGTCAAAGAGTGCCGCGTTCCGACGCGCGCGGTCTCGCAGCCAATCGAACCCGCGCTCCGCCAGCACGTCCCAGCGATACACCGGCATTTCCCAGTTCTGTCCGGTCTCGCTGAACGCGTCGGGTGGGACCCCGATTGACGCGTCGAGCCGAAACTCATCTTGACGCGCCCAGACGTCGGCGCTGTCGCCGCTCACCATGAACGGCAGGTCGCCGAAGAGCGCGACATCGCCCGCGTCGCGGCGGGCGTCGGCCCACTGGTCGTCGGCGACCCACTGAAGGTACTGGCGGTACAAAACATCGTCCGCCAATTCGACGCGCGCCTGAGCTAAGGCAACCGGTGTTCGATCGCGGACCGGCGCCGGCCATTCAGCCCACGGTCGCTCGCCGTGTGCCGCGTGCAGCGCGCGAAACAGGGCGTAGTCGTCGAGCCACCAGGCCTGGTCCCTGGTATATGCGCGAAATGCCGTGGCCCGTCGCGTTCCCGACGCCAATTCGGTGTCGCGAAACCGCTCGAACGAGCCACGCAACGCGCTTTCCTTGAGCCGGCGGACGACCTGGTAATCGACACCGGGCGAGTTGCGCGCCGCCTCGAGCCGACCGCGGAAATCGTCGCCGAGACGATCGGCTATCCACGCGAAGTCCTCCATCTGCCCGACGGATATGAACTGCGGATCGGTCGCCATCGCGCTGAGCGGCGAATAGGGCGACGTCTCTGATGGAGGCATTTCGTTGATAGGCAGGAGCTGCAGTAGGCGAACACCTGCGCTGTCGAGCCATCCCGCCATGCGTGGGATGTCGGCGATCTCGCCGATCCCCCAGCTCTCCGAAGAGGGCATCGAGAACAACGGAATCAGAATTCCAGCGCGTCGCGACAATGTCCCGGGCATCAATGCGCCACGAACCGAAGCACACGATCGACAGCATCGCAAAACACGTCGGGCGGCGGAAGCAGGCTGACCACCAGGTGGCTCTCGCGCGTGAAGTCGAAAAAGTATCCTGGATGTACCAGGATCTTCTCGTGTTCTAGCAGATTGAGTACCAGATCCTCCTCACGTTGGATCGACGGTACGCGCACGACCGCCGACCATCCACCTTCAGCGCGCAGGACGTCACATGACGGATGGGCGCCGGTGGCAGTACGCAACACAGCGAGGTTGTGCCGGATGCGGTCATGAATGGCCGAACGCACGGAGGCACCGGCCCGGAGAAGCTGAGGCAGGGCGATTTGTACGGGCGTCCCCACGGATAAATACGTGTCGGCAATCAGCTCGAGGGACGCGAGCGCGGCGGTCCGATCGGACGCAGAGCCTCCGACGATCATCCAGCCCAGCTTGAGCTGCGGCAATCCAACGGTTTTGGAAAGCCCGCCCAGCGAGAAAGACAGCACATCCGTCGCAGCGGCGATGTCAGTCAGCGGATCCGCCGCCTCGAGTGGGTAGTCAGCAAATACTTCATCAGCGATCAGTGCCCACCCGCGTCGCCGGCAAAGTGCCTGCACTGCCGCGAAGTCGTTTCGTGTGAGGTACGATCCTGTCGGGTTGTTTGGCGAGACGACAAGCAGAGCGCGTGTGTTGTCCGGTGCATCTGCGAGGGACGACATGTCAATAGACCACGTCTGGTGGTACTCCAACAGATATGGGTGTGCGCGAACAGTTTCCAGCTCGGTCAGCTGTTCGAAAAGTGGGTAGCTTGGCTGCGGCACGAGCACCGTGTCGCCAGCTCTGCACAAGAGCTTGAACAGCCAGCTATACGCCTCGCTCGTGCTGGCGGTGAGTACAACCTGCGCTGGATCGACCGTCGCTCCGCGCCGTTCCTGATCTGTTGCGACCGCATTCCGAGCGGACGGCAGTCCGAACGGATGCGGATCGTATTCGAGAGCCGCAGCGTCCGCGAGCGGCTCGAGAAGGCCGGTTGGATAGCAAATGCCCGAATGCGTCGGATTCGACTCAGTGAGATCGACGATGCGTACGCCTCGCCTATGGAAGGAATCGAGCGCGCGAGTCAGCGCGTTTGCTTCGGCGCGCGCAGGAAGGCGAGGTGACAGCACACGCCATCATCCCATGAAGAACTGTCAAATCTCGATGCGCTCACCATGCGTCGGCATCAGCGCGTCCCACCCGAGTTGCTCCTTGAGGCGGATCTGAAGCGCGGTCATCGGCTCGACTTCGCCGTGTACCAGACACAGACGCTTCGGAGCGCGCGGTATCGTACGAAGCCACTTGAGAATCTCGCCCCGGTCCGCATGTGCAGACATCGAATCGATTTTGACTACCCGTGCCGCAACCGGCACCAGTCGACCGTGAATCCTCACTTCGCGCGCACCGTCGACGAGCTGGCGACCGCGCGTACCCGCCGCCTGATAGCCCACGAAGAGCATGGTGTGCCTGGAGTCGGGCAGCGCAGCGGCCATGTGATGAAGCACGCGGCCTCCGGTCGCCATCCCGCTCGAGGAGATCACAATCGCGCTCGCCTGCGAGGCCGTCAGTGCCTTTGACTCCTGCGGAGTGCTGATGGTCTGGAACCGCGTCGATCCAAACGCCGCCACGCCCTTCTGTGCTGGTCGAATGTCTGGATCCAGTTCAGCAACGCGTGCGGTGTAGAACCGCAGCGCTTCAGCGGCCATCGGACTGTCCACGTACACCGGCAAGACAGGGATGCGCCGTTCCAGCTCGAGGCGCCGCACCCAGTAGAGCAACTCCTCGACCCGGCCAATCGCAAATGCCGGAATGATTACCTTTCCGCCGCGGCGGGAAGTGTCGCGGATGACTTCCGCAAGTGGCTCGCCATTGTCGTCGAGCGCATGGTCCCGATCGCCGTAGGTGGATTCAACCAGCACCAGGTCGGCTTCGACCGCTGCGGCGGGGTCGGGCAGCACCGGTCGGTTGTACCGGCCCAGATCGCCTCCGAACAGCAGGGTAGCGCCGCCAGCCAGCTTCATCACTACATACGCCGACCCGAGCAGGTGGCCAGCCGTTGCGAAGCGGATACCGATGCCGGGGGCGACTTCAATGTCCCGGTCGTAACCGAGTGGCTGCAGCTGGGTGAGCGCGCGGAGGGCGTCCGGCTCGCGATACAACGGCAGGGCCGGATGGTGTTTGGTGTAGCCGTGCCGGTTTGCCTGTCGCGCATCCTCCTCCTGGATGCGCGCCGAGTCGGGCAGCACGAGACGGCACAGGTCGGCCGTCCCGCCGGTGCAGAAAATGCGGCCGCGATATCCCTGTGCGACAAGGCGCGGCAGATAGCCGACATGATCGAGATGCGCATGAGTCAGCACCACCGCGGTGACAGATTGTGGAGGAACGGGAAACGCCTCCCAGTTTCGAAGGCGCAGTTCCTTAAGTCCCTGAAACAATCCGCAGTCGATGAGCACTCGGCTTCCGCCGTGCTCCAACAGGTATTTGGAGCCGGTTACCGTCCGCGCGGCGCCAAGAAAGGTCAGAGTGGACACATATGGACAATATCAAGCCTGCCCTTCCTAGGCCCTGATATTGATATTCTTGCCCTATGCGTCCTGCCTTTCGGTTCGCAGCCTTTTTGTGTCTTTGCGACCTGGTGCTGGCGGCCGCCCTGTCGGCGCAGGCACCGCGCCGTCTTACGGTTCAGGCCATTTACGATCCGGACCAGCGGGTCGATTTCAGCGGAGCGCCTCCCACCAACCTCCGGTGGATCGACGACGACAGCTACCTGCAGACGCGGCGGGCGAATGGCAGCGTTGAATGGTTGACAGTCGACGCCGTGTCTGGCCGCTCATCACCTCTGTTCGATGCCGCTCGAATGGAGACGGCCTTCGCCGGCGTACCGGGAGTGACGAAAGAGGAGGCAGCGGCCGTCGCGCGGTCGGGCGATCTGCACTTCAATTCGCAGTGGACCGCGGCAATCGCCGATGTCAATCAGGACCTCTACTTCTATGATTTTTCGACGGGGACCGCGACACGCCTCACCTCCGTAGCGGGCCGCGAAGAGGAGCCGACGTTCAGCCCAAACGGCCGCACCGTCGCGTTCGTGCGTGCAAACAACCTTTACGTGATCGATGTGGCGACACGGAAAGAGATCACGCTGACCTCGGATGGTAGTGGCGACATTCTGAACGGCAAACTGGATTGGCTTTACCAGGAGGAGATTTATGGCCGCGGGCGGTTCCGCGGGTACTGGTGGAGCCCCGATTCTGCGAGTCTGGCGTTCCTTCAGCTCGACGAGCGACCCGTTCCCGAATACACCGTCGTCGACGATTTCTCCTACAGGCCAACCGTCGAAGTGACCGACTATCCCAAGGCTGGCGATCCGAATCCGCTCGTCAAGCTCGGGATTGCACGCGCGACCGGCGGAACCGCGCATTGGGTGCAGCTCGACGCATACGCCGGAGGCGACTTTCTGATTGTTGACGTGGACTGGGTTCCCGATTCGCGTAGCGTCGCGTTTCAGGTACAGGACCGGGAGCAGACGTGGCTCGACCTGAATCTCGCCGACGCGGCGTCGGGCCGCACCAGTCGCGTGCTGCGCGAAACCACGCCCGCATGGGTGAACGTCAACGGAAGTGCGACCTGGCTCAAAGACGGGTCGTTCGTGTGGCTGAGCGAGCGATCCGGCTTCAAGCATCTATACCGATATCGCCGCGATGGCAGCCTCGTTGGCCACATGACAGACGGACGATGGGAAGTGAGGACGTTCTATGGCGTGGACGAGGAACGTGGCGTCGCGTACTTCGACGCCGGGGCGCGTCGTCACATCGACACCGACATCTACCGCATCGGCCTCAACGGGCAAGGCCTCACACGGCTATCGCGCACCGACGGCACGCATCGCGCCATCTTCAATCCGTCGTTCACGCGCTACGTCGGAGTGTGGAGCGACGCCGCCACGCCTGCACAGGTGCGGCTCCATAGCGCTGATGGTGCCGAGATTCGCGTGATTGACGCGAACTCCGTTCCGGCCCTCGCGCAGTACCGCCTGTCGAAACCGGAATTCGTTGAACTCCGGGCGCGTGACGGCTTCGTGATGGACGCGATGATTATCAAGCCGCCCGATTTCGATCCGTCGCGGCGCTATCCGGTTTTTCAGCTGACGTATTCCGGACCCGGAACAGCGTCGGTCCGCAATCAGTGGGCTGGATCGACATTCATGTACCACCAGCTGCTTGCCCAGCACGGCGTCGTTGTCTGGGTGCTCGACAACCGTAGTGCCAGCGGCAAGGGCGCCGAATCCCAGTGGCCCGTCTACCTCCGGCTCGGCGAGCTCGAGTTGCAGGATCTCGAGGACGGCGTCAGCTGGCTCAAGCGTCAGACCTTCATCGATCCTTCTCGCATCGTCCTGCATGGCTGGAGCTACGGAGGCTTCATGACGTCGTACGCGCTCACGCACAGCACGAGCTGGGCGGCAGGCGTCGTCGGCGCGCCCGTGACGGACTGGAGAAACTACGACACCGTATATACCGAACGGTACATGAAGACGCCGCAGAACAATCCCGACGGTTACAAGCGCACGGCGCCGCGGTTTGCGGCGGCCAACCTGCACGGCCGGATGCTGCTCGTGCACGGAACCATCGATGACAACGTGCACATGCAGAACTCAGAGCAGTTCGCTTACGAGCTCCAGCGGGCAGGAAAGTCGTTCGAAATGATGGTGTATCCGCGATCGCGCCACGGAATCGCCGATCCCCGCCTCAACATGCACTTCCGGCAGGCGATGTTTGATTTCGTCATGAAGACTGTGGGCGGATCTGCCGGGGACCCGGTGCCCAGCGCGTCGCGGTGAGCGGCGTGTTGTCGCTCCTCGGAGCTCTCCAGTCGCGCAGTGGGATTATTGCCGCAGAACTGCGTCCGCCGCGCGCCGAGCTCGACTCGTATGAGGGCATGGACGCGTGGATTGATATGTACCACGCGGTTCGAACGCTGACTCGTCAGGACAACGCGGTTTTCCTCACCGACAGCGCCGTCGGCACGCAGGAAGAAAACAACCTGCGTCACCTTGTGAACAATCTTGGCCGCGACGTTCCGCACGAACGGGTGGTGCCGTTTCTCACGAGCAAGCACTCGCTCGAATTCTGTCTGAGCTATGCGGAGCAGGCTTGGCAGCACGGTTTCGCAGCGCTCGTGGTGCTCGGAGGCGACCGGACGGTGGGCCGCGCACGTTGTGTCGATCATGCCTGGGAACTGCGCCGCGCAATTCGGGCGCGCGAGCCACGCCTGGCACTGGGCGGTTGGGCCAATCCGTACGCGGACGCTGCGCGTCAGGCGGACTACATTGCTGACGATCGTTTCACCGCCGAGTTCTACCTGACGCAGGTAGTGAATCATCTTGAAATTGCGCCGGTTGTTCGATTCGTAGAGGAAACGCGCCGGCGCGGCCTCGACCACGTTCCCGGCGTCTTCGGCGTCTTCTATTACCGCAGCGCCAATCTCAAGACACTCAGCGCGTTGAGACAGTTTTTGCCGGTCCCCGTCGAGGCGCTCGCAGCAGAGTTCGCCGCAGGCGCAACCTCCGTTGATATTTGCGCGCGCACGCTGCGCGCTCTAATGGACCTCGGCATCCGGCATTTCTACATCAGCAACCTGCCGCCGTCGCGCGCTTCATCCACCCTCAACGCGATTCTCGAACGCATCGGCGCGCCGGCCTGATTCGATCGCCACGAGCGACAGTACCGACAATACGTAGTGTCCGGCTTTAGCCGGACCTGCGCGGCGGGTCACAAAGACACACGGAGACACGGAGACAATCGCGCGGGAAATCCGTACGTAGTGTCCGACTTGGCGGGACTATCGCCGTTAGCCGGACCGTACTGCCGCGAATCGCGGTGTGACGCTTGCAAGACTCGGCCGCATGAGAAGCCGAGCCTCGCTCAAGGGCCACCCCATCCATCCAATGCTCATTCCTTTCCCATTTGCCTTTCTAACGGGCGCATGGGGATTCGCACTCGCAGGCGCAATAAGCAAGCGTCGCGAGCTGACTAGTGTGTCGCGGCACCTCGTGCCGGCTGGCGTTGCGGCTGGTGTTCTGGCCGCCGTCCCGGGTCTCGTCGACTACGTTGGAACGGTGCCGCCAGCCAGTTCGGGAAAGTCGCGAGCGACGAAACATGCGCTGCTGAACTCTGCCGCGCTCGGGCTGTGCAGCCTCGGCTGGCTTACGGGACGGAACCCCGAGCGCACCGTACTACCGCTCCTTCTCCAGGGAATCGGCGCGGCGGCGATTTCGCTTGGGGGCTGGTTGGGCGGCACGCTTGCTTATCGGAACCAGATCGGCATCGACCATCGCTACGCGAATGCGGGTAAGTGGAAGGAAGACACTGTGGACAATGCCGACCCGGCCACCCTGTCGGCCGCGGCACACGGCCTTGACTTCAACCAGATGAAGTTGGTTCACGCTGACGACACGCGCATCGTCATCGGGCGAACCGGCAAAGGGTACGCCGCCTTCGCCGATCGATGCACGCATCGGGGAGGTCCGTTATCGGACGGTGTGCTGATGTGCGGCACGGTGCAGTGTCCGTGGCACGGATCGCAGTTCGACGTCCAGACGGGCGAAGTGAAATGCGGACCGGCGGAGGAAAGCATCGCGACGTATCCGCTCGAAGACAAGCCTGCGAGAATGGCCTGATCAATCACGCGCCTGGCGGGCCGTAAAGGCCCGCCCTACGGTAGACGACTTACCGAAGGCCTCCGGCTACTTCAGGTGACGACCGCCGTCGACGCGAATCGTCTCGCCGGTGACGAAATCGCTCTCGACGAGTGCCAATACGATTTTCGCGATTTCGATCTCGCCGCCCCATCGTCCGAGCGGCGTCGCCCGTTCAACTTGTGCTGCTTCGTCGGCCGACGTGCCCTCGGGTGGAACAATCGGTCCCGGCGCGATGGCATTCACCAGGATCCGGTCTGATGCGAGCTCGAGCGCCAGGGCCTGAGTCAAGGCGATGACGCCCGCTTTGGCTACGTAGTACGCAAGATAGCCTCGATAGCGCGGCCGGCCGCTCGCAGCGACCCAGTCGGCAAAATTGATGATGCGCCCGCCGCGCAGTCCTCGCATGTGTGGTAT
>Ga0075421_100008419_pt1 | contig 12667 bp, 10 predicted proteins | sample SoiMetdeltSBSDD5_FD_75292 | JGI IMG/M metagenome (GOLD analysis project Ga0075421, IMG submission 75292) | Bulk soil microbial communities from a Populus tree surrounding site in Tennessee, USA - Soil MetaG P. deltoides SBSDD5 | ecosystem: Environmental > Terrestrial > Soil > Tree plantation... | reverse complement strand
TCACCAGTCCGTGCGAGGGCACGACGATGACGTACTGCCCCCGATTCCCGGCGGTGGCATAGGCGTCCTTCGGGACGTCGTTCCGATCGTCCGGCACCAGCCACCATTGGCCGCCGTACTGGTGCCCGGTCGCTGCGGTCGCGGGCGCGGGCGTGCGCACGAAGTCGATCCAGACCGGAGAGATCAGCCGCTTGCCGTTCCAGACGCCGCCGTTCAGATAGAGCAGGCCGAAGCGCGCGAGGTCGCGGGCATTCGCATACACCTGGCTGCTCAAGACGAAATCACCAAAGCGGTCGACGCCCACCAGCGTGCTGCGCATGCCGATGCGATCGAGGAGCGCGCGCCGCGGGAACTCGAGGTAGGCGTTTCCGCCGCCGAGCGCGCGCTTCATCGCGTACACCGCGAGCAGCGTGTCGTAGTTCTCGTAGTTCCAGGCCGTCCCCGGCTCGCGCGCCAGCGAGCGGCTGCGCGCCGCGACCGCCGAGCTGGCGCCCGCCCAGTAGGAGAGCCCCGACCCGGTTGCATACTCGAGCCCGTTGTCGTCCACGGGCGTAAGCCCGCTCGACATGTTGAGCACGTGGCGCAGCGTGATCCGCGTGCGGGGGTCGGTACCGCTCGCGGCGCCTGCTGGCAGCCAGTCGACGTTGAGCGGCGCGTCCAGGGACATCTTCCCCTGGTCGACCAGCATGCCGATCAGCGTCGCGGCGATGCTCTTCGCGGTCGACCACGTGCGGGTGCGGGTCGTGACGTCGACACCCGGTGCGTAGCGCTCGTGTACGATCCGGCCGTCGTGCACGACGAGCAGGCTGAGGGTGACCTGCTCGGGTGATGGACGGTTGAAGGCCCAGTCGGACGCCGCAGCGAGCGCCCCCGCGTCGATCTCCGACGGCAGCGCCATGTCGGTAACCAAGTCCCCGTCGGGCCAGGGGCTTCTCGCGGGATCACCGGCCGGCGGTGCCATCGGCAGGACCGGCAGCTCGGCTATCGCGTCGAAGGTCTGGTCGGGCGCGAGCACCACGCAGCCCAGTCCTTCGCGATAGGCGGCGCGCACCACCGGAGGGCCGCCCTGCGGCGCGCCCACCGCAACGGCCTGGCGAGTCCGATCGATCACGTAGTCGCCACCCGCCGGCGTCCCAACCGGCTGCGGCAGGAAGGCGAGCTCCTGGGCAAAGACCTGCTCGAGCGTGCGGCGACTCGTGAACAGACCGTTGCACATCATGAGCGCCTGCTGGCCGTGGCGGATCATCACGCGCTGCGGCTGCCAGTAGTCGTAGCGCTCGATCTGCTCGGCGAAGGCGTGTGTCGCGAGAGCCAAGGTCGCCGTCAGCGGGACAAATCTACGGAGCATGGCGGCCGCATGATAGCGAAGCCACCTTGACAGCTCTGCCGGCGTTCCATAGCTTGCGCGGGCCGTCAGGTGATCCCGCGCGCAAGCGGCGGGATAACGGGAAGCCGGTTCGAAGCCGGCGCTGCCCCCGCAACGGTAGTCGAGTCGAAGCTGCATCGGCCGGATCCTCCGGCACCCACTGCGTTCCGATGGGCGTGGGAAGGGGATGCACGCCGGGTCGTGAAACCCGCTCGAGAGCCCGGAGACCGGCCTGACGGTACGAGACCAGCCACGCGGCGGGCGGGCGGGTACGTGCCTTCGGGCCGAACCCACTCCCCTTCCCGGGCTGGATACGCCATCACCTTGCGGGAGCGCATGGGGGGTTCAAATGTTCGACTCGTTCAAGCCATGGGTCTTGCTGGCTTTGACACTCGTGCCGGTCGTCGGCGCGGCGCCGGCGTTTGCTCAGGACGCGGTGCCGGACGAACGGCGGGTCGTCGTCACGGCAACGCGTTTACCCACGCCGATCGAGGAAGTCCTCGCCTCGGCCGTGGTGATCGGCCGCGATGAGATCGACCGCAGCCTCGCAGGTGATGCGGCCGACCTGCTCCGCTTCCACGCCGGGCTCGACATCGCCCGAAACGGCGGACCGGGGCAGGCGACCTCGCTCTTCATCCGCGGCGCCGACAGCAACCACACGCTGGTCATGATCGACGGCGTGCGGATCAACCCGGGGACGATCGGCCTGCCCGCGCTGCAGAATCTTGCGCCGCACCTCATCGAGCGGATCGAGGTCATCAAGGGGCCGCGCTCAGCGCTGTACGGGACCGACGCGATCGGCGGCGTCGTCAACGTCATCACCCGCCGTGGCTCGCAGGACGGATGGTCGGCGTCAGTGGGCTACGGCGACTACGACACGACGGAGGCGAGCGTGATCGGCGGCATGTCCGGGCCGGCGGGGTCACTCGACCTGGGCGTGTCGTGGCTCGAGAGTGAAGGATTTCCGACCCGCAGCGGCGATACGGTGGACCGCGGCTTCGAAAACCTGAGCCTGAGCCTTGGGGGCGCCACGACGGTCGGCGGCGCCGAGGTCACCGCCCGCGCCTGGCACGCGGAAGGCAACAGCGAGTACTCCGATTTCTTCGTTGCTCCCGTCGACCAGGACTTCGACAACACGACAGCCTCGCTGGGTGCGGCCTTCGCGACCGGCGCCGATGGTCGGCTGGCCGTGACGGCGACGTGGATGGAGGACGAGACGCGGCAGAACCAGTCGCCGGACTTCCTCGAGACGCGGCGTCTCGCGCTGGACGTCCAGCAGGACCTGCGCCTCGACAGCGTGCACACACTTTCGGCCGGCGTGCAGTACTCGGACGAGGACGCGGCCTCGGAGTCCTTCGGCCTCGCCTTCGACGAGTCGACCGCGCTCTGGAACCTGTTCGTCCAGGACCAGATGGATGGCGAGGCGTTCCGCGCCGTGCTCGCCGCGGGGTACACGGACCACGAGACCGCGGGCAGCGAGGTCACCTGGAATGCGGAGTACGCCTATGCGTTCACCGCCGCCACCGAGATCGTCGTGTCAGGCGGCACAGGCTTTCGCGCCCCTGACGCCACAGACCGCTACGGCTTCGGCGGCAACCCGACGCTCGAGCCGGAGCGGTCGAAGAGCCTGGCCGCGGAGCTCAGGCACCGCATCGGCGAGCGGCATGCACTGCGGCTCGGCGTCTACCGTAACGACATCGACCAGCTCATCGAGTTCGTCGTGACATCCTTCGATCCCTTCGACGGTGAGAATCGCAACGTCGAGGAGGCTCGAACCGACGGGCTGGAGGCCGGATATTCCTATGCGGGGGATCGCTGGTCGCTCGACGCGGAGCTCGCGCTCGCCGATCCAGAGAACCGGAGCACCGGAGAGCAGCTCTTCCGACGACCGAAAGAAAGCCTGACGCTCGCCGTGCTGCGCCGCTTCGAGCGTTTCGACGTGGGGCTCAACCTGCTCGCGGCGGGTGAGCGGACCGACGTCGGATTCCCCGACCCGGTCACCCTCGACGAGTACGTGCTCGTCGACCTGACCGCGGGCTGGCGCATCACTGATTCATTGTCGTTGCAGGCACGGGTCGAGAACCTGTTCGACGAGAATTACGAGCTCGCCGACGGATTCAACACGCCGGAGCGTGGCGTCTACCTGGCACTGCGCTACGGCCAATCGAGATAGCGAGCGCCCTCCCCCCGGCGCTAAGCTACCTGACTCGCCAAGGAGGTACCGCATCATGGCAACCAGGAAAACGGCCGGGCGCGCGCGTCGGCGTGCCGCGGCAGGCGCCCGGCCCAAGGCCCGCAGGGTCCGGAGAACCGTTCGGCGGGTAACCCTGAAGGGCAAGGTAGCGCGCGCAAAGGTGACGCGCGGCAAGACGGTGGCACGACGCAAGGTCGCTGCGCGCAGAACCGCCACGGTCCGACGCAAGGATGGACGACCCGCCGATTGGCCGGGGCTCACCCCGTACATGACGGTGCGCGACGCGGGCGCCAGCCTCAAGTTCTACGGGGACGCATTCGGTTTCAAGGTCACCGGCACGGTGATGCGTAACGACGCCGGGGTGGTCATGCACGCGGGCATGCGTCTGGGCGATGCCGCGATCATGTTCGCGCCGCAGGGGATGTCGAATGACATGCGCGCGCCGGTGTCGAGCGGCGCGACGGACAGCCTGTCGCTCTACGTGTACGTCGCCGACGTGGACGCGCTCGCCGCGCGTGCGGAGCGCGCCGGCGCGACCGTGCTGCAACGGCCGGCCGACCAGTTCTGGGGTGACAGGATCGCGGTGTTCAAGGATCCCGACGGCTATCACTGGACCTTCGCCACCAACGTCGGCGAGTTCGACGCGTCGAAGGCACCGCAGGGCTGAAGGCCGTCGCGATGGGCAATCGGCTGAGCCGGATCTACACTCGCACCGGTGACGACGGCACGACCGGCCTGGGCGACGGCACGCGAGTGCCCAAGCAGCATCCGCGTGTCGAGGCCTACGGGTCGGTCGACGAGGCATCGAGCGCGATCGGCATGGTGCTCGCGGTGCCCGGTATCCCGAAGGCGGTTGCGGACTGCCTGATCGAGGTTCAGCACGAGCTCTTTGATCTCGGCGGCGAGCTCTGCATACCCGGGCATCACGTAATCACCGACGCGCACGTGACGCGGCTCGAGGAGGCGCTCGATCGTTTCAACGAGCCGCTGCCGCCGCTCAAGGATTTCATCCTGCCGGGCGGCGGCGCGGCAGCCTCGGCCTGCCATCTGGCGCGCACGGTGACGCGACGCGCCGAGCGGCGCGTCTGGGAGCTCGTCGCCGGCGAACCCGTCGCGCCGCAGGTGCCGCGGTATCTGAACCGTCTTTCAGACCTGCTGTTCGTGATCGCGCGCGTGCTGGCGAGGCACGAGAACGGCAGCGAGGTGCTCTGGCGCCATCAGCGGTAGCTCCGACGGGCAGTGTCGAGCGCCGCGCAGGTCGCCCGCGTGCCGGCCACCAGCCGCGGCGTAGCGCGCGCCATCGTGTCGGCGGGCAGCGAGAACACCGCGCCGGCGCGCACGGCGCGGAGACCGGTCCAGCGCTGCCACATGGCGAGCGGATCGGCAATCGTGTCGTCCGTGCTCACGATCACCTCGGGATCCGCTGCGATGACGGCCTCGATCGACACGGGCGGCGCAAGCTGTGGCAGGTCAGCGAACACGTTGCGGCCGCCGCAGAGCTCGACCACCTCGCTGATGATGTGCCGGCCGTTCACGGTGTACACGGGCTGGTCGTCGAGCTGGATGAAGACGCTGATCGGGCGCGCCGCGGCATAGGTGCGCCGGAGCTCCGCAATCTCCGTGTCGAAGCGCGCCGCCGCCGCTTCCGCCGTGCCGGTGGTCCCGGCGATGGCGCCGATCGTGCGCAGCGCGGCCGACACGTCGGCCAGGCGGTGGGTCGCGATCCCGCGGTGCGTGAGCTTCAGGGCCTCGAGACGCTGGATGATGTCGTCCGGCGTACCCGAAGGCCAGGTAAGCACCACGTCGGGACGGAGCGCCAGCAGTCGCTCCATGTCGACGCGCCACGCGTCGCCGATCCGCGGCAGGCTGCGCGCAGCCTCGGGGTAGTCGCTGTACTCGACTACGGCGACGAGCAGATCGCCCGCTCCAGCCGCGTACGCGAGCTCAGTGAGATGCGGCGCCAGGCTCACGATGCGCGGTCGCGAAGGCAGCGCCTGCGCGGCCACGCACGCGCAGAGCGCCGCCACCACGGCCAGGAGCCGACCCCGGCTCACGCGCCGCCGAGCTCGCTCTCGAAGCGCAGCAGCGCGCGGAGCAGTGGCCAGTCGAATGCCGGCCCCGGATCGGTTTTCCGGCCCGGCGCCACGTCGCTGTGACCGACCACGCGATCGATCGTGACCCCCGGGTATGCCCGCGCAAGCGCTGCGATCAGCCGGGCGAGCCGCACGTACTGCAGCGATTCGTATGCGGTGCCGTCGGTGCCCTCTAGCTCGATGCCGATCGAGAAGTCGTTGCAGGCGCTGCGGCCCTCCCACTGCGACTGGCCGGCGTGCCAAGCCCGGCGGTGAAACGGCACGTACTGGACGATCTCGCCGTCTCGACGGACCAGGGCGTGCGCCGAGACCCGCAGCTCGGCGATCTCCGCGAATTCGGGATGCGCGTCCGCGGGCAGCGCATTCGTGAAGAGCGCGTCGATCGAGGGGCCGCCGAATTCGCCGGGTGGCAGGCTGATGCCGTGCACCACCACGAGATCGACCACCGTCCCCGGCGGTCGATCGTCGCAGTTCGGAGATTCGACCTGGCGAGCCGCGGCGGTGAGCCCGGTCGTCACGTCGATCGTGAGGCCGCTTCGGGGGCCGGACGCACGGTCATGGCTGCGCATCCGATCATGATGCCCTTGGCACCTGAACGCCGCCACCACGGACATCGGCACGCCACGAGCGTCTAGAATTCCGGCGCAGCACACGGGGGACTCGGATGGACTCACAGCTCGACCTCGTCCGGCGCGACCTCGATGTCGTCTGGCATCCCTGTACCCAGATGAAGGACCACGAGTGGCTGCCGATGGTGCCGATCGCACGCGGCTCCGGCCCGTGGCTCTACGACTACGACGGCAGGCGCTACCTCGACGCCATCAGCTCGTGGTGGGTCAATCTGTTCGGGCATGCCAACCCGCGTATCAACGCCGCGATCACGGCGCAGCTTGGCCGGCTCGAGCACGTGCTGCTGGCGGGCTTCACCCACGAGCCGGCCGTGGCGCTCGCCGAGCGGCTGAGCGCGATCGCGCCCGCCGGGCTGACCCGGTGCTTCTACGCGGACAACGGCTCGAGCGCGATCGAGGTCGCGCTTAAGATGAGCTTCCACTTCTGGCGTAACCGCGACCGACCGCGCAAGCGGCGCTTCGTCACGCTGTCCGGGAGCTACCACGGCGAGACCCTCGGAGCGCTCGCGGTCGGCAACGTCGAGCTCTATCGCGAGATCTACCACCCCCTCCTCATGGAGGTGATCACCGCGCCCTCCCCCGACTGCTACCAGCGCGAGGAAGGCGAGAGCTGGGAGGCCTGCAGCCGGCGCAGCTTCGCTGTGATGGACGCGCTGCTCGCCGCGCGTGCGGAGGAGATCGCCGCCGTAATCGTCGAGCCCCTGGTGCAATGCGCCGCCGGGATGCGGATGCATCACCCGGTCTATCTCGAGCTCCTGCGCGCGGCCTGCGACCGGCACGGGGTCCACCTGATCGCGGACGAGATCGCGGTTGGGTTCGGGCGCACCGGGACGATGTTTGCCTGCGAGCAGGCGGGCATCGCACCGGATTTCCTGTGTCTCTCCAAGGGTCTGACGGGCGGCTACCTGCCCCTGTCCGCGGTGCTCACCGGCGAAGCGGTGTTCGAGGCCTTCTACGACGAGTACTCGAGCCAGCGGGCCTTCCTGCACTCCCACAGCTACACCGGCAATCCGCTTGCCTGCACGGCGGCGCTCGCGACGCTCGACATCTTCGCCGAGGATCGCGTGCTCGAGCGCAACCGGGAGCTCGCCGCGCACATGGCGGCTCGCGCGGGCGAGCTGGCTGCAATGCCGCACGTCGCCGAAGTCCGCCAGACCGGGATGATCGTCGCGATCGAGATGTCGCCGGGGGGCGATCGCGCCGCGGCCTACGACTGGCGGGAGCGTCGCGGGCTGCGCGTCTACCGTCATGGTCTTGCGCACGAGGCGCTGCTCCGGCCGATCGGCGACGTGGTGTATCTCATGCCGCCGTACGTCATCGAGCCCGCGCAGATTGACGTGCTGATCGCCACGGCGCGGGACGGGATCGGACTCGCTACGTGCGACTGACCCGCGTCTACTGTCCCGGCCCGCTGGCGGCGGACGCGGAGATTGCGCTGCCCGAGGCGGCCGCGACGCACGTCGCGCGCGTCCTGCGTCTGCGCCCGCGCGACCCGCTCATCGTCTTCGATGGCCACGGCAGCGTCTATCGCGCCGAGATCGCGACGATCGCGGGCGGCAGGGTCGAGGTGCGGCTGCTCGACCGTCTCGCAGAGACGACGGAGTCGCCGCTCGAGGTAACGCTGGTCCAGGCCGTCTCGCGCGGCGAGCGCATGGACTGGACACTGCAGAAGGCGACTGAGCTCGGAGTGAGCGCGATTGCGCCGGTGCTTGCGGCCCGCAGCGTCGTCCGGCTCGATGCGCGCCAGGGCGATGCGAAGCTCAAGCACTGGCAGGCGGTCGTCGTCGCGGCCTGCGAGCAATCCGGCCGCAGCGTCCTGCCCGCGCTCCGCGCGCCGGAGCCGCTGCGGACCTACCTCGAGCGCCCTGCGGATCCGGGCGTGCGGCTGGTGCTCGATCCGGGTGCCGGTGACGAGCTCGCCGCGCTGCCGCCCCCGGGTCGCGAGGTTCACCTGCTGGTCGGTCCCGAAGGCGGACTCGATGACCAGGAGCTCGAAGCCGCGCGCAGCGCGGGCTTTCGGCCAGTGAGGCTCGGCCCGCGCGTCCTTCGCACCGAGACCGCCGGTACCGTAGCGCTCGCCGTGCTGCAGTCGCGCTGGGGCGACCTCGGTGGTTCGGGTCGCGGCTGAGCGTTGGCGACTGCGGCGGTTGGCTTAGAATCTTCGAGGTACCCGCATCACCCGGGGACGGTCATGGACACTCGCGCCGGCTTCGCAGGCACGGTCGGCAACACGCCGCTGATCCGCCTCGACAGCTTCAGCAGGGAGAGCGGCTGCGAGATCCTCGGCAAGGCCGAATTCATGAATCCCGGCGGCTCGGTCAAGGACCGCGCCGCGCTCGGCATCCTCCTCGCGGCGGAGCGCGACGGACGCCTGAAGCCCGGTGGCATCATCGTCGAAGGCACGGCCGGCAACACGGGGATAGGCTTCCTGCACCTGGCAAACGCGCGCGGCTACCGCTGCGTGATCGTCATGCCGGACAACCAGTCCCCGGAGAAGGCTGCGCTCCTCACGGTGCTCGGTGGGGAGGTGCGGATCGTCAAGACGGTGCCCTACAGCGACCCGAACCATTACCAGAAAGTCGCGGGGCGGCTTGCCGGCGAGCTGCCGAATGCGATCTGGGGCAACCAGTTCGACAACACCGCCAACCGCGATGCACATTTCTCGACGACGGGTCCTGAGATCTGGCGGCAGACCGACGGACGGATCGACGCCTTCGTCTGTGCCACCGGCACGGGTGGCACCTTCGGCGGCGTCTCGCGCGCGCTCAAGGCGGCCAATCCACGGGTCCGATGCGTGCTCGCCGATCCGATGGGCAGCGCGCTCTACCAGTGGGTGCGCACCGGGGAGCTCAGGTCGGAGGGCACGAGCGCGGTCACCGAGGGCATCGGCATCGGCCGGGTGACGGCCAATCTCGAGGGCTCGCCCATCGACGGCGCAGTCCGGGTTGCCGATACAGAGGTGGTCGCCACCTCGTACCGGCTGCTGCACCGCGAGGGCCTGTTTCTCGGCGGCACCAGTGGCGTGAACGTGGCTGCGGCGGTGGAGGTCGCGCGCCAGCTCGGCCCGGGCCATGTGATCGTCACGGTCCTCTGCGATGTGGGAGTCCGGTACCTGTCGCGTCTGTACGACCGGGGCTGGCTCGCCGCAAAAGGCCTCGCCGACGCGGCGCTCGCGCGGTAGCTCCGCTGCCCCCCGTGGTGCTACATTTATCGGCCCTCACGCGGATTGATCGATACGGAGGTTGCCATGTCCCTGAGAATCGGTGATCGGGCCCCGGACTTCTCCGCCGAAACGACCACGGGTCCGATCCGCTTCCACGACTGGATCGGTGATTCCTGGTGCGTGCTGTTCTCGCACCCCAAGGACTTCACGCCGGTCTGCACGACCGAGCTCGGTTATCTCGCGCGACTCGAGCCGGAGTTTCAACGCCGTAACTGCAAGGTGATCGGCCTCTCTGTCGACCCGGTGACGGATCACGAGCGCTGGCTCGGCGACATCAAGACCGCGACGGGCGGCGTGGTCCGCTACCCGCTGATCGGTGACCGCGACCTGGCGGTTGCGAAGCTCTACGACATGCTCCCGGCGGAGGCCGGCAGCAGTTCTGAGGGCCGCACCGCCGCGAACAACCAGACCGTGCGGACGGTCTACCTGATCGGGCCTGACAAGCTGATCAAGGCGATGCTGGTCTATCCGATGAGCTCGGGACGCAATTTCGACGAGGTTCTGCGGCTGCTCGACTCCTGCCAGCTCACGGCGAAGTTCAAGGTCGCAACCCCGGTCAACTGGAAGCACGGCGAAGACGTCATCATCGTTCCAGCGGTTTCCGACGAGGAGGCGCGCGAGCGCTTCCCGGGCGGCTGGAAGGCCGTGACGTCCTATATGCGGGTTGTGCCGCAGCCCAAGAACTGAGCCGCGACGGCCAGACCGACGCGGAAATGGGGACATTCTCTATTTCGATTTCGTCGACGCATTCCGTCGGCGGGGACTGTAGACGAAATAGAGAATGTCCCCATTTCCTCAGGCCGCCCGCGTCTCTTCCGCGAACATCGCCTCGATACGCTCGAAATCGGGCACGAGCGGGTATTCGTTCATCATCCTGAGCTGGCAGATCACCGGGCTGCGCGGCCCGAAGCTGCGCGAGTCGTCCGCGTGCACCACGTCCGGGCTGACACGCACCAGCTGCGGGAAGCCCTGCGTGAGCACGGCGAAATGTCCGCAATCGAGCGCCGATCCGATCGCCTGCATGACGACGATGCGCGTGCGGCCGCTCGCGCGCGGCGCCATCCGGCCGCACGCCGCCTCGAACGACATCAGCGGGACGCGACGACCGCCCCAGGCGATCGTCCCAAGGTACCAGGGCGGCGCGCCGTCCATCGGCGTGGGCGCCTGATAGTTGATTACCTCGCTCACGCAGCCCCGCGGGATCAGCAGGCGATCCTCGCCGAGCGGCACGAGCAGGCAATACAGTTCGTCACCGGGTTGCGTCACGGTCACGTCAGTACCCCTGCTGCTGTCGCCGCGCGAGCACCAGCGGCTCGATCGCATCGAGCAGCTGGCTCTCCTGGTAGGGCTTGCCGAGGTAATCGTCGACGCCGAGCTCGATCGCGCGGGCACGATGCTTGTCGCCTACCCGGGAGGTGATCATGATGATCGGCACGTCGGCGAGCCGCGAGTCGTTACGCACCAGCGAGGCGACCTCGTAACCATCCATGCTCGGCATCTCGATGTCGAGCAGCAGCACGTCGGGAACGTGATCCTGCAGCAGCGCCATCGCGTCGACTCCGTCTTTGGCGGTCATCACCCGCATGCCGTTGCGCTCGAGCAGGCGTTGCGTGACGCGACGCACGGTGATCGAGTCGTCGACGACCAGCGCGAAGATGCGGTCGTCGCGGGCGGGGCGCACCGCCTCGTCGACCGGCCGCGAGCGCCACTCCGAGCGCACCAGCGCGCCCATGTCGAGGATGACCACGATACGGCCGTCGCCCAGGATCGTTGCACCGGCGATGCCGCGGATGCCCGCGATCTGCGGCCCAAGGGACTTGACGACGATCTCCCGGCTGCCGACCAGCTCGTCGGTGACGAGCGCCGCCGAGTGCTCGCCGGCGCGCACCAGGATCACGGGTACCGCGAGGTCGTTGTCCGGCAGGACGGACGGGCCGCTGCCCACGAAGGATCCCAGGTACTGGAAGCGATAGACCTGTCCGCCGTACTCGAAGCTCGGGATCTCCTCGTCGAGGTGCTGAGTGATCTCCGAACGCGGTAACCGCGCGACGCCCTCGACGGTCGCGACCGGCAGCGCATAGAGCTCATCGTGCACGCGGACGATCAGCGCCTGCGTGATCGCGAGCGTAAAGGGCAAACGGATGGTGAAACGGGCGCCGCGGCCCGCGTGCGACTCGATGAAGAGGCCGCCGCCCAGCTTCTTGACCTCGGTGGCGACGACGTCCATGCCGATGCCCCGCCCCGCCTGCTGCGTGAGCCGCTCGGCCGTGCTGAACCCCGGCTCGAGAATGAGCTGCAGCGTCTCCTCGTCCGTGATCGACTGGTCTGGGCGCAGCAGCCCGAGGCGGCGCGCCTTTGAGCGGATCGCCGCGACGTCGAGGCCGGCGCCGTCGTCCTCGACGACGATCACGACCTCAGCGCCCTCGCGCTGCAGCCGCACCGAGATCGTACCGGTCTCGGGCTTGCCGCGGGTGAGGCGGTCGGCCGGCGACTCGATGCCGTGCACGACCGAGTTGCGGAGCATGTGCTCGAAGGGCGGCAGCATCCGCTCGAGCACCTGCCGATCGAGTTCCCCCGAGCCGCCCTCGACCCCGAGCTCGACCTTCTTGCCGGTCTCCTGCGCGGTCTGCCGAACGAGCCTTGTCATGCGCTGGACGTGCCGCTGGAACGGCACCATCCGGGTCTTCATCAGGCCGTTCTGCAGCTCGGTGACGATACGGCCCTGCTGGAGCAGCAGGTTCTGCCCCTCCCGCGTCAGGTTGCCGAGCAGCCCCTCGATGCTCGCGACATCGCTTACCGATTCTGCCAGCGCGCGAGAGAGCTGCTGGATCGTCGAGTAGCGGTCCAGCTCGAGGGGATCGAAATCCGTCCTGCTCTGCGCATCGTCCTGGTGCCGGTGCAGGATCATGGCCTCGGTTTCGAGCTCGAGCTTGCGCAGCTGCTCGCGCAGACGCGTCACGGTGCGCTCGAGCTCCGCCAGGTTGAACTCCACCGAGGTCATCTGCTGCTCGACGCGCGCGCGGAAGATGCTCACTTCGCCCGCGTTGTTGAGCAGCTCGTCGAGGAGCTCGGCGTCGACGCGCGCGAGCTCCTGCCGCTCCGCGGCCACCATCGGCTCGCGGCCGGGCAACAGCGGGACCGCGGCCCGGATCCCGCTGCCCG
>Ga0075421_100008418_pt1 | contig 12668 bp, 11 predicted proteins | sample SoiMetdeltSBSDD5_FD_75292 | JGI IMG/M metagenome (GOLD analysis project Ga0075421, IMG submission 75292) | Bulk soil microbial communities from a Populus tree surrounding site in Tennessee, USA - Soil MetaG P. deltoides SBSDD5 | ecosystem: Environmental > Terrestrial > Soil > Tree plantation... | reverse complement strand
TCGGCCGCCAGCATCCCCGACAGGATCGCGTTGTGGCTGCCCTTGATGCGCGGCACATTCATGAAGCCGGCGGCGCAGCCGATGAGCGCGCCGCCCGGGAAGGCGAGCTTGGGCACCGACTGCCAGCCGCCTTCGGTCAAGGCGCGCGCGCCATAGGCCAGGCGCTTACCGCCCTCGAAGGTGCTGCGCACCAGCGGATGGGTCTTGAAGCGCTGGAACTCCTCGAACGGCGCCAGATAGGGATTGCGGTAATTGAGGTGCACGACGAAGCCGACCGCGACCAGTCTGTCGTCGAAGTGATAGAGGAACGAGCCGCCGCCGGTGGAATTGTCGAGCGGCCAGCCGAAGCTGTGCTGCACGAGGCCGGGCCTGTGCCGCTCGGGCGCGACCTGCCACAGCTCCTTGAGGCCCAGCCCGAATTTCTGCGGCTCGCGGCCGTCGGCAAGGCCAAAGCGGGCGAGCAGCGCCTTGCTGAGATTGCCGCGCGCGCCTTCGGCGAGCAGCGTGTATTTGGCGCGCAGCTCCATGCCGCGGGTGAACGAGTCCTTGTGATGGCCGTCCTTGGCGATGCCCATGTCGCCGGTGGCGACGCCGGCGACCGCGCCGTTGCCGTCGAACAGCACTTCGGAGGCCGCGAAGCCCGGATAGATCTCGACGCCCAGGCCTTCCGCCTTGCCGGCGAGCCAGCGGCAGACATTGCCGAGCGAGACCGCGTAGTTGCCGTGATTGCTCATCAGCGGCGGCATCATCAGGTTCGGCAGCCGCGCCCAGCGCTTGGCCGAAAGCCAATAGAAACGGTCGTCGATCACCCGGGTCTTGATCGGCGTATCCTCGCCGCGCCAGCCGGGCAGCAGGCGGTCGAACCCGACCGGATCGATCACCGCGCCCGAGAGGATGTGGGCGCCGACCTCAGAACCCTTCTCCACCACCACCACGGAAATGTCGGGCGAGATCTGCTTGAGCCGGATCGCCGCGGCGAGCCCGGCCGGCCCGGCGCCGACGATCACCACGTCGAACTCCATCGCTTCACGGGCGGGCACGTCCTGGGAGTTCATTCGGGTCCTCCGAAACGCTGGTCGGCGCTGATCTAGTGTTGGCGCGGCCGCGAGGATAGCGCCTTTTGGAGCAGGCCGTAGGCCAGCCGCAACTGGTCCTCGATCGCCGACCAATCGGCCTCGGTCATCACCGCGTTGCGGGCATCGCGGTATGCCATCGCCCGTGCGCGCATCAGGCCGGCCCGGCGGACGGTGTCGCCCTCGACGCCATAGATTAGCGTGGTCACCCGCGCAATGATGGTGCCGCATTGCTCCGCCGCGACCGCCTCGCGCCGCGCCTGCCACCAGGCGAGCTCGGTGCGCGCCGCTTCGCCGATCTCCACCGGCACCGGCGCCGCAGGTGCCAGCAGACGGAAATACCTGACCAGATGCGGCACGGCAGCTTCGGCTTCCGAGCGCGACCGCGAGGGCTGGAACGCCTTCGCCGCGCGCGCGGCGGCAACCGCGATCCTCATGCTGTCGAGCGGCGAGAACCCCTGCTCACTGCGCGCCATCTGGTAGAGGTCGAGAAACAAGGCCGCGCAGCGCTGCTCGTAATAGTGTCGCCACATCGCCGTCTCGAGACGGGCCATCGCGTGCGGATCGAAGCTGGTGAGGTCGGCGCGGCGTGGGATCGCCGCATAGGCGGCCGCCGCCGCGACGAGCGCGAGCAACGCGGCCGCGAACCAGCGCCGCCGCCGGCGGCCGGGCTGTGATCCATGCCTCGACCCGTTCACCTTCCGCGCTCCGCCAAGCGGTTCACAATTCAGCTACGGAAAACCGGAACGCATGGTTTCACCGCCGGCGCCAATGGCCTAGATTGCGGGCAACCTTCAGCCATGACCCCCGACCGCGACAAGGCCGCCCGCGAGCTGCTCGCCTTCTACCAGGAGGCGGGCGTCGACGCGCTGCTGGGCGAGACGCCGGTCGACCGGTTCGCCGATGCGCCGCCGGCCATTGCGGCTCCGGCTCCGCCGGTTCCGGCGACCGAGGTCGATCGCGCCAAGCTCGCCGCGGCGGCGCCGCGTCGTGAAATCCTGCCGCGCGATCTCGAATCGCGAGGCCGAGCGAGCAATCTCCCGCCGCCCTCCCCCGACGCCGCCGTGATGGCGGCGCGGGAGGCGGCCAAGACCGCGGCGAGCCTCGACGAGCTGCGCGCGATCCTCGGCCGCTTCGACGGCTGCGCGCTCAAGGCCACCGCCACCCAGCTCGTGTTCGCCGATGGCAATCCGCAGGCGCGGGTGATGTTCGTGGGCGAGGCGCCCGGTCGCGACGAGGATCTCGAAGGCCTGCCCTTCGTCGGGCGCTCCGGCAAGCTGCTCGATCTGATGATGGCGGCGATCGGGCTCGATCGCACGCGCGTCTATATCGCCAACATCATTCCGTGGCGGCCGCCCGGCAACCGCGACCCCAGCTCGCAGGAAACCGCGATTTGCCTGCCCTTCATTCGCCGCCAGATCGAGCTCGCCAATCCCGACGTGCTGGTCTGCCTGGGCCGGCCGTCGGCAGTGACGCTGCTCGACATCAAGGAGGGCATTCTCAAGTCGCGCGGGCGCTGGTTCAACTATCACACGGGCACGCGAGACATCCGGGCCACCGTCACGCTGCACCCGGCCTATCTGCTGCGCCAGCCGCTGCAGAAGCGGCTGGTGTGGCGCGATTTTCTGGCGATCAAGAAGGCGCTGGCGACATAGAACGCAGGCTCGCCTCGAGTATCAATCGGAGATGCAACATGGCGAAGTCGATCGAGCACGTGCACTGGCCGGACGCACCCGACATGTGGATGCCCTATGCGCCGGCCATCAAGGTCAAGGGCGGCACCACCGTCTATCTCGCCGGCGTCACCGCGGCGCCGGTCTATCATCACCATCCGCACCGGCCGGAGGAGTTCGACGCGATGCCGCGCAACATGGAGGGCCAGGCCCGCGCCGCGCTGGAGAACCTCAAGCGCGGCCTCGAGGCGGTGGGGGCGACCTTCTCCGACGTGGTGACCGCCGACCGGTTCGTCACCGATCTTTCGGACCAGGACGCGCTCAACCGGGTCTGGGGCGAATACTTCCGCGACAGCAAGCCGGCGACCACGACGGTGCAGGTGGTGCGGCTTGCCACCGACCCGCGCTGCCTGGTCGAGATCAACGCGGTGGCGGTGGTCGATTGAGCGGCCGCGAGCGTGCGCAATCGCGCCGGCCCCAAACAATGGCCGCGGGCCGCCGAACCCGGCCCGGAACATCCCGGCGCCGCGGCTCGTTATCAACCGCATTGGAAGCCGCACGGACAGCTTCTGATTGGCGCTTATCTGCCGAAATGCTAGGATGCCGGAGCAATACGAATTCCGATCAACTTGAAGCAGCAGGAACAAGCCGTGGACGCCAAAACGGCCGCCCGCCCGTCCCCGAAATATCCCCTCGGCGGCCTTGTCGCCGAGGGGAAGACCAAGAAGATCCATCAGGTCGCCGGCAGCGCCGATCTGGTGACTCTCGTCGCCAAGGACGACATCACCGCCGGTGATGGCGCCAAGCACGACGTCATTCCCGACAAGGGCAAGCTTGCCAATCAAACCACCTGCAACGTCTTCCGCCTGCTGAAGGCCTGCGGCCTGCCGGTCGCTTTCGAGGAGCAGGACAGCGCGATCTCGTTCGTCGCGCCCAAATGCGTCATGCTTCCCTACGAGGTGGTGGTGCGGCGCGAAGCCCACGGCTCCTATCTCAAACGCAACCCGCATTTCTCGAAGGGGCAGCTGTTTCCGCAGCTGATCGTCGAGTTCTTCCTCAAGACCAAGGACAAGAACTGGAAGGGAAGGCCGCTCGTCTGCGACGACCCGCTGCTCCTCTACACGGAAGGGGCCTCGCAGATCCGGCTGTTCAACCCGGCGAAGCCGATCCAGGGGCAGGAGCCGTTTCTGGTGCTTGCGGCCTCCGACGTGTTCAGCCGCGACGAGGAGTGGAAAATCTTCCCGGAGATGCGGCGCGTCGCGCGCCAGGCCTTCCTCGTGCTGGAGAAGGCATGGCAGCTCGAAGGGCGAGCGCTCGTCGACTTCAAGGTCGAGTTCGGGTTCGACACCAAAGGGCACCTGCTGCTTGCGGACGTCATCGACAACGACTCCTGGCGGGTCATCGAGAGCGGGTCCTACATCGACAAGCAGGTCTATCGTGACGGCGGCGCGCTCGACGACGTTGCCGCGAAGTACCGGCTGGTTGCGGAAATCACCAGCCGCTTCCGGCTGCCGCGCCAGCAGATCATCCTCTGGCGGGGATCCGAATCGGACAAGACCGAGGTTTTCTCGCAAGCACTCGGCGACCTGAAGGACTTGATGACCGTGGTGACCTGCTCCGTGCACAAGGAGCCGGTGGCCGCGGCGAGCACTCTCCATCGGATGGCGCAGGACGTGCCCGACTCGGTGGTGATTGCCTATATCGGGCGCTCCAACGGCGCCGGCCCGACGATCTCGGCAATGTCGACCATTCCGGTGATTACGGTGCCGGCCAGCGTCAAGGAGTTTCCCGAAGACGTGTGGTCGTCCTTGCGGGCGCCGAGCAAGGTGCCGGTCATGACCGTCCTCGAGCCCGCCAACGCCGTGCTGGCCGCGCTGCAGATCCTCTCCTCCCGCAATCCCCGCCTCTACGCCCACTTGCGCGCGGAGATCGAGAGCCGGACGGTCAATACGATCCAGATCTGATCAAGCGACGCATGGCGCCGCAGGCGGCAGCGCCGCCGCGCCAGTCATTTCGGCTTCCAGTCGCGCGCCAGCTTCTGCGCTTCGGCAAGCTGCTCGGGCGTCATGTTGCCCGCCACGAGGTCGCGGTTCCTGACGGCCGCGCTGCGGCTGCGGAGGTCGGACGCCGGGAAGCGGGCGGCAGCAAGGTTGAACCACATGTGCGCGCTGACATAGTGCCGCGCCACGCCCTCGCCCTTGGCGTAGGCGAGGCCGAGATTGTACTGGGCCTGGGCGTCGCCCAGGTCCGCGGCCAGTCGATACCACTTCGCCGCCTCGGCGTAGTCCTGCGGCACGCCGCGTCCATCGGCAAACATGACCCCGAGATAGAAATTGCCGACGACATCATCCTGATCGGCGGCGCGGCGAAACCACTTCACCGCTTCGTTGTCGTCCTGCGTCACGCCGCGACCGCCGTAATAGATGAGACCGAGGGTGGATTGGGCGCGGGCGTCGCCCTGGTCGGCCAGCGGCCGCGAAAGCTGCAGGGCAGTTGCGTAATCGCCATTCTGATACGCGGCCATCGCCGCATCGGCATTCCGGGGCGGGGACGCCAAGCCGACTGCCGTGGCCAAATCAACAGCCGCCTGCTTGAGCGGACCGCTATAGACGCCCAGCACGAAGCCCAACGCCAGACAGAGCGCGGCGGTGGCCGTCACCAGTCCGTGTTGCCATCGCGCCCAGCGGCGGGCCGTGTCTTTGCAGGTGGCAAGCGCCGCCTGCAGCGCGGTGACGCGCTCCTCGAGGGCTGCTTCGTCCGCCCGGCCTCTGCCCAATCCGAAGCCACGCCATCGCGGCAAGAGCGGCATGACGACATTCCCAGCCGAACTGCGGTCAGGGGCAAGATGTAGGTATCCGCGGTGCGCGCGGCAATTGGCGGCCCGGGCGTCCGCCAGGTCGGACGGGCCAAGACCCCGACGGATCGCGTTCCTCAGCCTTCCCGCATATAGGCGGGGGTGCCGCCGGCCAGAAAATCCTCGCGCGGCGGCGCGAACACGTCGATCACCTCGGTGTCCTCGGGAAACCAGGCCTCGTGCTCGACGCCGCCCGGGATCACCGCGATGTCGCCCGCCCCGCACACGCGCAGCTCGCTGCCGAGGCGGAACTCCATCTTGCCCTTGAGCATCCAGACGATCTGCTCGTGCGGATGCTTGTGGGCGGCGGCATGGGCCCCGGCCTTGATGCTCCACCACACGATCATGCCTTGCTCGCCCGCTACCACGCGGCGGCTGATCTTGTCGGTGATGCGCTCCTCGGCAAGCTCGGCGAGCGCGGCGTATCCGGAAAGCTTGGGCATGTTGTCACTCCAATGTTGCGAACTCGATTGCCGACGATTTACCCGGGCTCCATGCCACGACCGCCAGCGCCGCGCCGGGCATCGGATTGATCGCCGTCATTGCGTCCTTCACCCCCCGGACACCGCGAACTTGACCGCGAACAGGATCGCCAGGATGACCACCGCCGGCTTCGCCTCGGCGAACCTGCCGGCGAGGATTTTCGCCAGCGCATAGGTGATGAAGCCGAGCCCGATGCCGGTCGCGATCGAATAGGTGAGCGGCATCGTTACGGCGGTCACGACCGCGGGGGCAGATTCCGTGATGTCCTCCCAGTCGATCTCGGCGAGACCGCGGGTCATCACACAGGCGACGAACAGCAGCGCCGCCCCCGAAGCATAGGCCGGCACCATACCGGCGAGCGGAGAGAAAAACAAAGTGAGCAGAAAGAACATGGCGACGAAGACCGCGGTGAGGCCGGTGCGCCCGCCCGCCGCGACCCCGGCCGTGCTCTCGATATAGCTGCAGGTGGTCGAGGTGCCGATCAGGGCGCCGAACATGGCCGCAAAGCTGTCGGAGATCAGCGCCTGCTTCATGCGCGGCAGGTTGCCGTCCTTGTCCAGGAGCCCGGCGCGGTGCGCGACGCCGATCAACGTGCCGGCGTTGTCGAACACGTCCAGTATCAAGAGGCTGAACACGGCAATGAGGAAGCTCAGCTCGAACGTGCGCGAGAAGTCGAGCTGCAGGAAGGTCGGCGCCAGCGAGGGCGGCATCGCCACGATGCCGGTGAACTTGGCCAAGCCGAGCGGAACGCCGATCACAGTCACCGCCAGGATCCCGATCAGCGTTGCGCCGGCGATCCCGCGGGCGTTGAGCGCGGCGATCAGCACAAAGCCGAAGAGGCAGAGGATCGCCGCCGGTTCCTTGAGATCGCCGAGCGTCACCAAGGTCGCCGGTTGCGCGACGACGATCTTGGCTTCCTCGAGCGCGATAATGGCGAGGAAGAGCCCGATGCCCGCGGAGATCGCCAGCTTCAGGTTCTTCGGGATCGAATTGATGACGTATTCGCGCAGGCGGAAGATCGAGATCAGGAAGAACAGCAGGCCGGAATAGAACACCACGGCCAAGGCCTGCTGCCAGGTATATTTGTAGGCGAGCACCACCGTGAACGCGAAGAAGGCGTTGAGCCCCATCCCGGGCGCGAGCGCGATCGGGTAGTTGGCATAAAGCGCCATCACCAGCGTCGTGAGCGCCGCCGCGAGACAGGTCGCGACGAACACCGCGCCCTTGTCCATGCCCGCATTGCCCAGAATCTGCGGGTTGACGAACACGATGTAGACCATCGTCAGAAAGGTGGTGAGGCCGGCGATGAACTCGGTGCGCACATCGGTGCCGTTCTCGCGCAGGCCGAAATAGCGGTCGAGCAGCGAGCGCTCGGTCGCGGAGCTCGTCGAATCGGTCATCGCTTCCCCCAGCCGAGGGCGCGGGACGCCGCCGTTTTCGCGGTTCGTGCAAGCTCAAACCGGCGGACCCGAGCCGCTCCCGCCACCATAGCCGGGAAGCCGCGGCCGACCCACTGCCACCGGCGATTTGTCCACCACGCGGCATCAGGGCCGGTGATCGGCCATGGACAGAAAACGACCGGTCACCGAGCGCCGATCACCGACTTCTGATCTTTGCTGCTGGCGCGGTCCCCGGACTTGCGCGATGATGGACGACACCACGGTTCGATTCTCCTTCACGTCCCGGGAATGACCGATGGACCTCGATCCCGTCCTGCTGGCGCGGCTGCAGTTCGCCTTCACGGTGACATTCCACATCATTTTCCCGAGCTTCACGATCGGGCTGTCGGCGTTCATCGCCACGCTGTTGGTGCGCTGGATGCTCACCGGGCGCGAGCATCTGCACCGGCTGGCGCGGTTCTGGACCAAGATCTTCGCGGTCTCCTTCGCGATGGGCGTGGTGTCTGGCATCGTGCTCAGCTACCAGTTCGGCACCAACTGGAGCCGGTTCTCGGTGGTCGCCGGCAACGTGGTCGGCCCGCTCATCGGCTACGAGGTGCTGACCGCCTTCTTCCTCGAAGCGACGTTCCTCGGCGTGATGCTGTTCGGCTGGCGGCGGGTGCCGCCGTGGCTGCACGTGATGTCGGCGATCTTCGTCGCCGTCGGCACCGCCATCTCGGCGTTCTGGATCCTGGCGGCGAATTCGTGGATGCAGACGCCGGTGGGCTACGAGCTGCGCGCCGGCGTCGCCTATCCGCTCGATTGGCTCGCGATCATCTTCAATCCGAGCTTTCCCTATCGCCTCGCCCACATGCTCACCGCCACCTATCTGACGACCTCGCTGGTGGTGCTGTCGGTCGGCGCCCGTTACCTGCTGGCCGGACGCCATCCCGAGGAGAGCCGGACCATGATGCGTATGGGCATCGGCATGCTGGCCCTGCTCGGTCCATTGCAGCTCCTGATCGGCGACCAGCATGGGCTCAACACGCTCGAGCACCAGCCGATCAAGATCGCGGCGATGGAGGCGCATTGGGACGGCAGCAAGCCCGGCGCGCTGGTGCTGTTCGCCTGGCCGGACGAGAAGGCCGAGATGAACCGTTTCGAGATCGCGATCCCGAAAGCCGGATCGCTGATCCTCAAGCACGATCCCAACGGCCTTTTCCCCGGCCTCAAGAGCGTGCCGCCGGCCGACCGGCCGCCGCTCATCCCTGTCTTCTTCGCCTTCCGGATCATGGTGGGCATCGGCCTCCTGATGATCGTGGCCGGCCTGGTCGGCGCCTGGCTGTGGTGGCGACGGCGGCTGTTCGAAGCGAGGTGGTATCTGTGGCCGGTCGCCCACGGCTGGTGGCTCGGCTTCGTCGCGGTGATCTCCGGCTGGATCGTCACCGAAACCGGCCGGCAGCCCTGGCTCGTGCACGGCGTGCTGCGCACCGCCGACGCGACCTCGCCGGTGCCGGCCGCAAGCATCGCGACCACCCTCGCCTTGTTCGTGCTGGTCTACGGCATCGTGTTCGCGATGGGCATCTACTACATCAACCGGCTGATCAACAAAGGTCCGGAAGGACGCGCGGTCGAGCCCCCCGAGATGGGCACGCCGGTGCGGCCATTGTCATCGGCCGCCGAAGCCGGGCGTGAAATCCTGTCGCCACAACGCTGACACGGGAGGTCGATGCCATGGAATGGTACCTTCCGGTGATCTGGGCCGCGCTGATCGGCACCGCCGTCGCGCTCTACGTCATCCTCGACGGGTTCGACCTCGGCACCGGCATCCTGTTTCCTTACGCGGGCAACGAGCGCGAACGCGACCAGATGATGAACTCGGTGGCGCCGTTCTGGGACGGCAACGAGACCTGGCTGGTGCTCGGCGGCGGCGGCTTGTGGGTCGCGTTCCCGCAGGCCTACGCGGTGGTCATGCCGGCGCTCTACATCCCGGTCATCATCATGCTGCTGGCGCTGGTGTTTCGCGGTGTCGCGTTCGAGTTCCGCTGGGTCGCGGTCACCAGCAGGAAATATTGGAATTTCGCCTTCTCCGGCGGCTCGACCCTGGCCGCCTTTTGCCAGGGCCTCATCCTCGGCGGGCTCATTCAGGGCATCAAGGTGGAGAACGGCGTTTTTGCCGGCGGGCCGTTCGACTGGGCGACGCCGTTTGCGGGCGTGTGCGGCCTCGCGGTCGTGACCGGCTATGCGCTGCTCGGCGCTACCTGGCTGGTGATGAAGACGGAAGGCGCCGTCGCCGAGCGCGCCCGCGGCCAGGCCAAGGCGCTGCTCCTCGCCGTGCTGGCGTTCATGGGCGTGGTGAGCCTGTGGACTCCGCTCGCCTTCGAGTGGATCGCCGCGCGGTGGTTCTCGACGCCGAACATCTATTTTCTCTGGCCGGTGCCGCTGGTCACGGCGTTGGCCGCGCTGATGGTCTGGCGCTGGCTCGACGCCGGACGCGAGGTGCCGCCGTTCCTCGCTTCGATTGCGCTGTTCCTGCTCGGCTATCTCGGCCTCGTGATCTCGACCTTTCCGTATCTGGTGCCGCCGACGCTCACGATCTGGCAGACCGCCGCCGCGCCTGCGAGCCAGATCTTCATGCTGGTCGGCACCGTTGCGCTGCTGCCGGTCATCCTCGGCTATATCGTGTTCGTCTACTGGCTGTTCCGCGGCAAGGTGCGCGAAGGCGAAGGCTACCACTGAGCAGCGGTCGGATTGACTGGGCCGGAGGGCTATCTGTTCTCCGTCGCCCGTTGCCTGTCTTCCGCTTGCGGCCTGACCACCGCCCAGCCGATGCGGATGAGCGGCAGCCGCCCCTGCACCGATCGGGCAAATACGCGCGGCACCTCGGGCACCAGGTCCGGGAAGCGTTCCTTGATCGCCGGCGGCGGCGTCCCCGCCGTATCGGTGGTCGGCCAGACCACGATCGCACCCTTGTTCTTGATCGTTTCCGGCGTGACCCACGGCGAGCGCTCGGGGGTGGCGTAGAGATAGAGGCTCGGCCGGCTCGGCGCGCCGAGCGCGACCAGCGCCGCGGTGCGCGGATCACCCGCGACGATCTGCAGCGGCATGTTGAAGCGGCGTTCGAAGCTCTCGGAGAAGAAGCGCGCCATGGCCTGGGCCGGCTGCGATATGCGCAGGTCGATGTTGAACCACGGCAGGACGACGAGTGAGAGCGCCGCCATCAGCGGCGGGATGAGCAGCAGGCCGAACCAGGTGGCGATGACGACATGCTGGCGGCCGAAACGAATGCCGTCGCCGGCCGCCACGACCACCGCCAGGCCGGAGAGCACGACCAGCGGTGCAATGCCGCCGACCGGCCCGGTCCATCCGATCAGCACGGCGATCAGGGTGCCGGTGAAGGGCGGCAGCACCGCGAAGAAATAGACGTATTGCCGCGCAAACGGGTCGACCGGAGGACGCACGATCACCGGCGCGGGCTCGCGCCGCGGCCACGGCCAGCCGGCGGCCAGCGCGACCAGGACGACGAGGCCGGCATGGGCGACGAGGATCAGCGCCACCAGGCGCAGCCAGGCGACGAAATTGTCGGCCACAGCTTCCGGCGCGCCCAGGCGCAGCAGCATCGCCAGCAGGCCTTCGCTGGTGTCCAGGAGCCAAATGAGATGCGGAAACATGACGAACACGGCGACCACGGCCGCCAGCCACGGATCATATGAGCGCAGCGCCGCGCGAGCCCGCCGATTGGTGAGCGTGAACAACACCAGCAGCACGAGCAGCATCAGCCCGGCATAGGTCGTGAGCAGGAGCAGGCCGATCTCGATGGCGAGCGCGAGCCAATATCCGCGCCGGCCCTCGCCCACCGCCCGCCAATAGTGCAGCAGGATGACCGACCACAGCGGCATGGTGAGGACCACCGGCCCGAAGTCCGGGGTCGGCACCGTGAAGGCGGAGACGCCGACCATCAGCAGCACCGCCATCGCGGCGTGCTGCGCCCCGACGATCGAGCGCCCGAGCGCGAACACCGCCCAGTAAGTGACGACGACGCAGACTTGTGACAGCGCATAGACGCCGAACAGGCCGGCGACCTCGAAGGCGAGGTCGGCGAGCCAAAAGGCGAGCGGGGGTCCGAGATAGGTGCCGAGCTGAAACTCGTGTCCGACCGCCAGCACGTTCGGCAGGTCGCCCGGCGGGCCGGAGTAGAACAGCAGCGGAACCAGCGTCCAAAGCGCCGCCTGGGCGAGCGCGGCGAGCCAGATCGCCAGCGCCGGACGCGAACGCAACAGTTCCACAAAGATAGAGACGTAAAGCATCGCTCGACGCGGCCACCCTACCCGACCGGCAGAGATAAGGCCCTGCCGCTAGCGAGGCAACAAGCTTGGCGTGAGGGCGGCGGTAGCGGGTTCCAAGTCGCCGTAGCAGGCCGCCACCGGGGCGAACGAACGGCGATGGTGGATGGTCGGGCCGAGACGCGCCAGCGCGGCGAAATGCTCGGGCACGCTGTAGCCCTTGTGGTGCTCGAAGCCATAGCCCGGGTGGCAAAGCCCCAGTCGCGTCATCAGCCGGTCGCGCGTGACCTTGGCGACGATCGAGGCGGCGGCGATCGACGCGATGATCGCGTCGCCGCTGATCACCGCCTCGCAATCGCAGCAGCTCTCGATGCGGTCGCGGCCATCGACGAAAACGAGCCGCGGCCGGATCGGCAGCGCCGCCACCGCCCGCGCCAGCGCCCACAGCGAGGCGCGCAGGATATTGTCGCGGTCGATGCGCGACGGCGGCGCGAAGGCAACCGCGACCTCGGCGCTGGCGCAAATCCTGGCGTAGAGCTTCTCGCGAATCTCGGGATCGAGCTTCTTGGAGTCGTCGAGGCCGCGCGGCACCCGCTTGGGATCGAGGATCACGGCGGCGGCCACCACCGGACCGGCGAGCGGCCCCCTGCCCGCCTCGTCGCAGCCGGCCACCGGCCAGATGCCGCGCTTGAGCGCCGCGCGCTCGCGGCGGAAGGTCGGACGGATGTCCTCCTCGCCGAGCGGCAGGCGGACGGCGGTGGCGGCGCGACTGGATATGGCGCGACTCATGGCGCGATGGTGCGCGCCGGTCTGTCCAAGTCAACTGCGTCGGATCGCCGAATGTGAACGGCGGGGATAAGGCGGAGCAGGCCGGCGCTGCTATTCGGCCGGCTCCAACCCCTTGGCCTTGAGCACCGGTGCGG
>Ga0075421_100008416_pt1 | contig 12668 bp, 10 predicted proteins | sample SoiMetdeltSBSDD5_FD_75292 | JGI IMG/M metagenome (GOLD analysis project Ga0075421, IMG submission 75292) | Bulk soil microbial communities from a Populus tree surrounding site in Tennessee, USA - Soil MetaG P. deltoides SBSDD5 | ecosystem: Environmental > Terrestrial > Soil > Tree plantation... | reverse complement strand
GGCTTGAATGGACTTCGGGCAATTGCTGCATTAGCGGTTGTAGTGTCTCATATCACACAAGGATTAGGTGAGTTCGGACTAGATCCATACCTTTTTGGAAAAACATTTGAAGGCACTCCAAAAGGACTGGAGTTAGCAGGATATGGAGTTTCGGTCTTTTTTGCGCTTAGTGGTTTTTTGATCACGTATCTCTTATTACGTGAGAAAGAAGAAGGCAGGATAAATATCAGGAATTTCTATATCCGCAGGATTTTAAGGATATGGCCATTGTATTACTTTTATCTTGGTCTTTGTATTATCACAATATTATACCAGGGTGATTCGATCAATGAAGGTTCATTGTTCTATTATCTTTTTTTCTCTGCGAATATTGCGTTTATACAAAATATCCCGATACCTTTCATGCTTCACTATTGGTCGTTGGGTGTGGAAGAACAATTCTATGCATTTTGGCCCTGGTTAGCCCGCCTGGAAATAAAGAAACTGCTCAGGATTTCAATTATCATATTAGCATTATTGCTGCTGTTAAAATTAGTGTTCAGGATCATCGATATAAAATATAATATTTCACTCCCCTATACTGTCATTCATGTAACACGTTTTCATTGCATGCTGATGGGAGCCATCGGGGCAATATTATATTATAAGAAAAATAATCTTTTCATGGCAATCACCACGTCTCCTGTAACACAGGCGATCTGCTGGGCTTGTATTGGAATAGCTGCCATGAACAAGTTTCACCTGGTAGCAATGATAGATAACGAGCTTATAAGTGCTATTACCTTATGCCTGATCATGGGACAGGTCGCAGGAAAATTCAAGATCATTAACCTGGAAAATAATGTAATGGACTTTGTCGGTAAAATATCTTATGGCATTTATGTTTATCACCCTCTTATTCTCTTATATCTTTCCAGGGTGCTGGGGGCTATACCAGGAGAATCGTTATTTAAATACATCATTGTTTATTTGGTAATTGTATTTGTAACGATCTGTGTGGCCTGGATCTCCTATGAATATTTTGAAAAGAAATTCTTAAAGATAAAATTGAAGTACAGTACCGTAAGAAGTATTAACGCTAAAAACATCTAATATCTTGGACGTTGTAATCAGGGCGGAGAGCCTCGGAAAAAAATATATTATTGGTCACCAGGGCACGAAGGGCTATAAAACATTTCGTGAACAGACATTACAGCACTTTCATAATTTTTATTCCCGTACAAAAAAAATGCTGACGGGTCAACAGGTGCTTGAAGGAGATGAAACAGAAGAGTTCTGGGCCTTAAAAGATCTGAATTTTGAAGTAAGGAAAGGGGATCGTGTTGGAATAATTGGAAAAAATGGCGCAGGTAAAAGCACATTGCTGAAAGTATTGAGCCGGATCACCGAACCAACAACCGGAAAAGTTTTTATCAAAGGCCGGGTGGCGAGTTTACTGGAAGTAGGAACGGGTTTCCATCCGGAACTTACCGGTCGCGAGAATATTTTTCTCAACGGTGCCATCATGGGAATGAGCCGTGCAGAGATCAAAAGAAAATTTGATGAGATCGTTAGCTTCTCCGGCGTTGAAAAATTTTTAGATACACCGGTAAAAAGGTATAGCAGCGGGATGTATGTACGTCTTGCATTTTCCGTTGCAGCGCATTTGGAGCCCGAGATACTTGTAGTAGATGAAGTGCTTGCTGTTGGCGATGCAGAGTTTCAAAAGAAATGTCTTGGTAAGATGCAGGATGTAAGTAATAGTGAGGGAAGAACTGTTTTGTTTGTAAGTCACAACCTAATGGCTTTATCCAGTCTTTGTAATAAAGGAATCTATTTAAGAAATGGCCAGGTAAGATCGCAGGGAGAGATCGGGGACACGCTTTCTCATTATACAAGAGAAGGAACGGAATTGCTTACAACAGAATGGACCGGTAATACAGGAGATGAATTTGTAAGAATATATCGCACCAAAGTTTTTTGTGCCGATTCGCCGGATGGATACTTTACGCATAAGGACATTGTGATTGAGATCGAAGGCGAAATATTCAAACCAGTGTATGGATTGATCATGGGCTTCTGGCTCTTTTCGCAATTTGATTATCAATTGGCATATGCCTTGTTCGATGACACAGACCCTTCGGTCGATATAAAAACACAGCAACCGGGAAAATTTGTAAAACGGTTCGTTATTCCGGCCAACACGTTGGCACAGGGAAGTTACCGGGTACAATTCGACTTTGGAATTCATAATTTGAAATTGATAGTACAGAATAAGGAATGTGATCTTGAATTTTCTGTAGAGAATATTTCCGGGCTGGGACGCAAATATTTGATCGATCAGAAAGGATTCAGAAGTTTATTCAGACCCGGCTGGTCGGCAGAAAAATTTAGTTAGTACATCTATGAGGATTGGTCTCGTTTTGTTCGGGCATTTAAGGAGCTTTCGCTCTGCATTTGATTCTTTTCAATTACTCAAAGCTACACTCGAAACGGCCGGTGCGGTTGATGTCTTTTGTCATACCTGGGATATTGAAGAATCGGTAACTGCAAGCTGGTGGAAAGAAAATAAACCTGGTGATAAACCGCCGGCAACAGTAAACGTAAACGAGATCGATGAACGATATAAGCCGGTTCGCTATATCGTTGAACCTTCACGGCAATTCGATGATAGTGGATATAACGTAAAATCAACAATACCAGTTGCTGGTATTCTTTCCATGTTGTATTCGCAGCGACAGGCATTTCGCCTGTTAGAACAATACAGCGAAGAGAATAAAGTAGCATATGATGTTGTAATAAAATCCCGTTATGACCTGTTATATGAAATTGCTCCGTCATTTCCCCGTTTGATCAGTGAATGCATAACTTATAATTGCCTTTACCTGCCAACTTCCAATCCTTATGAATTAGGCGGTTCCTATAGCGATGTATTTGTAATGGGCCCTATGAAGCTGGTAAAAGAATATTTTAGTTTTGCAGATGATTTTAAAAATGCACTCGACAGGCACCAGCAAAAGGGATATGGAACGTTTTTGCCGGAGCATTGTCTTACATTATATCTCGAAGAAAAGAATATCAGGATGCGCGAACTGGTTGGTCTTCGCATCCAAATTCTGCGTTTGAATGGCGACAAATTTCAAATCAACTCCGATAAGGATTTTTCCGGAAATGGTCCGCTTTGCTTTTTCCGTGAGACAATCGAAATAAATAAAAAGGTTCTCGATCTTCAGAGGGAGTTAATTGAGCACAATTCGTTAAGATTAGCCAGGAAATACATGAGCTGGGTTGATAAAGATGCGGATGATGCAACGCTTCAGCAGTACGCGGATCTTTATTCTGGCAAGTGGATCGGCGTATCAAGAATTAAGAGACTTGCTCAAAAAAGTAGAAGCAACCAGGTTTTTGTCTCACATGTGATGAAAAATTTTTTTGAGGAGGCCTTAAGCAAGGCAAAGTATTCGAATGCCCAAAAACTTTTATTTGCATCAACACTTACTGCATATGCCGGTTATGGTTTTTTCTTTTTCCGGGTTTTGAAAAATATTTTTTTTAAAAAGCACGTATGACATTTGACGTACCAATTTTGTTTCTCGTTTTCAACAGGCCTGACACAACAGAAAAAGTCTTTGGGACCATTAAGAAGATCAAACCAACCAGGCTTTTTATTGCGGCCGATGGACCCAGGTCCTCGAAGGAAGGTGAAGCGCAAAAATGCGAAGAAGTGAGAAACATTATCATGAATGGCATCGATTGGAGTTGCGAGGTAAAAACATTGTTTCGGGATAACAATTTAGGATGTGGTCTTGCAGTAAGTGGTGCCATAACATGGTTCTTTGAGCAGGTTGAGGAAGGCATTATCCTGGAAGATGACATTATAGCATCGGAAAGTTTTTTTTATTTCGCGAAGGAATTATTACGGTTTTACAGAAATGATGAATCAGTGTGGCATATAGGCGGAAACACTTATAATTCATCCAGGATGAAATCTCCATATTATTTTTCGGCTTACCCTCATATCTGGGGATGGGCCACCTGGCGCAGGGCCTGGAATAATTACCGCTACTCATTAAATGATATTGACCACGGAGTTTTTTATGAAAGAATAAATGAGCTTTTTCAGACAGGAGCAGAAAAAAAGTTTTGGATCGATTTCTACAGGGAATATTTTAAAGTGGGAGATACACCCACGTGGGATTATCAGTGGACGTGTCGCATGTGGTATAATAAGGGTTTGGCAATATTGCCACGGGTGAATTTAATAAGCAATATTGGATTTACAGAAACGGCTACTCATACATCAAATGCCTATTCGTGGTTAAATAACCTGGTAGCAAACGAGATTGAAATACCGAATGTCAAATTACCCGTAAAACAGAATAAGAAAGCAGATCTTTCTACTTCGAGAAAAGCATTTTACATCAGATCAATCGGAGGCAAATTTTTAAACTATATCATATCGGGAATTAAGTACCGTCTGAGCAAAAAAAGAATCTAAACTCTACAGATAAAATGAAAGCACAACCAATAACCTGGGATGAAAAGCTTGTAATTAAGTTTTGGGATTATTATTCTCAGTTCCCCGAAAAATATTTTACATATCGGTTCGGTGATAATATTGTAAACATATTATCTGAGAAAATAAAGCCGGGTTCCGTGGTACTCGATTATGGTTGCGGAACAGGGTTTATAATAAAACATTTCTTAAACAGGGGGTATGAGATCTACGGCGCGGATACATCTTCTCAATCGGTTGAATTTGTAAATAAGCAATACAACAATTTTCCTGACTTTAAGGGCGCTTTTTTATTAGATGATCTTTTTAAACTGAATAAGAAATTTGATGTGATCCTGGTTATAGAAGTCATAGAACATTTAACGGATGAATTTCTTGACCCACTTCTGGAGAATGTAAAAAAGTTAGTCAATCCCGGGGGAAGAATAATTTTTACCACTCCTAATAACGAAAACTTAGAAGATTCGGTTGTTTACTGCGCGGTTTGTGACCACACTTTTCACAGATGGCAGCATGTAAGAAGCTGGAATGCGGAATCACTAGTGACATATCTTGAAAAACATGGTTTAAAAGTTGAATCGTGTTTTGCAACGGACTTTTCAAATGTTGCTCCCAAAGGGGTTTTAAAAAAATTAAAACATTCAATCCGTAATTCTCTCTCTTCTCCTTCAAAGCCTCATCTTGCCGCTATTTGCGGTATAAAATGATAAAGAAAAACATTAAAGTATCTTGACAGATGAAAATATTGGTAACAGGTTGCGCCGGGTTCATTGGATTTCATATTGCAAAGAGATTGGTCGGGAATGGACATGAGGTTGTTGGTATAGATTCTATGAATGATTATTATGATGTAAGCCTGAAAAAGGCGAGATTACGGGAATTGGGGATCGCGAAATCAGGTCCGGAAAAGGAAATAAAAAGTATCTCCTACACGAATTTTTCCTTTTCTAATCTCGACCTTACAGATACAGAAGGATTAAAACTTTTTTTTTCTGAACATCAGTTTGATGTTGTGTGTAACCTGGCGGCACAGGCCGGTGTGCGTTACAGTATTGTAAACCCTGCTGTTTACGTTGAGAATAACATAAAAGGCTTTTTCAACTTGCTTGATAATGTTTCAAAGAACCAGGTAAAGCTTTTTGTTTATGCCAGTAGCTCGAGTGTGTATGGAAATTCAAGTGAAATGCCTTTTCGCATTCAGTCAGAAACAAGCAAACCGGTAAGTTTTTATGCGGCAACTAAAAAGGCAAATGAATTGATGGCGTATACATACAGTGATCTCTATAAACTGAAAACGATCGGTATAAGACTATTTACAGTGTATGGGCCGTGGGGCAGGCCAGACATGGCCTATTTTGATTTCACTCATAAGATCTTGAAGGGTGAGCCGATCTCACTTTATAATCATGGACAGTTGCAGCGCGACTTCACTTATATCGACGATATTGTAAATGGATTTGTAAAGATCATCGAGAGTGAAGGAAAGTTTACTGAAGAAAATTATAAAATATATAATCTCGGTAATCATGACCCCGTAACGCTTGAAAGATTTGTAAAGGCGATCGAAACAGCAATAGGGAAAAAGGCGGTGATCAATTATTTGCCAATGCAGCAAGGAGATGTTGAAAGTACTTATGCAGATATTTCCGAAAGCAATAAGGATTTTCAATTTGAACCGTCGACATCTATTGAATCGGGGATTGAAAAGTTTGTTGACTGGTACCGGGAGTATTACAAAATTTGACTATGAAACTTTCACACTATAAACGTTTTTTTGAGGATCGCTTCAGGTTAGAGATCAGTGAATCGGCCGCGCAACCCGGCAATTCTGAAGAAAAGATCATTAAGAAAGGCACACTTACTGAAAATGTAACCGGCAAAATATATAAGATTGTAAATGGTATTCCCAGATTCCTGGACTCTGATACTAACTATTCCGACAATTTTGGCTTGCAATGGAATAAGTTTAAGAAAACTCAATTCGACAGTTATACCGGCCTTGACCTGAGCGGGAAGAGATTTTGGGAAAACACCAAATGGACCAAAGACGAGCTAAAAGGGAAGGTGATACTTGAAGCAGGTTGTGGCGCCGGAAGATTTACTGAAGTATTACTATCAACAGGGGCCACAGTGGTAAGCTTTGATCTTTCAAATGCTGTTGAAGCGAATTATGAAAATAATTATGATAAAGGTGATCTTGTGATCTTCCAGGGAGATATTTATAAAATCCCTTTTCCGGATAATTATTTTGATTATGTCTTTTGTTATGGCGTATTGCAGCATACTCCGGACCCGGACGAATCCTACAAACAAATTTTTAATAAGCTAAAACCGGGTGGTAAAATATCAATCGATTATTATCGCAAATTTTCTACCGCGACCCCATGGTCTACGCCGAAATACTTTTGGCGCCCGATTACAAAAAAAATGTCTCCCCAAAAATTACTTCGCATTATCAAGTTATATGTTCCGATTTGGCTGCCTGTTGATACGATGATCAGGAAAATTCCGCGATTCGGCCAGAGGATACTAGCTTTTATCCCAATTCCCTGTTGGAATTATCTTGACATGGGATTGAATTATTCCCAACGAAAGCAATGGGCAATACTCGATACGTTTGATGCTTTGGCACCCGCATATGATTATCCAAAAACATTAGACGAAGTAAGTAAAATGGTTGAGAGCAATAAGAACGAGTCAACAGAAGTTTTTTATGGAAGCAATGGAGTAGTTGCTAATGTAAAAAAGAAATAATTATGTGTGGTATAACCGGCTTTGCAGGCGTTTATAATAAAGAGCTATTGCAAAAAATGAATTGTGTGCAGACCCATCGCGGTCCGGATGACCAGGGATATTATTTTGATGAAGCGTCTGAAGTGAATATCGCCATGACACGCCTGGCAATTGTTGATATACAGGATGGTCATCAGCCCATGAGCAGTATTGATGAAGATATTTGGATTGTGTTCAATGGAGAAATTTATAATGCTGAAAAGTTACGAGCCGATCTGAAAAACTTAGGTCATACTTTTAAGACTCATCATTCAGATACCGAAGCATTGATCTATATGTACAGGCAATATGGCAGATCCATGCTCAAACATCTCAACGGGATGTTTGCTTTTGCCATTTTTGATAAAAAGCAAAAGAAACTGCTTGTAGCAAGAGACCATTATGGAATAAAACCCCTTTACTATTCAACAAGCGGGAATAAGTTTGCATTTGCTTCTGAAATGAAATCATTGCTGGCTTTGCCATGGATCAGCAAAGAATTAAATCACCAGGCGGTTTATGATTATTTCTCTTTCCAGGCAGTACCAGCTCCTTCTACGGTTTTTAAGTCGATACAAAAACTACCATCCGCATCATGGATCGAATATGATGTCACGACAAAGGGGATAGTTTCTGAGTCATATTGGTCGCCGAAAATGTCTACCGCTAATTTGCACACGTCTGATCTGCCGGAGTTAAAAGCATGCATTAAACAAAAATTTTTAGAGGCAGTTCAGCGATGGACATTAAGTGATGTTGAGATTGCCTGTTCTTTATCCGGTGGAATTGATTCATCGTCTATCGTGGCTGCGATGTCGCAGGTTTCGCCATATAAAATAAAAACATATACAGTTGGGTATCTCGATGCTCCTGATATTGATGAAAAAGAAATGGCGAAAAAGGTTTCACAGAAATGGAATACGGAACATCATGAGATAATCGTGCAGGCGAATGATTTGCTCAAGGACCTTGATAAGATGGTTTATTACCTCGATGAGCCTTATGCCGGTGGGTTGCCGTCATGGTTTGTGTATGAGGCAATGAGTAAAGACGTAAAAGTTGCCATGACCGGAAGCGGCGGCGATGAATTATTTGGCAATTATGGGAAATGGAAATTTTATGAAAATAAGAGGTCACATTTTTACAGAGTCAGGCAATTCTTAAAAAATGGTGGCAAGCTTGGGCATTTGATCAAATACCCCAACGGCGTTTTCCATTATCCCTATTTCACTGATGGCTACAAATCCTCGCAGATTTTTTCAAATGACTTTATTAAAAATATCCGGCCATCAGCTGAATATATCCAAAAGTTATGGACCAAACAGAGTCCTAGAGATGCAATACCGACTGTTGATACCAAATTACAGTTGCCCGAAGAATTTTTACTGATGACCGACAGGTTTTCGATGGCCTATTCGATCGAGGCGAGAACACCATTTCTTGATGTTGAGTTCTCTGAATTTATTTATTCAATACCTGCCGAACTAAGAACCTCTCACTCTCATCTCAAATATCTTTTTATCGACGCGGTTCGTGACTGGCTGCCGACGGAAGTAGTGGCGGGTCCAAAAAAAGGGTTCACGTTACCATTGTCTTCATGGCTTAAAAATCAGTTAAGGGAAAACGTAGAGACGTTGCTGAGTAAGAAATTCATTCAGGAGCAAAATATATTCCAGGACGATATATATGATGCGATTGCTAAACCATTTTATAATGGTCAACATCACTCAGATTGGGAACTGTGGGAGCTTTTAATGTTCCAGATGTGGTATAAGAAGTTCTTTTCTTGAGCCGTTACATAAAATGAAAATAGTACATCTTAGTACCTATACAGCGCAAGGCGGTGCCGGCATTGCTACACTTCGCATTCACAAAAAACTTCTTGAAAAAGGGATTGATTCAAATTTAATAGTGTTTCATGCCTCGGGCACATCTATACCAAATGTAACAGAAGTTGAGAAAGGGTTTATTTATAAACTCAGGGATTTTTTCTTTCACCGCTTTGATAATTTTTTCTTTCGTAAGAAACTGCGCCCAGGCGCTCAACAGTTTTCATTTAACTATTTCAGCCGGATCAGCATAAATGATCATCCTCTTCTCAAACGGGCCGACATTGTTTGCTTGTATTGGGTGGGCGCCGATTTTTTAACCCCTGAACAAATTGGAAGAATAAAAAAGCCAATTGTTTGGCGATTATCTGATAAATGGGTTTTTACCGGCGGTTGCCATTATTCCGGTGACTGCAGGAAATATGAAGTTCATTGTGGGAACTGTCCCCAGTTGCTAACAAATAAGGAAAAGGATTTCACCTGGTTTGCTTTAAAAAATAAGTATGAATCCTGGAAGAACAGGAACATTAACATAGTTGCTCCCAGTAATTGGATTGCGGATGCGGCACGAAGGAGTACCATTTTAAAGGCTAAAACGGTTACAAGAATAGCAACCGGGGTTGACCCGGAGGTATTCATGCCGGTTGATAGAATTAAAGCCAAACAGGCTTTGGGTATTCCTTCTACTACAACTGTCATATTGTTCGGAGCTAACAATGCTCTTGAAAGCACTTATAAGGGAGGAAATTTTTTCAGGCAGATGGTTGAACGGCTTGCGGATAAAGACTATTTATTTTTACTCTTTGGCTCTGATAAAAGTGTAACTGGTGATGATATTTACAAAAAAGTAAAATTTTTGGGAGTGTTGCGTGAGGAAAAAGATCTCCGGCAGGCGTACAACGCTGCTGATATCTTCGTTTGTCCTTCTATTGAGGATAATCTCCCAAATACTGTATTGGAATCAATGGCATGCGGTACGCCATGCATTGCTTTTAAAAACAGCGGAGGAGTTGTTGATGCTATTGATCATAAAGGGAATGGTTACCTCGCCGAATATAAAAATGTAGATGATTTGATCAATGGAGTTTCATGGATAACAGGGGCGAATAAAGAAGGAATAGTATCTGCAAAGGCCCGGGAAAAGATACTGAAAGAATTTACATTGGAAAACCAGGTGGTAAGTTTAATTAATCTTTATAAATCCATAATACAAAAAGCCCCAAATAAATGACATGATCGCTTAGAGAAGGGCTATAACAAGGGCATCACCTAAGTAAAACCTTCAACGGTGGCACTTTGACGACGGTTGTTACAATATCATCAAGGTGAGTTCGTTATATAGTCGAAGGAATCCGTTTCTCCGTATTCTAATTACTGATAATCCAATATTTATGAATATCATGTATGTCTTGTCGCATATCAACAAGCCATTGCAATGGAGATGGGTTGTTGATTTAAAAAAGATTTGTGCCTGGATCATGAGTGTTCTAAAGGAACTTCGCAGATCAAACCTTACATCTGTTTATTTCAATCTTAAATATCTCCCGATCAGGGAAGCGATTTGGTTGCCTGTAAGGATACATAGAAGATGTTCATTGATAAATCTCGGCGGAAGTGTAACGATTGACGCCGAAGTATTTCCTGGCATGATCCAAATCGGTTATGGAGCAGTTGGAATTTTTGACCCACGAAGAGAACACTCTGTCTGGAATGTCAGAGGAAAAATTATTTTCAAAGGAAAATGTTTTTTAGGAACCGGCATCAGGTTGAATATTGCGGAATCAGGAACCCTCATATTTGGGCAACGGGTTAATATTACAGCAAGTTCTGCTATTGATTGCCAGACTGAAATTAGTTTTGGAGATGACTGCCTTGTATCGTGGGATAATTTGTTTATCGATGGAGATCATCATAATATCTTTGATTGCGATGGAAAATTGACCAATGCGCCAAGAAACATTTTAGTTGGCAAAAACGTGTGGATTGGTTGTCGCTGTATTCTCTTAAAAGGAACAACAATCGCAGATAATTGTGTTGTTGCCGCGGGCTCGCTTTTGAATGGGCCTTATACAACTCCCTACGCGATCATTGCGGGAGCACCGGCAAAGACAGTTAAGGAAAATATTTCCTGGCAGGTATAAAATATCCTCCTAAGAACTTGAACCGTCTCGAATCCATCCAGCACCTCAGGGGCATCGCTGCCCTGCTTGTTGTTTTTGTACACTTTCCAACACCGCTTGCCCGTTTCTGCGGCTCTATCGGGGTCGATATTTTCTTTTTTATCAGCGGCTTTATCATTTTTATCAGCATTGATAAGAGTGGTTATTATGACAAGCCTTTCACCTTCCTGAAGAAAAGATTACTACGCATCATTCCCCTTTATTACCTCGTTACTACGCTGTTTCTTTTGATGAATGTTACGCTGAATAGTTTTCATGCGGAACGTGAGGCAAATATTCCCGTCGATATGAGCTTTGCAACGGTGCTGAAGAGTTATTTATTTATTCCTATTTCTTACGATGGCTTTTATAGAGACCCGCTTGTTTTTCTTGGATGGAGCCTGAATTTTGAAATGCTGTTTTACCTTCTCACTTTCTTTTTCCTCATCATTTTCAGGAAAAGGTTTTTTATTCCATTATTGTGTTTGCTGGTCGTACTTGGAAGTGTTAATTATATTTTTGGCAATTTTAGCAATGTCTATCTTGATTTCATTACATCGCCATTCCTGCTATACTTCGCGATCGGGCTTTTGTTAGGCAAGTATCATGATCTCATAAAAGTAAAAATATCATCCTTCGTTGAGCCGATGCTGTTCATTGTGCTCTATGTTTTTTTTATTGTGATGATCGCAAAAGATACCGGTTACGTTTATGAAGGCATGCCGAGAGAATTGGTCGTTTATAATAATAAAGTCATTCCACGAATACTTATCTGGGGAATTCCTTCATTTATTGTACTTATCTCATATTTTACACTTGCACAAAAGTATAAGATCACGAATGCTTACCTCAGTAAACTTGGCGACAGAAGTTATTCCATTTATCTTCTGCAGATATTCTTTATCTACTTTTTATACGAAGTGTGGCATAAGTTTGACAGATCGGGGAAGATATGGTTGTCGATGGCCATGATCATACTCCTTGTTTGGATCTCAGGCAGGAGTTATAAATATTTTGAGAAAAGATTTCATCGGTAAATAAACCAAAGACGGGATTTGCCAAAAGATTTTAGTTTGCTTCGCTTTGCCGTCACAATTCCAATAGCACGACTATTCTTATCGGCAAGGCTCGCAATGACGAAGACTCCGGGTCTCAAAATTTGACCATCGTGTGGAGTCCTCGTCATTGCGAGGCCGGCTTTTAAAAAGTACTTCCTTGCGGGCGGAAATAGAGGCCGAAGCAATCTATATTTTGGGGGAGGAGTCTTAAAAAATATTATTTTCTCAAAAAGACTTCGAGCTCCTCAGGCGTACCCAGGATATTCACTTCATCAGCCATATCGACGATCAGTTTCCGTCCTTTTTTGATCAGGTGATTATAGAGCGGGGCGATATAAAATTCTCCTTTCGTTGT
>Ga0075421_100008411_pt1 | contig 12670 bp, 11 predicted proteins | sample SoiMetdeltSBSDD5_FD_75292 | JGI IMG/M metagenome (GOLD analysis project Ga0075421, IMG submission 75292) | Bulk soil microbial communities from a Populus tree surrounding site in Tennessee, USA - Soil MetaG P. deltoides SBSDD5 | ecosystem: Environmental > Terrestrial > Soil > Tree plantation... | reverse complement strand
CGGTCCGCGACGCTGAGTGTTAATCCGATGTTGGCAAAGATCAGGCCGACCTCGCCGCGGGGAACCATTCCGATGCCTATCGACAATCGATCGAGACGGCGGCCGATGACACCCAGCGAGCTCAGAAGTTTGCCGGCGATGGCCGCCGCCGTCAGCACCAGTGCCAAGGCGAGCAGCCGTCCTTGTGCAAATGCCCGCAAGTCGGTCCGCAGCCCGATGACGACGAAGAAGATCGGCATCAGGAAGGACGTGATGGGCTCGATGAGCTCGCCAAGCGAACGCTCGCCGCGGCTGACGAAGTCGCGAAAGTGCAAATCTTCCAGCACCAGCCCCGCCGCAAACGCGCCGACGATGGGCGCCAGCCCGATGCGATCGGCCAGCCACGCCAGGGAAAAGCAGAAGGCGAGACCGGTTGCGAGCAGCACGCCCCTTGCCTGCAGGCGCGACACCAGCGAAAACAGGCGTGGCGAAAGGCTCACGCCCAGGAACAGCGAGCCGACCAGAAACACCGCCGCCTTGAGAATAAGGAGCCCGATGGCGACGTACGAGACCGGTTGCCCTTCGGTGCTCGACACTACCAATCCCGTGATCACCGCCAGGATGATCAGCGCTTCGACATCGTCGATCACCGCGGCGCCCAGGATGATGCGGGCCTCATCGCTGCGTGCCCTGCCTAGATCCTTGAGCACGCGGGCCGTGATGCCGACGCTCGTCGCCGCCAGCGTTGCGCCGAGAAACGCATGGGTGTACACGCTGGCATCGGGAAGCAGCCACGCGCCGGCGCCCCACCCGAGAGCAAACGGTCCGATGATGCCGAGCGTGGCGACGAGAAAAGAGGAGAGGCCGACCTTCAGCATCTGTCCCACGGTTTCGTCGATGCCGATCTGAAATAGCAGCAACAGAACGCCGATCCGGGCGAGCGTGTCGACGCCCGGATCGGTCTTGATGTACTCGAGGGCGCCGACTCCGATGAGCGTCAGGTTGCCGAGGAGCAGGCCCCCGACGAGCTCGCCGAGCACTGCGGGTTGGCCGAGCCGGGCAGAGAAATGACCGCCAAGTTTTGCGGTGACGAGGATGATCGCGAGGGAGAGGAGCAGCCCGGCGATCGGATCGCCACGGCCCGCTGATTCGAATGACAAGACAAGGAAGAGTACCGCAGGTGAGCGCCCGAGCTAAAGCTCGGGCCTACATCATTGGTACGTAGGCCCGACCTTCAGGTCGGGCGACACTGCATCATTCGGTACGTAGGCCCGACCTTCAGGTCGGGCGAGACTCAATCACCGAAGCCAGTCCAGAAGCGCGCTCTGAAGATAAATGAGGACCGTGAGGGCGACGAGAATCTGCAGAATGACGGGGGTAATCTCGCGAATCCAACCGACGGGCGTGAAGTGCTCGTCCACGTCGCGCAGGATGAACGCATAGGCGACGACCGATTGCGCGCAGCCGATATGCGTCCAGCATCCCCCCAGCGCGTAGCCGGCGACCTGCGCCATCGCGAACAGATGCACCGTAGCGATGTCCAGATGGTGAATTCCTCGCGAAGCAAAGTCGGCGACGACGTTGTTGTCGAGGATTGCCGAGAGGAACGTGCTGCCGAGAAACTGCGCGTATGCGACGTGTCCCTGGCCCAGAGTCTCGATGCCGGTGCGTACGAGGCTCTGCATGACGTTGAAGAACCCGGCGCTGGTCAGGAGCGTGATCGAGACGAAGAGCGGGAATAGAAAGTAGTACTCGGCATATTCCTGAAACGCCTCACGGATCGCGAGCGCCCGCATGTTCGGAATGCGGGCGATTCCGGGAAGGGCAGCGACGAAGGCGGCAAACGACGCCAGGAAGAGCGGGATCCCGCTCCAGAGGCTGTGAACGGCGAGCATCGCTGCAAACGGAAGGAGCGCGAGCGCGCCAATCTTCTGGGCGCGGCGGCGCGCGCCGGCGGTGGCCGCGAGCACTTCGTCCACGGCCAGTTCCGAGCGGAACGCCTCTTCGTACCGGCCAGCGTTATCGAGCACGTAATGCCGATCCAGACCGTCGGCCAGTTCCTCGCTGACGAAGTGAGCCAGCAGATCGCGGCGTGTTGGCTCCGGCACGTCGGCACGGATCATGGCGATCCCCAACGACTCGCCACTCCGCAAACGTTCGATGATCCGTTCGGCCCGGCCGCCGAGCGCTGGACCGTGGCCTTCGATCAGCTCGACCGGCGTCATCACTTCGCCGTGCCGCGACGCCTGAAGAAAACGCACGTCTTCGGCGTTCGCATCCAGGACGTCCATCGTTTCGAGATCGATGCGCGGCCGGCCGATCTGCCCGCGCATACCCCAGGCGATGACGAGAAAGCTCGCGATGGCGACCGGTGCCCCGTACTTCAGAAAGAACACGTTATCGAGATCGGGGTACAAGTTTGCCTTCATGATCAGGTTCGGCGGCTCGCCGTACGCCGTCCAGACGCCGCAGATCGTGGTGATAGCCGTGCACACCATCACCGCGAAGCGGATGCCTTTCACCGGCACCGCGGCCAGCATCAGGATGATCACGAACGTCCGCATCGTCAGCCCGATCATCGACACGCCGCCGAGCGCGCCTGAGGTGACCGCGACCACGGCCGTGACCGCGACGACCGTCGGCAGCACCAGGCCCTTGTATCGCCGGAGCAGCATGAAGGTGAGGCCCTCGAGCAGCCGCGTCTGGGCGATCACCGACACGAACAGCGTCAGGCCGAGGATGAACAGCATCGTGTCGGCGTGAACGAGATCGTCGAGCCCGCCGAAGGTCAGGAAGTGCTCCCGGATCCAGAAACTCCAGCCGTGCTCCATCACTTCGACGTGCCAGGTTGAAGTGGGGAGAACGCTGAACGTCGCGACGATGACGAGCAGCATTCCGTAGGTGAGCGCGTTCTTGTGGATCTGGAAACGAAACGACCCGAATACGAAGAGGCCGAGAATTGTTGCGAGAACCTCGGTGGCCAGGAGCCAGACCGGCGCGGCCGTGATGCGACCGGCCACGAGCACAATCGCCGCGAGCGCGGCGCAACCGCCCACGAAGTACGAACCCGGCAGCATGACGACGGCCGACGCCGGCGGCTGGACCGGGTGGCTCAGTTCCGCTGTGTTTTCCAATTGACCAGCGCGGCTGCCGCGATGCCGAGTGCGACGGGCACGAGGGGGGCGCCCAACTTCAGAAGGAGTCCGATCGACAGGATGGACGCCCCCACGAAGAACTTCCAGTTCATTTCCACATCATCACGACGAACATCACGACGAGCATCAGTGAGAGCACGAGCGCCGGCGCCGTCAGCGGCTTGTTCCAGTTGACGTTGCGCGTGCTATGCCGCCTCGCGGTGCGAATGTCCAGCAGTTGCTTGCGCGCGATGGCGAGCTGCAGCGGGTTCCGCGCGATCTCGACCGCCTTGAGCGTTTCTTCCTCCGCGCGATCGAGCGTGCGCAGCCGCGCGAGCAGCTCGCTGTACTTGAGCTGGGCAAGGAAGTTGGATGGGTCGATCGTCGTCGCCGCTTCGAGCGCGTCCATCGACTTGTAAACGTCGTAATTGACCGCGTACGCGATGCCGAGGCACGTGTGCAGATCGACCGATGCCGGATTCTCGGCACACAGCTTCTCGAGGCGCTTGATGTGCAGCGCGAGATCCGATGGCGAGACCGTGTGAGGGTCTCGCCACGGAAGGAGCGAAAGCGGCTGCAGGTCCGACGAGAGTTCCGACGACGACACCACAAGCGTTTCTGACATGAATTATCCCGCTGCCTTCATCGCTGCCGGTTCGGGCTTCAACACGAACTCCGGGTAACCGAGTGCGCCCATTTCCGGAATATCGAGGCCCTCGAGTTCGACCTTGGCGGTCACGCGGTGACCCCATACAGCCTCGAGCACCATGTTCAGCACGAAGCTGAACGTGAAGACGAAGCCGACGAGTGTCGCCACACCGATCAGCTGCGCGACCAACTGGCCCGCGTCGCCGTAAAACAATCCGGTCACCGAGCCAGGCACGCCGTTCCACGCGCCGCCGAAGTTGCTTTTCCCGTCGGCGAACAGGCCGACCGCAATCACGCCCCAGAGGCCGTTCGCGCCATGCACGGAAATCGCGCCTACCACGTCATCGAGCTTCATGACGCGCTCGACGAACTCGCACGAAAGGCACACGAGCACGCCGGCCACCAGGCCGATGATGACGGATGCCAGCGGATTGACGAAGCCGCTGGGCGCGGTAATCGCCACCAGGCCCGCCAGGAAGGCATTGCCGGTCATCGACGCGTCCGGCTTCCCGTATCGAATCCACATGTAATACATGCCGCTGAACGACGCCGACATGCCGGCGAGCATCGTGTTCACGGCAACGGAGCTGATGCGGAGGTTGCCGTTGGCTGAAGCGCCCAACGTCGATCCGGGGTTGAAGCCGAACCACCCGAACGCGAGGATGAAGCACCCGAGCAGCACCAGCGTGATGTCGTGGCCCGGGATCGTGTTGGGCTTGCCGTTTCGATCGAACTTCCCAATCCGCGGCCCGATGATGATCGCCATCGCGAGCGCCGTCACGCCGCCGATCGAGTGCACGACACCGGAACCGGCAAAGTCGGCGTAGCCGTGGCCAAGGCCGAAGTTGGAGCCGAGGGTCGCGAGCCAGCCGCCGCCCCATGCCCAGTTGGCGAAGAGCGGATAGGTGAACGCGCCCATGAAGAACGACGAGATGATGAACGAGGAATACCGCCAGCGCTCGGCCGCGGTGCCGGTGACGATCGTCAGGGCGGTGTCCATGAACACCATCTGGAACAGGAACATCACCATGACGCCCACGTCATAGCTCGTACCGCCGAGCATGATCCCGTTCTGGCCGAACAGCCCCCAACTCTTCCCGAAGAGCGAGATGCTGTATTCCGAACTGAGCGGCGCTGTGCCACCCAGGTTGGCGACCGCACCCACGCCGCCTTCCTGGATGGCGAACCCTATGAGCCAGTAGGCGGCCATGCCGACGCCGTACACCATGAAGTTCATCATCATGGTGTGATTGGCGTTTTTGGCGCGGGCCAGCCCCGTTTCGACAATGGCGAACCCCGCCTGCATGAACATGACGAGGAAGCCAGTCAGCAGCGTCCAGGTGAAGTTGATCGCGATCTGGTGCTGACCGACGAGGCTCACCACGTCGCCGAGCGTGAGCCCCTTCTTGGCATCAGCGACGGGGATGTCGTTGACCGTGCCGGTGGCGGTGCCTGCCGGGTCGCCTTTGGCGCGCTCTTCGGCTGACGGACCGGATAACGCCTTCAACTGATCGTCGATCGAGGAAGCCGCCGGAGGCGCCTGACCTGCTGTCGCCGCCGCAGCGTCGGCAGGGGGAGGCTGTGCGGGCGTCTGGGCGCGTGCGACCGTGAACACTCCAACCAGACACGTAATGGCAAGGGCCAGAGATATTTTTTTCATGTGAATGATCACTCCGTCAGCGCTTCCACAGCGCGTTTTTCTGATAGGCCGGGTTGATCAACCCGATGATCCCGCCCAGGCTGACCACGATGCCGACGAGCACGATGATGAGTCGAACGCTCGTGGCCGACGCGATCCCGACACTCAACGCGGCGATCAGAAATCCGGCGAGCGTCACTAGAAGTCCGCCAATTGCCATGTGTCCTCCCCTTTGGTAGCGAGTGCTGATGCAGCGCGGCACAACGCGCTCGAGTTGAATGCGTTTAGGCAAGCCGAAGGCCAGGCTGGTTCGCGATGACGTGCGCTCGGTAACTCGCTGTCGTGGCGAAAGTTGAAGTCGCACCAGCGCAACAAAGCAGCGGCGACAAAAATGTCCGGCGGCTCGATCTATCCGACAATGATGTACGAGGAGAAATGCCTGAGCACGCGTCAGACGGACGCTGGCGATGCTTTCGGGTTCGACTTTCGTTGCTTATCGTGGAGGTGCGACGCACCAAACGTGGATGCAGAGCGAAAACTCGCAGCGAATCGGCACCGTGTTGACGCGCCTGCACGAGGGAAGAGCGACACAATTGTTGCCTTTTCCGGAACGATCAACAACAATGTCGACTCACTCAACGGCGACGGCCGAATCGCCCGAGAGTGAGCGATCGCGGGATGCACTCGATATTCCCGGGGCAAAACTCCCAGATGAAGCGAACGTAGCCAGGCAGCCGGACCGTGGCGCCCGTCTTGCAGTTCGCCGCGGCCAACGAAGATCTCGCTCAACTTCTCATCGGAGGTGTCTCAGTGCTTGCACTCACGAAATGTGTCCGTTCATCGGGTCGTCTGGTTCGCGTGGCGATGGTGGCCGTCATGTTGACGCTCCTCGCGGGCGGATCGGCCATCGCCCAGGACGATCCGAATCCGGGCGCGATCACGTTCACCGGCGGGCTCGACGTCCCCTCGGTCTATTTCTTCCGTGGCCTTCGACAGGAAACCGATCCGAAACTCACGCTCTGGCCGTTCGGCGACGTCGGGCTCGCGCTCTTCTCGGGCAGCGGCGGGTTGAAGAGTGTCGGCGTGAATGTCGGCGTCTGGAACAGCCTGCAGACCGGATCCACCGGATCCGACGGCATCACCGGCCACCTCCACTACGAAGAGGACTTTTACAGCACGATCAGTCTCGGCTTCGGCGGCGGAGTGACGGTGACCACGGGCTACATGGCGCTGACGAGCCCCAACAACATGTTCAACACGGTCAAGGAATTTCAGCTCAAGGTCACCAAGGCGCACATGCTGGCGCCGTACGGATTCCTTGCCGCGGAGTTGACCGATGACGGCCAGGCCGACGGCGGCTCGAAGAAGGGAACGTACTTCGAACTGGGCGTCGGACCAACCTTCACGCTCATACCGAGCGGACCGACGCTGGCGATTCCGGTGAAAATCGGCGTCAGCCTCAAGGATTACTACCAGGCGGGCACGAGCGACAACAAGTTCGGGTTCTTCGATGTCGGCGCATTGCTCACGCTTCCTCTCAAAGGCGTGCCGAGCAAGTTCGGATCGTGGAACGTGCACGCCGGCGGCGACTACCTGCGGCTCGGCGACACGACCGCCGCATTCAACCCGGACGAGAACGGGGCCCCGCGCAAGAACCAGGTGATCGGACTCTTCGGCGTCGGCCTCACGTACTGACGGCCGCGCGTCCTTCGCTCGATTGGTTCCGGAGGGCTGCGGCGCCTGCTGTGGCCCTTCGCTCGTTCCGCCATGTCCCCCGGGGAAGCGGACGTGCCCGCCTTCGCCAAGGCTACGGCGGCTCGCGCGATGGTGAGCGAGCGAAGGCGGAAAGGTCCGCACGACATCGCGCGTTGTAGTGCACGCCTGTAGGCCTGCCTTCCGCACCGGTCTATGATTACCAGACCGTCATGAGCCAGCCCGATCCGGCTCCGTTCGCGCCCAGCCTTGCCGATCCCCGTGCGGTACGCCGCGCGCGCATCGAGGCCGCCCGGGCGGAGCTGTCGGCGGCAACCGAACGGGGGGCCGGCGGACGCCAGGCCCTCAAGCAGTATTCCCATCGCATGGACGCGATGATCCAGCAGCTCTTTGCCGAGGCGGGGCCGCTGGCGCAGCCGGTGGGCGTCTTCGCGCTCGGCGGCTACGGCCGCCGGCAACTGTGTCTCCATTCCGACATCGACCTGCTGATGCTCTTTGCCGGGATGATCGAGCCCGCGGACGAGCGCTTCCTCCACGCGTTCCTGAATCCAATCTGGGATTTGGGGCTCACCATCGGCCATCACGTCCGCGAAGTGCACGAGGGATCGAAACTGGCCGAGGACAATCCCGAGTTCCTGCTGGCGTTGACCGACGCGCGGGCGGTCGTCGGCGACGCGGCACTCCTCGATCAGTTCACGGCCGCCGCCGACGAAACGCGCACCCATAACCGGACGCTCGACGCCCTCAAGGCGCTCATCGCCGATCGCCACGCGAAGTACAACGACACGCTCTACCAGCTGGAGCCGGACGTGAAGGAGTCGCCCGGCGGGCTGCGCGATCTCTTCGGCTCGCGGACGATCGCCAACCTGACCGATCCCGTGCTGCTCGGCCAGGGCGGTTCGGGACTCCGCGCGCTCGACGACGCGGAAGAGTTCCTGCTGCGGGTGCGTTCCATCCTGCATTGGGAGGCGAAGCGTCACTACAACCAGCTCACGCACGAGCTGCAGGAAATGGTGGCCGAGCGGCTCGGCTACGACGCGGACACGCCGAGAAAGCGCGTCGAGCGCATGATGGGCGATTACTTCCGGCACGCCCGCGTGATCGATCGGTCGCTTCGCTGGGCGTTGCGCGCCGCGCCCGTGCCGATTGGCCCGAACCTGGTCCGATCGACCGACGGGATTCGCTTCGTCGACGTCGATGCCGCCTCAGAGCGTCCCGAAACGTGGCTGTCCGCGTTTCAGGCGGCGATCGACGGCGGCTGCGCCGTGGGCGACGAAGTGCTGGCGTGCGTCCAGCAGAACGCCGGCCGCTACAAGGCAGAGGATTTCTTTCCGACCGATGCGCACTGCGACGCGCTGCTCTGGTTTCTGAAGCCGCGTCCCGGTTTGTACGCCCGGCTCTCGGAAATGCACGACTTCGGCCTGCTCGGCCAGATGCTGCCGGAGTTCCAGGCGATCAGCAGCCGCGTGGTCCGCGACTTCTACCACAAGTACACCGTCGACGAGCACACGCTGCTGACGATTCGCAACCTCGAGCGGCTCACCGATCCGGCGACGCCGCGCGAGCGCTTCGCGCGGCTGCTGGCGGAGCTCGATCGGCCGGAGCTGCTCGTCCTGTCGTTGCTCTATCACGATGTCGGCAAATGGAAGGACGAGAACCACGAAGCCGAAAGCGCGCGGATGGCGCGCAACATGTACAAACGGCTGCGCCTCGACGAGCCGGCGCGCGCGGCGATCGAGTTCCTCGTCACCGAGCATCTGAAGATGTCGGTGGCGGCGTTCCGGCGAGACACGGAGGACCCCGAGATCGTCCGGCAGTTCGCCGAGCTCGTCGGCGTCGAAGACCGGTTGAAGATGCTGTGCCTGATGACGCTTGCCGACGTCGAGGCCGTCAGCCGCGAGACGCTCACGCCGTGGAAAGAGGAGCTCCTGTGGCGCCTGTTCGTCGACACCTACAACCATCTCACGCTGTCGTACGGCGACGAGGTGATCAACGGCCATCGGTCAACGCTTATAACGGAGACGATCGAGCAGCGTCCCGCTGATCTGACCGCACAGGAAGTCGAGTCGTTCCTCCACGGACTGCCGCGCCGTTACCTGCAGCTCTTTTCACGAGACGCGGTCTACAAGCACGTCCGGCTCTCGAAAAACCTCGGCGACGACGACATCAAAGCCTGGGTCGAACGCAAGGACGATGAGTGGGAGCTGACCGTCATCACGCGGGACCGGCCGTTCCTCTTCTCGAACATTTCCGGGGTTCTCTCGTCGTTCGGCATGGACATCCTCCGCGGCTTCGCCTTCACGAAACCCGAGGGGCTGATCGTCGACCTCTTCCGGTTCAACGACGACGAACGGTTCCTGGCGATGAACGCCGACGGCGACGCCCGGCTGGTGAGGCTGCTGGAGGACGTGATCCGCGGACGTGTGGACCTGGCAGCCCGCCTCAAAGGCCGGGAAGAAGGGGCCTTCCGTCAACGGCTGCCGGGTTTTGCCCCGGTCGTCCACTGCGACGCCGACTCTTCACGGCGATACACCATCGTCGAAATCGTTGCGGAAAATGCCCTCGGCCTCTTGTACCGTATGAGCCGCACGATGTCGGAGTTCGGTGTGGAGGTCGACCTGGTCCTGATTTCGACCGAGGGCCGGCGCGCCATCGATGTCTTTCATCTGACCAAGCAGGGAAAGAAACTGTCGGCTGAGCAGCAAGAGCAGCTGACGGAAAACCTGCTCCGCGTTCTGGAGGGACGCCCATGAAGCTACTGAAAGCGATCGTACGCCCCAACAAGGTGGATGAAGTGAAGAGCGCGCTGGAAAAGCTTCAGATTTCCGGCATGACCGTCACCGAGGTCCGCGGCCACGGCAAGCAGAAGGGCCATACCGCCATTTACCGCGGCCAGGAGTACAACGTCAGCCTGCTGCCGAAAATGGAAATCGAGGTTGTGCTTCCCGATTCGATCGTCAACGACGCGGTGAAGGCCATTACCGAGGCGGCGCGGACGGGAGAGATCGGCGACGGCCGGATCTTCGTGATCCCGGTCGGCGAGAGCTACAAGATTCGGACGGGAGAGAAAGAAGTCTACTGACGCGGTGCCGAGCCCGACTTGCTCGGCCCGGGGGAGGCCAGATCCTTGACGATGAAGACCTTTTCGCCGGGACGGATCAGCCCGAGATCGCGGCGGGCGAGTTCCTCGATGGCGGACGGGTCTTCGCGCAGCCGCCGCGCCTGCTCGCGCAGCCGCGCGTTCTCCGCCCGCTGACGCGCGATGGTGGCCGCCAGCTCGCCGTGCTGGCGCCGCGCGTCGAGCATGGCCAGCAGGCCGCGATCGCCCACCAGCGCGTCCACGACGATCAACAGGGCGAAAAACAGGAGCGAGAGACGAACGAGGCGGCGGTTTCGTCCGTCGCGTTGCTGAAGTCTCGAGGCGGATTGACGATCAACGGCCACGCGCCTGAAACAGTACAACAGCCGGGAGCCAAAGTACAAGCAAGAACGACCGAATGCTCGAGCTGAGAATCTGAAATCAAATCCTAAATCTGAAATCAATCGTAAATCTGCAATCCAATCTTAAATCTTAAATCTTAAATCTTAAATCTTAAATCTCAGATTTCTCTGTGACCGACATCGTTCTCATTCTGACGACCGTGCCGGTGGGCGATCGCGGCGAGGCCATCGCCCGAATGCTCGTCGACGAGCGCCTCGCGGCCTGCGTCAACGTGCTCGCGCCGATGACCTCGTTCTATCGATGGGGAGGCACGGTCGAGCGCGACGTCGAGCGGCAGCTGGTCATCAAGACGACGCGCGATCGGGTCCTCGCGGTCCAGGAACGCCTCGCCCAGCTGCACTCCTACGAGTTGCCCGAGTTCGTCGTTCTGCCGGTCTCGGACGGGAGTACCGGGTATCTGGAATGGGTAAGGAACCAGGTCGTTCGATGAACATTCGAACCGCAGTCACGCGGTTTTACGACGACGGTGGCGGAGGTACTCGATCACCATCGGCAGCAACGACACCGCCACAATCCCCAACGCGACCAGCGAGAAGTTCTCTTTGACGATCGGGACGTTTCCGAACAGGTAGCCGGCGCCGAGGCAGACGGTCACCCAGCCTGCCGCGCCGGTGACGTTGTAGATGGCAAACGCCGGGTACGACATCTCGGCCGCGCCAGCGACGAACGGCACGAACGTGCGCACGATCGGCACGAACCTCGCGAGCACGATAGCCTTTCCGCCATGGCGCTCGAAGAATTCGTGCGCGCGCTGAATGTGGTCCGGGTTGATCCACCGCCGCCAGCGCGGGTCGGTCTTCGAGGCGTGCACCACGCGCGTGCCGACCGCCCGTCCAATGGAGTAATTCACGGCATCGCCGATGATCGCCGCCGCCGTCAGCACAACGAACAGGATCCGGATGTCGAGCGTGCTGGCTGCCGCGATGGCGCCGGCAGCGAACAGCAGCGAGTCGCCCGGCAGAAATGGCCAGACGACCACGCCGGTCTCGACGAAGACGACGACGAACAGCAGCCCGTAGATCCAGTTGCCGTAGGTCCCGACGAGCGTCAGCAGGTACCGGTCGGCGTGAAGGAAGGCGTCGAGCAGCTCGCGCAAACTACACCTGGGCGAGCGCCTGGGTCAGGTCGTCCTTCAGATCGTCGATATCTTCCAGGCCGGCCGAGATCCGGACGAGGCCATCGGTGATGCCAAGCGCCGCCCGGTGCGCGGCGGGCACCGACGCATGGGTCATCGTCGCCGGATGCGAGATGAGCGTCTCGACGCCGCCGAGGCTTTCGGCGAGCGACATCAGGCGGACACCGTTCAGCAGCCGCCGTGCCGATTCGAGCGAACCAAGCTCGAAGGCCAGCATGCCGCCGAATCCGTGCATCTGCCGCCGCGCGAGGTCGTACTGCGGGTGCGAGGGAAGACCCGGGTAGTAGACATGCTTCACGCGGCGGTCTGCGGCAAGAAACTCCGCGAGCGCCAGACCGTTCGTGTTGTGCCCGGCCATCCGGAGCGGCAGCGTCTTCGTGCCGCGCAGGACGAGCCACGAATCGAACGGACCCAGGATCGCGCCGGCCGCGTTCTGCACGAACTTCAGCCACTCGATGTCTTCGTCACGCCGGGCGACGACGATCCCGCCGACGCTGTCGCTGTGGCCGTTCAGATACTTCGTCGTGCTGTGCACGACCAGATCCGCTCCAAACTCGATCGGCCGCTGAATGAACGGGCTCGCGAAGGTGTTGTCGACAATAAGACGGACGCCGCGCCGCCGGGCCAGCGCGGCCGCCTCCTGGAGATCGGTGAGACGCATCACCGGGTTGCTCGGCGTTTCCACGAACAGCATGCGTGTCGAGGGCGTGAACGCGCGCTCGACGAGGCTCAAATCGCCGGTGTCGACATACGACGCCGTCACGCGATATCGCGACAGGACCTTGTCGAAGAGCCGGAACGTGCCGCCGTAGACGTTGTCCGAGACGATCACGTGGTCGCCGGCCTCGACGAGCGTCATCACCGCGCCGATCGCGGCCATGCCCGACGCGAACGCAAACGCCGCTTTTCCCGATTCCATC
>Ga0075421_100008410_pt1 | contig 12671 bp, 10 predicted proteins | sample SoiMetdeltSBSDD5_FD_75292 | JGI IMG/M metagenome (GOLD analysis project Ga0075421, IMG submission 75292) | Bulk soil microbial communities from a Populus tree surrounding site in Tennessee, USA - Soil MetaG P. deltoides SBSDD5 | ecosystem: Environmental > Terrestrial > Soil > Tree plantation... | reverse complement strand
GCTAAAGGCGAGCGTCCACAACGCGATGCCGGCAAACGCCACTCCACCCGCTAACGCGCTGAAGATGAGCGAAAGCTGTCCTCGGACAGGCCCGCGCGCAAGCCAAGGGCGGCGAGTTGATGAAGGATCGTCCACGTTTTGGCTTGGTAGATGTAGAAGGGGTTACTGAGAGGATACTTGACCAGTCCGGCGATGATCTGCGCCGGCTCGACGGCCACCTGCCAATCCGAGCGCCACATCCCCATGACCGCCCCGCTCACGGCGCTCAGGCAGAAGACGACCAGTTTACGGTGCTGCGCTATCTGTGTGGTGAGCGAGTAGTAGAACTGAGAGAGTTTCGGATTGGCGGTCATGATTAGGCCCAATTATACCTTGAGGTATAGTGATCAGGGCTGTTTCAAAATCGCGTCCCTCAAAAACCTTTTAACCGCTGAGAGCCGCAAAGAACGCGGAGAGCGCTGAGTTTTTTCCTAAGGTTCTCTGCACGCACACTTCGCGTCAGCGCTCTCCACGGTTAAATCGTCCTTTTAATTGTCGCAACAATCTCAGGCTCACGAGCAGCCACCAAAAAGCCGTGGACTCTAGAATTTCCCAAAACGGGGGCCAACCTAAATAAACGGAATGGCTGCCAACGAAGGTTGCGCCGTCGCGCATGGACAGCGCTTGCAGAAAGTAGTGACCGCTTGGCAGTCCGGCCGGCAATTGGAATGCGCCGGAAAATTCTCCGTCTTCGTCAACCGTCACGCTCACGTTGGCAACCGTTTTCTTGTTAGCGCGGAGATACATGGCCTGGGGATTGTTTGTTTCTTCAGTCGCAGGCTGAATGGTGCCCGGCATCGTGTTCAGGCTGACGGTCACGGTTTCCCCGGCGTGAAGGTGGCCGCTTCCCGCAAATCCCAAACGTCCGCTCGGTGGCTGCCAGAAGAAACGCGGATGCACATCAAGCTCAACTTTTGGATAAGCTAGCGCCAGCGCCGGATCACCAAAAAGATTGTAGGCATACTGCTGCCAGCGGTACAACGAATTCGGCTCGATCTCCGGCGCTTCTTCTTCCCAATCAATCACTAGCCGATAGAGCTGCGGGATGCTGCGGCGAAGTGTCCAGGCCGTGAGCGTCTGATCGGTGCCCGGCGTGCGGTATGCGGACTCGGCTTGCCTGATCCATTCGCCCGCGGTTGGAGCTTGATCGTTCATCAGGGATTGAAACAAGTCTTTGATGAGCAACGTGTTTCCGGCGGGTAGAGTCGGCATGGAAGCGGCATAGGTCGCCACCGGACCGCCGGGCTTGAGCAGCAGTTGCTCGGCGAGCGAGGTCGTATCGCCGGAGAGATCGTATTCGCCCACGCTGCAGGCGAGGAAGGCCATCACCGAACTGTCGGCGTGAGTCACGAGACCTAAATCTTGCGAGTCGAAAACGCGTCCTCGCTCGCCGTCGGGGGAGAAGGCCGGCCCCAGGTAATCTCGGCTGCCATGTCCAATATAAGTGACCATGAGCGCGCCGTTATTCATCCGGCGTGCGACCTCCGCCGGAAATTCTTGAAGCGGATACGTGTACGGACTGCCGGGATGGCCGTAGAGCATGTGCCACTGATAATCATCCGGCGCGTACTTCTCCGCCATCAAGATCATCAGCTTCTCCGCCAGTTGATCAAACATCGGCCCATACAATGAGTCCGAGGCGAAGAGTTCCATTTGACTCCGACCCGCGCCGCTCGGCGGCTGAGTCTCATAAGCCTGCGTGCGCGCGAGGACGATCTCGGCCTCCGCGTCGGTGTGGGCCGGAACGCGGCCAATCGCGATCGGAAACCCATCCTCCTGAAAGTTTTTTAACGCATAAACATCGTCGCCAGGAATGTGGTCGTAACCGTAAGCCAGAGCCGGGGGAAAGTCCAAGGGAAACTGGGCTGCCGGGAGGTAGCTTTGTGGATAAGACGAGTCCGGGTGCGCGTGTCCAAGCAACAGCACGAAGAAAGGATAGGGCTGACCACTTTTGGCATATGTTGTTTGGATAAGTTCGCGGATATTTTCGATGGTTGCATCTTTAGCCGATAGCATCTCGACCTTGACCGGGTACCCGCGATTGCGCCGATACGTGGCCCAAGCCTGCGCGCTTTTCTCCAATGCCTCCGGCGCGACGATTAGGTAATTGACTCCCTCCGCGCCGGGTGCCTGAATAAGTGGCGGCTCAATTTGCGAGCGCATTAGCGGCGGCCAGGCGAGGGCGAGGGTGAGCCAGAGCCAGACTAGGATTAGACTAACACGGGAGAGAGCAACCACAGATTTCACGGATTACACTGATTGGGGTGAATCTTTAAAAATCCGTGAAATCGGTGTAATCCGTAGTTCCAATCTTTCTCTACCCAATTCTTCCAATCTGCACCCCTTGCTGATCTACCGGCAAAATAAACGTCCGGCAGGCGAGGCCATTACTTTCAAAAGCGGCTTTCATCGCGTCCGCGATCTCGGTATGTTTCGCTGAGGCGAAAGCAACAAGCGCTGGGCCTGCGCCGGAGAGAGCGACAGCAACCGCGCCCGCTTTGCGCGCCTCAGCGACGACTGAGTCATAGCCGGGGATGAAGCGTTTGCGGTACGGCTGATGCAGCCGGTCGGCGACGGCCCAACGGAGCAGTTCCTCGTTACCGGAGGTCAGCGCTTGCAACGTGAACAGCGCATGACCGAGATTGAAGACCGCATCGCTCACCGGAACTTTCTCCGGAAGCGCGGCGCGCAGCTCGGCGATGGACAGACGAATATTGGGCAGCGCGACGACGACTTTGAACGGCGGGACTTTCAACGAACGCGCGAGCAGTTCTTCGGCGTTGAAGCTGACGATGACCAAACTGCCGAACAGCGCGGCGGCAGCGTTATCGGGATGGCCCTCGATTTTGCAAGCAAGGCGCAGAAGTTCGTCGCGGTTCAGCCCGCCATCCACGAGCGTGTTCGCCGCCGAGAGACCTCCGACGACAGCCGTCGCCGATGAACCCATCCCCGACCCGAGCGGGATCGTGTTGACCGCGTGGACGCGCAGGCCCGTGGGGCGTTTGCCCGTTTTCTCGAAGACCTGCTCCGCTGCCCGGACAATCAAGTTCGTTGAATCAAGCGGGACGCGGCCTTCGCCCTCACCTTCGACGTCAATCTCCAGCCCGGCGCTGATTTCCCACAGCTCAACCGTGTTCCGCAGCCCCAGCGCGAGCGCGAGGCAATCAAACCCCGCGCCGAGGTTGGCAGTGGAGGCGGGGACGGTGACGGAGACTTTTTTCATCTGAGGTTATTTTACCGCGGAGAAATTTTGTCAGCGGATACGCAGCGGATCAGCGGATGGCGCACTCCAAATCCGATGATCCGCTGTAAATCCGTTGACGCAAGGCCCTAATCATTGCGCCGAGGTTGGTCTAAAACATCAGGCCGTAATAAGAGTGATGGTCTTTTCAAGTAAGTCTATAACTTCTCGTGCATTATTCGTGATCGTAGCAGAGGTTGTATATTCTCTAATTCCCATACCGCCACCTTTCTCATTTAGGGTTATTGAAACGCCAGTGGAACTAGGTAAATAACTATGGGTAATAGCGTTTCTTAACCTGCGTGCTTCCCGAAAAGCGGTGTGGTTTTTTATTTCATTGAAACCTGCGTATAGAGTTTTGTCTTTGTCGCTTAATCTGCCAATCGCTTCGTGAAAATTCACATCTTTTTCTTTAATACCTAGCTCATATTGGGTATTCAATACATGACCAACCATATCCCACGCTGAGAAAAGTTTGTAATAGAAAATGTCTGCAAAATAATCGAACCAATCCTTCCTTATATAGTGGACAACTTCAAAATGTGGAAAGTACTCGATGGAGGATCCGTTTCTGCCGGGCGAGATAATCTACTCTTCGTCTGGAATACCCTTCTCGAAGTAATAGGTCAAAAAAATGTAGCTTTTTGCTATATCTACCAGTCGATACTGTAACTGCAACAAAAACTCTTTGGTGTCCAGATTTCTCTTGAAACTAGATAAACCGATCCCTGATTTCGAGTTGCTCGTATTTACGGTGGCAATTATCTGTTCACTAAGTTTATCAAAAGGAGTCGAATTGTAGATTCTTTGCCAATCATCTGGGGATGGAAAGTCTATCATGCTCACCCTCCGCGCCCTCTGTGCTTAAAAAACAAAGACGCGCTGCCGCGTCTCAGAGAATTTTCTCAAGCGCTTCCAACGTCGCGGGGACGACGCGCGGGGGGGCGGAGCGGGAGGTGGTGGCGTCGGGGTCTTTGAGGCCGTGGCCGGTGACGACGCACACGATGGTTTGGCCGCGCACGTCGAGCCGCCCTTCACGGGCTTCTTTGAATAGCCCGGCGGCTCCGGCGGCGGACGCCGGTTCGCACCACACGCCTTCGGCGGCCAGGCATTTTTGCATCGCGAGGATTTCATCATCGCTCGCGGCGATGATTCGACCGCCAGATTCTTCGGCGGCGAGGAGCGCTTCTTCGCCGCGTGCCGGGCGTCCAATGCGGATCGCGGTCGCGACCGTCTCCGGCTTATCAACCGGATGGCCCAAGACGAGCGGCGCAGCGCCCTCGGCCTGCACGCCTAACATCTTTGGCAGGCTTGACGCGCGGCCCGCCGACTTATATTCGCGGAAACCCTTCCAATACGAGGTAATGTTACCGGCATTGCCGACAGGGAGGCACAGCCAATCCGGCGCGCGCCCGAGCACATCGCAAATCTCAAAGGCCGCGGTCTTCTGGCCTTCGATCCGATATGGGTTGACGGAGTTGACCAACCCGATGGGCGTGCGGTCGGCGATCTGCCGGACGAGCGAGAGCGCGTCGTCGAAGGAACCTTCAATTTGAATCACTTCCGCGCCGTAAGCGATGGCGCCGGCCAGTTTGCCGGTCGCCACTTTTCCTTGCGGGATCAAAACGAAACAGCGCAATCCCGCTCGGGTCGCGTACGCAGCCGCGGAAGCGGCCGTGTTTCCAGTCGAGGCGCAAATCACGGCCCGCGCGCCCTCAGCCGCCGCCGCCGTCATCGCCACCGTCATCCCCCGATCTTTGAACGAGCCGGTCGGGTTGAGGCCTTCAAATTTTAGAAAGATTTCGCAGCCGAGTTCCGCGCCTAAACGCGGAGCGGGAATGAGGGGTGTGCTACCTTCAAGCAGCGTAATGGGAACAGCGTTGGCGGGGAGATTAAGATAATCTCGGTAACGAGCGATGACGCCGGCGTGAGACATTGGAGAAAGTTGGGGGAGGGGGAATTTCAGGGGATCCAGACGATGCTGTCGGCGTGGTCGCGCCACCAACGCATCTCGGCCAGGACGTAACGCGCTTCGGGGTCGTCATCTTGCGGGCAGGTGTACAGCATTTCGGTCAAGACCTCGGCGGCATCTGCAAAGAAGCCGTGCTCGGCGAATTGTTTTGCTATCCACCATTGGATGGCGTATCTGTTTTTAGGATGCCGCGCGCAGGCTTCCACATAGCGATTCCAGGCCACGAGCAACTCTTCGTCGGCGCCATGTTGATAGGCGTGATCAATAATTTGCGCAGATTCCTCGAGTTCGTCCACGGGGGGATTCTGTTCGCTGTCATCCTGCAGCCAGCCCGGCCAGCGCGAGAGGACGCGATAAGAAAACGCCAGCATCCGCCGATGTTGATGCGGGCTGGCGTCTTCCGGGTCAAACAGACCTATCAGCGCGCGGCGCATGTCTTCCACGAGTTCGCGCTGCAGGTAGATGAGCATCAGTTTGTTTTGAGCATTGGCGTTGTCTGGATCGAGGGCCAAAATCTGATAACAGCGCACGGCGGCCTCGTCCCATTTGGAGTGATCCATAAAGTGCTGGGCTTGCTGGATGAGCTTGGCGATGGTGCGAGTGTGTGGTTCCATAGCGTTGCCGTTCGTCATCAAGTTTTGGATTGGCGCGTATTATACCAGATGGGTCGCGTTTTCAAGGCGATTGAGAAATAACAAACGTGATCCCAACTTGGTGCCTCACTTCGGGCTTTTCTATTTTCCTATGACGATTTCACAATCCGCTCGCCCCTCACCCCGGCCCTCTCCCCGGAGGGGAGAGGAAGCAAGGACTCCCTTCCCCCATCGGTGGTTTGTCCGATGGGGGAAGGGGCGGGGATGGGGGTAGAGTCGGGGGTGAGGGTGAGCATCGGCGAATTTGGAAAAATCCTGGACACAAGCACTTCCTCTCGCTTTTTTAAATCCACCAAAGAAAGTACAATCAATCTGACCATGCCCGCTCTCCTGGACGCCCTCGTTAGTTATCTGCCCGCGCTGATTACACACCGGTTTACAACTGATTTCACTCCGCTGACGGAGCCAAGCACGGAGCATTTTCCGGCGGCTGTCTTCTTTGCCGATATTTCCGGTTTCACCGCGCTGGCCGAACAACTCGCCGAGCAAAGCCCCGCCGGAGCGGAAGAGTTGAGTGCGCTGCTCAAAGATTATTTCGGACAACTCATCGGCCTCATCACGGCTCACGGCGGAGATGTGGTCAAGTTCGCCGGCGATGGGCTGCTGGCGCTGTGGCCCGTAGGAAAGGATGAAGGCGGAAGGATGAAGGATGAAGGTGGAAAGTGGCAGGTGGAAGGTTTTTCTTCATCCTTCATCCCTCATCCTTCATCCTTAGCCGAAGCTACTCAACGCGCCGCACAATGCGGCCTCGCCGTCCAAACCGCGCTCCGTGATTACACGACGACGCAGGGTGTCCGACTGGCTCTCCGGATAGGAATCAGCGCCGGCGAAGTTTATGCCATTCACCTTGGCGGCGCGCATAAACGTTGGGAATTTATGGTCGCCGGTCAGCCACTCGCTGAGATGAGTCTCGCCGAGCAGCAAGCCCAACCGGGCGAAGTCATCCTCTCCGCTTCTGCTTGGACATTGGTGCAGGAGGCGTGCCAGGGACAGCCGTTGCCCTCCGGCGATGTTCGCCTGGAAGCGATTCCCCTTCGCACGTTGCTCCCGCTGCAAGCATTAAGATTTCCTCGCCTGTCCGAAGATGCGACCGACGCATTGCGGGCTTACATTCCCGGCGCGATCCTCGCGCGCCTGACTGCCGGGCAAGGCGGTTGGCTGGCCGAACTGCGCCACGTCACCGTGCTCTTCATTAATCTGCCGGACCTCAACCACACCACGCCGCTAGCTCAAGCGCAAAAGGTCATGCGCGCTTTACAGGACAGCTTGTATCACTATGAAGGCAGCATCAACAAATTAAATGTAGACGATAAGGGCGTGACATTGGTGGCCGCGCTCGGCTTGCCGCCGCTGGCGCATGAAGACGACGCTGTGCGCGGTGTGCAGGCGGCGATGGCGATGCGAAACACGTTGCGCGATTTGGGCTGGCGCAGCGCGATCGGCGTGACGACTGGCCGGACATTCTGTGGCTTGGTCGGCAGTGAAGATCGGCGCGAGTACACCTTGGTCGGGGATGTGGTCAACCTGGCGGCCCGGCTCATGCAAGCCGCGCCCGGAGACCTCCTGTGCGATGCCGCGACGTATCGCGCGGCTCAGGCGCGCGTCGCTTTCGACTCGCTGCCGGCGATCATGGTCAAAGGCAAAGCCGAGCCGGTCGCCGTTTATCATCCGTCACAACTCCCCGACGCGGAACGCCAGGAACAGGCGCGGACGACGAATCGCCTCCGGCCCATGGTCGGGCGGATGGAAGAACGCGCTACCCTGAGTGCCGGCCTGCAAGCGGTCAAGTCGGAGACACTCTTTAGAGTGCAAGGCGCCAGCCGATTAATCATCATCGAAGGGGAAGCCGGAATTGGAAAATCGCGCCTTGTCGCCGAAGCGCTGGGACAAGCCGAAGCCGAGGGCGTCGTGACCCTCGTCGGCGCGGGCGATGCGATTGAGCGATCTACGCCTTATCACGCCTGGCGTCCGGTCTTTAGCCGGCTGCTTGATTTAGAATTGCTTTCCGATCCCGAAGCGCTGCGGGCGCAGACGTTGACTCAATTGCAATCCATCCCCGAATCGCTCCACCTGGCTCCACTGCTCAACCCCATCCTCTCTTTGGATTTTCCCGAGAACGAACTGACGGAGCAAATGATAGGACAGGTGCGGGCCGACAACACGCGCGACTTGCTCCTGCGCCTGCTGCAAATCGCTGCGAGTCGTTCGCCCACGCTGCTCATCTTGGAAGATGCGCATTGGCTGGACTCCGCTTCGTGGGCATTGGCATTGGCCGTCAGTCATCGCGTTCAACCTTTGATGTTTGTCCTGGCGACACGCCCGCTCCCTGCGCCACTGCCGGTTGAATACAGCCAGTTGCTCGGACTGCCTTTCGCGCAGCGGTTGCGACTGGAGGTGTTGCCGCCGGAGGAAACGCTGGCGCTCGTCTGCCAGCGCCTGGGCGTGTCCGTTCTCCCCGAAGCCGTGATCAATCTAATTCGCGAACGCGCCGAAGGCCATCCCTTCTTCAGCGAGGAACTGGCTTATGCGCTGCGCGATGCGGGCTTGATCCTCATCGCCGACGGTGAATGCCGGATCGCGCCCAAAGTGGATTTGCGCAGTTTGAATTTTCCGGAGACCGTCCAGGGCGTCATCATCAGCCGCATTGACCGGCTCACGCCGCCGCAGCAGTTGGCGCTCAAAGCGGCCAGCGTCATCGGACGGGTGTTTGCTCTTCGCATTTTGCAGAAGGTCCATCCTATCGAGTCTGACCGGCCGCAGTTGGCCGCGCATTTGATGGCGCTCGAAAACCTGGACATCACCCCGCTCGAAACGCCCGCGCCGGATTTGGCTTATACCTTTAAACACGCCATCACGCAGGAAGTCGCTTACAACTTAATGCTCTTCGCGCAACGGCGCGAACTGCATCAACGCGTCGCCGAGTGGTACGAGGGCGCTTACGCCGACGATCTCTCATCGCACTATCCACTCCTCGCGCACCATTGGCGTCAGACGATTGAGGGAGTTCAAAATCCCGAACCCGGTTTACTGACGAAGGCGATTGATTCGCTGGAGAAAGCGGGCGAGGCCGCGCTCCGTGATTATGCGAATCAGGAAGCCATCGGATTTTTCAGTGAGGCGCTCCGCTTCGATGGGGAGCAACTTTCTCCCAGCCCGCCGTTGCGGCGCGCGCGCTGGGAACGGCAAATGGCCGAAGCGCATTTGCGATTGGGCCAACTCAAGGAGAGCGGCGATCACTTTCGGCGGGCGCTGGAATTGTTGAACTTGCCCGTGCCCCAAACGACCGCTCGACTCATTACTGACCTGTTAAGCCAATTGCTCTTGCAATTTATGCACCGGCGTTCACCGGCGCGCTTTTTGGGGAAGGCGCGCGACCGAAGTGATGTTTTGCTGGAAGCGGCAGGCGCTTACTTGCGTCTGGGGGAAGTGTATTACTTCGCCAATCAAATTATCCCGGCGATGGACACCGCCTTCCGCGCGCTCAACTTGGCGGAAAGCGCAGGGCAGGCCTCACCGGAGTTAGCGCGCGCTTATGCAAATACCTGTTTCAGTGCCAGCGTCCTCGGACTGCAAGGCGCCGCCGAGTCCTACAGCCGCCTCGCGCAACAAACGGCTCAGCGGCTCAATGACCTTCCCGCGTTGGCGCACGTTTTGCTCGTAACCAGTATTCACAATAGCAACGTGGGCAAGTGGGATGAAGTTCAGGCCGCGGTGGAACAGGCGAGGGCAATTAATGAACGCCTGGGCGAACGGCGCTGGTGGGCGGAGGACTTGCTTCTGCTGGGGTTCATGGCCTACTACCGCGGCGAGTTCGCGCGCGGCGTAAAACTGTTTGCCGAGGTTTACAGCTTGGCGCGTCAGATTGGCAATTCTCAACAGCAGCCGTGGGGATTATTTGGTCAGGCGCAGGGACTCACTCGCCTTGGTCAACTGGATGAAGCAGTACCGCTTTTAGAAGAAGCACTGGCCGATTTCAGCGAAGATGCCGACCGCCGGGTGTTGATTAATACCTACGCGCTCCTGGCGCTGGCCCGCCTGCGCCGAGGCGAACTCGAACTCGCCCGCGCCGCAGCACAGGCCGCGGCCGAACGGATTGCCAAGGTCCGCACCTCCGATGCGACCTACTCCCTTGACGGTTACGCCGACGTGGCCGAAGTCTTCTTGTCATTATGGGAGGCCGGAATCAAGAACGGCCAACCGGAATCCGAACTCCGCACGTTAGCGGCCTCATCTCAACAGGCCTGCAAAGCGCTGCGTCAATTTGCAAGCACGTATCCCATCGCTCAACCGCGCGCGTGGTTGTGGCAAGGTCTGTATGACTCGCTGTCCGGCAAACCGGCTCAAGCGCAGCAAGCCTGGCGCAAAAGTCTGGCACACGCCGAGCGATTGGCGATGCGCTACGATGAAGCGCTGGCGCACTACGAAATTGGGCGGCATCTACTGGGGGATGACCCGACCCGGACGGAACACCTGTCCCGCGCCCGCGAAATTTTTTCTCAACTCGGCGCAGCGTATGACTTGGCTCAGGCGCAAAAGTAATCGACAACGGATTGCTGCGCGAAACGGATAAGCGGATTGGCAACGGATCATCCGCTCTCATCCGTTTATCCGATTCGCCGGAGGCAATCCGTTGTCGGCCTTGTTATAATCCTCCTGAGGGGTAAAGACGCAAGTTGCGGCAATTTAGTCCCCGGCGACCCAAAATGCCGCAAAGGGGCAACCGTCTACTGATATGTTGGGCGCGAGTAAGCAACTATAGGTAATCGTTATTCTCATAATGTCGGGAGCGAGATCATGACCACATTCTCAAGAAGATATGGCTATGACCCAAAGATTCCACCTCAACCAATACTTGAGGACGCCCCAGCTTGGCTCCGTATTGCCTATATAAACCAGATACTTAATCCCTTCACTTTCATAGATGATGACTCCAGGTATGATAATGCCGCTAACAGCCCACTTGGCATCAAGGCGCTCAACGAAACTATTTGCTTTCGCTTACAAAAAGAAATAGATAGTAACATTTATGATTCTTGGTATTGCCAAGAGTACTTGCATGGACTCATAAATGATGGTGAATGGTATCAATTTTATGACATTGTAGAGATAGTTGGTAAACAGATTAAGACCACTGAAAGTTTCTGGGTAAAAAGTAATTCACAATCAGACAAGGAGCAAATTAAGCGATATGGGTTTCATGTTTATCGCAAGCTTGTAAATGATATGTTCGCTGAAAACAATGTCGGTTGGCAATTGGATAGCGACGGCTTGCTAAAGCGAGAAGTACCTGAATCGCTTAGCGAGAACATCAAAGCGACACAAGAAGAACTCAAAGGCGTATTTGAACCGGCTTATGAACATAGCCGAAAAGCAGCACGGTATATTTACGAAAGGCCACTAGACCCGGAAAATGCCATCAAAGAAATCGTTAGTGCGCTTGAGAGTATAGGTAGGACACTTTATCCTAAAACAACAACTCTTGGTGATGTTGTCAAAGAGCTGAAAAGGGCCAATACCCTCCCTCAACATCTTATCACTGTAATCGAAAAATTTTACGCGTTCGCATCTTCAGAGCCAGCAGTTCGACATGGCTCACCAACATCATCAAGAGTTTCACTGAATGACGCTGAGTTTTGTGTCCATGTGGGTATGGCCCTTATTCGCTACTTGATCGCAACACCACCGCCAAGCGAGAAAACAGTATGATCTTCAAAATAAATGGACTCGCGCCCAACCAGTCATTGCAGCGGACAGCGGCTGGCATCGCTGAGGGGGAAGCTGCTCGCCTGCAAGCGAGTCTATTTTCTAAGAGTCGTGCCCCTGGCCCGCCGCTGCCGCTGAACTCCACCGTTGGGCCGCTCCACACCGGCGAGCGCAGCGTGTTCACTGCTGGCTTTTCACTTTAGCCGAGCTTCTATGAGGCACAACGCGATAATCCACCTCTTCGAACCGAAGAATCAGCAGAAGCTAAACGCTTTCGCTTCGTCGAGGTGCCACACGCCGGGGCCGAGGAGGACGAGATCTGGATGGAGAAAGTGATCGCCCCGACAGCATGACCGAGTTTCCGACTATTTCCCCCACCGAGGGTTAATGATAAAGCTATCTTCGTCATCAGCGCTTTTCCACTGGCTTGCGGCTATTTTCTTAGTCATTTCTCTGTTCGTTATATACCTATTCAGCTTGGCGCCAGACCTTACCTGGGCGCATGACGGCGCCGACGGGGGTGACCTGATTACCGCAGCGGCCACCGGGGGCGTCGCTCATCCCAGTGGCTACCCCACTTTTTTATTGCTGGCGCGTTTATTCCAGTTTCTCCCCCTGGGAACAATTGCCTATCGCACAAACTTAATGTCGGCTGTCTTTACGGCCCTCACCGCGTTATTGGTCTATGATATTGTTGTAGCGTCGCCCAACTCACCGGCTAAAGATAATCGTCTGGCGGGGTTGATTGCGGGATATGCTTACGGCTTATCCTCCTTAGCCTGGTCGCAGGCAGTTATCACAGAAGTCTACCCCTTACATCTATTTTTTGTAGTTCTGATACTCTGGCTGCTGGTGGGAAGATTTGCCGATGCGCCAAACAAATCGTTACAGGATGTTGCTATTGGCCTGTCTCTGGGCCTGGCAATGGGGAATCACCTTACGTCCGCCGTTCTGCTGCCGGTGGCGCTCCTCGTCGGTAGCGTGCCTACCATCGCATCGGAGCCTGAGGGGAAAAAGAGCTCTAAGAGAAAAAAAGAGGCGCGGGCGTCCATTGACTGGGCTT
>Ga0075421_100008409_pt1 | contig 12672 bp, 12 predicted proteins | sample SoiMetdeltSBSDD5_FD_75292 | JGI IMG/M metagenome (GOLD analysis project Ga0075421, IMG submission 75292) | Bulk soil microbial communities from a Populus tree surrounding site in Tennessee, USA - Soil MetaG P. deltoides SBSDD5 | ecosystem: Environmental > Terrestrial > Soil > Tree plantation... | reverse complement strand
TTTCTTTCGATTCGCTATTGATTGCTGGTCATTCTTACTTGACAGGTTTTTTTCATTTTGATAGCGCTCTGAAAGAATCTTTGCAAGTGCTCGCGCGAAGGCTGACTCCAAAGTCCGGCAACGTAGCGCGGCAGAATACCAAGGAGGCATGTCATGGACCAGCCCGCCTATTTCTCGGCAGATTCGCACGTCAACGAACCGCCATCGGCGTGGGAGCGCATACCCAAACAGCTGCGAACGCACGGACCCCATTTTGTTCAAGATCCGCCCGGTCGCAAAGGACTCTACATGGTGTTCGACGGTCATGAGCCCGATCCGGTGGGCATGACTTTTACGGCCGGAGTGCAGAAGGAGTCCGGCGGCGTTCGCAAGATGATCGAGAATTTTAAATGGGAGGACTGGCGAGGGCCCTGGGACCCGCTGGCGCGATTGAGCGATATGGATCTCGATGGCGTTAGAATGGAGGTGCTTTATCCGAGCATGGCGCGCAATTTCTACAGCTTGAAAGGCGATGAGGTGCCGCTCCAGCAGGCCGGACTCAGATCTTACAACGATTGGATGCGCGATTACTGCGATGCCGCGCCGGAACGGCTTCTCGGCCTGGGTCTGTTGTCTGCTCTCGATATCGAGTGGTCGATTGCCGAAATGCAACGTTGCGCGAAGCTTGGACTCAAGGGCGTGGTGCTGCCGTCCGGCTTGCCGGACGGCATGAGTTACGCCGATGCGGAATTTGATCGGTTGTGGGCAGCCGCTCAAGATCTGAACTATCCGGTCCATTTTCACGTCAATATATTGCAGGGCAGAGATCGAATGGCGGCTCGGTTGAAAGTCATCACTCAACTACAGCAAGGACGCAATGCCGTGCGGCGGGGAATCCTCGAGCCGCTGGCCCTGATCACCGACCTTGTTTTTGGCGGCGTGCTCAATCGTTTTCCGAAGCTTCGATTTGTCTTTGCCGAATACGAATTGTCCTGGCTGTATCCGTTTTTCACGAAAATGGATGGGTCCGTCGCCCGGGCTCGTTCAGAGGCGCCCGAATCGCCGACCATCGAAGCGCTGCCGAGCGAGTCTATTAGACGGCAGGTTTACATCACGTTTCAGGACGATCGGGCGGGCGTTCTCGGTTCGCAGGCTCTCAATCTTGGAGATAATGTTATGTGGGCCAGCGATTACCCGCACGGCGGCGCGACCTGGCCGCATTCCAAAGACATCATCCAAGCTCAGTTCCAGGGTGTGTCCGATGAGATCAAGAAAAACCTTACCTGGAAAAACGCCGCAATGTTTTACGGCGTTGAATGACTGCGCCTCTCGGGAGTTTCTATGAAACGGTTTGGATACCTCCTCGCGTTATCAATAGTCGGCGTGCTTGTTGTTGTCCATCCAGCCGCCGCGCAGAAAGAAGGTTTTTATAAGGGTAAAACGTTGCAGATCCTCGTCGGCTCCGGACCGGGGGCCGGTAATGACCTGAAGACGCGCATTTTTGCCAGGCATGCGCCGAAATATCTGCCGGGAGCCCCCAATGTGGTCGTGGAAAACATGCCCGGCGCGGGCGGCCTTAGAGCGAGAAACCATTTGTACAATCTCGCGAAGCCGGACGGGCTGACGATTGCACAGATCGTCAGGGGAACAGAGCTCCAGGAGGCGATCGGCGACCCCGGCGTTAGATACAAAGCCGATCGGTTCCATTGGATCGGTAATCTCACAACGGGAGATGCGGTTTGTGCCGTGCGTATCGACCGGGGCGGCAGTACGCTGCAGGAAGCGATCAAGCGGTCTGCCAGCGCACCACTGCGTAACGCGGAATCGGGCGGCTCCAGCATTGGCGCGGTGGCGGCATTGCTGGTGAAAGAATTCACCGGGCTTAAATTGGATGTTGTCGCGGGGTATTCCGGCGGATCCGCTATCGACCTCGCCATTGAACGCGGCGAGGCGGACATGCGGTGCGGTCTGATCTGGAGTTCCGCGCGCGCGCGACATGCGAACTGGTTTAAACAATTCGGCGCCAGCAAACCCTTCGCTGCCGTGATCGTCCAGATAGCCGAGCAGCGAAACCGTGAGTTGCCCGATGTACCGACACTGATCGAGCTTGCTCCCGATCCTTCATGGCGCGCCGTGGCTGAGACCATCAGCTTCACATATGAGAACGCATACCCGATGCTGGGGCCTCCTGGACTCGCCGATAGTACAGTCAAAATCTTGCGCAAGGCCTTCTGGGATACGGTTCACGATCCTGAATACATCGCCGATTCCAAGAAAGCGGGATTCCCGGACGACGAACCGCTGCCCGGTGACAAGGTTCAACAAACGGTCAAGCAAATCTTAGATATTTCGGAAGAGGCTAAGCTGCGCTTAAAAAAACTTTTAGGCATGACCTGATCCAGTTCGCGCTGTTTAATGCGCGAGCGATTCGGTTGGGATGCCAAGGGCAATATCAAATATGAAACAACCCGGCACGCACACGCTTAGTGGCTTGTCCACCAAGTTGGCTAAGTTCTCGGTTGGCCTGACTCTGCAGACGGTCCCGCAAAAGGCAGTGGACAATGCCAAGATAGCGATTCTCGATTGTCTCGGCGTGGCGGTGCTGGCGGCGTCACAGGAGATCGGCGACAAACTGGCGCGTTTCGCCGGCAAAAATGCCGCACAAGGTTCTTGCACGATATGGGGCACTTCGCTGCGTTCGGGCATGCGCGATGCGGCGCTGTTGAACGGCACGCTGGCGCACGGCTTGGACTATGATGACAGAAATCACGCCTCGACTTACACGCTGGCGGTCTCGCTCGCTGCGGCTGAAGAATTCGATGCCGGTGGCGCGAAATCACTCGAGGCCTTTGTGGTCGGCCGAGAGATTCGCGCCGCGCTCGACGGGTTATTTTCGAGGCGCTCGAGCGGCATCGGTCCCGGCGCGAAAGGTTGGCATTCGAATGGAATCCTGGGGCCGATTGCTTCGGCTTGCGCGGCGAGCAGGGTATTGGGGCTGGCCGTTGAACAGACTGTAGCGGCGATCGGCTTGGCGGCGGGGTCATCCGGCGCTCTCACCCGAGACGGCGGAACGATGGCGAAGCCGTTTCGCGTCGGCCACGCCGCCGCGACCGGAATGACTTGCGCGCTTCTCGCAGCAGAAGGATTCACCTCGGATGAGACTATCCTTGAAGGACGCTATGGTCTGCTGGAAGCGCTTGGGCCTATTCCCGAAGAGGTACTGATGAGCCTCGGAGAAAATCTCGGCAACGAGTTTGAACTCGAACGCGATATCAGGATCAAACCCTTCGCATCCTGCACCGCCACCCACGCCACTGTCGAGGCGATGCTCAGATTGACCGAGAAGCAGGCCGTGACCGCGGCTGATGTGGAGCTGATCGAAGCCGACTTAAAGCCGTATCCGCTGGTTCGGCAGAACCCTAAACGAGGCTTTGAGGGACGGTTCAGCATGCCGTTCTGCCTTGCCCATGCTCTTGTCTATAAACGTCTCCTACCCGACGACTTCAGCGATCGCCGTTTGGAAGAACCGAGGATCATGGAGCTAATCGATCGTTTCCGGCATACCTCCGATGCGCCTTCGCTGACCGTTGTACTCAAAAATGGCGCGCGACTTACCGAACCGCTTCAGACGGCGAGTGACCTGAAGGGCTGGGAACAAACGGTCGCGAAGTTTAACAAATCCGTCGGTACGCTGCTGAGTGATAATCAACAAAGCACCGTCGTCGAGTCTGTACAGTGTATCCAAGACCTCGCGTCGATTCGAAACCTGACCCGGGCCTTACAACAAGGTAAGGAGAACTAGGCACTCCCGGAATCTTTCGCCGAAGCATTTCCCGCTTTGATAGCTTTCACGCCGCCGCCGTTATCGCCTCGCGCCGGCGGTTTGAGCCGTCGCCGCCGGCGTCGACCCCGCCGTCGACGGGCAGGATCACACCGGTAACCCAGGTCGCATTAGCCAGGTAGAGTACCGCGTCGGCAATATCTTTTGGCGTGCCATAGCGTCCGAGCGGCTGCAGGTTTTTCAGCGCATTGAGTTGCGCTTCGTTCAGTTCGCCGTAGAGCGGAGTGGGGACCACTCCCGGCGCGACGGCATTGATGCGAATGTTGTCCGCCGCCAGCTCGATGGACAGGTTCCTGGTTAAGGCGGTGATTCCACCCTTCGCCGTCATCGGCGCGCTCGACGGCAGGCCCGCTACGCCGTTGAAGGCCAATATCGTGCTCACATTGATGATCGCGCCGCCTTCCGGCTGCTGCCGCATCGCCCGCACGGCCGATTGCGTGAGCACAAATGTGCCGCGCAGGTACCCAAGAAAGGCGTCCAGATCTTCTACCGTGTAGTCGGCGAACGGCTTGTTGTAGAAGATGCCGGCATTGTTCACCAGCACATCCAGGCGGCCGAAGCGCTCGAGCGCGGCATCGACGATAATCTGCGCCTTGGCAGGCTCGGTGATGTCGGCGACGATGAAAGCGACGCGATCGGGCTTGCCCAATTTTTCGGCGGCGCCCGCCAGTTTCGCACGGGTACGGCCGTTGATGAGGACGTTAGCGCCACGCTCGACAAACTGTTCCGCGACCGCGTAGCCGATCCCCGTGGCCCCTCCGGTGACGATGACTGTTTGATTAAAATGGTTTGTTTTCATAGGCGACCTCCTTTGTGTTCGTGATAGTCCAAAGCTTAAGGTCGACAAGAAAGTTCGTCCAATGCATAATCGGACTACCTGTCATGACGCCGCGGAATATTAGGCAGGCGGATCTGAATCTGCTCATCGCGCTCAACGTTTTAATGGAGGAGCGAAACGTCACCCGCGCCGCGGCCCGCCTCGGCTTGACACAGTCCGCGGCGAGCCGAATGCTCGGCCGGCTGCGCGCCACCTTCGATGATCCCTTGTTCGTTCGCACAAGCCGCGGGCTGACGCCGACAAAACGCGCGCTGGATCTCGCCGGTCCTTTGCGGGAATACCTCGCGGGCCTGGAAAAGTTGCTGCTCGAAAGGGGAGATTTCGATCCCGCGACGGCACAGCGGCGATTTCGTATTGCGGCTATCGACTACGTGCAGGCGGTTCTGCTCGCGCCGCTGGTTGCGAAACTGCAGAATCAATCGCCGCAAATCGATTTCGAGATCCGTCAACCTTCGATGGAGAGCGAGCGCGATTTGGATGCCGGAGTCCTCGATTTGCTACTGATGCCGCAGCAGCGCTCGGGCCCCGGCGTCGTCTGGACGCCTCTGTACCACGACACCTACACATGTTTGGTATGGAACCGGCACTCGGTGGAGCGTTTGACGCTGGCCCGTTTTGCTGCGATGGAGCACGTGTTGGTTGCGCCGCGCGAACGGTTGGGCGGGGTCGTTGACTCGGTTCTTGAGAAAAACGGCCTGGTGCGCCGGGTCGCGGTGCAAGCGTCGACCTTTCTCATCGTGCCTTATTTGCTAACGGGCACGACGCGAATTGCGACGGTTCCGAAACGTATGGCTGCCGAGCTCGTACGCATGCATCCGTTGAGGATTCTCAAACCGCCGGTCGAGATCCCGGGATTCACAATGTGTCAGGGGTGGCACGAAATCCACCGTAATGATCCCGGTCACCGGTGGCTGCGCGATGCGCTTAGCAGTGCTGCAAAGCGGGACTAGCTCAGATGGACCCGCGCATAGAAAAGTTGGTGAACGGCTTGTATGAAACTCCATGGTGAATCGAAATGACGGGCTCGGACGGGCTGGCATGACAAGTCGTTCCATTCTGCTGTTGATCGATGTTGAACCGGACCTGCGGAAAACTCGCGGGAACCCGGGGGAGTGGGAAGGGTCTCGAAAAGCACTGCCGCAACTCGAAGCTCTCAGGCGACAATTCGAAACGCACACGCGCCGTCGGGTATTGTTCAACTGGTTTATTCGCGCCGATCCGCAGATCCAGAAAAGCTACGGCAGGGCGGACTGGGTCGCCACGGCGTGTCCGGAGATTGTCAGGACGATCAAAGAGAGTGGGGACGCGTGCGGCATCCATCCGCACCTTTGGCGCTGGCACGAGCGGCGCGGCGAGTGGTTCAGTGAATTAAACGATCCCGACTGGACGGCGGAGTGCCTGCACACTTCAATCCGGGCGTTCGAAGAAGTCTTTGGCCGTTCACCCGATTCATGCCGATTCGGTGACCGGTGGCTGAATCAAAACGCCGTAGAACTGATGCGCGCCTGCGGCATTCGCTATGACCTGACGATCGAACCGGGGGTGCCGGAAGAGCCCGTATTCGACGACCCGGATGCAACCGGCCGGTTGCCCGACTACAGAAAAGCGCCGCGCGAGCCCTACCGACCCTCCAAAGAAAATTTCCTCGTTCCGGAAACCGGCGAAGCAAACGACAGTTCTTTGTGGATCGTGCCGCTCACCACAACGGCGCCGGTTTGGCGGCTGAGGCGGCGCTCCCCTTACTTGATCAAAGTGAGTCGCCCGCCCAATGTCGTGCTCGCTTCGTCCTATGTCTGGCCACACCTGCGGGTCCAATTGAATTTTAAAACCCAGGTCCCGCTGGTGATCGTTCTCCGAACCGGTGACTTATCGAAAAGCTGGTGCCTCCAGAACTTCTTACAAACCACGCAGCAGTTGGCGAAGCATCCGGCGCTGGCGGATTGCGAATTTACGCATACCGCCAACGCCATCGCAAAATGGCAAGCTTTGTGATGCGAGGCGAGACGCCCGCTGAAAGTGTGGCGTCGCCGACGGGATATGGTCTTCCACAGAGTTCAAACTTTCCCTTCGCTCAGGGCCTGTTTATCGAAGGCAAGCCGTTCAATCGCGATGCTCCGTTCAAAACGTTCAAAGCCGGAGCGATCTGCTGCGCTATTGTGGGGCTTGGTTAAACTCTAGAACTCCTGCGCCATCTCGAGTATGCACAATGATGACGAAGGAGTCGTTCACTTTCTCGGACTGATTTCTTAGATCGGTTCACACATCGGGTGTCAAGTTGCTGAAGCTGTCGACGGCCGAGGTGATGGGTTTCGTATCTCGAATTCAGACCCAGCCCGCGTGCCTGGCCTATGCCAGCAAAAAAACCTCGACCAATGCCGCCGATGTGTGGTACTCGGCGGTTTATCCTGTGGCGATGATCACAAAGATCATTTTGGCTCAGTTGTTGGTTTACCTGCTGCTGTAGCTACCGGGACTTAAGCGAGCAGGCTGCTGAAAAAGACTCATAGGCAAGCCGATTGTCGGGACTGGAGTAATGGAGTGACGGAGTGGGTGGAGTGATGGGTTCAAGACCCAATACTCCATTTGGTGCTCGCTCTTCGCCTGTGAGATTTTTTTGAGCAGCCTGAAATCCCGGATTTTTATCGACCTGTCAGGCTAGAGCGCACCATGAGCGGAATTTGCCCATTCAAACCAGGTCGAGTGCTGAAACTAAAAGGCAATACGAGAAATGAAGAGGAAGGTGCTCAGCGACGGGGATTGCCACGGGTAGGTAGGGACAGCCCACCCGGGATCAATTGCAGATGATGAGCAAGATTTGAGCGTTTGCCCTGCCAGGAATGGCAAGTTTTGTTTGATTGTGACAGAACTCCGACGCCAGCCTTAAGCGGATCTAATGCTGTAAGTGCTTGTTCACAAAAGGTAAGTATTTCGAGCAGTGCGTCGGTGCTGGTGTTTGTTCGGCTCATGGGCGCAGTGATAGGCAAGATTCGTGCAAGATCAGCCAGACCTCGTGGAATGCAGTTTGGGGTATAATTGAGATAGCCGGTGACTCATTCGGAACGCGCCGACAATCGAGCGGCAGAGATAAGGACAATTTCCGTGCGTGCAGTGTTTGATACTTCATGTGAGCGCAGATTAAAAAAAGTTATTCCTTCAAGCTGAGCGCAATGGGTCTTATTACAAAAGTCAGCTCCGCCGATATTTCTCATGTCGGAAAAGGCACGCCCGCCGGCGAATGGTTTCGCCGGTACTGGATGGTAGTCGGCACGACTCGCGATCTCCACGATATACCGCAAGCCGTCAAAGCTTTGGGGGAGGAGCTGGTCTTGTTTCGTGATGAAGCCGGCCGGCTGGGCTTAATCGGCAAACACTGCCCGCATCGCGGCGCTTCTCTCGAGTACGGCGATATCGAAGACGGCGGGCTGCGTTGTCCGTATCACGGCTGGCTATTCAATGTTCATGGCCAGTGTCTGGCGATGCCGGCCGAACCAAAGGACAGCAAATTTGCCGAAAAGGCAAAACATCTATCCTACCCGGTGCGCGAACAGGGCGGATTGATTTTCGCCTATCTGGGGCCGGACGAGCCGCCGCCGCTGCCAAGATACCGAGCGCTGGCGGATTCCGCCGGACAGAGAGCTCTGGAAGCGACCAGGCTGTACGATTACAACTGGTTTAATTTCATCGAAAACGGCGCGGACCCGGCGCACTTCTCGATCTTGCACCGCGCCGACCCAAACGACGGCACCTGGCGCAGTTGGTTTTTCAATTTCAGAGACATACCGCCCTTTGACGCGGTCGAGACTGCCTACGGCATGAAGGTCATTTCACGCAAGCCGGGACCGACGGCGGACACCGAGTACGTCGATGAAAAGAGCTTCGCTCTGCCGAGCATCCTGCAAATCGGCGACACCGAGTTCACCCATTTCAAACAGCCGCGCGAAGCGCTGAGCGCGGGATCGCGCAACGCGCATTTCATGTTCGTTACGCCGAACGATGATCACAACTTTACGCTTTTCACCGTCAATCATTACACCGGTTCCGATCCCGAGTTTTTCCACAAGCTCTCGCCGAGCCGAAAGGTGGAAGCCGGAGCTGAGAAGAAGTCCTACGATCGGCGCAAGTACGCACCCTTCAGAGGCAGCGTGCGCACGGAAGACATCGCCTGCCAGGGGACGCAGCCGCCGCTCGATCAGCGCAAGGAGCAGCTCGCGGCGTCGGACAAAGGCGTGATCCTGATTCGCAAGATCATTCTGAGCGCGATTCGAGCGGTGCAAGAAAACCAAACACCCAAGGGTGTATTGCAGGAAGATCAGGCGCATGAGCTGGTGACCATCGACTCGTTCACCGGCGTGCGCACGAAAGGATCCATGTGAAATGCGCTCGAGAAGATATCTTGAACGGACTCTAACTGCGCTCGCCGTGGGGTTTTTTGCGGCGCGCGGCGCCGACGCTGCGGCGATGCGAATCTCCTACAGCGCGATCAGCGGCGCCATGTCGTCGCTGTGGGTCGCGCAGGAAGGCGGCTACTTCAAACGCGAGGGGCTCGATACCGAGCTGCTTTACATCGGCGGCGGTTCGCTGCTGATTCAGTCCATGCTGAGCGGCGAGGTGCCGTTTGCTTACGGACCATCGGTGCCGGTGATCAACGCTTCGCTGCGCGGCGCGGATCTTACACTAATCGGCAATACCGGCAACGCTTTGGTATTCTCGGTCATGTCGCGGCCCGAGATCAAACAGCCGGCGCAGCTCAAGGGCAAAAAAGTTGGCGTGACCCGTCTGGGCGGATCGACGGATTGGGCGCTGGATGCGGCGACAAAACAATGGGGCCTTGAGCGTGGGCGCGATCTGATCGTGATTCAGACCGGCGGCATGCCGGAGGGATTGGCGGCGCTTTTATCCGGCGCCCTCGATGCCGTCGTGCTCTCGCCGCCGAGCAATTTTCGCGCCATGAAAGCGGGCATGCACGAGCTCGCCGACGTCGGCCAGTTGGGTATCGTCTTTCCGAATACGCCACTGTCGACGACCAAGAGCTTTATCAAGTCGAACCGGGACGCTGCGCTGCGTTTTCTGCGCGGCTTTGCACAAGGGTTAAACCGACTGCGCACGGACAAAGAATTCAGCATGAAGGTGCTGTCGAAATATACTAAAGTGACGGACGCCGAGACGCTGGCGCAGCTGCATCAGACCTACGGCGTGCGCTACAGCGGCGATCGTATCCCCTATGTGCGCGCCGAGGGCGTCGACGAAATCCTTAAGCGCACTCCAGGCAAGGAAGCGCGTGAAGCCAAAGCCGGCGAGTTTATCGACAACAGCTTGTTGAAAGAACTGGAACAAAGCGGCTGGTTTCGTTTCCCCGGTCGCTAGAGCCATGCGCGTCGTCGTCACGGGAGGGTCGGGTCGTCTGGGGCAATTCGTCGTGCGCGAGCTCTTTAGCCACGGTCATCAAGTTTCGGTGCTCGATACGGTCAAGCCCAGAGAATGTCTCTGTCCGACCTATACCATCGATCTCAGCAAAGCACCTTCCTTAGAAGAGCATTTCAAAGGCGTGGGCGGCGTAGTCCACCTGGCGCGGCAGCGTTTCCCGTACACCGAAAACGGATTCAATGTCGACGCGCAGCGTTGGGAGTTCCCCGACGTCGCGGGCGATGCCGAACGGTTCAATCGAAATGTAGCGATCACCAACAACGTGTTGGCCGCGGCGAACATCGCCGGAGCAAAGAAAGTCGTCTGCGGCTCCAGTCTGGCGGTTTATGGATTGTACTATCCGACGACTGAAATGCCGCCTGATTATTTGCCTGTCGATGAGCAGCATCCGCTGAGGCCGCAGGATCCCTACGGGTTAACCAAGCTGGTCGGCGAAAAACTGTGCGAAGCGCTCAGTCAAAGGACTGGAATGCAGATCGCGAGCTTACGCTTTTCCGGAATCTATACCGAGGAGCACCGAGGACTGCTGCGCGAGCGCGGCAAGAACCCGCTTATCCGCGGCACCGGCGCGCTCTGGAGTTACATCGACGCGCGCGATGCGGCGCGCGCCTGCCGTTTAGCGCTCGAGGTCGATTTTGCCGGCCATGAGCCATTCAATATCTGCGCGCCGGATACGATTCTGGATACGCCGACGGCGGAGCTCGCCGCGAGGTATCTGTTCAAAGTGCAATCCGTGCGCAAAGCCGACGGCCGTTGGAGCGGCTATGATACGGCCAAAGCGGAGATGGCTCTGGGTTTTCGCGCCAAGCAGCTGCTTGAAATGTAGCGCACGAAACGGCGCCTGATTGAATCCGTCGTTCGTCCAGTTTATGAGTTGAAGGTCAATGAAAAAAGTTGAGAACATTTCTCAATCCGACATCCCTCACGTTGGGCCGGGGACACCGTGCGGCGAATGGTTTCGGCGCTATTGGGTCGTCGTCGGAACGGCGCAGGAGCTTTACGACATTCCTCAAGCGGTAAAAGTACTGGGCGAGGATTTAGTGCTGTTTCGCGATCCACACGGCAAGCTCGGTTTAATCGGCAAACACTGCCCGCACCGCGGCACGTCGTTGGAGTACGGCGACATCGAGGACGGCGGCATACGCTGCCCGTATCATGGCTGGTTGTTCAACGTGCGCGGCCAGTGTTTGGAAATGCCGGCGGAACCCAAGGACAGCAAGTTTCCCGAGAAGGTGAAGCATCTGTCCTATCCGGTGAAGGAATTGGGCGGTTTGATCTTCGCCTACATGGGCCCGGACGAGCCGCCGCCGCTGCCGAAGTATGCGCCGCTTGCAGACCGCGGCAGCCAATGGCAAATCGAGCCGGTGCGTTATGCCGATTACAACTGGTTCAACTTTTTCGAAAACTCCGCCGACCCCGCCCACGTTTGCATCCTGCACCGTCACGCCGGCTACGGCCAGCAATCCTGGGGCAATCAGTTTTTTAGCTACGTCGACATGCCGCATTTTGAGTTCGTGGAGATGAATTACGGCATGAAAGTCGTCATGACCAAGCCCGGCCCGGAGCCAGGCACCGAGTTCGTCGACGAAATGAGTTTGGCGTTGCCGAGCATCGTTCAAGTGGGCGATACGGAATTCGTCCACGCCAAATTGGCCGCGGCGGCGCTGATCAACGAAGGCTCGCGATGCGAGCACTGGATGTTTGTGACGCCGACTGACGACGACCATTTCATGCTTTTTACGGCGGACAATTATAAAGGCCCTGAGCCAAATTTCTTCGGGAAGCTCAAAGCGCTGCGCGCGCAAGAAACGCCGGTGCAGGAAGTGATGCCGTACGACAAGCGCAAATTCATGCCCTACAAAGGCAACGTCCGCAAGGAAGATCTGGTCACCCAGGGAACGCAGGGTTTGCTCGGCGAACGCGGCGAACAGCTAGGGGTGTCGGATCGCGGCGTCATAAAGTTTCGCAAGATCGTTGTCGATGCGATCGAGACGGCTTTGAACGGCGGCCGGCCCAAAGGCGTAATCGAGAAAAGGCAGGCAAACGAACTGTTTCGATTGGATACGCAGGTGGGAGTGCGCAAGAAGGGATCAAATTGAGTTGGCGATTGAGACCTTTTGGTGAGATGCAAAAAGCAAAAGCAGATTCTTCGTCGCGGGCGCGACGAACTGCGTAACTCAATCGGAACCCTGCGACACGGCTTTGAGTGAGCGGGGAATATTTAGTTTCACTCTCGTCCAAAATGTATCCTTATAGTAAAACTGATCATGCGCCACATCTTCTTGGCTGGACACGGGAATGAGGGAGCAGAAGGTTGGAGGTTATCTGATCCCCCTTTGGAAAAGGGGGAACAAGGGGGATTTGATTGTGTGGCGGGAGGTTTTTTTGTGGATCGGGCTGTCCTACGGGACAATGGAAGCAGTGTGGGGCAAAAAAATTTCCCCTCGCCCCTCTTTTCAAAGAGGGGGAACGGATTTGCTATGTGATCAGTGGTGAGAATTGGCTGAGGACTAAAAGGGGGAATGAGGGGGATTTTTTTCAGAACGCAATTCGACAAATCTCCTCTCCCTGACCTCGGCCGAACCATGAG
>Ga0075421_100008403_pt1 | contig 12674 bp, 15 predicted proteins | sample SoiMetdeltSBSDD5_FD_75292 | JGI IMG/M metagenome (GOLD analysis project Ga0075421, IMG submission 75292) | Bulk soil microbial communities from a Populus tree surrounding site in Tennessee, USA - Soil MetaG P. deltoides SBSDD5 | ecosystem: Environmental > Terrestrial > Soil > Tree plantation... | reverse complement strand
CGGCTGTGGCCGACCGTGGGATGCCTGGTGAGTTACGCGATCGCATTCGCATTCATGGCAATGGCGATCGCCAGGGGCATGCAGGTCGACGTCGCTTACGCGCTCTGGTCCGCGCTGGGTACCACCGCGATCGTGCTCATCGCCGTGCTGTTCCTCGGCTCGCCGATGTCGATCACCAAGGTCGTCGGCATCGCGTTGGTGATCGGCGGCGTCATCACACTGAACCTGGCGGGTGCCCATTGACCGCACCGCCGCAACGCCGGCCACGCGACCCGGTGGGCCGTCGTCAGACCATCATCGACGCCGCCACCCGGGTCATCGCCGAAGCGGGGCTGACCGGGCTCACCCACCGGCGGGTGGCAGAGGTCGCCGGCGTACCCGTCGGATCGACGACCTACTACTTCAAGGATCTCGACGAACTGCGTGAGGCCGCGCTCGCGGACGCTGCCCGCGGCTTCATCGAGGGCCTCGACCAATGGGCAGAAGAACTGTCCGACACGACGGACATACCGGGCGCGCTCGCCCGGCTCACCGTGGAGTGCATGATCGACGACGATCGCTATCGCGCCGTCAACGAGCTCTACACCGCCGCCAGTCATCGGTCCGAACTGCGGCCGCTTGCACGGTTGTGGTTCGACGGCCTCGTTGCGGTCCTCGAGCCGCGCACCGGCCGCAGCGCTGCACAGACCGCCGCCATCTTCATCGACGGTGCCCTATTGCACGCGCTCATCACGGGTGAACCGTTGAGCACCGCAGCCCTTGCAGAGGCTCTCGCCAAGCTGCTCGCGCCTTAGCCCGAATGCTTGGTGCTCAGGCGACTTCGGCAGCCAGCTTGCCCACGATGTCGCGCAGCGTCGCGGCCACCTCGGCGTTCTCACGCGGATGCTTGCCGTCGAACGCCGTCGTCTGCACCGACAGTTTGAGATCCTCGACCACCCGCGGTCCGGCGATGCCGAACGACTTGCGCGTCTCGTCGTGCGCCCACACGCCGCCGTACCGGCCATGCGCCGCACCGACCACGGCGACGGGCTTGCCTTTCAGCGCGCCGTTGCCAAACGGGCGCGACAACCAGTCGATCGCGTTTTTCAGCACGCCGGGGATGCTGCCGTTGTACTCGGGGGTGACGACCAGGGCGGCGTCGGCCTCCGCGGCCGCGGCACGCAGCGCAACCACAGGCTCGGCGACGTCATCGTTGTCGATGTCCTCGTTGTAGAAGGGCAGCTCGCCCAGCCGGTCGAACAGCTGCAGGCTCACCCCTTCAGGTGCCGCCTCGACGGCCAGCTCAGCCAGCTGGCGGTTGATGGACGCCGCGCGCAGGCTTCCCAGCAGCACCAATACCTTGATGTCTGACATCGTCACGTTTCCCTTCGGTGGTCTGATCGATCTTCGCACGACCCAACCGGACCGTGGTCCGATTTATTCCGGCTGAACTAAACTGCAGCTATGACCGCATCTCCCCCGCTGCGCGAGTTGCCGGTCACGGATCAAGCGCCTCAGGAGCGGGGCGACGCTGCCCGTAACCGCACGCTACTGATAGACGCTGCGCGTCGCCTGATAGCCGAACGCGGCGCCGACGCCGTCACGACCGATGACATCGCCGCGGCTGCCGGAGTGGGCAAGGGCACGTTGTTCCGCCGATTCGGCAGCCGAGCCGGCCTGATGATCGTGCTGCTCGACGAGGACGAGAAAGTCGAGCAGCAGGCCTTCATGTTCGGGCCGCCGCCACTGGGGCCGGGTGCGCCCCCTCTGGAGCGCCTCCTTGCCTACGGTCGCGACCGGTTGCACTTCGTGCAAGCCCACTACGCGCTGCTCTCGGACGCCAACCGCGATCCACAGATGCGATTCAACGATCCAATGATGCTGCACCACCACCACATTCGCGTCTTGCTGGAAGACGCGGGGACCACCGGCGACCTCGATGCTCAGGCCTTCGCGCTGCACTCGCTGCTCGACGCCGACTACGTGCAGTTCCAGCTGACCGAGCGCGGCCAGACGCTCGAGACGCTTGGCGACGCGTGGGAAAGCGTGGCGCGCAAACTCTGCGGCATATGACGCCGACGTGGGTCCTGCATGTTGACCTCGACCAGTTTCAGGCCGCAGTCGAAGTTCGCCGACGGCCCGAACTTGCCGGCCTGCCAATCATTGTCGGCGGCAACGGTGATCCGAATGAACCACGCAAGGTGGTCACATGTGCGTCCTACCCGGCGCGCAAGTTCGGGGTGCACGCCGGCATGCCGCTGCGCACCGCTGCCCGCAAGTGTCCCGATGCGACGTTCCTGCCGCTGGATACCGACGCCTATGACGCCGCGTCCGAAGAGGTGATGGACCTGCTGCGCGACCTCGGCCATCCCGTCGAAGTGTGGGGCTGGGACGAGGCCTACGTCGGCGCAAACGTGGACGATCCCGTACGGCTGGCCGAGCAGATCCGTGAGGTCATCGGCCAGACGGAGTTGTCGTGTTCGGTCGGCATCAGCGACAACAAACAGCGCGCCAAGGTCGCCACCGGGTTCGGCAAGCCGGCAGGCATCTATCAGCTCACGGACGAGAACTGGATGGCGGTAATGGGCGATCGCGAGGTCGATGCCTTGTGGGGTGTTGGACCGAAGACGGCCAAAAAGCTTGCCGGCATGGGCATTACCACCGTCGCCGACCTTGCCGCCACCGACGCCACGCTGCTCACGTCGACGTTCGGGCCGACGACTGGACTGTGGATTCTGCTGCTGGCCAAGGGCGGTGGCGACACCAACGTCAGCGCCGAACCGTGGGTGCCCCGCTCACGCAGCCACGTCATCACGTTCGCGAAGGACCTAACCGATCGCACGGAAATCGATTCTGCGGTCGTCGAGCTCGCGCAGCAGACGCTCAAAGAGATTGTCGCCCAAGGTCGCATCGTGACTCGAGTCGCAGTCACCGTGCGCACCAACACCTTCTATACCCGGACCAAGATTCGTAAGCTGCCCGCGCCCAGTACCGACGCCGACCTCATCAACAAAACCGCGCTGGACCTTCTCGGCCTGTTCGAACTCGCCCGACCGATCCGGCTGCTCGGCGTACGGCTGGAGCTCAACGCTCCGGAAGGAGGATACTGAGCATCCATGCTGCACACCGTCGCGATCCGCGGTTACCGCTCACTACGCGAAATCGTGCTGCCGCTCGCCCGGCTCACCGTCGTCACCGGCGCCAATGGCACGGGCAAGTCCTCGCTGTATCGAGCCTTGCGCCTGCTGGCCGACTGCGGACGCGGCGAGGTGATCGGCTCGCTGGCACGCGAGGGCGGGCTGGACTCGGTGCTGTGGGCAGGTCCCGAGCATCTCAGCGGCGCACGCCGAACGGGCAAGGTCGAGGGCACGACCCGAACCGGGCCGGTTTCACTTGAACTCGGATTCGCCTCTGACGATTTCGGCTATCTGGTCGATCTCGGGCTGCCGCAGATGGCCGGGCACAATTCATTGTTCGCACTCGACCCCGAAATCAAGCGCGAGGCGGTCTTCGCGGGCCGGGTGATGCGGACCAGTTCGACGTTGGTGCGCCGCACCCGCGACTACGCCGAAGCGTCCGCGGAATCCGGCCGAGGCTTCGACGAGATGACGCGATCGCTGCCGCTCTACCGCAGTGTGCTCGCCGAATACGCTCACCCCGGCGCGCATCCCGAACTGGCTGCCGTCCGCCATCGGCTGCGCAGCTGGCGGTTCTACGACGGCTTTCGGGTCGATATGGCCGCGCCGTCGCGACTCCCCCACGTCGGCACCCGCACACCTGTGCTCTCCGACGACGGCGGCGATCTGGCGGCCGCCGTGCAGACGATCATCGAAGCGGGATTCGACGACCTCCAGCGTGCGGTCGCCGACGCGTTCGACGGAGCGACCTTATCGGTGGCCGTCCATGACGGGCTGTTCGATCTGCAGCTGCAACAACGCGGCATGTTGCGTCCCCTACGCGCCGCCGAATTGTCCGATGGCACACTGCGATTCCTGCTGTGGGCCGCCGCGCTGCTGAGTCCGCAGCCGCCATCGCTGATGGTGCTCAACGAGCCGGAAACCTCACTGCACCCAGACCTGGTGCGGCCATTAGCGTCGCTGATTCAGGCTGCCGCCGGTCAGACGCAGGTCGTCGTTGTCACGCACTCGCGAGCGATGCTGGAGTTCCTGGACACTGTGCCCATCACCGACGCCGAACAGGGCGGCGCGGTGGAAGTCGAGTTGTACAAGGAACTTGGTGAGACGCGCGTCAAGGGGTTGGGCCTGCTGACCACGCCGCCGTGGGACTGGGGTAAGCGCTAACCGCGCCGCGCAGGCCGCATTACGCGGGTGAAGAAGACGTTGACCCGTTTCATCGCAATGCTGTACGGCCACCACGCCGTCCGCTTGAACAGGTACAGCGCGCGGATGTCGGGTGAGGTGTAGATCAGGAATCGGTTCTTTCGCACGCCGCCGAGAATCCGGTCGGCGACGTGTTCGGGCGATACCGCGTGCCCGCTGAAGCGGTTGGTCCACTTCTGCACGCGCGGGTCGTCGCGGTCCACGCCGGCGATCTGAACCGATTGCACCAGAGGCGTTTTCACAGCGCCGGGCGCGACGACCGAGACCCCAATGCGATGCCGGTCCAGATCGAACCGCAACACTTCGGACAACCCGCGCAGGCCGTATTTGCTCGCGCTGTAGGCGGCGTGCCACGGCAGCGCGACCAGTCCCGCGGCCGACGACACGTTGACCAGATGACCGCCGCGGCCCGCGGCGACCATCGGCGGCACGAACGTCTCGATGACGTGAATCGGGCCCATCAGGTTGATGTCGATCATCGATCGCCAGTGCTGATGCGTGAGTTGCTCGACGGTGCCCCACGCCGACACACCGGCGATGTTCATCACGACATCCATTGCCGGGTGGCGGGTGTGGATGTCGACCGCAAATGCGGCGACCTCGTCGTAGTTGGAGATGTCGAGTGCCCGGTACTCGGCCACCGTCGCGCCCAGCGCCTCGGCGTCGAGGACTGTCTTCTCCAGTCCATCCGCGTCGCGATCAGTCAGATAGAGCTCAGCGCCGTCGGCGGCTAATTTCAGCGCGGTCGCGCGGCCGATGCCGCTGGCGGCCCCGGTGATGAAACAACGTTTGCCCGAAAAGCCGCTCCCCTGCGCCATGGCGGTGACGATACCGTCGCCGCTACTCGTCACCCCACAGCGCGTTCAGCCACAGCCGCTCCACGATGTCGACCGCGCGTGCCGGATCCTCGCCGCGGCCCACGAACGCGCTGTCCTGCGTCAGCGTGAACGACGTCACCGCAGCCAGCGTCCGCACCAACGCAGGTAGATCGTCGGAGATCGGGCGCGCATCGGAGTCCTGCTCGAGAAGGGTGATGAGCTTGTCGATGATGCCGTCGTAGAAGTCGTCCATCATCTCGCGGATCTGCGCGTCGGTATTTCGAGCCACCGCGCAGGCCTTCAACACGGGATCGTCGTTGGCGTACACCGCGGCCGCGCTGCCGACCATCCGCTTGGCGAAGGCGGCGGGTGTCTCGCCCGGCTCGCGCGGCGCAAAATGGTCCGTCAGGTTGTCGAGCAGGTCACCCGCGTCGGCAAGGATCACCGCGAGCACCGCGTACTTGGAGTCGAAGTAAAAGTAGAAACCGGACCGTGCGACGCCGGCACGCTCACTGATCGTGCTGACGGACAGGTCGGCGAACGACCGCTCCTGCAGCAACTCGCGAACCGCGTTCACGATGGCCTCGCGTTGCCGGTCCCCGCGGCTGCGGCGGATCTGCTGTGGTGCGGGTTGCGCGGTCATGGCCTTAGACCTTCGCACCGCGACGCGCCAGAACAAAACTTGACATGCGTCAAGTCTGCCATCCAGGATGAAGATAAGTGGTGACAACGGCCACAGTCTTTTCCTTCAGGAGCGTGTCAATGCCGACGATCAGCACCAAGGACTACCTGCTCGACCAGGCCAGGCGGCGGTTGAAGCCGACTGCGGTCACGATCCCCGGGATGGGCCTGGCCGAAAAGCGGCTGCGCAAGCACGAGTTCAAACAGTTCCCTCTCGCTGAGCCGCCGACGGGCAGTGGCCTCAAGCCGGCAATGGGCGACTCGGGGTTGCCGATCATCGGCCACATGATCGAGTTCTTCCGCATGGGGCCGGACTTCGCCGTGGAGATATACCGCAAGTACGGCCCGGTCCACTACCAATACTCACCCGCACTGTCGTCGGTGATGGCGTTGGGACCCGAAGCCACGCAGGCCGTCTTCTCCAACCGCAACAAGGAGTTCTCCCAGCGGGCCTGGGATCCGGTCATCGGTCCGTTCTTCGATCGTGGCCTCATGCTGCTCGACTTCGACGAGCACATGTACCACCGCCGGATCATGCAGGAGGCGTTCACCCGCACGCGGCTGTCGGGCTACGTCGAGCACATCGACTCGGTGGCCAGCCATGTGGTGGCCAATGACTGGGTCGCCAACGACCCACGGTTCCTGTTCCATCCGGCCGCCAAGGAGCTCACGCTCGACATCGCCTCTGTGGTGTTCATGGGCCATGAGCCCGGCACCGACCGCGAACTGGTTACCACCGTCAACCAGGCCTTCACCACGACCACCCGAGCCGGCAACGCGATTGTGCGCAAACCCGTACGACCGCTGACCTGGTGGCGCGGCATCCAGGCCCGCAAGACTCTCGAGGACTATTTCGCCGCCCGGCTCACCGAGACGCGCGGTTCCGAGGGCACCGACATGCTCAGTGTGCTGCGCCAAGCCGAGGACGAGGACGGGCAGCGGTTCACCGACGCCGACATCGTTTCGCACATGATCTTCCTGATGATGGCCGCCCACGACACGTCGACGTCGACAATGACGACGATGGCCTACCACCTTGCCGCCAATCCGGATTGGCAGGAGCGCTGCCGCGACGAGTCGGCACGCATCGGCGACGGGCCGCTGGACATCGAGGCGCTGGAGAAGCTGGAAACGTACGACCTGGTGATCAACGAGGCCTTGCGCATGGTCACGCCACTGCCGATGAACTTCCGCCGGGCGGTGCGGGACATCGATCTGCTTGGCTACTTCATCCCGGCGGGCACCGACGTCGTGACGTGGCCGTCGCTCAACCACCGGCTGCCCGAGTTGTGGACGGACCCGGAGAAATTCGACCCGGACCGCTTCGCCGAACCGCGCTCGGAGCACAAGAAGCACCGGTACGCGTTCGCGCCGTTCGGCGGCGGAGCGCACAAATGCATCGGCATGGTCTTCGGTCAGCTCGAGATCAAGACCGTCATGCACCGGCTGCTGCGTAAGTACCGACTCGAGTTGGTCCGCCCCGACTACAAGCCGCGCTACGACTACGGCGGCATGCCGGTCCCCGTCGACGGCATGCCGATCGTCCTGCGCCCGCTGCGGTAGCGCTCAGGCCTCGGTCAGAAGCCGGTTCGCGCAGGCGATAACCGCACGCAACGCCGACTGCGTCGGGTCGTCGGACCAGCCCATCGCCCACTCCGACCGGGCACCGTCGGACCCGCGGACGAACGTCGCGGTGTGCTCGCCTGCCGGAACCTGGTGAAAGGCCGTCATCTCGACCGCGATGCCGCGGTCGTACAGCATCTCGGTCAGCGCCGCGACCGGTCCGCATGCGGCTGCCGACGATGTACTGATGCGATCGCCGAACGCCAGTGTCGCCTGGTAGTTGCGGGCCTGCGGACCCAGGCGGGTGGACGGCCGGTGGGTGTCGGTGCATTGCCAGTTCCCGAGCCGCAGCGGTCCTGGGCTCGATGCATATTCGTCGTGAAACGCCTCGAAAGACATCGCGTCGGCCTCCTGGCGCAGGCCGCGCGGCATCGGGCCGTCGACGTGAGCCGCAAATGTCAGCGGCGCTGCGCTGGTAGCGGATGTGGTTCTCATGTGCCGGTCTTCTCTGGTCAGAGGAAGTGACCGACGTAATAGCTTCGACCCACAGCGAGGGGTCGGTCAGGATCAGACCCCGCTGCGGGTTGCTACTACGATTCGCCTCGGCACGATCGCGATGCTAGGCGCTGAACCGCACCCTGTGCAAACGAAATTTGGTTTCATGTTTCGGATAGCACCCTGAGCATTTGTTCGCCAATCGGCTGTACCCGTAGCGCGTCCGGTGGCATTCTCTTAGCACCTTTACTGGAAAACGGTGGGGGTGGATTGAACACGCAGACTCCGCGGACTCGGGATACCGCGATACCAGTGGGCGACCGCGTCGGTTCGTTCCGATATTTGCGCGCCGAGGATCGGTGGGAGTGGTCGGGCGCCGTCGCGCAGATGCATGGCTACGCGCCAGGGCAGGTGCACCCCACGACTGCGTTGGTGATGTCGCACAAACATCCCGACGACGCCGCGAACGTGGCGCGACTCATCGAGGCCATGACCGGGCATGGCAGGCCGTTCTCCAGTCGTCACCGCATCGTCGACACGCGTGGCTACATCCACCCCGTGGTGGTGATCGGCGAGCGGCTGTGCGACGGCGACGGCACCGTGATCGGAAGCCAGGGCTTGTACGTCGATCTCAGCGACGTCGATGGCGACGGCCCCATCGAAGATGCGATCGCCGACTTCACCGAGCACCGTGCGCTCATCGAGCAGGCCAAGGGCATTCTGATGATGACGTACGGCATCTCGGCCGAGCGGGCCTTCGACATTCTGGTGTGGCGGTCGCAGGAGACGAACACCAAACTGCGCAAGCTTGCGTGTCAGCTCATCGAGGACTTCACCACCGACCTGCAGGTGCCTGCGGGTATCCGGGAGCGCGCCGACCAGCTACTGCTGACCGCGCACGAACGCGTGCGCGGAGGGGTGCCGCCGGTTGGCTCCCGCAGCGACGCCGGCTAGCGCTCAGGCGAGCGCGAGGAACAAGCGTATTCACCCTCTGCTCGACCAGACCCGCAGCGTTCAAAGCCTGAGTCCGGAAAGCGTTCGCAGGATGCTCAATACAGGAGTGCGCGTCCTCGACGCCCGAAGCGTCGAGGACTTCGCAACGCGTCATCTGCGCGGTTCGATCAACGTCGGATTCGACGGCCGCTTCGCCGAAACCGCGGGCATGGTCGTCGCGGTCGAAGAGCCGGTGGCTCTCATCGCCTATCCCGGCGAGGAGCAGTTGGCTGCGCTGCGGCTGGCCCGCGTCGGCTCGGACAACCTCGTCGGTTATCTCACCGTCGAGCCCCGCGGCGCGTTCCCCGCCGAGCTGGCGGACCTCGTGCAGCCGGGCCGGCGGACCACTGTGCATGAACCGGGCGAGTTGCTCGCCGACGGCAAGGTGACGCTGATCGATGTTCGCAAATCCAGGAGAGTGCGAGCTCGGGGCGATACCTGGGTGCACCATATTCCGTTGGCGCAGCTACGAACCCGCCTCGATGAGGTCCCGACGGATAAACCATCGTCGTGCACTGTGCGGGCGGGTGGCGCTCCGGCGTGGCCGCGTCGCTGCTGCGCCAACGAATTTGAAGGTGTCTCAGACCTGGCCGGTGGCTACAACGCCTGGGCGCAGCAGAAGGCGATCGCCTAACGCACCGCTCGCACGAATAGTGGTAGGAACGACAGATCGGCGTAGCCATCCGAACACGCTCGCCGATAGTTGTATCGACGCAACCGTCGTCGAGACCAATTCCCCTGCAAATAGCTAAATTTCGGCGATGTTCGCGATGAGCACTCCCCGTAGCCCGTCGCTATGTACGCCGACCCCTCCCCTGCTGTGTCATTCCCACCCCCTTCAGTGGTTCGCGCGGACTTGGGGCGCGTCTACGGTCAGGCTGGCATCTCTCCGAGTTACTGTCAATAGTAGATATGGTCAGACCATAGATATATTTTATCGAGTCGAGCTGCCGGCCCCATGCGTCAGGCGATGGTGCCTGTGGCGAACCAGAAGCTCAGGATCATCGCCGCCACCACGACGGGCCAGGCCTCGAAAGCGACGCGAACCGGGATCGGCGCCTGTCGCAACTCCATGAAGTCCAGCATCACATAACGGACCTTCATTGCTGCGATAAGGAAGATCCCCACCACCGCGACGGCGGGACTGAATAGATCTTTTGACAGCCCCCATGTGGTCACGCAGGTCAACACCACGAGGCCAAGCCACACCCACGTAACTCGTTCGCGCAGAACAGACATCAGGCCGCCTTCATCAGGTAGAGGAGGGGGAAGATCACGATCCATAACAGGTCGACCAAATGCCAATAAGAGGCCACGCATTCCGGCACCACCCGGTTCAGGCTGCTGTAGGCGCCACGCCGCGACTTGATCCACACATAAGTCAGGAGGCTGGTGCCAAAGACAACGTGCAGGAGGTGGATACCCGTCAGCGTGAAGTACCACATGTAGAACGGATTGGTGGCCGGCGTCAGGCCCTCGGCGAACTTCTGGAAGTACTCGATCGACTTGGACATCATGAACAACAGACCGGTGAGCGCTCCCCCGAGGAGGAAACGGGGCACTCGGTCGACGAGGTCGCGCTTGAGGGCCTGAATCGCAAGAGCGACCGACCATGAACTCGTCAGCAGTATCAGCGTGTCGATGCCACCAAAGTTCATGTTGAGGGCGTGCCGGGACATCTCGAACAGAGCCGGATCCTTGAGCCGATCCTGCATGAATGTCAGGAACAGGATCGCGAAGATCACCGAGTCCGCGCCGATTGCAACCCAGACGCCATCCACACCGGGGAGGCGCCTGGGCTTCACGCGGTCGGCGGTAGCGACCGGCATGCGACTAAGCGTTGACACGCCCCGCGGCCTCGTCCTCTGCCTTGAGCCGGCCGATGGCCTTGATGATGAAGTAGGACAGGCTCGGGATCCAGAAGAACCAGGTGAAGAACGCGATCCAGAAGGAGATGACGCCGTTGAAGGCCAGTGGCCCCGTCGTGACGAATGGGATCGCACTGACGACGAAGAAGGACGCGAACGTGACCCAGCCCCACCAGATCACGGCGTCCGGGACCAGCTTCTTCTCCCGCTTGTCGCGCATGAACACTATGCTGACGGCGGCAATTTGCAACGAGGTGACGAAGTACGCCAAGTCGATCAAGAGCCAACCCATCCAATAGAGCATGTGCGCGATGCCGGGATTGATGTTGTGGATCTCGTGAGCGGCCGTAAGCCAGATGGCGCAAGCCACCATGAGGGGCGCACACGTGATAGTGCCGCCCATCATTTCGAGCTTGGACAACACACCGCCGGGACCCTCGATACGTTCCATCACCCGGGCGATGGCCACACTCCAGGACATGTAGAAGGCAGCCATCGTGAGGCAGACGCTCATGCCGATCATGATCGGCAGCCTGAGGTCCGCGTAGTGCTGCCAGACTTCGTCCGGCGTCGCGCTGGGCGGGAACGGCGGAATGTTGTCGGCCAACAGCCCCCACAGGCAGAAGAACGCGGCCAGGAAAACCGGGCCGGTCCACGCCAGGATCTTCCACGTCCTGTAGTCCGTCGGGTACGGCGACAAGTCACGTGCGGCGGCCGAAGTGCCAGGCGGGGCATGAGTTGCCATCGGACCTGCTCCTTATCTATCGAGTACAGGGGAATCCGCCATCGGACTCCCCGCCTGTTTTTCAGGACATCGTCATCGTCGCCGACGCTTCCCTGGCAGGCTTCCCCCGAACGGGCGCACTTTGCTCTCCCCTTTGGGGGCACTACGGGAAGGTGGGCTCAGAAGCCGACCCCGTGTACTTCGTGACCCGGCTTTTCGGCGGCCAGGCCGGCATACGCGCCTTCGGGGGTTGCGCCGTGATTGATGACGCCGTCGACTTCGCGAGCGATCGGCATGGAAAGCCCGTACTTCTCGGCGAATTCCGTGATGACGCCGGCGGCCTTGACACCCTCGGCGACCTGATTCATCGAGGCGATTATTTCGTCGATCGGCTCACCCGCGCCGAGCTGCTCGCCGACATGGCGGTTGCGGCTGCGTTGGCTGGTGCACGTGACGATCAAATCGCCGATGCCGGCCAAGCCCGCGAACGTGTCACGGTGCCCGCCCGCTGCCTCGCCCATCTTGGACATTTCACCGATTGCGCGGGCCATCACCATCGCGCGCGTGTTTTCGCCGATACCGAGTGAATAGCCCATCCCGACAGCGATGGCATAGACGTTCTTCAGCGCCCCGGCCATCTCCACACCCACCACGTCATCGGTGGTGTACGTCCGAAATCGCCTGGTGCGGAACAGCTCTGCGAGGCGGGCGGCCAGATGCTGGTCCGGCATCGCCAGTACCGCCGCGGCCGCGTACCCGTCGGCGACTTCGCGCGCGATATTCGGCCCGGCAAGGATTCCGGCCGGATGGCCGGGCAACACCTCGTCGACAATCTGTGACATCCGGGAATTGGTGCCCTGCTCGAGCCCCTTCACAAGCGACACCACCGGCACCCACGGCCGCAGCTCCTTGGCGAGTTCACACAGGACCCCACGAAAGCCATGCGACGGTACCCCCATCACGATGACGTCTGCACAGTTGGCGGCCTCAGAGAAGTCGGTGGTTGCCTTCAGGGTGTCTGCCAACTCGACCTCGTTGCCGAGATACTTCGAGTTGCGGTGGTTTTCGTTGATGTCCCGCGCCGTCTCGTCCGAGCGCACCCACTGCAACGTGGGGCTTCGGCGCGCGCAGATGGACGCGACGGTGGTACCCCAGGAGCCTCCGCCGAGGACGACGACGTGGGGTTGACGCTGAGCATGTGTCATACGTCACA
>Ga0075421_100008402_pt1 | contig 12675 bp, 11 predicted proteins | sample SoiMetdeltSBSDD5_FD_75292 | JGI IMG/M metagenome (GOLD analysis project Ga0075421, IMG submission 75292) | Bulk soil microbial communities from a Populus tree surrounding site in Tennessee, USA - Soil MetaG P. deltoides SBSDD5 | ecosystem: Environmental > Terrestrial > Soil > Tree plantation... | reverse complement strand
CACCGAGAAGCTGGACACGGTGATGCTGCACGACATGCTCACCGGATCGCGGCCGGATGGGACGGCGTACGAAAGCGGAGGAGACCTGACCTGCCGCAACTGGACGTCGAACAGCGAGGGACGCGCGCAACTCGGTCACCACGATCGCCGAGGTCCCGGCGGCAGCGAAGACTCCTGGAACTCAGTGCACGCGTCGGAGGGTTGCAGTCAGACGGCGCTTCGCGCGACGGGCGGTGCGGGACTGTTCTACTGCTTCGGCGCCGACTGAGGTCCGCTGATGTGGGGCCCCATGTGCTGCCTCGACTTCTCGTTCTCGTTGCAGATGAACTCGAAGAGCTCGGTGTCGGCCACGAGACGAAGCTTGGCGGTGGCCGTCCACGGCTTCGTGTAGTACGTCGGATCGTTGATCGTGACGTCGATTTCCAGGGCGCCGAAAGTTGGACGCCGGAATCGCTCGATCACCGTCAGCTTGTCGCTCGCTGGGAGCCCGCCGTGATCGAGCCACTGCTTGCCATTCAGTCCACGCGTTTCGACCACCAGCGCATCGCCTTCCCAGCGGCCCTTCGAATATCCCATCCAGCTCGGATTCAGATCCTCGGCCCAGTCACGGCCGTCGAGATGCACCTGCCGCCATAGATTGAACGCTTCGTACACGAGCACGACGAGCTTTTCCGTCTGCACGATCCGGAAGGGCACCGGGGCCATGTTGATCTTGGGAACCCCCTGCGGCAGACAGTGCGCGTCCGGCTCTTCATAGCCGAGCAACCCGGTCGCGCGCGCCGTGTGAATCTTTCGCGCCTCTTCCGTCATCGGCACGTTGTCGAGACCGAGATCGGCGGCGAGGTTGGCGAAGTATCGATAGCTCGATTGATAGATGCCGGACAGGTCCGGCCGTCCCGAGGCCGTCTTCGGCGCCGGCGCCGACATGTTCACCTTGCCATCGGGGCCGAGTGGAAGGCCTTCCCTGGACATGTTCTTCCACTGCGCGGCGGCCGGAATCGAGCCGAGGACGACAGCGATCGCGAGTGCGGCGGCGCGAGTCTTCATGGCGGCCGAGTCTATCAGACGCCGCGCAGCCACCTGAAGGCGAACGCTACGACTGGGCGAGCGCGGCGCCACTGGTCAGCGCCTGGAGCTTTGCCCACGCGATCTGCGGATGACAGCGCAGGCCCAGGCCGCAGTCGGTTGAGGCGATTACGTTCTCCGGCCCCACGATGCTGGTGAAGCGCCGAATGCGCTGCGCCACGAGCTCCGGATGCTCGATGAGCGGCGTCGAGTGCGTCACGACTCCGGGCGCGACCATCTTGCCCGCGGGCAGCTTGACTCGTTCCCACACCGCGTACTCATGTTCATGCCGGGCGTTGGCCGCTTCGAACAGATACGTCCGTGCCTTTACCGCCAGCATGACGTTGACGATATCGGCCATCGGGATGTCGTAGAGGTGCGGTCCGTGCCAGCTGCCCCAGCACAGGTGATAGCGAATCCGTTCTTCGGGAATGTTGGCGAGCGCGTGATTCAACGCCTCGACGCGCATCATGCAGTAGCGCGTGTACGCCTCGAGCCCCATCTGAATCCCGATGCGATCCCACAACGCCGCCAGCCACGCATCGTCGATCTGGATCTGGAATCCGGCCGCCGCAATGGCCTCGTACTCGACCCGTAGCGCCTCGGCCAGCGCCACGACGAAGTCTTCCTGCGTCTTGTAATACTCGTTCGTCCGGCCGACCTCGATGCTCGCGGGTGCGGTCGTGGTGAGGAAGGCGTCGGCGACGGCATGTCCGTCGAGCCCGGAGCGCAGAGCGTCGATCTCGCGCTGCAGCGCCGTCATCCCGGTGTATTCGATTGGCCCGCGGCAGATCATCTCCATCCGCTGTGTGGGCACTTGACTGGGCACGCTGCCGGTCTGCTCGAACAGCGTGCCGTTGCTGACGGCTTTGCCGTAGAAGTCGGCGAACTCGGTCCAGTCCCGACCCGAGGTCAGGACGCTGGTCATCACGCTCGTCTCGCCGGCTTCGAAGCCGGAGAGACGCTCGTGGATATAGGTGACGAAGTTGCCGCCCTTGGTGAGCTCGCCTTCGTTGACGAAGTCGATGCCGGCGTCCCGCTGCAGTTTGACGACCTGCCGCACCGCGGCGCGCAGGTCATCCGCGGGCCCCGGATCAGGCAGCGCGCCGACGTGCGTGGTGAGAATACGCGGCAGTGGCCCCTACTTCTTTGCAGGTTCGGCGGCCGGCTTCGCACCAGCGGGAAGCTTCAGCCCGGCGAGCACTGGATTTCGAATCGGCTTGATGGTCCTCAGATACGCGAAGATCGCCTTCAAGTCATCGTCGGTCATGTTCTGGTAGACCTCGGAAGGCATCGGCGGCATGATCGGCGTTCCGTTCGGCTTCTTGCCGGTGCGCATCGTGGCAATGAAGCTGGCCTCGTTGTAGCGCGTCCCGATTCCGGTGGTCGGATCCGGCGTCAGATTCGAGGCGACGCTGTATCCCCACGGTCCAGTCCACGCCGTCAGATCCGCCGACGCGTGCACTTCCGTCTTCGTATCCGTTGGCAGTTGCGTGCTCGCCGGACGTCCCGACAGCGCGAGGTCGAGATTGGGCGTCATACCCTGCACTTTGGGGGAGTGACAGTCGTGGCAGCCGGTGATGCGCACGAGGTACCGGCCCCGATCCACCGCGGCATTGCCGCCCTGCTGGGCGAAGGCGGGCGCGGAAACTGAGAGCAGCGCAGCAACGGCAGCCGCGGCTGAGACGTAGTTCATGTATCGATGAGAACGAAGCTGTCGGTCCATCTCGATTGCCTCCAGAAGGCGGAGCCTCGGTCGACGGGCTCGGCGCAAGGGAGTTCCAGGCGGGCGCGATGGTATCGGGATTTCGGTATCCGCACAAGATTTCGGCTCGCCCGGCCTTCGAGTTACAGTAACGGGCGGATCGGCAGGGGAGAGGGCTCAGCATGAGAGCAAGGCAGTTCCTGGGTGTATTCGTGTTTGCCGCTGCGATCGCCACGCTGATCGCATGGAGCGGCCTTGATTCGGTGTCGACCGGTCTCTCCGCCCAGGGGCCGCCACCCGGCGGCCAGGGCGGCCGCGGCGCCGCACCGGTTGGTGCGCCCGGCCAGGGTCGTGGCCGCGGTGCCCCGCCTCCGATCCTCGGACCGCCGGAGGGCGTCCAGCCGCTGCCGACCGATCTGTTCACTTCGAAGAACTTTTACAAGGACAAGGAAAACTGGCTCGACAAGCGCTACTACCGCTGCAACAACCCGCGCCAGCTTTACGGGATGTGGGATCAGCAGCGCATCGGGCCCAAGCCGCCCGAGTCGGCATCGTGGGGCAACTGCAACGACGACTGGCCGCGCGAGCGCATCGTCAGCCCGTATCCCTACAAGACCGCGAAAGAGCACTACGAGGCGCTGATGGCGCAGGCCAAGGCGAAGGGTGGTCCGACCGTCTACACGAAGGCCACCGTGCCTGACTGGGACGGCTACTACTCGCGCGACGGCGCGGCCGATCGCGGCTCGGAATGGATCTGGGGTGCCACGCAGGCGCCGACGGTGCTCGCGCTGCTGACGCCGGAGTATCAGAAGCGGATGGTGCAGACCGCGTATCACGAAGCGGTCACCAACGCGCCGCAGTGGAGCGCGTCGTTCTGCTGGCCCGAGGGTTTCATTCGCTGGTGGTCGCAGCCGTCGCAGGCCGGCAACTTCCAGTTGACGATGACGCCGTGGAACGTTCAGTTCCTGTCCGGCATCGCCGACAACTTCCTGCGTCAGGTGATGGTCGGAAAGGCGTCGCACGTGCAGAAGGTCAACCAATGGTACGGTGAAACCATTGGCTTCTGGGATGGCACGACGCTGGTCACCTGGACGGCAAAGATCCAGGCCTGGCAGCTGTCGCACGCGATGTTCGAAAGCAGCGACAAACTGGAAACGATCGAAACCTTCAAGCCGGCGCTCGACGCCGGCGGCAAGTTCATCGGCCTCGATCACGAGACGATCTTCTACGACCCCGATGCCTTCATCACGCCGGTCCGCGCGTCGTTCCGCTTTGCCCGCCGGGCGACGCCCGACGATCCCGATCGCCGCTACACGTTCATCGAGTGCCTGAGCAACATCTTCAACACCGATGGCCGGCCGAAGCAGACGACGGCGTCTGATCCGCGGTTCGTGGATTACTACGGGCGTCCGTGGGCCAAGAACTGGGAGAAGTATTTCGAGAAGGATTGGGACAAGCCGCAGGACGAACTGCCGTCCGCGGTGACCGACATCTTCAAATAGATAGCGTTAAATAGGGTTGCGGAGGAGTCATGATTACGCGCACAGTCAAAGCCTCGGTGATTGCCGCGTCGCTGGCAGTCGCGCTGCAGGTCGCCCTCTCGGCGCATCATTCGTTTGCGATGTACGACCAGAAGAAGGTCGTGACGCTGACCGGCGTGGTCAAGCAGTTCGTGCCGCAGGCGAATCACGCCGAGATTCACTTCATGCTGTTTGCCCCCGACCACAAATCGCTGGCCAAGGGATCCGACGGCAAGTATGTGGAGTGGGGCATCGAAATGGCGGGCACTGCGCAACTCGAGCGGCAGGGCATCAGCCCGGCGACGTTCGGCCCTGGCACGGTCTTCAGCGTTCACCTGAATCCGCTGCGCGACGGCTCGAACTTCGGCGCGCGCGTTGGTGCGCTCGCCAAGTGCCCGAGCGATGCCGGCACCAACAAGCCCAAGCTCCCGGAGCCGGGCAAGCACTGCGACTCTGTGATGGGTCACACGCTGATCGGCGGCACGAACTTCTAGCCGACTCTCGTGATGCAGAATTCAGCGTGCCTGTCACTCTGAGTTCTGCATCAACCGCTCGACGCTGAACCGTCCCGGGTTCGCGCCTCACCATGGATGTCTCCCCTCAGAAGGTTCCCATGTCTCGAGTGCTATTCGCCTGTGCGATCGTGTGTGTGTCCGCCGCATCTCAGCCGGCGGTCGCGCAAACAGCCGACAGCCACGTTCAGGTTGGCGTTCACGTGGCTACGGCTACGTCGACCGAGTTCGACAAGACCGATGTGGGCATCGGGGCTCTCGTGTCGTGGCGTCCAGGCGGCCTGTTCGGAGTGGACGCCGAGGTGACGTTCTATCCGTCCGACTTCGCCGACGACCCGGCGTTCAGCGCGAGCCGCGTCGAGGGTTTGTTCGGTGTGACCGCGGGGCCGCGCATCGGTGCCATCAGGCCGTTCGTGAAACTACGCCCCGGCTTCGTGCGGTTTGCCGAGGCGCCGGGGCCGTTCGCCTGCATCGCCATTTTTCCACCGCCGCTGGCGTGCCAGTTGGGCGCCGGCGATACAGTGTTCGCGCTCGACATCGGCGGCGGCATCGAGTTCTTGACGACCGATCGCACGTTCGTGCGCGTCGACGCCGGGGATCGCGCCGTGCGCTATCCGGCTCCGGCCTTCGACAGCGAAGGAACCCTGCGTGAGGACGCCTTCTTCAGCCACGACTTCAGGTTTCAGATCGGTGGTGGCGTGCGCTTCTGAGCGGAGGAAGCGGAGTCCGCTGAGAGAAAGCAATCGCAGAGGGCGCAGGGGAGCGGAGCGCCGCAGAGGCTGCCGCACGTGGCCAGCGGCCTTCGGCCGCTGACCTGGATCGAGAGACGGTGCAATCACAAACGCCACATGATTCACCGGCGCTTGTGATTGCTCCGTCTCTCGATCCAGGCCGCGCGAAGCGCGGGCCACGTGCGGCAGCGCACCCGCGCGGTGCGAGTGATATCCTGTGCGTCGCCTCCGCGGCCCTCAGCTCCTCGGCGTCCTCTGCGATTGCTTTACTCCGCGCCCTCCGCCCGCTCCTTATCGCGGAACCTCACGAAGCAGCCACTGCTGGTTCGCTCCGCCATGCGCCGTGTATTGAATCACCGGCGCCCCATCGTCGACCGATGCCCCGGCGACGTCGAGCGGCTTTCCGCTGTGTCGAGCGACGATCGAGACGTAACCATCGGAGGCCGGCGCCAGCGTCCACAGCTGGTTGTCGCCGCCATTGGACTGGAACTGAATCGCCGGCGTCAGGTCTTCAACCAACGCGCCGTAGATGTCGAGCGCCTTGCCGCTGTGGCGCGCGACGAGGCGATAGGCACCGCCGGCAACCGGCTCGAGTCTCCACTGCTGGTTGGGGCCGCCAGTGCACGTCCACTGAATGACCGCGGCCGCATCGTCGAGTGAGGCACCAAAGACGTCCAGGCACTTCCCGCTGTTCCGCGAGACGATCTCGTAATAGCTGCCGCGGATCTCATTGACGATGACGCCGGTGAATGCGTCGACGAACGGCCGTCCGCCGAGAAGCAGATTGGCCCGCGTCATGTACTCGAGCGGGATATCGGCATGCGCGCCGATGTTTTCGATATAGGGGGCGACCGGATATCCCGGTATCTGCACCGGCGCGATGCGGGTCACGAGAGAGTTGGTGTTGCCGGCGACCGACTCCGAATAGGTGCCGACGAGAAAGCCGCTGACCGATCCGCCCGCGCCGTTGGTACGCGTGCCCACCAGCGGCCCACGCTGGTTGTCCTGGAGCATGGCGGGGAAGATGTCGCCCGCCGAGATCGAGAACTCGTCGACGAGGACGATCAGCGGCCTGGTGTAGGCGAGGAGGTTACCCTGCGCGTCGCGGGCCGGTTGGTTGCCATGCAACTGCAGGCTGCACGCGGGAAGCGGCGGCGTGCGCGGCCGGCCTTCGCTGTAGGCGAGCTGCAATTGCGCAAGGATCTCCTGGTAGATCTGAATGATGAACGGCGGCGCGCCAGAGCTGATGGCGGCCGCGAGTGCCGCGACGATGCCGTTGATCCGGGCGATTGTGACGCGCACTTCCTCGCCGAAGAAGAAGAAGGGACGGGGGATCAGATACGACGCGGCGGTCAACATGTAGCAGCCGCCGCCAGTGTTGCGCATCACATCGACGACGAGACCGTCGGTGTTCTGTTGCAAATAGGCGATTTCATTCTGCAGTTCGGCAACCGCATTGACCTCGCTCGGCGGCGCGAAGTTCGGGATGCGGAGATAGCCGATCCGCAGGCCGTCGGCTTCGTACGTGCCGGAGAAGTGGAACTCGGTGGCCGTGCGCCCCAGTCGCTGCACAAAGGTCGCCGGCAGTCCTGCGACGAACACCGGCGTGCGCGCACCCAGGCCGAGTACATATCGGCGCGGCGCGACCTCGCCGTTGTCCAACACGGTCTCGCCAGACAGCAGCGGGTCATTGTCCGGAAGTCGGAAGTTCGTCAGCTCCAGCCACGGCTCGTAGTAGGACGGCAGGTCCGCTCCCTCGCCGGGGACGACGAACAATGACGAGGTCGACGGGCTGGGCGTGGGTCCAATGACACGCAGCGGATTTCCGGTCTTCACCCACGGGATCGAATACGTTTCCTGCGCCCCGCTCTGCCGTGCGATCACCACGACCGCCTGGTCGCCCAGATCGACGGCGCGCGGCAGGCGCGACTGCGGACGGCGGGTCAGGAAATCGGCAGCCGTGCGGCGCGTGGCCACCGGATTGGCTCTCTTGAAGAAGCGAGAGAACTCCGTGATCAACGCGTCGACCGGACTGCCGTCCACCGAGAGGAGCTCGTCGCCGATCTGAAACGGAAACTGCTGCACAGGCAGCCGGATGCGATTGATGGATTCGATCACCACGCGGTTGTCGTAGATGTCCACCGAGAAACCCAGGTCGGCGAAGAACGTGGACGGCACGCTGAATGAGGAATGCGTGTCGTCGAGACTGGCGACGTACTCGAGCATGATCTCGTAGAACTCCAGGTCGTCCGACGATTGCGCGACGCGATCGAGCCACGGTCCGATCTGCAGGAGATCGAAGCCGAGGAAATCCCGTTTCCACTCGTACGGCGCATAGCGTCTCGCATAGGTCGCGGCGAGATTCTCGAAGTCGTGGAGCTTCTGTTCCACCGTCAACTGCGCCGACGCAGGAACTGCAATCAACGTAGCGATGAGGAGGCTGATCACCCGGACGAGGGTTTGTTCGATGGCGTGTGTCATGTGGTCCCCCGATCGCGATCTGACAAGGCGGGCGCCGTGGTGCGGGTGCGCAGCATCCTACACCTGCGCGATCAACTTCATGTGAGGATCGTGAGCAGCAGAGCTGAGGGCGAGCTGAGCAGGGAGTGCGGATGAGCCGCGCAGACTCATCCGTGTCGTTCGTTCGTCGTTCTTCGGGAAGGCCTCCTGGATCTCGCGGACCGAGGCGGCGCCCCGCGTCCAGAACAGCTCCATCGGCTGGAGCTCGAGTTTGCAAGCCAGGGACGTATAGTCATTCGATGCACGGCGTCGAGTTCCGGCACGTGTCGTATGGCCTGGGTGCGCGGAGCCGCATCCTCGACGAGTTCTCGCTGACCGTCGGCGCCGGCGAGACGTGCGCGCTGGTCGGTGCAAGCGGTGCGGGAAAGACGACCGTGCTCAAGCTGGTCAACCGGCTGGTGCTGCCCGACGCCGGAGACGTGCGCGTGCTGGGCAGGGACACGCGCGAGTGGGATCCGATTCGGCTTCGTCGATCGGTGGGCTACGTCATTCAGGACGTCGGTCTCTTTCCTCACCTCACTGTCGCCGACAACATCGCCGTCGTGCCGCGGCTCGAGGGGTGGCCCGAGGATCGAGTTGCCGGCCGCGTGCGCGAGCTGCTGGAGTTGATCGACCTCGCTCCGGAGATGTACACGTCCCGCTGGCCCGATGAACTGTCCGGCGGGCAACGGCAGCGCGTCGGGGTGGCGCGTGCGCTGGCGGTGGATCCGCCGGTGCTCTTGATGGATGAACCCTTCGGCGCGCTCGATCCGATCACGCGGCGGCAGTTACAGGTCGAGTTCCGGCGTATCCAGGCCCGCGTCGCCAAGTGCGTCATCCTCGTGACCCACGACATGGCTGAAGCGCTGGCGCTTGCCGACCGCATCGGTGTCCTCGACGAGGGCCGGTTGATCTGGTGTGGCACGCCGCAGGCCATCGCTGATGCCGATCACCCGCGTGTGCGTGCGCTGGTGGAGTCCCTGGTGCCGGCTTCACAAGTCCGGCTGAAGCCGGACACTACGGGAGGTCCGGCTAAAGCCGACACGACGGGAGGTCCGGCTAAAGCCGACACGACGGGAGGTCCGGCTGAAGCCGACACTCTGGGAAGTCCGGCTAAAGCCGGACACTACGGATCGGCATGACGTCGCTGGTCCGCTTCTGGTTGACGCATCAGCAAGAGCTCGCCACGCTGGTCGCGGAGCACGTCCTGCTCGTCGCCATTTCGACGACGATCGCCGTCGCGATTGGCGTGCCGCTGGCGATCTTCGCCACCCGGCGCCCGCGTCTGGCGGCGCCGCTCGTCGGTGCCGCCAACATCGTGCAGACCGTCCCGAGTCTCGCGATGTTCGGCTTTCTGTTGCCGGTGCCGCTCATTGGCGGCGTCGGTGCGCGCGCCGCGCTGGCGGTGCTCGTGCTCTACGGACTGCTGCCGATCGTGCGCTCGACGATCGTCGGCATTACCGGGATCGATCCCGCCATCCGTCTTGCCGGCGTGGCGATGGGCATGACGCCGCGTCAGCTGCTGCGCCAGATCGAGCTGCCGCTGGCGCTGCCATCGATCGTCGCCGGCATTCGCGTCGCCGCGGTTGTCGGCGTCGGTTCGGCAACGATTGCCGCGGCGATCGGCGCCGGCGGCCTGGGCCAGTACATCTATCGCGGACTCTCGATGGTGGATTCGACGGTCATTCTCGCTGGTGCCATTCCCGCCGCGGTGCTGGCCGTGATCGTCGATGGCACGCTGCTGTGGCTCGAGCGCCGGCTGTCGGCCCGCCGGCGCGCGGGATCGCGTCGAGCCGCGGTCGCGGTCGCTGGATCGCTGGCCCTCCTGGTCCTTGGCGGTAGCGGCCTCTGGGCCATGCGCGATCCCGGTGCGATCGTCGTCGGCTCGAAGAACTTCACCGAACAGCTGATCCTCGGCGAGATCCTCGCGCAGACGATCGAGCGCGAGACCGGATTACCGGTGCAACGGCGGCTGAACCTTGGCGGTACGCTGATCTGCGACCGCGCGCTCCTGACCGGCGACATCGACGTGTACGTCGAGTACACAGGTACGGCGCTGACGGCGATCTTCCATCAGCCCGCGGCCACGAATCCGGACGCCGTCTTCGAAGCTGTGCGCGGGCTGTACGCCAACACCGGCCGCACGCTGCTCGGGCCGCTCGGCTACGACAACACCTTCGCGATTCTCGTGCGCGGCGCCGAAGCACGCGCGCGCGGGCTGCGCACGATCGCCGACGCGGCGCGCGTGGCGCCGGAGTGGCGGGCTGGATTCGGCTATGAGTTTCTCGAGCGCCCGGACGGCTACGCGGGTCTCGCCAGGACCTACGGGCTGACGTTTCGCGGTCCGCCTCAGGTGATGGACCTCACGCTCAGCTATCGCGCGCTCGCATCCGGTCAGGTCGATCTGATTGCCGGCGATGCCACGGCTGGATTGATCAAGGGCCTGGATCTGTTTCAGCTCGAAGACAATCGCCGCTACTTTCCGCCCTACGACGCCGTGCCCGTGGCCCGCGCCTCCACTCTGCTGCGTTATCCGCAGGTGCGGAAGGCGCTGGAGCGACTCGCGGGTCGAATCAGCGCCGACGACATGCGCGAGATGAACTACGCCGCGGATGCGCGGAAGGAGAATCCGGCGGATGTGGCGAGGCGGTTCGTGGAGCGTCTTCGCTGACGATGACTTCGCATGTCGTCATCGATCGCGCGACACGAGTGTCAGCGCAAACCCGACTTCGCGATCGATCCACTGGGCCACCGCCCTGAGCCCGCTGCTGGCGAGCAAGCCGATCAATCCGTCGGGCGTGTACTTGTGGGAGCTCTCGGTCCAGATCGCTTCGCCCTCGGCGAGCTCGAATTCCAGATCGACTGCCGCGATGCGCACTCGCTGCGGCTTCGTCGCCACGAGGAACATCTCCATGCGCGAGCACGCCGCATTCCACACCGCGCGATGACGGAACGCGCGCAGGTCGAAGGTCCCGCCCAGCTCGCGATTGATCCGCAGCAGCACGTTCAGGTTGAATGCGCTGCTCACGCCGATCGGGTCGTCATAGGCGAGCAGCAGGTCGCGCTCCGGCTTGACGAGATCCGCGCCGATGAGCAGGGCGTCGCCAGGCGCCAGTGACTCCGCGATGCGATGGAGCAGCGCCGCCGACGCATGTGGCTCGAAGTTGCCGATGTTCGAGCCGAGGAACAGCACCAGCGTGGGCTCGCTGGATTCGGCGCGAACGATCGCGTCGAGGCCGTCTTCGAACGACGCTCGATGCGTGACGACCCGCAGGTTCAGTGCGTCGGACAGCGTGTGCGCGGCGCGCTGCAGCGCACCTGCCGAGACGTCCACCAGGTGCGCGGTCAACGGCTCCGACGTGCCGTCGACGAGCGTCTTCAGCTTGCGGCCGTCGCCGGGCCCGAGCTCGACGATCCGGGTGAGTTCAGGCAACCGGACGAAGATCTCGGCGCGGTGGCGCTCGAGCAGCCGCATCTCCGCATGCGTGATGCGATACCAGGGCAGCTCGCAGATCGCGTCGAAGAGCGCCGAGCCCAACGCGTCGTAGAGATACACCGACGGCAGCTGCCGCGGCCTCAGCTGCAACGAGTGACGGACATCCTCCGCGAACGACGAGATTAACGTGGACGAGCTCATGGCCGGACGCACCTGAATGTGGCGTAGACGTACGGATAGCGCGGCCGGAACCAGTTGCGGAACGTCGGCCGGATCAGCTCGCGCGCGGTGGCAGGCGATGCGCCTTTCATGACGAAATGCTCGCCGTCGAAGAAGTCGGCAGAATACTCCGGGTACGACGGCAGCGGCTCGAATCCGGGAAATGGCGCAAAGACGGTGTTGGTCCACTCCCAGCCGTTGCCGACCAGATCGTCGACACTCCACGCGCTCCGGCCATCCGGATGCGACCCGGCCGGCTCGGGATCCCAACTCGAAAAATCGAAGACACCGTGCGCCGCTGATGGGCTCGCGCTGCCCCACGGATACGCACGCTCGGTGCCGTCAGGCGTGCCATAGGCGGCGCGCTGGAACTGCGCTTCGGTCGGCAGCAGCCAGCCCCGCCACTGCGCATACGCGCTGGCGTTGTCGTGACTCACATACACGGGCCACGCCAGCGGCAGCGGCAGCAGATCGAACATGCCGCGCCAGTACCACACGCCATCGTGCCGCTCCCAGAAGAGCGGTGCCGGCCCGCCCTGATTCACGAACTCCAGGTATTCGGCATTCGTGACGTCATGCCGCTGGATCGTGAACCCCGCAACGTCGGCGCCGTGACGGGGACGTTCGTTGTCCCACCCGAAGGCCAGCGCATCCGCGTCTGCGCCAAGCGTGACGCGGCCAGCCGGGACGTCGATCCATTCCTGCGCGGGCACCGTGCCATCGGCGATCGGCCGATACGCCGCCGGCCGCCGTTTCTGATCGAACGGCAGGCGATGCCACATGTAGAGCAGGGTTTCCTGATGCATTGCTTCGTGTTCGAGGATCGTGAAGGCCGCTTCGGCCCGCTGGAGCAGCGGATCGCCGGGACGATCGAGATCGTCGCGCTCGAGCGCCGCGCGTACGCGGCGATCGGCTTCCTCCGCAAACTGCCGCACCGTTGCGCGCGACGGCCAACGGTGTCCGCCGGTGCGTCCGGCCTGGTCCTCCG
>Ga0075421_100008397_pt1 | contig 12681 bp, 13 predicted proteins | sample SoiMetdeltSBSDD5_FD_75292 | JGI IMG/M metagenome (GOLD analysis project Ga0075421, IMG submission 75292) | Bulk soil microbial communities from a Populus tree surrounding site in Tennessee, USA - Soil MetaG P. deltoides SBSDD5 | ecosystem: Environmental > Terrestrial > Soil > Tree plantation... | reverse complement strand
CGTGAATGATGCTAAGTCAGCCTCTATCCTTCTCATCGGCTACAGCGCCCGACGAGATCCGCCGTCAACTCGACAAACTGCTCGCTAGTCCTTGGTTTGCGCGGTCGGGGCGAATGTGCCGCTTTCTGCGGTTTGGCGTGGAACGCGCCCTGGCGGGGACCGGGAACGAGATCAAGGAGTATCTGGTGGGCGTGGAGGTGTACGATCGCGCATCCAGCTATGATCCGCGCGTGGATCCCATCGTGCGCGTGGAAGCGCGGCGCCTACGTGCGAAGCTGGATTCCTACTACGCGTCGGCGGGCAAGAATGACGCAGTCCTGATCAAATTCCCGAAGGGCGCCTACGCGGCCACGTTTGTGTCTCGCACGGAGCCACAACATGTCAGGCCGGGGGAGAAGAGTCTCGCGAGGATTGCGGTGGCCCCGTTTACCAATTTGTCTATAGACTCCGGGGACGACTATTTCAGTGATGGCCTGACGGAGGAGCTGATCCTGCTGCTCACGCGCGTCAAGGGCCTACGGGTAATGGCGTGGTACACGGAATCGCAGTTCCGGGGGAGCGAACCGGACTTCAGCTCGGTCCGGGAGGAAGCGAATGCAGGAACCCTGCTACGAGGAAGCTGGCGGCGCACGGGCGTTCGCGTGCGGGTGACCGCGCAGTTGATCGACACAAAGTCGGGCGCGTACCTGTGGTCGGAGGTGTTCGAGCGCAACGTTGAAGACGTGGTGGCGATTCAAGAGGAAATCGCGCGGGCGATTGTGGACACGGTGAGTTTACATGCTCGCTGGCAGCCTGCTCTATTTGGTTGGCGCAATTCTGGTAACGGTCGCGCGCCACGCACTACGTAACGACGCGCTGACGGCGGAGCCTTGGCGTCTCAAAATTTGTTTGTATCCCGGGGATGGGCGGTGAATCCAATTAATGTTCGAGAAGGAGGGCAACACGTGGCCAGCAGTATCAGTCCGATTTCTCTTGTTTCGGCTCCCGCAACCTTCCAACAGCGTCGCGTCGACGTGTTGGTGTCATTGCAAAAGGCGGCACAACAAATCGCTTCTATCCTTGAGCTTGACGAACTCCTTGACACCATCGTTCACCGCGTTGCCGTGGACTTTGGTTGCATAGAATCCAGCATTCTGCTGGTGGAGGGCGATGAGTTCCATCTCGCCGCGGTGCACGGCTGCACGCAATCGAAAAAGGGCGAACGCTGGCCGGCGACTGAGGGCCTATCCGCCCAAGTCGTCACCACCGGCAAGGCCCACTACGCGCCCGACGTCTCCCAGGAACTGCTCTACCGCGCATGCGAACCTGATGCCCGCTCTGAGGTTATCATTCCGCTGAAAGTGCACGACCGGATTATCGGTGTTTTCGGCGCGTCGCACCACGATCTCGACGCCTTCCCCCGCGCGCAGATCGAAATCCTGAAGGCCCTCGCCGGTCACATTGCAATCGCGGTCGATAACGCGCAGCGGATCCAACATGAGCGCCGTCAGATTCAACACCTGCACGAGGAGCAGGATGAGGCCCGTCGCATCCAGCAGCACCTCCTCCCACGCAGCGCGCCATCAATCCCCGGTTTTCAGCTGGAAGCTGCGTACGTGCCCGCCGGCGCCGTGGGTGGCGACTGGTATGACTACATTCCCCTTGGCGACGGCCGTGTAGCGCTTGTCCTCGCCGATGTCTCGGGGAAAGGCATGCCCGCCGCATTGCTCATGTCAGCCACCCGCGGAATCGTGCGCTCTCTGGCGCCTCTGGCCAGCGGCCCCAGCGAGGTTCTTGCCCGCGTCAACCAGATGCTGCTGGACGATTTTCTCACCGGCCGCTACGTCACAATGATTTATGCCGTGCTGGATCCGGCGAGCCGAACTCTCACCTTCGCCAGCGCAGGCCACCCATGGCCCTTGCTCTGCCACGGAGCCGGTGTGCGCCTTCTCCACACCGACGCCGGAATGCCGCTCGGCCTGTTTCACTGCGAGTTTACTGAGCACACTTTGACGCTCTGCCGTGATTTCCGTCTGCTGTTTTATACTGACGGGATATCCGAGGCTGTGAATCGCGACGACCAGGAGTTCGGCAGCACGCACCTCACCGAATTCGTGGCCAATCACGATTGCAGTGTTTTCCAGCTCATGCAAGCAATCAACGAGTTTCGTGGCGCCGGCGCACAGAAAGATGATGCCACGGTTGTCTTGCTGCGGAGCGCATAGAGAATATGGTGGTCCTTTCGACGCTTCTGCTTTAGGCGAGTAGGGCAACATGTGGGCGTCGTTGATTGCGATGTAAGACCCGCTTCCACCACGGCGCCAGGGCGTGCGAAAAAATTCTGGTGTGTAATAGAATGCGGCACAATGATCTCCAGTGCCACGCTCGTGTCCGCCCTGAAAGAAGAATCAGCTGTTGCGCCGAACACGAACATCCGCAGACTTAGGCCAAAAAATACTTGACCTCACACACTATGTGACATGCAGTAGTTAAACGTATCGTGTATGGCGCACAGTGTAAGCGATGATTCGCCCGATCTTCGAAAATCTCCGGCTCGAGCTGCGATGGGCGGCATGATCGCGCAGATCGTGGCGACCGACCATCCGGAAACGCGCACTGTCGCTGCAATCGATCAGGGCCACGGACGGAAAACCAGGGCTGCCGATCATCGCAAAGCCCCAACGGCTGGCGCAGATCCCTCCGCCTGGTCCGGCTGACGACAAGAATGGCTATATCGAGCGTCAGATCCAGATTTTGAAGGCGATTGGAAGTCCGGGCCATCCAACAGACGTTGCGGTCCTTCGGGAGCTTGTCAAACAGGCAGTGGAACGCCCCTATTGTCCGGCTTGCGAGGCCCGGCAGGGCGCCGCGTCGCTGTTTACGGCTCTGGAGGACCGGCGCGAAAAACTCAAGACGATCCGGGCGCCGACGGTGGTCCCTCACGGGGAGGAGGATCTGCTCGTACCCGTGGAGGCCGGGCGCGATACAGCCGCCAACATCCACGGCGCCCAGCTTACGATCATTCCCGGCATAGGACACGACATGCCTCTCGCCGTGGTCAAGACCGTTGTGGATGCGATCGGCGGCTTCACGAGCCGACCGCGGACAGCGGTCCCGGTCAGTAGCCGATCCAGTCGGACGCCGTAGATACCTGCACGGAACCTATCCTGGCCTGTACGCCGCGCTGGATTCGTTCGACGAAGACCGAGTCGCCGAATTCATGCGTCCGATAATGGCGCGCGTTCAACTCCTGGTCCACGCTCCGGAGGACTGCCTCGTCAACGAAGGCACGCAATAACTCGTAGTGGCTGGTTCCGGGCTCGTGCACGCCGGAAAGAATCGCATCCACCACGCGTAGGCGGCTGGCGCTTCCGAGGCGCTGGGTCGCCAAACTGGCGCCTGCCCGCACTAACCCGCCAGGTTGAGCCGCATGCTCCAACGCTCGCACGACGGTCGTGCCGATGGCGATAATGCGTCCGCCTCGCACTCGAGCGCGCCCGATTGCCAGGGCAGTGGCTTTCGGGATGCGGTATGGTTCGTCAAACGGCAGGAGAGCATCCAGCTTAGGATCGCCCGTAGACGAGATGCCCGCGGCGTGAGTGACAGTCGCGAACTGAACGCCGCGCTCCTTGAAGGATGCCAGGGTACTCCAGTCGAGTGCAAAGCCGGCTGAGGGCGACTCGAATGCAACCGGTGGACCAGCGATCGGCGTCCAGACGTCCCAGAGCGCCAGCGGCGTCTTCACGTGCGAGTATTGGATCGGCCGGCCGTGGCGCGCGAGTCCCTCCCAGACCTTGTCGGCTGAGGCGTCGAAAGTCAGCTGCACGAGCCTTGGATGACCCAATATTTCTTCCACCGTGGCTCGCAGCGGCCCTAGCGTGAGCTGGTCGCCAGCTCTGAATGCGGGAGGCGGTGGCCGATCCTCCGTCCGCATTCGGAAGTCGCCCATCCCGAATACAACTGCAACGCAATAGCGAATCCCATCGGATGCGAGTGAGCGCCGGGCCGCCAGGCGCACTTCGATCGGGCTGCCGGCCCTCACGTGCTCTCCCGCAAGGCTGGCCGGCAGCGTCGCAGCATCGTTCGCGACCACCAGATCGCCGCGACGCAACAGATCCACGAATTTCGATCGCGGCCAGTGCCGGAAATTTCCCCGATCGTTAACGACAAGCAGTCTTGCCTCCCGCGGGCGCTGGATCGGCAAATGGGCCGCTGTCATCGAGCGGTCTCCTGCATTGTCCGCGCGGAGTTCTTGAACCAGAGCAGCTTGCCGATTGCGTCGGCCAGTTCGCGGGCCGCAGTCCCGGGGCGCTTGAGTTGAGATGGATCCGCGTCGGGCACGGCGATCGCGTGCAAAGGTGTATCCATATCACCTGGATCGAGTGACAAAACCGGGATACCCTCCGAGGTGAGTTCTTCATTCCAGATTCGACTCAAATGATGCAGCGCGGCCTTACTGGCGCCGTAAGCGCCCCAACGCGGATAGGAGTTGATGGCCGCGTCGCTCGAGACATTCAAGACCACCGCTCCCCGGCCCTCGCGCGCTGAGGAGGCCAACGCGCCAAGAAGCGCTTTTGTCAGACGGAACGGACCCAGTACGTTCGTGGCAAGCGCGCGTTCCAGGTCTTCGCACTCGGTATCCGCCAGCAGCGCCAAAGGAGCCGGTCCGAGATCGGAGGCGTTGTTGATCAGAACATCAAGTCCTCCCAGCACCCCCAGGATTTGCATCGCGATCAGGTGAATGTCGTCCTTCTTCGACACGTCGCCGACAATGCCGTGTACGCCGGCGTTTTCGCGCACGACGCGCTCCACGCCTTCGCGCCGGCGCGCCACGAAAGCGACCTGCGCTCCACGACCAAGTAATTCCTGGACTAGCGCTAATCCAAGGCCGGAGGAGCCGCCGGTGATTGCCACTCGTAAGCCGTGAAAACCGCCCCGCGGATCGTCATCCATTGAGTCGCCCCTTTCCTTTATCAACGCACGGACCCCGGCTTGCGTTGATCTATTCATTTCGTGAGGGTTAATTGTAGTCATCAAAGTTCTCCTTGCCCTAACCAGGTGGTTCAATCCCAGCGTACAAGTTAAAGTGAACTTGAAGTCAAGAACAAAAACGTGATAATTTGGGGCGATGCCGCTACTCACAATCAGCGAGGTTTCGCGTCGTAGCGGGGTGGCTGCATCCGCGCTTCGCTTCTACGAGGAGAAGGGCTTGATCAAGTCCGAGCGGGCCGGTTCGGGCCACCGCCGCTATCCCCGGGCCGTACTTCGACGGATTGCGTTTATCGTCTTCGCCCAGCGGATTGGTATGACGCTCGAGGAGGTTTCTGCGGAGCTTGCGAAGCTGCCGGAGGGTCGTGTACCGGAGGGTAAGGACTGGGCCAAGCTCTCAGGCGGTTGGACAGGCCGCCTTGATGCACGCATCAGCGAGCTCCAACGCCTGCGGGCCGGCCTGACCGAATGCATCGGATGCGGCTGCCTGTCGCTGGATCGATGCCAGTTCGCCAACCCTGGAGATCGGGCAGCTCGTCTTGGCCCCGGCCCTCGCTACTGGGTGAGCGAGCGGCCCCGTTCGAAGTGATCGCTCCTCACGAGAAACTTCGTCCCGCCAGGTAAGATCGGTGGTATGCCGGTTTTGGCGTATGTCATTCTTGCAGCCGGATGGGTTCTCTGGGTAGCGCCATTCTTCCTTGCCAAACGGAACACCGCGAGGGCCGAAAAGCTGGACCGTCGTGCCCGCTGGGGCGTTCTGCTCGTAGCTATCGCGTACTCGATGTTGTGGCAGAACAGATTTTGGGAGAGGTCATTGCAAGAATGGCGGATTGTACTTTCGATCGTCTTTTTCGTACTCGCCGGCGTTCTTTCCCGGACCGGGGCGCGTGCACTCGGTCGACAGTGGCGCATTGACGCCGGCTGAACCCGGATCACGAGCTTATTACATCAGGGCCATATCGCTTGGTGCGGCATCCCATTTACACTTCGATGCTGTGCGTACTCGCCGGCACGGGCCTCATGATCACGCCACTGCCGGTACTGCTCCTCTCGACGCTAGTGTTCATAGCAGGCCCGGAGATCCGCGTACGCATCGAAGACAAACTGCTCTCTTAGCACTTCGGCGTCCGGTTCCAGGAGTATCGGCGCGCCGTCCCTGCGTACATTCCCTTCCTCAGGTGATCAAGTCAGAGGACAGCATATCGGCGATTCTCGCAGGCCTCTGAGCAGGCTTTTATGAAGACAGGACGCCGGCACGCGAGAAAATAGAGCGCGTCACATGATGATTACCGGCACCTCATGGATTGCATTGCGTCGCCCCGACACCGGCTGGAGCGGCCCGCTCCTTGCCTCGGCCAGTGAAGCCAACCCGGCTGCGCCCCGTCGAGCCGGTGTCCAGGGAATGGAAAAGCGTTGCCACTCGTGTCCGCGTGTCGATTCCAGCTCGGCAGGACGCCATGCTTCCCCGTCCCCGCAGTGAACGTAGACTCTTCGAACGCCGCCATCCGCCCGGGCCCAACCCCAGATTTCCCGCTCAGCCGGCAGCGCGAGATCGATTCGGCCTTCATGAGCACCTCCTGTCGGTCGCGGATCGATTCTGCTCCGCTACTGTTTCGGAAAATTCGGAGCCGCCTTGACTTCCAGGATCTGCTTCGTGTGCCGCTCGCTGTGCGCGGAGATGTACAGCAGCCACTGATACGCGTCCAGCGGCTGGCCGAGCGGCGAATCCACGACATGGTCCCGCAAGTCGGGCGTCGACCTGAGGAATTCCATGGTCCGCTCGCGGGTCTTCAGGAAGCGCTCGAGCGTCTCCTGGGGAGACCAGCGTCCTGTTGGATGCAGCGCTTCGGGAGCCTGGACTCTTTGGGTGCGGTCCGCGATCGCGCCCAATACAAGCTTGTCGGTGCTTTTATAGTCACGATCCGATTTGCCTGCCGGAGCCTGCATCACTTTCTTGGAGGTGTTCTCTACCAAAAAGTCCTCGGCGAGCGTGATATGCTCCAGAACCTCCGCCACGGACCAGCGATCCGGGCTAGGTTTGAACTTCCATTGGGCTTCGGAAAGCCCTTTCGTCGCCTCGATCACACCTCTTCGAGTTCGGTCGAGTTGCGCCAAGCCTTCCTTCTTCTCCACCTCGGTCAGCGTGGCGGCTCCGGCGGCGGCTGATACAGCCAACAAGGCCAACGCCAGTCGAGTAAGCGTAGAAGACGTCGCATGCTTCCAGACTTTTGCGATTTTCATAGTGACTCTCCTTTTTGGTTTAGATTCTCGGCGGTTAATTTTCGGTCGCTGTTCGGGCCTCTTCGGTCAGGAGATCGGCGATGAGCAAGGCGTCCCGCCAGACGTCATGGTCTACGAGCACGGCGAGCACGCCCAGAAGGCGGAGATGGTAGTGAGAATCGTCGAGCGCCAGTGTCAATTGATGCTCCTCGATGCGTTCCTTATTTCTCATGCCTTACCTCTTGGGATCGCGACGAACAACGACAAGCGAAGTGTCGTCTGCAAGTTCCCGCGTTGCAAAATCCCGGACCGCGCCTAAGATTGAAAACAGCACGTTATCAAGGGCGCCCATTGGCGCCCGGCGGAGTTCCGCCTCGAGCCGCGCGCGACCGAATTCTTCATCGCCGTGGTTGCGCGCTTCAACGATGCCATCGGAGTAAACCAGCAGCACGTCGCCGGCGAGCAGGTCCACGCGCCCGGTCGCAAACGACGCGGTGGGGACGGCGCCAAGAAGGGGGCCTCCATCGGTTAGCAATTCCAATTGTCCGCCGGCGCGCAACAACAACGCGGGAGGATGGCCCGCGCTGCAGTATTCGAGCTTCCTGGTGGCCGGATCCAGCCTAATCACGAATAAGCTGGCCAGCGGAGCCACCAGTGATAACCCGCAAAGGTCGTGGTTCACGCCGGTAGCGATCGCCTGCGGGTCAGCGTTTGCGGCTGTCCGCATGCCAACCAGCCCGACCAGCAGCGGCGTCCACATCCCGGCTGACAGCCCTTTCCCGCAGATGTCACCGAGAGCAAGGACTACGCCGCCGCCCGCTTCCTCCACGGTGAAAAAGTCGCCTGGCAAGTGGCGAACGGCAAATATTTCGCTGGCAATTTCGAAGTCGCCTTGCCGGACCAGATTAGGCGCACACAAACGGCGGTGCAACTCCGCTGCTTCGAAAAGCGCGGTGTCCAAATCGGCGTAATCCTTGCGGAGCTCCGCGAGCCGGAGTTCCAGCTCCCGGACGCGTGCCTGATTCCGAACGCTGTTGCGCGGACAGGAATGGACGCCGGCCACGCGCCCTGTCCCAAGCGCGCCAGTGAATGTTGCCTGACTCATAAGCCTCATCCGACGAATTTGTAGCCAGTGCCGTGCACGGTCAGAATGAACCGCGGCTCCTCGGGATTCGGTTCCAGCTTTTGCCTGAGGTGAAGGATGTGTGTGTCAACCGTGCGCGTGTTGGGATAGCTCTCATAGCCCCACACCGCGTTGAGCAGCCGGTCGCGGCTGAGTGTTTCCGCGGGATGGGAGATGAAGTAAGCCAACAGCGCAAACTCCTTTGCCGAAAGCTCCAGCGGTTCTCCGGCCCGCCGGACCTCGTTGCTGCGGATATTGACCTCGACTTCACCGAAGCGATAGACCTCGAACGTTGGCGCCGTTGATGAGGCCCTTCGCAAGACCGCTTTTGCCCGCGCCATCAGCTCGCGGATGGAGAACGGCTTGGTAACGTAATCATCGGCGCCCAGTTCCAGGCCGACAACCTTGTCTATCTCCTGACCGCGCGCGGTCAGCATGATGATAGGCACAGACGGGCGTTTCGCTTTTAATTGCTTGCAAACTTCCAGACCACTCATGCGTGGCATCATTACGTCCAACACCACGAGGTCGGGACCGTCCGCCAGGGCCCGCTCAAGACCGGCCACTCCGTCCGCGGCGCTGATCACTTCATAGCCTTCGTATTCGAAGTTGTCGCGGAGGCCGGCGACCATGGCAGGCTCGTCCTCCACAATCAGGATGCGCGGTTTCCTGCCGACGCCCGCCTGACCCTCGCCCCGGATCGTGGGTCCGGCAGCCTCCAATTGGGTGTCCGCGGCTTGCTTGTTTGTTCGCCCATTGAATTCCGTTTTGTTTTTCATGACGCCGTCACCCCTCACGCGGTGATACTCGCCACCGGCTGTGTTGCCTTTACCAGCGGCAGCGATAGGGTGAACTTGCTGCCTTTCCCTGGTGTGCTTTCCACCGCGACCTCGCCCCCGTGCGCGACTGTGATGTGGCGGACCAACGCCAGACCCAGTCCGCTTCCCTTCGTGTTGTGCACCAGCGGATCGCCGGTCCGATAAAACTTCTCGAAGATCTTCGACTGCTCGCGGCGCGTGATGCCGATGCCGCGATCGATAACCTCGATCTTCAGAGCGCCATTGGCGCGATATAGCTTGACGCACAGGAACTTTTCGTCCGCCGAGTATTTCAGAGCATTGTTAACAAGGTTGACGAGCGCGCGCGCGATGGCTTCGCGGTCCACATGCACCGGTGGGATGCTTGAGTCAATGTTCTGCTCAAATGCGAAACCCTGCTGCTCGATTTGGAAGCGATAGGCGTCCAACGTGTTGCGGACCAGGTCCGCAATGTCCGTCTCGCGGAAATCATACTCCTTGGCGCCGGCTTCGATGCGGGAGAAATCCAGGATGTTGTTGATCAGCGCGGTCAGCCGCTCGCTTTCCTTGCGGATGATGCGATAGTAGCCTTCCGCCTTTTCCTGGGTCTTGATGCGGCCCAGCTCAAGCGTTTCCGCGTACAGACGGATCAGCGCCAGCGGCGTACGCAGCTCGTGCGACACGTTGGACACAAAATCAGACTTCAGCCGCGCCAGCGCGAGCTCCTTGTTGACGGTGTGGTAAGTCAGCGTCAGGCCGCCGATCATCGCCAACGAAAGCACGCCCAGGGTCAGAAAGCCCTGAATAGCCCAGCGGCGCGCGATAGCCTCCACGCTCGTGCCCTGGAACTTAATACCCAACGCCAGCCCGCGGAAAACCTCGTCCAGGTTGCGCGAGACCTCGGGCTTCCCTTCGCTCCAACCAGCCGACGCGGCGAGCACTTTGTTCGTATCCCCACCTTCGGATTCCACGGGATAGACCATCATGGCCAGCCGATTTCCGCCTTCCTCCGTCGCCTTGCGGGCGATCAGCTCATCGAGCATTTCCGGAAAGAAGGTTTGCTTCAGGTAATCAGGATCGAAGCTGAGCCCTCCCAAAACGACACGGTCCTTGGGGAGCTGGGGTAAGGAGAAGAAGACATGCGTTATGAAAGCGTCGCGGCCGGCCCGCTCTACTTGATTTGTGTGGCAAAAGAAGGGCCGGCTTCTCTTGTGCATGCCTTCCAGCATCATTTTGCCGTCCAATCCGAACCACCCCTCGAAGAGCTTGCTGAGTTTCTCGTGCTCCTCGCGAGACGTCATCTTCTGCGGCTGCGTGCGAAACAGAAAGCCTCTTTCAACGTCGAAGAGGAACACGTGCGCCAGCCAGGGGCTATTTGACAAGATGAGGTCGAGCCTCCTCTTTTTCTCTGCATCCGAGTCGCTGTCCGGCGATGGGAAAAGACCCCTCACCTCTTCCGCCATCGTGTATGCTTTTTCGTTGATCCTTTTCTCGGAGATAGTGAGCATCTGGAAGAAGTCTCGATGGATGGTGGCTTCCACGTTTTTGTCTCGCTTGATGACATGCAATTGGCGGAAGTTGACGTAGAGGAGCACCGCCGCCGGCAGCATGACCGCCAGTTCCAGGGTGAGCATCAGCCGGAAACGCTTGCAGTCGCTCGAGAGCGCTTTCTTCTTCATCGTCTTCCCCCAACGCCCCTACCGCCCACAAGTAAAACAATAACTAAAGACGTGTCAAACCTTGCCAAGGCCAAGTAAAAAAAATGTCAAAAGTTGTGAAGTCGCCAACGAGTTGAACACGGAGCCGTTGCCGAGCCCACGTCGCGATGCAAGCACTACCAGCATTAAGATCACCCTTCTCCTTATGAGTTCGCTATTAGCCCCTGCTCCCCCGCCTTCCGAATGGGAATGAGTGCCTGGAGCTCCGGAATCCGAACCCAGGCGCCTGCCCAGACGAACAGTCCGACTACCAGAGCGTGGATGAAGTCGGATCGATTAATGATGTTCGCCAGCGTGGCTCCTCCCAAATAGCCGGTGAGAAGCAGTGAGCCTAGGACAGTGGTTCGCGGGATCAGGTAGAGAGCCACGCAGGACAGCTCGACCATCCCCAGCGTGAAGATGGCGCCTTCCGGTATACCCATACGTCTAAATCCCTCCACTGCCGTGGGATAGTGGATTACTTTCATGATCCCGCTCGGCACAAAGGCGAGGATCACGAGAGTGGTCAAGATCCTCGCCGCCCACTTGGCGCCATTCGTTATAGTGATCATTCCGCGCCCCTCCGTTCGCAGTAGAACTGCTGCCTTCACACTATAGTCGATCGGGGGAGCCCCAAATCGACATCGGGCATCCCGGCGCGACTGTTTTTTTCTTGCACCTGTCACCACAACCAAAGAAGCCATGGGGCTGAGTGGAGAGGGAGGATCTGACGATTCTACGTGCTGATAGTGGGCTCCACCAGCTCCGCACCAACTAAGTCATAGGTGGAAGCCCCCGCCTCTCAACAAGAAAGATCCAGCTAACGATGCGCCGGCAGCGCGATCTCCATCACCGGCCGTACCTCGATCGTCGACAAGCTATCGATGCTGCTCGTGCCGAAGAACCCAGCCGCGATCTCGATCGCCTCGTCCAGATCCTTTGCCTCGATCAGCGTGTACCCCCCGAGCTGCTCCCGCGTCTCCGCGAACGGACCGTCGGTCACCAAGCGCTTGCCCCCGCGCACCCGCACGCAGGTCGCAGTGGATGTAGGATGGAGCGGCGCGCCACCCAAAAACTTGCCGCATCCCAGCAGGGCCTTCACGTGCGGCTCGCATTCGCCCATGATCCGTTGCTGCTCGGCCTCGCTCAGCGCGAGCCAAGCCTTCTCGTCCAGATAGGTCAACAACATGTATTTCATATTCGATATGCTCCTTCTTTGATTTTCGGTTACGGCGTTCCGCCGCTTCCAGTAGTGAATCGAACGGCCCCCGCCCTGATCGACACTTCACCGAAGATTTTTCTATCATCGAGCTTGCCCCATGGACACCCACGACGCAACCAGTGAAGCAATCACTGAGCTTTATCGCTCCGATTGGGGTCGCATTCTCGCCACGCTCATCCGCGTGCTCGGCGATTTCGACGTGGCCGAAGAGGCCGCTCAGGAGGCCTTCGCCGCCGCCGTCGGCCAGTGGCGAGCCTCCGGCGTCCCCGAATATCCCCGCGCCTGGATCATCCAAACCGCCCGTCATAAAGCAATCGACCGCCTCCGCCGCCAGTCGCGCTTCGAGGAGAAACTCGAAGCCAATGCCTCCGAACTGATCCCTTTCTTCGACGAGCCAGGCATCATCGCGGCCGAAATTCCTGACGACCGTCTCCGCCTCATCTTCACCTGCTGCCACCCTTCGCTGGCGCTCGACGCCCAGGTCGCGCTCACCCTCCGCACTCTTTGCGGACTCCAGACCGATGAGATCGCCCGCGCGTTCCTGGTCCCGCCCGCGACCATGGCCCAGCGCCTCGTGCGCGCCAAACGGAAAATCCGCGACGCGCGAATTCCGTACCGCGAACCCTCGGCGATCGAGATGCCTGAACGCTTCGA
>Ga0075421_100008395_pt1 | contig 12681 bp, 11 predicted proteins | sample SoiMetdeltSBSDD5_FD_75292 | JGI IMG/M metagenome (GOLD analysis project Ga0075421, IMG submission 75292) | Bulk soil microbial communities from a Populus tree surrounding site in Tennessee, USA - Soil MetaG P. deltoides SBSDD5 | ecosystem: Environmental > Terrestrial > Soil > Tree plantation... | reverse complement strand
ATGTCCAACGGATTCTATGGGTCAAGCGATGAGCGTCGCGGACCTCCTGTGTTGCTCCGCGACGTGGCGTCTCTAAAATTTGAAACCGGTCCCGATTCCGTCGACCATTACGATCTCTCACGGCTGATCGACGTGCTGGTGACTCCGCTGGGAAACGATCTTGGCAAGGTGGCACACGAGATCGAACAGGTGCTCGCCCAGATCGAGCTGCCTAAGGATGTGACGATGCACCTGCGCGGAGAAGTCGCAAATATGAGGAGCGCGATCGATAACTTCGCGCTCGCATTACCGCTGGCAGTCCTGTTGATCTACCTCGTCATGGTCGGGCTGTTCCGTTCGCTGATCGATCCGCTGATTATCCTCGTGGCCGTCCCGCTCGGTTGGATCGGCACGGTATTGATCCTCTCCCTCACGAACACGTCGGTCAACGTCGAATCCATGATCGGGACCCTGATGATGATGGGCATCGTCGTCTCGAACAGCATTTTGCTGGTAGATTTCGCCAATCGGATGGTACGCGCCGGAGCTACGGCTGAGAGAGCCGTGATGGAGGCAGGCAAGAGTCGGATTCGTCCAATCTTGATGACTGCACTCGCGACCATCCTTGGGTTGCTGCCCCTGGCTCTTGGTTTCGGCGAAGGGAACGAGACCATGGTGCCTCTGGCACGAGCGGTCGTTGGTGGTCTCGCCGTGAGCACCGTGATGACGCTGGTGGTGGTACCTGTCATGCACAGTCTGGTCCTGTCCCGCAGGGTCCACGTGCATCAATCCACGACGCCCAACGCAGCAGCGGAGGAGATTTGATGGGAGAAGCAGGTCGGTCTCATTCGATCCATCCGGCATGGCGCAGGTGGCCGGCAGGTCTAGCCGGCATGTTGATGATCGTGGTCGCCATCTGCACGTATCTCTATGTCCGGGAAACCGGAGAACATGCGTCTTCCACATCTCCTTCCGTCCATTCATCCGGCGCCCCTCACGATGGTTCCAAGCCCACGGAGAGTGACCAGGCACCGGTGGATGTCCAGGTCACCAAACCGGTACGCCGTGAACTGGTCTATACCATCACGCTTCCGGCGAACATCGCGCCGCTCTACCAGACGACACTCTATGCGAAGGTCTCCGGCTACTTGAAATGGATCGGTCCGGACAAAGGTGACACGGTGATAAGAAATCAGGTGCTGGCCGTGATCGATGCACCTGAGGTCGAAGAGCAGTACCAGCAGGCGGTCTCCGATTACAAAATCAAAAAACTGACACACGAACGGCTGGCGAAGGTGTGGAAGGAGTCGCCGGATGTCATCGCCAAACAAGATGTCGATGTGGCGGAAGCGGCGTATCAAGGCGCCAAGCACTCCATGGAACAACGGGAGGCGCTTCGTGGCTATACAAAAGTCCGCGCTCCTTATGATGGAACGATTACGGCACGGTTTGCCGATCCCGGCGCATTGATCCAGGTCGCAACTGCCTCGGCCACCGGGGCCATTCCCCTGTTCACGATCATGGATCTGAACACAGTCCGCGTCTACGCGAATGTGCCACAGGACGAGAGTTCCTGGATCGTTCCCGGAAAAACCAAGGCGACCCTGATTCTCAAGGATGCCGCCGATCGTTCCTTCAGTGGAACGGTGACGCGCTCGACTCTGGCCCTCGATCCCTCGACGCGCAGCCTCCTTATCGAGATCGATTTACCCAATCCGGACCATGCGCTGCGTCCCGGCACGTTTGCGGAGGTCGTCGTCGGACTTCGCGAAATTCCCCATGCCCTCGTGCTTCCGCCTCAGGCGGTCATCAGCGGTACAAACGGTAAATCCTTGTTCATCGTCGACCAAGGGCGAGCCAAGTCGATTCCTATCCAGACAGGGATCACCGACGGGGTCTCGATGGAGATTACCTCCGGACTCTCGGGGGACGAAGAAGTCGTGGTGGTGGGGAAACGGAAACTACTCAACGGTGCGTCCGTACATGCGTCTCCCTTCAATCTCCCGGATGCCAAACCGTCATCCCAAAAGTTTGAACGGCGAACCGCCGGCCAGATTCCTCCGTCAGACCAGGCGTTGACCACACCCCAGGATCGGCCCGGTATGCCTGTACCCAATCAATCTTCAGACTACTCACGATAATCGAGACGTATTGGAGGTGATGTTATGACACACTTTTTTTTCCCACGACACCTTTCATACCGGGCCGTCGTTTTCTTGATGATCATGATCTCCTCCGTGCCTGTCATGGCCCAGCCTGATAACAGTTTCGAGCGGTCTGCGCGCGGGCGATTTCTCGGTCTCCACCAGGCCGTTGAGCTGGCCCTCACGACGCATCCTCTCCTGCATGAAGGCACCGCGAATCTGAAAGCCTCTGAAGCCAGAACTGAACAGGCCCGTTCCCTCTATTATCCCCAGGTCTATGCGGACGTCAACACGGTCGCCGGCGCCGGCCGCTCTAACCCCCGGTTCCTGATCGGGGGAGGGCTGCTCCAGGAAAACCAAACAGCGTTTGCCGGCGGGGTGATCGCCAACCAGCGGCTCTTTGACTTCGGCTACACGCAGAACCTGGTGGAATCCAATCAATTGGCGCAACGGGCCCAGGTCGAAGATGTCAATGCACGCCGTGCGTTCATCATCTTAAATGTACAGCGATCCTATCTGAACAGTCTCAAACGCCGTCGACTCGTGCAAATCGCCGAAGAAACAGTGCGCGAACGAGGCATCATCGCGAGTCAAATTGAAGCCTTACACCGCCAACAGCTGAAGTCCAAACTGGACTTCGACTTGGTGCACGTGGAACTGGTCAACGCCGAGTCGCTCCTGCTAAGGACTCAGAACGATCTCAAAGCCAGCTTCGCCGACCTGAACCGGTCGATCGGATTCGCAGGTTCTGAAGACTATGTGCTTGAGGATGTCTCCACGGAGGTCCGCACCCCCAGGGCTCTCGGCGATCTGATTTCCGACAGCCTGTCTCATCCCGAACTGAAGCGGGCGAAAGAACAGACGGCTTCCGCAGACGCACGCATGCGGGCGGCCAAGCGGCAGTTTCTTCCGACCGTGTCGGCACTCGTCAGTGGTGGTACGTACGAGCCATTCGACCCCCGACAGAACCAGCAGACCGGAGGCTGGTGGACAGCCGGCGCTTTAGTATCCATGCCCCTCTTCACGGGATTTCTCATCGACAATCAGGTCAGCGAGGCGAGGGCGCAAAAGGAGGCGGCCGACGCCGCATCGCTGAATGTCGAACAGGCCCTGACGCAGCAGGTAACGACGGCCTATCTCGAAACGGTGACGTGGGCTCAGCAGATCAAACTGGCGGAGGAACAGGTGAAGACCGCGCAAGAGGCGCTTCACCTGGCGAAGCAACGCTATAAGCTGGGACTCGGCACGGTAGTGGAGGTCACCCAATCGGAAGTGGCCGTGACGGGCGCGCAGACCAAACTGGCAGACGCCCAGTACGACTATAAGATTGCCGAGGTCACGCTGGCCTATGCGTCCCGAGGCGCCAGCCTGTATGACAGTTCACTGGTGAGCCGCCGCCCTCCTGACAACGCCAGCGGCGAAGAAAAGGTAAGTCCGGATTTCATGCGCGACCGGAAGTACTAGGAGAGGGACGCGGGCCGACACCTCTGCATGGGCAGGAGGGGTCCGAGGAATCTTTGGGAGCGCGCGGATTTGGAGAACAGTCATACGGTCGGAGCGGGAAATACCTTGGCCAAGTCGATCACGAGTTCGTCCTTCACATTGGCCAGCAACCAATCCCAAACGCTCGTGCTTTGGTGGACCACCGCATTCTCCTGCTCATAATACACATCAAATCCCTTCGACACCGTGGGATTCATCGGATAGCGGCGATCGTAGATCATGCCGTACGACGGAATGCCGTAAACCATCTGCCAATTCCCCAAGATGAAATGCAGTTCCGTCCCCTTCAGATAGAGTCCGCCGGACGTGATAATCCGTTTGATCGAGGTTTGCGGCTGACTGAGGTAATACGTCACCCGCTCGCTTTCTTTTGCGAGGCCGAGGGCTTCGGCAATCTGCGGGACCAACAAGTCGATTTCCTCTTCACGAAATACGGGCACCCTGGGCGCCTCTCCCTGAAACCACTTCTGAAGGCGCACGCGATGCTCTTGCACCGTGATACTTTTGAGAATCCTTCTGATCTGCTGCTCCGTAAAAGTGGTCGGATGAGCGAAGTAGCTGGGCGGCCATTCCGGCAGCACATTTCCGTCTGTCTCGAGGCGCACAAAATTGACGGGATCTTCGTAGACGATGCGGGAAGGCACCTGAGGAATGGCGCAGCCGGCGGCAAATACCGCCAAGGAAAAAGTAAAAAGGCAAAATGAAAAAGTAAGGACCCTATTGCTTTCTGCCATACCCATCCCACTTTTCACTTTTTTACTTTCTACTTTTGACTTCATTATTCCCTGACGGTCACCGTCATCTCCACTCGTTCGAGAGGGTTGTCACGGCCGTCCCGTTTCGAATTCACGACCTTGTCGACCACCTCCATGCCGCTGATCACCTCGCCGAACACCGTGTATTGCCAATCCAGGAAATTCGAATCGGCCACACAGATAAAAAATTGCGACCCGGCGCTGTCTGGATCATTGGATCGCGCCATCGAGACTGTGCCGCGCTTGTGCGGCTTGCTGTTGAACTCCGCCTTCACCCGCGACCCCGGCCCTCCCATCCCGTGCATGGACCGGTCCGCATTCTTGCTGTTCGGGTCGCCCCCTTGAATCATGAACCCGGGAATGACGCGATGAAAGGTCGTGCCGTTGTAGAAGCCGTCTCGGGCAAGCATCGTAAAGTTCTTCACATGATTCGGCGCCACGTCCGGAAAGAATAGCAGGACGATCTCGCCCCATTTCTCCCCTTTGGACGTGACGGTAAGCGTGGCTTGTGGATTCTGGCTCGTCTCACTCATACCCCTGGATCTCCTTTGTTTTCAAAATCGAAATGGCGCGACAGTGGCCCCTTGCAACCCCTCGCTGATCGCCGTCCAATTCTGCCCATCATTGTCGGTGCGAAATACCCCGGCGCTGGTTCCGGCATAAAATGATCCGTCGCCGGCATCCAGAAGCACTTGTACGGAAAGATTGCTGAGGCCTGTATTCAAAGGCGTCCATTGGCGTCCCTTATCGACCGTCTTGAAAATCCCACGGCCCGTCGCGACGTACACGCCCCGGTCGTTACTGATCAATCCCCGGATGGAATCGTTGGGTAACGCGCGGCTGATCGGCGACCAGGTCTGTCCGCCATCCCCGCTTCGGAAGACTCCGCCGTCAAAGGTTCCGGCATAGATGCCCTGTTCCTTGTCGATGGTCAACACTCGGATAAAATTTTCGACCAGGCCCTCATGATCGCGCAGCCCTTGGCGCAGGCGGAGCCAGCCGGAACTCCGCTGTTTGAATTGGAGGACTCCCTTGCCCGAGGTCCCCGCGTAGAGGGTTCCGTCCGACGCTCGAGCGATGGCATGCACCAGGATCTCATCCAACCCGCCGGTCAGGACGGACCATTTTGTATGGTCGGGGTTCAGGATATACACGCCGTCGCCGGTTCCGGCATAAATCCCGTTGGAAGACACCAGCAACGTTTTGATTTCCAGTTGCTTCAATCCGTCGTTGAGTGTTTTCCAGGTCTTACCGGCATCACGGGACAGGAAGACGCCGCCGCGGAATGTTCCCGCATACACCGTTCCGTCTTTCGCTGTCGCCAGCGAGAGGACGAACGGATCCGTCAGTCCTTCGTTCGCGGACGACCATACGCCACCACGATCATCACTGCGGAATATGCCCATGCCGAAGGATCCGGCATAGACCACTTGCTTTCCCACGGTCGTCAGCGCCTGAATGCTCGCCGCCCCATCGGACGACATGGAGGATTGACCTTGATCGCCATGTCCACGAGGAGGCACGGGGATTCCGCCCTGCTCGGAAGGGGGACTTTCTTTTTCCGCCCGCGCCTGCGGACCGCTCATGACAACGATTCCAACACCCACGAGCCCAAGGGCCAGCCACCAGCACATCACGTACAGTCGCATCATCTTCATCAGCGCACCCTATGACCGGCGGTGGTGATAGGAATGTCCGGATCGAGAGGCAGATTCATGTCTACCTCGGCACCCGCGCGACCGAACCATCGGGCACCCAGGATGCCGATCTCATACAACACCATCAGCGGCACCGCCATCAACAGCATGGTAAATAATGTTGCGTCCGGCGTCACGATGGCCGACACGACGAGCGCCGCCAAGACCGCATGTTTGCGATACCGCGAAAGTATGCCGGCGGAGACGACCCCGACACGGGCCAGCAGTGTCAGCACCAGCGGCAATTCGAAAGCGCATCCAAAGATGAGCAAGAATTTCACATTGAAGTCGATGTACGTGCCGACTCCCAGCGCCGGAGTGATATCCCGGTCCATTCCAAAGCTGACGAAGAAATCGATGACGAGTGGAAGGATGACGAGATTACAAAAGACCAATCCCAAGGAAAAGAGGAGGCCGGCCAGCAGGAACAGCGGAATGGCCCAGCGCTGCTCCTTGGGCAGCAGCGCCGGTTCCAGAAACTTCCAGAAGTGATAGAACATAATCGGCAGACTGAGGACCACTCCGGCAAGAAACGAGACTTTGATCGACGCGAACAATGCCTCCGTGGGCCCGTAGAACACGAGTTGATTCGGGAACGGCCGGTTGAGCCATGCCACCATTTCGGCCGAATAGGTAAAGGCACAGGCGAAGGTCACACACAGCGTCGCCGCCATGATGATCAACCGGCGCTTCAGCGTCTGAATGTGCGCCGCGAGGGGAGCTAAAATCGCCATTGTCCCCGGCTATCTCCTGCGCATCGTGCATATTATGGACGTGGCCATCACCTTCGAGTCGATCTCGTCCATCGACATCTCGTTCTCGTTCAATGGACCGTCGAATGATCCTCGCGTTGCGGATACAAGCGGATCAATTCGGCCATCTTGTCCTTCTTGGCCAATTTTTCTTTCTGCAGTTGTTTCTTCACGACTTCTTCTGACGGTGTGAGGACGTGTCGTTTTTGGAGTTCAGCCAACTCAATATCCAGGCGATGATGGGACTCCTCGAGCTCGCGGAATTCAATGCTGGATTGGCGTAACCGCTCCACAATCACGTGTTCCGTCAGCATGTCGCACCTCCCGGTTGATAGTGAGGGACCGTTCTGTATTTCCTCGGGCTTGCATACAGGATGCGCGCTATCGGGCGGGGTCGGGAGAAACAGAGGCTCCATCTCCATGAGGACGGCATCTTCGAGGGGATGGGAATAGTAGCGGCTTCGAATAGAAACCCGGCGAAATCCCATGTGCTCGTACAGCAGAAGGGCCGGATCGTTGGAGGCTCGCACCTCCAGAAGAGCGCGGCTGGCGCCTTTTTCAAGACCGATTTCCAGCGTTCTCGTGACCAGCCGGCGGGCAATGCCTCGCCGTCGTGCGGATGCCTTGATCGCCAAATTCATGATCCGCAATTCTTCAAACACCACCCAGAAACACAGATATCCCGCGATGTCTGTCGTCCCGTCCTGCAGGCCACTTCCTTTTGCAATTAAGAAATGCGCGAACTGATTTCCCGATAACTCCGCTTCCAACATTTTGCGCGTCCAGGGGGCGGAGAAGCAAGCTTCTTCGAGTTGCAAAATCTGTTCTAGATCGGCAACGCTTGCGGATTCGATCAACGCCCACTCGGACTGTCTGTGACCTGTCTGCTTCATTTGCTGCGGCCGCCCATTGCCGTCCATATATCAGGCGGTTCCTTGCCGCTTTCGATCGACAGGGGGACGGCCCCCTTTGCGCTGCGTTCTTTTTGCCACACGCTGCTTGAGCCGCTCACCCGGCGAGATCCTTCCCCTCTCTTCATACTTCATCTCAGCCTCAGAGCGCTGCACATAGAGGGGGGCTACCCCCACCCCTTCGATTTGCCCGCTTGCAAACCGCTGGCCGGCGGCAAGTCCTACGCTAATGGCCAGCGGACGAGTCGCGGTCGTAGGGGCGGCCTCCCTGATGAGTGTTGCACGTGAGCCAAGACAGTCCCGAATCTCTTGGGCATTGGCTACCCAGCCATCTCCGAATGCAGTCAGCGGCGCATCAATGGAGCGCGCCAGGGATTCAGGCGCCCCGATTTGCTCGGAAACCAGTCGATGCAGGCGATGGTCGGACACCCATTGATACATGGCCCAATAGATCTCGTGTTTTCTGCTTCTCAAGATAGGACAGACCGTTCCTTCGGTTGTGCGCATATTCCATGCCATCGCCTCAAGGGTCGGCACCGCAACGAGGGGCATCCCCAGCGCTGTTCGAAAGCCGAGCAGCGTCGCCAACCCCACCCTCAAGCCGGTAAACGATCCGGGTCCGATCGAGATCGCTAATCCGTTCATTTCATGAAGTCGCAATCCGGCTGCCTGTAGGGCCGCGTCGATCGAGAGCACGAGCCACTTGGCATGCGAGCCCTGTGCATCCTGTTCCACGTGAGCCAGAACGGATTTGCCTTCAAGAATGGCGACACTTTGGCAGGATGTCGCGGTATCCACGGCAAGAATCTTCATGGCCCTGACACCTTTCAACATCCTGCTAGACCTGCCCCAATTCACTTGGTTTGATCGGCATATTGGGAATAATTTCGTAAAATGTCACCTGTACGTTTCCCTGGCCTCGACCGTCCTTCATCACGATCTTGAACGGACGCAGCAATTGCCGGTCCGCCGGCTCATTATTCAGCGATGTGGATTGACTCATCGGTTGTCCGACCGGTCGGAAATCGTCGAACTGCAACGTCGCTTCAACATCACCCTGCGCGGACACACGCTCCTCACGCACGACTTGGAGATTTCTCCGATCGAACCAGATTCTACGCACAGGAATCGGCGCAACGTCTCCATTGTTCGCGGATTCCTCGAAGACATCAAGGCGATAGCGATCGTCATCTTCCGTCAAAACCACCCGTTCATGTGGAGCGATCGCTCCCGTTCCCAGGATTCCGCTCATCGCCCACACAGACAGTTGAAAGGGCCGGGCCAACTGTCCCATCTTCTCCGGTTCGGAAGATCGCCCGTTCACCTCTCGCCCCATCGAAGGCAATCGCAACCTATACTCGTCGTTCAACTGCACGAACTCAAACAGCTCGCCTCCCAACGCGTTGAACCCCCGGAGTCGCAGGGCATTGGGACGCTGGTAAAAGACCGTCCCTTCCACACGCTGGCCGATCGGCAAGATCCCTCCGGTAATCTTCGCGCTGAATAATCCCTTCATGGTGTGAATGGCAGCTTCGCGCTCCGCCAGCAACGCGGTCAACTCATCGGCGGTTGCCTGGCGCAAGGGCGCCCTGTCCGGCGCGCCGAATAATGCGCAGCCGGACAACAGTGCACAATACAAAATGAAAAATGAAAAATGAAAGACGCGGACCATTTTATATCTTGAATTTTTCATTGTTCATTCAAGCCAGTACCGCTTCCAGCGCTTCTCCAACTTCGCGTATGCCGATCAGCTCGATTCCCTCCACCGGATCCAGTTTGGTCAAATTCCGTTCCGGCAAGAGGCAGCGACGAAACCCCATCTTCGCCGCTTCGCGAATGCGTAGGTCCGCCTGGCTGATGGCCCGAACTTCTCCTCCCAGGCCTACTTCTCCGACCACCATCGTATAGTGATCGATCGGCGATTCCCGCAGGCTCGATGTCACGGCGGCGACCAAACCCAAATCAATCGCCGGCTCGTCGATCTGAATCCCGCCGACCACGTTCACATAGACGTCCTGCCCTGACAAATGCAGTCCCAATCGCTTCTCCATCACGGCAATGAGCAGGGAGACCCGGTTTAATTCCACGCCGTTGGCCATGCGCTTCGGCATGGGATACGAGGTCGGTGAGACCAACGCTTGAAGCTCCACAAGAATCGGCCGGCTTCCTTCCAGGCTCGAGACCACCACAGAGCCATTGGTCTGCTGCGGCCGTTCGGCAAGGAACAATTCGGACGGATTGCCCACTTCCTCCAAGCCTGTCTCCTTCATTTCGAACACGCCGATTTCGTTGGTCGAGCCGAATCGATTTTTTACCGCGCGCAGTATGCGGAAGCTGTGACCTTTATCCCCTTCAAAGTACAGCACGGTGTCGACAATATGTTCGAGCAATCGCGGGCCGGCGATCGCACCCTCTTTCGTGACATGACCGATGATGAACACCGGCGTATTGCTCCGTTTTGCAAACCACATGAGCTGGCCTGCCACTTCCTGCACCTGACTGATGCTTCCAGGCGCGGACGTCAGTTGTTCGGTGTAGACGGTTTGAATCGAATCGACCACCACCGCGGCCGGCTGGATTTCCTGGATGGCCTTGAGCATCTGCTCGAGCGAGGTTTCCGCCAGGATCAGAAGATTCCGATGGGCCACGCCAAGCCGCTCCCCGCGCATCTTGATTTGTCGCGGAGACTCTTCACCGGAGATGTAGAGGAGTTGTTCGTCCGGCAGTCCAAGGCGGGGTAGGGCTTGCAAAAGCAGCGTCGTCTTTCCGATCCCCGGGTCACCGCCGATCAGGATGAGCGAGCCGGGGATGACGCCGCCGCCCAAGACGCGGTCAAATTCCCCGATGCCCGTGATACGACGGGATTCACCGACTACTTCGATATCGCAAATGGGCGTGGCATCCGACGCGCTCGTCTTGAAGAGGGCCGGCCGGCCTTTCGGAGCAACGGGAATCCGTTCTTCTTTCAGGGTGTTCCACGCGCCGCAATCGGGGCACCGTCCAAGCCAGCGGGGAGCCTGATGCCCGCATGCCTGGCAATGAAAACTGGTCTTGGCCCGCATCCGCCTCATGCCCTCTGAATCAGGAGAAACGGCTCGTTCTTATGTTAAAGGAAACGGGTGGCAAAAAGGAAGGTGATGAAAACCATCATCAAGTGGCATGTGCGCCTGCGAGTGCAAACGGGTTAATCCTTCATTGGCGAACTGGTGTTTTGTAAGAAGGCCAGTTGGGTAAGTGCGCACTATCAGTACTTCATAGAGTCGTCCGAGGGATGTAGAGCCAAATGCCCGGCTCCCCAGCTGGTTGTTGATCTCAGTTATCCATTTCCCTTCCTGCTTGATAAACCTTCATTACCCCGTAACTGGATGAGAGCCGCGTGTCTTCAGCATGTTTCTGTCCGCCTGCTACACTTCATGTGTGACCGCGTAAGGAGGGCACCGATGTTGATGACAGACGAAACCTTTATCGCTTCCATACTGTTCAGCATCCCGTTGATCCGAATGTTTCAGAAGTTGGGTGCCAACCATATTGACCAACAGCCACAGGAACCGACCCCTGGGCCAGCCCTATCCCCACATCAGGAGCAACCACTCGATAAAGCCGCATAGCTAGAGCGTACGCGTCCGGTCAGGGGCGGATCGGAACGCCGGGGTCTTTGAACCACATCATCGTCGTACCCCGTTGTGCTTCCGTTTTATCGTTGTTGTTGGGTTCTACTGGCGGATCTGCCGACGGCTCGCGGTCCTCGTCGTCAGCCTTCGGCGCGGGCCGAAAGGATCAGAAGTTGAGTTGAGATGGCCTCTAGCGCCTCTCGAATCCGCTGGTCCACTAAAGCGACCACGCGCAACCGAGTTTTCTTGTCACTGATCTCGCGTCCCATTAACGCCGCCGCCGACATCAGGGTGACGCGCTGATGCACAGCCAGGTTACTCAGCCCTTCCCGAATGAGATCCACCTACACATAGTTTCTTGTTTTTACCTGAAAGTCATGTTCTTCCTCCGACGCGTCAGAACAGCTAAGTCATTTACTACTCAACTGAAACTGTGGCTAGGAAGGCGATGAAAAGATCACGCCCTTACTTGAAGTACGTGATGGTCCGTTCACGCGTCTGAGTCCGCTTGAGTTGAGGCCTCGGTTTTTTGAGTTCCCACCACTTAAGTGTTTCTACAACCCAGTTTCCCTGTGGGTCATACTCGTACTCGTAGCGCTTTCGTTCCGTCATGACATTCTTTGCGTCATAGATCCGCTCCTCGACCTGGCTTCCGTTGTGATCGTATTCAAACTCGGATCGGGATTGCCGGACTCGTTTCAGATCGCTGATGAGTTTTTCGGTAATGAGGCCTCGCTCGCCATAGCGAATGGTGACTTCATACCCATCGTCGAATCCCCGAAATCGAACGAGGCGCTCGCTATTTCGCTTATAGGTGTAGTTTCTGCTGTAGATCTCCCTGATGACTCTTCCTTGTGCGTCATAGTGAAAGATGTTCCGGTTGATGAGGTTCGGCGCGTTGAAATGGAGCCCTCTGATCCGGTGCCCCTGCTCGTCGTACTCGTAAAATGATGCGTTTTCAAAGGCGCCATCGGCCCACGCCGAGACCTCCGCGGTTCGATTCTCCCGCTGATCATACTCATAGACGGTTTGCTTGATGATCGCTCCCTTTCGATCTTGCACCGATTCCGATATTCTTTTCCCTTCAACATCGTAGGTGGAGATATAGATCAGGGCCCCCAGCATGTCCTGCCGCTCGGAAGTTTCTTCAATCCGTCGTAGAAGCCGCCCGGCGGCATCATAGTGTTCGGTCTCGACGAGCAGTGCCTCCTTTGTGATCACCGTCTTGACATCTCCCAATAATCCGGCCTCTTCTCGATCCGTTTTGGGCGCCACATTTGCTGAACTGAACGCGACCTCCCAGTTAAGAAAAGCCACAAGCAAGACCAT
>Ga0075421_100008392_pt1 | contig 12683 bp, 12 predicted proteins | sample SoiMetdeltSBSDD5_FD_75292 | JGI IMG/M metagenome (GOLD analysis project Ga0075421, IMG submission 75292) | Bulk soil microbial communities from a Populus tree surrounding site in Tennessee, USA - Soil MetaG P. deltoides SBSDD5 | ecosystem: Environmental > Terrestrial > Soil > Tree plantation... | reverse complement strand
TGGTGGTTCAGCATTGCGTGAAAGCAAGGGGCGCTATCGCACCTTGTTCGACCTGGCCCCCATCGCCGTCTATTCCTGTGATGCCTCGGGTGTCAGGGGCGGTACATCTTGAACGAACCGCAGAACCGCTCGTCGGTATCCCCCGGCGCCGGGTTGCGACCCCAGAGTTCCGCTGCGCGGTTGTTGTATTCCCGGATGACACCCGAGGCATCACAGGAATAGACGGCGATGGGGGCCAGGTCGAACAAGGTGCGATAGCGCCCCTTGCTTTCACGCAATGCTGAACCACCATTAGCTGTGAACTTGATCATTTGTTTTTGGCGGCTCATGCGCATCTTCCTAACAAAGGAACAACAAAATGGTGGCTAGTCAGCGGGGTTGAGGTGTCTAGGAAACCCCATGGTTTTCTGCACCTAGGAACCGGACATCATGTAAATTTTTTGGAAATATGCCCGAGAGACCGTATGGCGGACTGGTCAAAATTGCTCATTTTCAAGAAATAGATGCAGACGGCGCCGATTTGTCCCCATTTTGTGCTCAACTCCGGCTCACTCCACGCTATTCCAGCGTACTCCAGCCAAAGTTCACCCTTCCCCTCCGATGAGCCTGGGTAGGCTGGAGTTAGATGGTGAAAACGCTTTCCTAAACAGCTGGTCTTATGGTGATGCCGAGGGCAGGATTTGCTCTAAGATCGGGGTGAAGATTTTGAGGCCTCGCCAGCTCAAAGGCATTAGTAACTTTCTCCGGTATGCTGCCTCGCGTACCTTGAGGCCGCATTTCTTCCGACACCCCTAAGGCGAACCTGCTCATCAATGGTTAACGTCGAACCACCCCTGACCCCCTCTGACTCTAGGTGTTAATAAGGTGTTAAAGGCAGAGACGAATCCAGCCGGAATGCAATAAAAAGAGGCAGAGAGAAACAAACGGATAATGGCAACCTCTCCTCGCAAGACAAAGGGATTGCCCAATCTTCAATGACTTGAGCAATCCCTTTCCACTGATTCGTAAACCGCAGGTCGGTGGTTCGATTCCACTCGCCGGCTCCAGTATCTTCAACTGCTTAGCACGCCGCCCTCCTGGGGCCGCTTAGTACGTAGTGAATAGCGTAGGGGAATCGCGCCCGAATTGGGCCGAGTAAATTCCTCGTTTCTTCTTCGTCACTCCCCATCCGGGATGCCCGAGTGAAGCTGCGGCAGCAAGGTATGGTCGCCCTCTGACAGCAACGTCGGCTTCGTGCCATTGCCGAGCGCCAATGTGGAATATGATATTGCGCCGCGCTGGAAGGCGCCTTTGTTGGTTAAAAGGTAGACAGGTTTTCTAAGCGAGGAGGGTTCAATGGACACCGCAGTCAACCTGTCCAGACTGGTCTGGGGCGACGACGCTAGACGGGCATTGAGTTATAAGGGTGGGCATCTGAGATGTGTTTTCGGAGTACTTATATCCCCGTGTTCACTTGAGGTTTTTTTGCCTATTATTTACTTTGCTACTACCAGGGCAGGACAAACCTGGAAGGGACGGTCTCGAAGCCGACCGGTGAGAAATGCCCGCGCTGTGGCAGGGGGATGAAGCTGAGTCAAAAGGTGTGCAGGAGGCCGCAGCCATCGTGACAGTAGGAGGGGCACTCCCATCCCGGGTCCTATTAGCCACAGGCTAAAAATCCCACTTGCCAAAGTACGCCGTTTCCCTTAGTGTATGCATAACCATACAGCGGTTCTCGAGTTTTGGGAATGTGGTCACTCCACCGATGACTTCTCTCCCCTGCACCAAACTAGCCTCCCCCCTTATCCATCTGTCTCGTATGAGGCAACCGAGCAAGGCTCCCGCCCCCGTCTGGACGATTGCAAGATATGGAAAATGGATTCTATGGAGCTCCTGTTCTGAGGGATAGACCATTTCGTACTGGAGACCAAACCGCTGCCCCGTTAGTCCGTGTGCGAACCGCGAAATTGAGAACAATGACCATATCGTCGAGGTGATCTATGTACACCCGTTTTTACGGTTTTACCACGGAGCCATTTCAAAACACCCCGGACCTCGATTTTCTCTTCCTTAGTCCAAATCATAAAGAAGCGCTAGCGTGCATTGAATACGGCATTAGACAACGTAAAGGGTTCATCGCGATCACTGGCGAGGTGGGAGTTGGCAAAACCATAATACTTCGCTCCTATCTCACCAAAGTCGATGCCAATAAACAGAAAACGATTTATATCCTAAATCCCAGGATCAGTTTCGACAGTCTTCTCGCCACCATTCTCAAAGAATTAAGCGCGGAGCCTGTCGCTGGCCCTGCAACACAGAAGCTCAATCAACTGCACGAGGTGTTGATAGCCGAATACCGCAATGACCACACGGTGGTGCTCATTATCGACGAAGCCCAGAACATACCTATCGAAACGTTGGAAAGTATTCGCATGCTGTCCAACCTAGAAACCGGAACGGCGAAGTTGATTCAGATAGTCCTTGCGGGCCAGCCAGAGTTGGACGCATTACTCAACCGCTATGAGTTGCGCCAAGTTCGTGAGCGAATTGTCCTTCGGGCAAGAATTGCACCGCTCACGAAAACTGAGAGTGAAGACTACATTGATCATCGGCTCAGCATGGCGAGAAGAGAGCCACGGGCTGTCTTTTCAAAGCAAGCGCTCGATCGAATTGTGAAATCCGCAAATGGTATTCCACGAAGACTGAACATTCTCTGTGATGCCGTGCTCATTACAGGATATGGATATCGGCAAGCGATCATTTCAGACAGGATTGCGAAGGAGGCAATTGCTGTTTTCAATGGTTATAACCGATCTCAGCCCGCACGAAGGCTTCAGCCGCGGTACTCCGTGGGCATGCTGAGTGTGGTTTTAGTGGTCCTCTTCTATCTTCTCTATCTCGCGGCCATACCAGGTATTACGGTCAGCGGGCCCTCAGAGGATACGGACCAAAACAAAGAACTCCCAAAGCCCGTTCTGGGAAGTATCGGAACAGATCAACTATTTGCACGCGATACCCCCCATACCGACTCCGTGCCGCCAGCACGCTTGGTCAGTGAGCTCGACGCGAAAGAGGGCAACGATCTATCCCCAGTGGAGAGGATGGAGTTACGTGAAACGGCCAGGCTTTTGGCCGTTCTTTTGGATTCTGGAAGGGTTGTCGTGGGACGAGCACAGTCCACGATCAACAATCCCAGAATTGGGGACAAAGGGTATTCCTCGAGTGTTTTTGAAGGTCAACTGAGGAAAGAGTTTCAGACAAGAACTCGACATGATCTGCACAATCTTGCCGTTGCGCCGATGCCGGAATCCGCCAAACACTTGCTCCTCCGGCTGGCCTTCTACATGCAAAAAGCCGTACATGATGTTCAACCCGACATCAACAAGAAGGGGATTGGGTTCAAAGGCTTCATCCCCGCGACATTTGGAACGCAGGTGGCCCATAGCTTCTCGAAGGACACCGGTTTTAAGTTGCGGCAGATTGGCCCGCCCGGCACCGAGCCGCGAAACCCGAATAACAAACCGAATGAACAGGAGGAGCAACTCCTTTACGCCGTTCAGAAAAATCATCCTCGGGTTGGAGATCACATTGTAGAGCAACAGCTGGCTGATAGTGTTCGCGTCATGCTCCCCCTCTTTTACAGCAAACAATGCCTTGCCTGTCATGGCAACCCCAAGGGAGAGGTCGACATCTCCGGGTATGAAAAAGAAGGCTTCAAGGAGGGAGACCTAGGAGGGGCCATTTCTATTGTGCTATCTGCTCAGAACAAGCTCACGAAGAGCAGCGAATGAGTCGAATCTTTGAAGCCTTCAACACGCCGAGGAAGAACGGCTTCAACGAAATAAGTCTGCAGAAGAGCTTTCAGGGACGGATTTCTGACCGGACGCGCACCGACCGTTGCAGCGCACGCACGTGCTCGCGGACATCCTCACGGTGCGCACGGAGCGGACGGTGCGGTTTCGCAACCAGTGGTGGCAACTGGAACAAGCACAACCGTCGGGGTGCGGCCCCGACAATAGGTCAATGTCGAGATCCGGGTGGATGGCACCGTCCACCTCCGGCGTCACGGGCGGGAACTGATGGCGACCCTGCTCTCTCAATCGTCTCCGTCGAGCGGGGGCGAGCGTCGGAAGGGGGAAACGAGGGCCGACAGTCAGAAATCGACGCACACAACGGCTCACTGTGGGAGAGGCTCTGGATGCCCGGTGTCCCGTGTCAGGCGACACATCACGCCTGCCACACCGGCACGCACCCATCCCTGGCGCAAACGCATCCTGGCTCCCACACCACTTACAAACACGACGGCGCCACCTTGCACCATGAAATTTCTAAAGATCGCCGCACATGAAATTTCTACTGGCTTGCTACACAACTTGCTCGCTGCTTGCCCTGAAGACGAACGCATCCTGGAGCATCGAACACGAATGGACAGGAGTAGGGCGTGAATGGCAGGCAAGACACTTCCCGTCGACACGGAAATGAAGATCAAGGGCTGAAAGCGGTATTGGAGCAAGACCCTCGACCGGGGTCTCTCGTATGATAGACCAGCAATCAACACAATGGTATCAGAGTGCAGTCGATCAACTGACGCGAATCGCGGTGGCGATTCAGCTGCAGCATGACCTCGATTTGAAGAGAGTGTCGTCGCTTGCGTCGGATATTGTGGAGTCGCTCAGCCGGAGTGACCAGCTGGTAGTCGAAGCCCTCGCGGGATCTAGCGGGTCACCATTGATCACGAATCTGATCAATGTCGGAGTCTTGGCGACGAAGGTGGGGGTAGGGCTCGGGTATTACGGGATGGAGTTAGAACGGCTGGCCCTGGCTGGGCTGGTGCATGATATCGGCCTCCTTGCCGTCCCGCAGTCACTGGTTACTAAAGCTGGTCGCCTGACTCCTGAAGAGCGCATGCTCATCGAGCAACATCCCGAACTGGGCTATCAAGCGTTGCGGAAGCTCGGAACGACGCATGACTGGCTGGCGGAGGTAGTCCGCCAGGCCCACGAACGGTGGAATGGGCAAGGCTACCCCAATAAACTCAAGGGTCGCCAGATCAACGACTTCGCTCAAATCATCGGTGTCGTGGATGTCTTTGATGCACTGGTCAGTCCCCGTCCCTATCGTCGCCGATTCCTTCCTCACGAGGCCGTGCGCGAGCTCGTGGTGGTCGAGAGAACGGCGTTTCCGCGGGAAGTCATCAAGGCATTGGTCGAACAGCTCTCGGCCTATCCGATTGGAACCTCGGTCCGGCTCTCGACCGGTGAGCTGGGCACAGTGATCCGTGTCAATCCTCGCTTTCCACTCCGTCCGGTGGTCTTGATCGGTGAAGGCCCGACGGATGGCCTCGCAGCACGGCAAGTCGATCTGAGTACGTCACCACGGGTGACGATCATTAAGACCGTCGAGCCTCACGATGTTGCGCGTATATCATTTCCAATACGAACTCAAGTTGGAAGAAAGGCCGAGCCGGTGAAGTCAGCGTCCGATCAGTTTTCACTCCTCCTACAAAGTCTTGATGCTATTGCGAATGTGATTCAAGAGGTGGTGGAGTCAGTCGCGCCTGCCCGTCAAGGTGTCGACAGCCTTTCCGAAGGGGAGACGATGTGGTCGCATCGACGCACGGCTGTTCAAGAGTTGGTGAATGCCTCGTTTGGAAAAGAAGTCGTGGGGTTGTTTGCCCTGGAAGCACACGAATGGCTGGCGCAGATTCAGAGGGCGCTGGAGAAGCTGACTGAGGGGGACAATCAAGCCGTTCGACCAAAGCTCTACGGTATCATTCTGCAGGGGATCACCAATCTTGCGAAATCAGCGGCGACCGCTCAACTATCGGCCATTGAACAGATGGCCACGAACCTCTTGCCGATTCTGCATGAGGTCAGACGGCAGGACCTGCGCCCAGCCGCGGCGGCGCTAAACTGGCTCCATGAAGGCTTAGCACGCATCAGCACAGCCGTTCACCGTCTGACCAATGATCACGCGGAACAACCTATCGTGCAATTTCCTAACGGTGAGGACCCGCCCATTGAGGCTCCATCCTCCCATTCTTTGTCGAACCGTCAACAGGTGGCCGCACCGCAGCCAGTCATTTTTTCATCAGAGGCGAGCGAGCCACCGCTTCTGAAAGCTTTACGGGCACTTCAGCAAGCTCGAGCGAGGTCTGTGCAGCCCACCAGAGATGTCTTGGAAGCAGTCATCCTGAGGGCTGAACACGAGGCGGGAGAGATAGGCGTGTCGGTGCTCGAACGTATTCTCAAGGAGTTAAATAGACTTGATGAACAATTTCTTGAAGACGTCCACCGGCGGGTTCCGGTCATCGTACAAGCACTTCACAACTTACCAAGTCAGGAGACGACCGATTCTGTGACCGCTTCTCAACTCGATCCAATCATGTGCGAAGTTGATGCACTTTACGATCTGGCGAATCGTGTCCAAGCCTCAATGATGACCATGTTCCTCCACGGTCTTCGGTCGTTCCTACTTGTGAGCGCCTGCAGAAAGGCCTCGACGCTGCCTCAATGGCTTGAGATGGTCGAAGCACGAGTGCAGACTCTCATTCCAATGGCCGAACAGTGGGTCAATATTGGGCGGACCGACCGGGCAGACATCAGTGAAATTCTACGAGCCTAGCCCGACGACGATCCTTTCCTCCTTCCAACCCGATTATGGTAGGACAACCACTAATGATGACGCCCCAGGAAATTTGAGAGGCAGCGAACTACCGGATTGATTTTACCTTGCCACTCAGGCGCATTGCCATGTCCAGTCATAGAATGGGAGAATCCCAACCTTGTGCTAAATCCCAATGCGATCGACATCGCAAGAATTGCTCTTGCAGACCGGTCTAGAGGACGACGGGCCACATTTTCTCCTCCTTTACAGGGATTATGTAGTAAATCTGCGCTCGCTATTTAGTAAGAAGGCCAAAATTAAAATTTGGGGATGTAACTCGGGCATAGGCAATTGGATTTACAGCGACGAAGATGAAAGAGGAAATCAGGTGCATGATCTGGATGCACCTGCCAGTTATTATTACTGGCGGGCACTAAATGAACAAAACAGACCCACGCCAAGTATTGCTCAGGCGTTTGCCAACTACTTTCAAGTCAGTACCTACGGCGCGACAAGCGGTTCGAGCATCCAAGTTCTCCATCAAGGACGTTGGATTGCGGCGCCAAAAGTTTTGTAGGCGACAGGTCGCTGCTTTGTCACGGAAAGGGATGTACTTCGCCTTGCGCCCGATAAGGATGATTACCGTGAACATAAGCCACAATAATCGCGTGAAAAAGTTATTAACTGTTTTGGTTTCATTCGCTTACGGCTTTCTTTTTCAAGGGTCGTGTTTTGCACAGTACGACATACCACCTGTTCGCAGTCAATCGGGCAATGAATCCACCGACTGCTCTTCATCCACACAACCGGAAAATGCTCAACCATTGCCAGGATGGCAAGGTAGCGATTTACACAAGGCGATTTCTCGACAAGACATAGTAACCGTCAGAAAATTGTTAAAACAAAAAGCGAATCCAAATGAAAAGGATAACTACGGAAACGTACCGTTGTTTTATACAGTTGGTCCAAGAATTGGGGAACCAAAAATAAAGCCGTCCGAGGTTAAGCGTCATGAGCGGGGAAAGGGCATGCAGTTTCAACTTGAGGCTGAGGAGGAGTTATTAAAATACGGCGCGGATCCAAATTTACGAGGAATTGATGATGTTCCCATCTTAGTTGAAGCGGCTTCAGGAGGGTTTGGCCATCGCCACACTATTCAAGTTCTAAATTTGCTTATCGAATATAAAGCGGATGTGAACCTTCGGGACAAACACGGTTTTACTGCGCTTATGGCGGCGGCACAAACCGGCAGCCCAGATGTGGTCAACTTCTTGCTTGAACATGGTGCTGATGTTGCAATGACTGATTGCAAGGGAACAACGGCAATGTCAATAGCGCAATCTCTAAAGCACACGGATGTCGTTCGTATTTTACAGGGGAACAATTAGGAGAAAGGGGAAGGATCGATGCTTCATTTGCAATGAGCTAGAACTTAATCTGCTATGACATGTTGGCACCGATCGATAAAATGCCATTCTTTTGCTATCGGGAGCCGACACGAATTGCTGGTCTCCCTCCTGCCCCTAGATTATCTTAAGCAGACGGTTATGCAAGAAATGTAATGTAGGTTACACTACGTATATTGGCACGTCAGACTTGATCATGAGATAGGGTCGAGCAGCCCGCGCTACCCTTTCCTGTTAGCAATTATTGACTGTGGGCCTGTGTATAACCACTTGCTCGCCCGTACACAATGTTAAGCGTTCTATTTACGTAGTAGACCGCATGACAAAGTAGCATCGACGAAATAGGACGGGGTATAGATAGGAAATTAGAGGAGTCAAGCCGCAAGATATGGGGATGCGGCTTTCTTAGGGGTCAATGCCCAAGAATTAGGCAATGTGAGCAGTATTGCATCCTGAGCGCGTTCTGAAGCCTCCAGTGAGACTTATCCACAGACTTATCCCCAAAACTTGTGCACCCGCACACTGCGCTCAGTTTCGTTCTTTTGTTGCTTTTCATTCTCTTATACGCATGCGAGGGCATCGCAGCGGATTTTACCGGCAAGTTAATCGGTGTGATCGACGGTCATGATCGAAGTCCTTCACAATGGACAAGCCGAACGCATTTGTCTGAATGGCATCGATTGTCCTGAGAAGGGCCAGCCATTTGGCAAAAAAGCGAAACGATTGACCTCGACACTTGTCTTCGCCAAAGAAGTCATCATAAAACCGTACAGGCGGGATCGCACGGTCAGACTAACGTAAGCTATGAAATAGTCAGAGCGGGATTCGCATGGTGGTATCGCAACTATTCGAAGGACACCACTATGGAACAGTTGGAGGTCGAAGCAGGAGAAGTGAAGAGAGGTCTGTGGGCTGACACCAATCCTGTTCCACCATGGGATTTTCCTGTTGGAGACTGTGATCATCCGGCACAAGCGAGTTCGAGCCGCTGTGCGGCTGGAACCATAACGACTTCACGAGTTATCGAGGTGCGCTCGCGCAGCGCGCCCTCAGCACAGCAAGTCCAGGTTGCTCATGCGGCGTTCGCGTCGTCAGTGCGATCCAGCCGACCTTGAAGAGATTGTCTGAATCAAGTGGGGGTTTTATGAGAGCAGCCGTCGTCATCATCCTGGCGTTGTTGGTCTTCGGCGTTGGGGGCTGGGCCTTGTGGGATCGAATCGCCGTGATGGCCGCTCCCAAGAAAGAGACGATTGCAGCCCGAAGCGAGGCAGCAACCAAGGCCGATGATGTGTTCTGGACCACGTTCCACAACGGAGAATACGACAGGATACAGAGCGCACTTGAAGTGCTCACCGCCGCCTATCTGCGGACGCCCAACGATGCGAAAACGGCAGCTCACATTGCCTGGTTGCACAACTGGCGAATCGCCGAACGTGCTCGGATGGACTCCCCCCCGGCCACCATCACGGACGATACGATCCTGGCGCGGAGGTACTTCCAGGAAGCAGTGAACCTTGACGCGTCGGATGCTCGCTATCTCGGGTTTCTCGCGGGACATACTTTAGCCGAGGGCACCTTGCACAAGGACGAACGGCTGACCCGCGAGGGGTATTTCATGATGCTCGACGCAATCAAGGCATGGCCGGAGTTCAATCTGTTCACCGGCGGGTACGTCATGAGCCGTCTGCCGGCTGATTCACCACAATTCCGGGAAGGGCTTGGGTGGCAGTGGCAAGCGCTGGACAGGTGCATTGAGAGAAAGCTCGACCGGGCAAACCCGGACTACTCTCAGTACATGGTGAAGGAAACGACAGAGGGCAAGAAACGGGTCTGCTGGAATTCATGGATTGCGCCGCACAACCTGGAGGGGTTCTTTCTGAATATGGGGGACATGCTCGTCAAATCGGGGGACTGGCAGACGGCACAAAAGATTTACGGGAACGCCAGGCTCTTAAGAACCTATGCGACCTGGAGATACCAATCGGTGCTGGAGGATCGCATCAATCGAGCGCAAGCCAACGTCGCGTTGCTCAATGCGCCAGATGGCACACCGAAGGCACGGATGATGATCAACTCGCAATTCTCCTGCATGGCCTGTCATCAGCAGTGAGGCTCGAGGGGCTGAGGACTGATCCGCTTCGTGTGGAAGGACGTCACAGCCACGACGTGTCAATGGCAAGCAGCCGTTCGCATTCCTAATCCGGAGAATTCTGATCGGGCTAAGTGGCTTCCGCGCCCCGCTGCCGACGGCTGGCTGTATTTCGGCTCGAATCGAATCGGCGGGCATGGAAAGAATGACATCTGACGGGTGCGCGAGAGCACACCCGGGCGGTGGGTCGTCGAGAATCTTGGAACGGCGATCAACACTCCTGACGACAAGTACGAACCGTTGCCGTCGTCGGCTGGCAAACGCTTGATCGTGGAGGCAAGTGACGGATTGTATGCGAGCACGAGAATCGAGGAGTGTTGGTCGCCACGTGCCAGGATCCAGTCGAATGTGAACGCGAACGGCACCGAGATCGGCGTCCTGTTTCCCCCAGTGGGAGATCCATGCTGTTTGCGCGTGACACCGGCGAGTCGAAGTCAGGTGAGTTCTTCATCTGGCGCATCGACGGGCAGGAGGCTTAGCCGCCCGGAACCATAGAGCGGCCCGGAAATAAAGGTTAGGGGAGTCTATTGGGGGAAGGGGCTCCCGATTGCTTCCTGAATGGCCGGGAGAAGCTGCTCATAGATTTGTCCCTTGGGGACAAACCCGCGGGCACCAGCCTGGCGCATCGCAGCCACCACATTGGGCGTGGGGATAGCCGACAGGCCAATAATCTCCGTTCGTGGCAGCAGCGCCTTGATCTGGCGGGTGGCGGCCACGCCGTCCACTGGTGAAATATACACATCCATCAGGACGACATCTGGATGCAGGGTCTCGGCTAATTGGGTGGCCGACAGGCCATCCTCAGCCTCCCCGACCACTTCAATCCCCGGGTTCTCCTCGAGCAGACTCCGCGCACCTGCTCGGAATGCTGGGAAATCATCTACGATCAACACACGCGTAGGACGCTCTCTCGGTTGAGACAATTCTGCTGTCATGGGCCCTCCGTGTCTCGGATGATTATCCGACGCACCCTCTAGCTATTAGGCTCATACCAGGAGACCTTACGCAAGGCTATTTTTCAGCAGCCATCATGTTTCCTTATGACGGATGGGGGCCGTGCCCCGTCCCCAGAGCGACGACAACTGCCAACATGAGAGTCAGGGAAGGACTCAGCTCGGAACACAACCGACAGCCAAATACGTGCATTATGCTTGGTAAAATGTGCTTATGGGCATCTTACGTAGAGATGCGGGATTGTTTAAGGCCATGGCGTGCTCTATTTATAGATAGTATTTCCAGAGCACATGGCCGGACCACTCAAGGAGGGATGCATCATGGCATGTGAACAGACCACACCGACGCCCATCCTGATTGTGGATGATCATGACAGGGTGCGCGCCTGTCTGCGTGAACTCATCCACCAGCACCAGGACTTTCATGTCGTGGGTGAAGCCGGCGATGGGCGAACGGCCGTGGAATTGGCCAGACGGCTGCGCCCCCAGATTGTTCTGATGGATTTTGTGATGCCCGTGATGGATGGCGCGCGGGCCACGCAGCTGATTACCCAAGACTTTCCGCACATCAAGGTGATCGGATTCTCGTCCATTGCTGCAGCCGAGAAGCTGATGCTGTCATCGGGTGCGTTCCTGTATTTTGAAAAAGGGAATATCACCGATGAGCTTCCGAAAGCCCTCAAGCGGGCCGTATATAGTTAACCCAAGTGGTCGTACCTTTCACGGCTAACGTATTCCTCGGTAAGCTGCAGCTCTTGATCGACTTCGGCGAGCAGATGGGCAAGAAGACGACCTACTGAACATTTGTTCCGACCGTTGCGAGCACGGACCAAGGGGCTCTTCATTATCTACTGAGCACAATTGACCAGCCGGCCTCGGTTCGATGTCCTACCATGCACCTCAGAACCATCTCACAGGAACTGACATGATCATGCTGTTGACATATCGTGCCGAGCTCCGAGAGCAGATCACGAAGTCCCTCAAGGCTATGGGCCATGAATTGTGTCTCCCGGCCCATCGAACAGATGTCACCGCTATGAAAGAGTCTCCGCCGGATCTGGTGATCCTGGATATGTATTTGGATAACCCAGCCAGTAGCCTGGTGCTTCAGAATTTAGGCGAAGACGGGTATCAAGGTGCAGTCATTTTGTTGTCCGGCCCTTCACAAGGGGCCATCCTAGATGGCTCGCACTTCTTCGGAAGACACCGGGTGCTTCAGCTTCCCATGCAGATCGCTGGAGCTTACGAGCTGGCCGAGCTAAGAACGGCCGTCGCCACTTGCCTGACGGACGCTTCGCGCGCGAGTCAGGGAGACTTCCATGGGCAGGCTGATCGGCATTCGATGATCCGCGGTGACTTGCTCTAGGGTCTACACTCTTGATCATCGGTATGTTGGTCATCTACATCTTCTCGATCCAGTAGACAAGAGTAGTGCAGTTCGAAGCCGCGACATCAGTGAGCGCGAAACAAATCCCTAAAGGAACTCAAAGATAATTCTATTGCTTTGCAATTGACGCGGATGTCGGACCGCTGGAGGAACACCAAATGTCATTTATCAAGATCGGTGAGTACACGATCAATAGCCGGTAC
>Ga0075421_100008389_pt1 | contig 12688 bp, 13 predicted proteins | sample SoiMetdeltSBSDD5_FD_75292 | JGI IMG/M metagenome (GOLD analysis project Ga0075421, IMG submission 75292) | Bulk soil microbial communities from a Populus tree surrounding site in Tennessee, USA - Soil MetaG P. deltoides SBSDD5 | ecosystem: Environmental > Terrestrial > Soil > Tree plantation... | reverse complement strand
GGCAATGAACTCCTGGACGGATCGGGTGGAATGGCCAATGGTGAATACCGCTTGTGCAGGAGACATGCGGCTACTCAGGCAACGTGTAGCGTGCGCCGACCAGCTCTCGGATCAGGTGGCGGCTCTGCAGCCATGTGAGATCTGTCCGCAGCTCGATACGCTCCGTCTGTTGTGCGAGGTATTCGTCCCTGATGGCCTTGCGGAACCAACGCGAATAGTCGCGGCGCCGCAGATGAAACATCCACGTCTGTTCGTCAAGACCCTCTGCTATCTGGCAAAACATCCAGAGGTTCTGTGCCCGAAGGTTGAGTCGTCCATCCGGACCGCGAAAGTAGAAGCTGTGGTATCGCAGATTGCCCTCTGCGTACTTGCGATGGTGACGGATGCGCTCTGCTCGACAGGGTTGGGGCTCAAACGCAAATGGCAACTGCTCGTCTCCAACTAACCAGGCGACCACTTTGCCCCGCTCGTACGCCAGACTCTGAGGCCAGGTGAGCGGTTGCGCGACGGCATCGGCAAACTTTTTCATCGTGCGCTCAGGCCCTTCGCCGACGGCCAGAACGAGATCGATCGGTGCCAAGACCGCCGGTGCGACGTGATCAGGGTGGACGGTCACGAGAATTGCTTCTCCGAGCTTGTGCGGCAGAACTGAAGACACGTGTCCCCACGACTCCGGAAGCATGTGATGGGCCTCATCAAGAACGATCCAATGCGGTCGTCCGGTCCGCGCTCGCAGAGCCTGCAGGCCTGCGATGAGCTGAGAAAAGAAGAGTGGCCGGTCCTCCAGGGGCAGCCCGAGCAGGTTCACGGCCAGATTGGTCGCCGGATCTTCCAAACTGGAAAGAACCTCGCCGACGCTCGGTGCGCGCTGCGGGTTGCCCAGGCACACCACTCCCTGCAGTGTGCTGTAGTCTCCCTCGGGATCGATGATGCAGACTTGGTAGGCCTTGTCGATGAGCCGCTCGATCAATCCCGCCGTCAGCGTCGACTTACCGCTTCCCGACGGCCCGGCAACGAGAACGTTGCGGCCATACGGCGGAATGCGCACAGCTGTGCCGTCGCCACGCTTGCCGACCAGCAGCAGGTGCTTCTCGATCTTGCCCTCCATGCGGTGGAGATCGTTCGCGATGAGCTCCTCGATCAATTCCGCGACCCCGTCCCCGTTCGCGCCTCTTGTGACGAACGCGGCGCGCTTCTTGAGAGAAGCAACTGCATTCTCGACGGCAACGCCGCACTCGCAACAGTCGAGCAGCGAATGGTCGTTCTCCGCATCTCCGATCGCTACGGCTTCGTGCTGCGAGAGACCGAGCTTGCGGAGTGCGACCTGTAACCCGGAGCCTTTGTTGACTCCCGGCGGCAACGCCATGATCGCGGACCGATTGAAGACAACCTGCACCTCAAGACCCAGCTCGCGGATCACCTCGAGCATGACCGCCCCGTGCGGCTCATGCGTCGCTACGATGACGCTGCCAAGTTCGAGCGGCGCTACGCCGCGCTGGCGCAGTCGCTCGGCAAATGCAGCGGGCAGCGAGGCAGCGAGGGGAATTTCATCGCGTTGACGGGGGTCATACAGCACCGCGCCATTCTCGGCTACGACGAGATCGAACAAGTCGAGCCTCGGACACACGCGCAACAGGTCGCTGACACGTCGTCCCGTAACGAGCACGGCGCGCCTCCCCGAGACCCGCAACCTTTCGATCGCTGTTGCGGCATTGTCGCTGAGTCGATCGTCGATCGCAGCTGTACCGTCATAATCGACTGCAAGGGCAAGGTAGCGCATCTATCCTCAGTGAACCTCCTACCAATGTCCCTGTCGCTCAACAATTCACTTGCAACACAGTTGTACTCGCTATGCGTGATTCGCTCCATTGGAAATATTCATGGCCACCGTTCGGGTATCTCTAACACTGGGCCTGTCGTTGCATGCGCTCGTGCTGAGCCGCGAGATTTGGATACGCAGAGCGGCGCGATACAGCAGCGGCATACTCACGCGTCGACAAACTCCGCAACGTCTCGCGCACCCGCCGAGGCGTACCAAGATCGCTCCACCCGCATGGAGGCGCGCGCATGACACGCAATGCCGACTCCTGTCCGGCAAGCACGTGCCGTGAGAAGTCGACCTCTGGCAGGCGCTCGTACTTCTTCGCCAGGTTCAGTTCACTGATGTCTGCGGATCCTGGGGGCTGATCTCCGGCCACGAGCGCTTGCATTTCGGTGACGAGCGAACCCCAATGCGGTTGAAACAGATCGATCAGGCCCTGGACCGCAGCGACGATGATGAACGTGTTCCAGAGTGCACCGTTCTCGATGAGCCAGCGCGCATCCGTGACGCTCGGCTTTTCGATGAACTGCCGCACGCGATAGCCACCCGAGGGATCGCGGGCCCCGGGCACGATGTAGCCCAATTCGGTATCCGCATTGCCCGGCTCCAGACCAAGGAGCACGGGCCCGCTTCGACGTCGACGCACCGCCTGGAGTGCCGCAACCAGTGATTCCCGCAGAACGGTCTCGTCAGCAACATGGTGATCCGACGGTAGGAGCACCACGGTGGCATCGGAATCCTTCGCCGCGATGTGCAACATTGCGTACAGAATGCCCACGGCGGTCCCGCGATTGCGCGGTTGCACGATCAGATTGGCAGATGGAAGTCGGCTCAGCGCAGCACTTTCCGACCACCAACGCCGATGCTCGGCAGCAACGATCGCACAGACTCGTTCCGTATCAACCAGAGCGGCGCCGCGGTTGATAGCCTCCTCGATGAGCGAGCGTTCGCCACCGAGTGAGCAGAACTGCTTCGGAACGGCGGTTCCACACGGCTCCGTCGTCAGGACACGCAGTCGTTTCCCTTCGCCGCCGGCGAGAATGAGGGCCCACACGCTTTCCGACGAGATCACGGTTACCCTCCTTTCACGCCGGCGGCAAGCGGTGGAACTTTTGCAACGGCAACGACCGGTGCCCGACCTGCTCCGGTACCCAGATTACGGTTGGCGAACTCCCAGTTCACCAGATGCGCCAGAAAGGCTGCGATGTAGTCGAGCCGGCGATGCTGATAGTCGAGGTAGTAAGCGTGCTCCCAGACGTCGATCGTCAGCAGCGGCATCAGATTCGTGACTAGCGGCGTTTCGGCATTCGGAGTCGCCACGATCCGCAACCGTGCCCCGTCCAGTACCAACCACGCCCAACCACTGCCGAACTGATCGCCCGCAACGGTAACGAACTGCTGGCAGAAGGCCGTGTGACCGCCGAAACTCTCATCTATCAAACTGGCGATGGCGCCGCGTGCCGCACCTCCTCCCCCTGGGCACATGCTGTGCCACAGGAACGTGTGATTCCACGCCTGAGCGGCAGCGTTGAAGAGCGGGCTCCCGATGGGGCTGGACAGCACGATCTCCTCGAGACTTGCACCTTCGATAGCAGTTCGTTGCACCAGCGCGCGGGTTTTCTCCACGTACGCAGCGTGGTGACGACCGTGATGCGTAGCCAGCGTGCGTCGAGAAACATGGGGCTCAAGGGCATCAAGGGCATAGGGCAAAGGCGGCAATGTCAGGCTCATGTGGATTCTCGGTGCTGCGGAGAAGATGCGCCGAGACTAGTGACCGACTACGTGCCTCACAAGCGATAAAAAGTGGAGCTGCGGATCGGCATTGCCGATGGATCGAAATGGGCCTGCGCCCAGCTGCTTGTATCGGCAGTTCCGATACGCACGACGAAAATTAATCGCTTGTCGGGTCCGGGGATGCCTTCTACCGTCTCTCTGCAATGAAAGAGACGTTCAGCGATTCGGAGGCATCATGCGCATTCACACAAGTTCCAGCCAAGGCTCTAACTCTTCCACACAGGGCAGCAATACGACTCCCGCCGCGCGCGGGCTCACGCTCAACCCGCTGTGGATGGTCACGTTCGCCGCAGGCCTTCTCTTCGGCATGCTGGCAGTGTTGCTGACATCCGGTTGATGCGATGGCCGACGCTGCTGATCCGCAGATCCGCATTCTTCCGCTCAGCTGTCGAAGCGAGGTCGCCGAGCGAACTTTGGAATTCAGGTTCGCGAGGCCTCGCTCGATGACGTTCAAGGCAGGGCAATTCATGGACCTGACACTCCTCGACCCGTCGGAGACGGACGCCGAAGGAAACACGCGCGGTTTTTCCATCAACAGCGCTCCGGATGATCCCGAGCTGATCTTCACAACGCGCTTGCGCGACACCGCCTTCAAGCGCGTGCTGCGCTCGCTGCCGCTGGGTACGGGAGTTCAGCTCGACGGACCGTTCGGGAATTTCACTCTGCACAAGAACGAGAGCCGTCCTGCAGTGCTGCTCGCAGGCGGTATCGGGATCACTCCGTTCCGCAGCTTCGTCAGGCGGGCAGCGCACGAGAACCTGGGCCCGCGCATCCTGCTCCTATACTCCAACCGGCGCCCCGAGGACGCGCCGTTCTTAGACGAGTTGTACGAGCTCGAACGTAAGAACCGTCGTTTCACATTCGTCCCGACAATGACGCGGATCAGTGATTCGCGGGCATCATGGACGGGCGAGACCGGACGAATCGATCCTGGAATGATCCTGAGACACACCAAACGTTCGGCCACTTTTGAGAATGCGATCTACTACATTGCCGGTCCGCCGCAGATGGTCACAGGCCTGCATATCATCGTAAACAGTCTTGGCATCGATGATGACGACGTCCGGACGGAGGATTTCGCCGGATACTGAGCGTCCCTACCCTACGCCGTACCTTCAGGATTGCGCAGTGCCGCCACGTATGGTGGAAGCACAAACGCCGCTTTATGCATCTCTGGCGTGTAGTAGCGCGTCAGGACGCCGCTCCCCGCATATCTCTCCGCGATGGTCTGGACATCGACGCTTTCTGCCTTCAAGTCTTCACTTGCCCACCCGAATGCCAGATGCCCTCCGAAGTAGCTTGGAGAGGCGACAAGATAGTTATCCACGAGCGCGAAAGCCTGCGCTAGTGAGCGCATGGTCGATCCGAACACCTGGGATTGCACGAATGGCACACCGGCCTGACAAACCAGCACTCCGCCAGGGCGCAATCGCTTCCTCGCGGCGGTATAGAAATCCGGCGTGAACAGCGAGCGCGCGGCGCCAACAGGGTCTGTCGAGTCGACGAGCACGACATCGAAGAACTGCTCGGTATCCCGCACGAATGCTGCGCCGTCCGCGTAATGAAGTTGAAAGCGGTTGTCCGAGAACACTGCCGCGTTGATCTGCGAGAAATACCTCCGTGAGAGTTCCACGACATCTGGATCGAGCTCGACCTGCGTAAGAGACTGCAGAGCGCGATGCTTTAGGACTTGCGCCGCCAATCCACAGTCGCCTCCGCCGATGATCAGAACATCGCGTGCGCTCCCGTGAGTGAGCAGGGGCACATGCGCGAGCATCTCGTGATAAACAAACTCGTCCTGCGTAGTCGTCTGGACCGCTCCGTCCAGCATCAGCACGCGACCGAATGTCTCGTTCTCGAGAATTACGACCTGCTGGTAGGCAGTCTTCAGTTCGGCGAGGACTCGAGAGGCCTTGTACGAGACCCGGACTGGGTGGATGACCGACTCGGCACACCATTGTGGCTTGCTCATGCGGCGCGTCCTCTCAGGATTTGCTCCATGACCGCTCGCTGCGGTTTGAACGCCTCCAGCAGTATCTCAATGCAACGCTCCGGCCTCGATTGCCCGCACATGAAGATGTCGAGAGCTGCGTACTCGACCTCCGGCCAGGTGTGAATCGAGATATGGCTTTCCGCAAGCACGACAACGCCGCTGATTCCACCGTTTGGCTCAAAACGATGCAAATGTAGGTGCAGCAATGTTGCGCCGGCGGCCTCGACGCAGCGTCGCAATGTGGTCTCCACGACCTCCATATCGGCCACATGCGCGGCGCCGAACAGATCCAGTATCAAGTGCACTCCGGCGCAGGGCACGCCCGATCGCAGTGGATTGAATTGCGTAGTGTGCTTATGCGTGGATGCTTCTTTGTGCACAAGCTCGATCCTGGAAGGGTGCGCTGCGTTCCACGCGCGGGCGCCTGCCGATGCAGTCATTTTGTGCAGTACCTCCTGGTCACTTGATCGCTTGCAAATGGTGCTTACACCGCCCCGCGGGCGAGGCTCGGGTCCGACGTGGCGCTATGAGCACGTCGGCGCTTCCGCTTCTCGCGAACAAGCCAGATACGCCGCATCGGAACAGCTCCGATACGCCTGGCCATCGGTCGACTTCCGTGACGACGACCTCCGGAGGTGTAGCGAGCAGTGCTTCGGCTGCTCTTCGAGCAGGCGACCTCCAGATCCTGCGTCGCGAGTGAGCTGGGTAGATCGTCTGCACTGGCGCGCCGCTCCTCAGGACATGCAGTCGATCAAGGTCGTTCTCCAGAGCGAACGCTTGGCAGCACGATGCAGCAACCACACCGGCACGTGAATAGGCGCCCGGCTCGTCTCGATTGACGACAAGTGCTGCGCAACGAACCTCGCCGGCTAGTCGTTCGGCAGTTGTCCCGCGGATGCGATCGGACACGCGCACTCTGGCTGCTCCCAGTACGACTAGGTCCGCGCGCCAGTCACGCGCGATTCGGATGATCGTCTGCTGGGGATTACCCACCCGCACGGATACTGCCGGCTGAAATTTGAACGCTGTGTCCCGCAAGCGCCACTCTAGTGCACTGCGCGCGAGATCCGCCTTGCGACCGACAATACGCAGCGGCAATTCGCCATCAACCACGTGCAGGAGCAACAGCTGAGCATCCGTCACTTCAGCGAGCCACAAGGCCTTTTGCAAGGCTCGATCGGACCGCGCCCAAAGATCGGTCGCGCACATCAACCTGAGATGCGTCCCCAGCGAAGAATCCGCGTGCACCTTGAATGCGACAGGGCCTTGCTTCGAGACGAGGCTCAAGCTGTGCATGTCGATCGCCGGCGTGCATGGAGGATCTTGTTTCCCATCTTGCACTCCTTCTGGGAGCCTCATTCCGCGGAAAGGAGCGGAATAGCTATAGGCCGTCCTTGTACCCGCTGCGGAAAATCTTATCCATTAGAATTATGTGGCGAGATAGTTAGGTTTTGGCGAATCTCTCAAGCGAGAGTTCCCACCGATAGAGCTCCTACAGAGCGAACCGAAAGACAGTGGAGCAGCAACCTCTCGATCAGGCGAACGCAAGGAACAGGTAGGCGGCGAGCAATGCCAGATGCACACCACCCTGCGGCAGTGTCGCGCGCGCAGGCATTATCGAGAGCATCATCACAAGGACCGTCAGCCCAAGCAGCACGATGTGCATGGGACCGAGCCCAAGCCTCAGCGGCACGGGCAACCAGATCGAAGCAACTGCCATTGCCGGGACTGTCAGCCCGATGCATGCCATCGCTGAACCGAACGCGATGTCGAGGCTCTTCTCAATGCGATTGCTCTGTGCAGCGCGCACCGCTGCGATAGCCGGTGACCACAAAACCAGCAATGCGGTGGCGATCCCCACGATAGAGATCGGCAGCCCTGCGGCAATTACGTCGCGTCCAAGCGTGGGCAAAACCAGATTCGCGCTACCGACTACAGCAACAAGCGCCAGCAGCAGCAGCACAAGGCTCACGAGCGTTTGCCGTGTGGTCGCAGGTGTTGCGCGCTCTCCTGAAGCGAACGGTCGGCTTGCAGAAGTCGTCGCCAGGAAGTGGCCACGAGGTCCGGCCGAGTGCAGCGTGACAAACAACCCATAGAGCACAAATGTGGCCACTGCCGCGAAGGCAATTGCCGCGGCGGAGAATTGCGCAGCGGGTGGACTTGCTATGAAAGCAGGAAGCACAAGGGCCAGTGCAGCGACCGTCACAACTGCGGCAAGTGACGCGCCCGCACCGTCCGCATTGAAGGAGATCGTAAGTGTACGGCAGGCACCAAACAGCACCGCTAAGCCCAAGATGCCGTTGCACGCAATCATCACTGCAGCGAACACTGTGTCTCGAGCGAGCGTTTCCGTACCGGGCAGTGAAGCAACAGTCACCGAGACGATCACCGCCACTTCAATCACGGTGACCACCACTGCACGCACAAGTGACCCGTATGGCTCGCGCATGCGATGAGCAAGCACGTCAGCGTGATGGATCGCGGCGAGTATGGACGCCGCCAGCAATGTGGCGATGAAGACGACGGGCCCGACTGGAAGGTCTCGGCCCCAGGCAAACCCAATGACCACAACTGCGAGCATCGGGACGACGCGCGCAGAAGCCGTTCCGACACTATTGATTGGTGAGCGTCGTTTCATCTCAGTGCATTGTAGCTAGCGGCGAACCAGCCAGCGGTGACCGAGCGCGTACCCAGCTCCGGGCGCCTATACATATATATGCGTGCGTCTGAGGTTGAAGCGTCCTTGTCCAAATCATCCTTACAGCGGCAAGTACAGACATGGATGGCGTCACTGCCATGACGCTTAGCTGCGCAGCTCTCCTCCCTTTGGGTGTTGCCATGGCTTGTTCCCTGTCGTTGTTGCCATCAGGATAGCGTGGACTCGCGTTTGGCACGCTCAATCAGAGAAGCCAGTCAATTGGCAGTACCGAGAGCACGGACACGACAATGGTCTGCCATTTTGAAACGCCTGGCTCCTCAGTGTGCACAACTTTCTCGCCACCTCGCCTTTCTATCCACTCTAACTCGTCCGTCGTGCTCAGCTTCACTTCATAACTTCGTTCGGGAATTTGAGAGGAGAACGCATCACTGATCGTCTGCGCCATCGCAGGACTTTCGATGATGAAGCCGTTTTCAGTGTTGAGCCTCGCGGAGCGTGGATCGAAATTGAAGGAACCAATGAAGACACGCGTGCGATCCGCCGTGAACGTCTTGGCGTGCAGACTGGAGGCTGAGCTGCCAAGCGGACCGACGCCAGTTGCCTCCGGCACGGACGAGTTGCGCTTCAGTTCAAACAACCTGACGCCTCCCTTGAGCAATTCCTTGCGCCATTTCGCGTAGCCTGCATGCACGGCTGCCACATCCGTAGCCTCGAGGGAGTTCGTCAGAATTGAAACCTGTATCCCGCGTCTGGCCGTATCGAGCAGAAAGTTGGCGCCCTCGACGTGGGGCACGACGTAGGGCGAAACAAGGCCCAACTCATTCTGTGGACTCAGCATCTGCCGGATCTCAGTCCACGGCGATTTCGAGGTGCTGCGTCCGAGGGACTTTTCCGGATCGTCGCTAACAAGGTGCGCCGTCACCGAATCCAGCAGAAGCTCTCCCCTCATTAGAGAACGCACCTGGGGCCGGTCGGTGAGGGCCATTCTGTACGCTACCGCGGCGCGTCCTGCTTCCAGCCGCACGGCGGCGGCGCGCAGTGCTGCGATAGCCGTAGCATCCGGTTTTGGCAACAGCAAATTGGCCGGATAAGACGAATCGCTCGCCCAATAGCGATCGAAGTCGTCGGACACCTGGCGCACAGCATCACCGATCGCCAGCGCGTCCAAGTCATACATCGTGCCTTCGTCGGCTGCTGCGAAATATTCGTCACCAATATTGCGCCCGCCAATCACGGTGACCTGGTTATCGACTGTAAATGACTTGTTGTGCATTCTCCGATTGATGCGACGGAAATCGGCGACGTATTCGAACACGCGCCAGTACCGAAACTTGAAGGGGTTAAAGAGCCTGACTTCAATGTTGGGATGCGCGTCGAGCGCTGCGAGCCGATCGTCCATGCCGAACGTGCGATTGTCATCGAGCAACACCCGCACGCGTACACCCCGGTCCGCGGCGCGTTGCAGAGCCTCGAAGAGCAGGATGCCCGAGAGATCTTCTTGCCAGATATAGTACTGCACGTCGATCGAGCGATCGGCAGCTTCGATCAACGAGGCACGCGCAGCAAACGCATCGAGCCCGTTTGGTAGCGCAATGACTCCTGACTGGCCGAATGGGATCTCGAAGCGTCTTGAAATGACTTGACCGAGACGAGTCCCTGCCGTGTCGTGGAACGCACTTGACGGCGGCCGATTGGCGAGTTCGGGCAAACGACCGCAACCTGCGAGGAGCAAACTGCCAACAAGGCAGCTCTGGAGCAGAGACCGCCGCGAATTGAGGGCTTGCTTCAGCTGCGCCATTGCCGGCCGCGCACGTTCTGCAGCTGCCATGGGCGATCTACGTCGAGGATTTCCTCGTACAGCTCGCCGCGGCCTTGCAACGGCGTCCAGTCGGTGTACTCGCCGACGAGGCGGCCCAGATACGGGGACGCGATCTTCAAGCAGAACTCGAAGTCGATATCGTCCGGCTCAACGAGCCCGGCACGCGGATTATGGATCGCCCACAACACTGCGGAGAGTGCGCCGGCCGCGACTTGCACGCTCGTCGCGTTCGCGTACGGCACGTGGCGGCGCGCTTCCTCGATCGTCAGTTGCGAGCCGAACCAGTACGCATTGCGCGAGTGTCCCGCGAGCAGCACGCCAAGTTCGTCCATGCCCGCGACGATGTCCAGCGACAATCGACGGCGATGCTGCTGCGGCGTCCAACCGCTGCCCTCGAGCTCTAGCAGAGACAGCATTGCATCATCGCAGGGGTGATATGCGTACATCACCGTCGGGCGGTACACGATGCTGCCAGCGTTGCGCAGGCAGAGCAGATCACCGATCGAGAACACTTCGTCATGAGTAACCATCAATCCCATGAATCCGCCCGACGAAGGGGTCCAGCTGCGCGCTAGCGTGCCCGCGCCGGGGCGGTTGAGGAACATCGTGCCGGACGCGCGACGGTGAAACTGACCTCCCTTGGGTTTGATTCTCTCAGCTGTGCCAAACGAGAACTCCGCCGGTTGCATTGACTCGTCGAGCAAACCGTCGATGGACCATGTGTTGACGAACTCGCCGGGCCGCTTCGGACGATCGCTGGCCTGCGTGTCACGTTCCGAGACCTGAATCAGGTCGATGCCCAGGTCGCGCGCCAGGGTCGCCCAGTCCTCAGGTGTCGCGGGCCGCACGCTTTCGCCGCGGAGCGCCTGCTGCAGATCGAGCAGAGCACGCTTGACCAAGTGCGACACGATTCCAGGATTGGCGCCGTGATCGACGACGGCGGTCGGTGCGTCACGTCCCAACTCCTTCGCGAGCTGCAGTGCGCGATGCCGAAGCATGAAGTTTGTCCGCTGCCGCAGATCCAACATCGGATTGTCGAATACACCCGGCCACGGCTCGATGGACGTATCGACGTAGAGCGCCTTGCGCTGCGCGGTGAAACGGATGAGGTCCACACTCGATACGTCGACCGACAGATTCAGCAACAAATCGCCGGATCGACCGTGCTGCCGCAGAACGCGTCGACAATTGTGCGGCTTCAGATGCGTGTGAATGAAGGTCGCACCGAACTGCTGAGCGATGCTGCGTCCGGCTTCGTCAGCAGCGAGCACTACGAGATGGCCGGCCTGCAATTCCAGATGCCGTCGCAGCAGCGGCAGTATCGTCTGGCCGATGCTGCCGCAGCCGACCATTATGACGCGTCCGGCAAACTCAACCTTGCTTCGCGCGTTTGTCGATGTTGCGCTCAGATGTCTTCTTCCTTGAGCGCTCCTCCTTCTCCCTCCCAGCGACTCAGCGCGCGAAGTTGCATGCGACTGAGCTTGAGCCTTGCTCCTGCCCCCCCGCCATTCTCGTCGATGAAGACGACGCCAGCCTCAACCAGGACAGCCCGGATGCGACCTAAGACTTCCGGATCGGGTCTTCGAAAACGGGCTTCGAACTGCTTGATCGTTTGAAGCTCGACAGAGCACGCCTGTGCCAGCCGTTCGGCTGGCCACTCGACGAGTGCGCGCCCAGCACGGCATTGAGCAGCAAGGAGGATCGTTGGTGCAGTTGACATGGTTGTGCCCTCCGCGGCGTCACGCTACAGCATCCGGTTCACCGGCCTCAATTGTGTCGCCATTTTCAACATCATGCGCGTCAATGTCGGGAAGTCGCATGCGGGACACGAAGTTCCGGCTCGCGCGCTGAAGAAACTGCTCGAGGACCGGCCCGGACCTCCTTGATACACAGCGCAGCATCAGACGTCGACCTCGGAAGCGCATCCTCGTCTCGTATCGGGAAATGCGATGTCACTGACGAATATTCTTCGTTTGTCTGATGCGTGGCCTCTCTCTAGGCTCAATGCTCGCTCAGCGGGGAGAACGCAGACATGATTACGGAGACAGAAGAGTCGTCGCTAGCCATTTCGATCGCTTGTAGCCTGGTCATCGCATGCATCGCGACGTTGATGTCTACGACTGTCCAAGCGGCGCCCCCTGCGGCGGCGCCCGAGCCCGAAACAGCGGTCCTGAGCGGAGCGGAACAGGGATTTCATTCGGCGGCCGCCACCGGAAACCGCCAAGCAATAGGCGCCACTTCGAGGAGGCTACTCGATGAGGGCCGCAGCGTCTTCCGCTTCGAAACTTTTGGTGACGAAGCATGGTGGACGGATACGTTGCGGCTCCACGAAGCAATCGAGGGCAAGAATCACGGCGGCGTGGGCGCAGGCGTTAGCCCGGCAACGGCGCTGGCCGTCGGACTCAAGGTGGATATCGATGCCCTTCCGAAGAAAATCCAGAAGGCCATCGCGCGTGGAGAAGTCAATCTCAATGATCCAGCCGTGACGCTGGTCCTCCTGAAGCTCGATGCAGTCCTCGGCATCAAGGCGACGCTGCGCCATGATGGCAATGGCATCGAGTCCATGGGCGTCACGTGCGCTCTCTGCCATTCCACGGTCGA
>Ga0075421_100008388_pt1 | contig 12688 bp, 11 predicted proteins | sample SoiMetdeltSBSDD5_FD_75292 | JGI IMG/M metagenome (GOLD analysis project Ga0075421, IMG submission 75292) | Bulk soil microbial communities from a Populus tree surrounding site in Tennessee, USA - Soil MetaG P. deltoides SBSDD5 | ecosystem: Environmental > Terrestrial > Soil > Tree plantation... | reverse complement strand
TGACGTGAGCGAGATCGGTTCAGCGCTCCGCATTGGCCGTCGCGTTGTCGTTACTGGAATGGCTGGTGCGGGCAAGAGCACATTTGCACAACAGCTATCGGCGAAGACCGGCCTTCCAGTAATTCATCTGGACGTGCACTTCTGGAAACCGGGCTGGGTGGAGCCGTCAGATACGGAGTGGCGTGAGGTTCAGTCCACGTTACTCGCCAGCGAGGAATGGATTGCCGATGGTAACTATCACGAGACGCTGGATCTGCGGCTAGAGAGGGCGGATACGGTTGTGTACCTCGACACGCCATGGTGGCTCTGCGCAGCGCGAGCGTTCGTGCGTGGGTTACGTCGTCCAGAGGGTACCCAGTTGCCTGATGGCTGCGAAGATACGGGATGGCGACGGTTGCGTGACGAATGGTGGTTGGTGTGGCGCGTCTGGTTGGGGCGAAGGTCTGAGCGCGAGCGAGAGCTGGCGATCGTGGCGCGGCATGGAAGCCATGTGGCGTTGCACGTTTTAAGTTCCAAACGAGCCGTTCGACAATTTCTTGACAAGGTCTAGCTGTTCCTGCCGAGACTCATCCCATCACACAAGCGATATGTAAGTACTTCGATTGGGTTTGGATAATGGCGAACAAACAAACCGATGTCTATGGCACACACTTCCCAAGCTGCGGCCCAACACAGCGTGCACCCGACTGGTGGGAGTCACCGCGTTTTCAGGCAGTTTGCGTGGCTTGGAGTGGGTTCCGTCAAAGCGGCGTTCTCTCGTCCCGCCCACCAGCGAGTAACGCCAGCCGTTAGGCTATGTGCCTACCTCAAAGTGAATAATAATAACTAGATGCTACACACAGGCATTGTCCTGTTCAATCAATTACCAGAAACCCAACAATAGTTTCAAGGAGTATGATATGCATCGCCATGCCGCAGTTGTATTCGCAAGTATCTTGGTTTTTGCCCTGAGCGTTGTGGCATGTGAACCTGCCAAACCGGTGGACCTGAGTATTAGTGCGAATATTTACGGCAGCTCGGAGGCGAATGTTATCGCCGGAACAACGCTAAGGATCAACCTAGGGCTGGATAGCCGGTATTATCCAGAAACGAACTCTGTTATATCTGTTACTGATCGTCTGCCCGAAGGGTTAATTTTCCTGTCAGGTTCTGGCCCTGGCGTAGAGTGTACAGCCGAGGGGCAGGATATCACCTGTATCACCTTTGCTAAAATAACTCCCGGCGTTCGCAAGGATATTCATCTTGAAATCGCTGTAGACCCGCGATTGACCACTGGTACGATTACAAATACCGCGCAAGTCTCATATGCAGGTGACACGAATTCACAAAATAACAGTGCTACTGTCAGGTTGACGATCAGCACACCAAGGTTCGCAACCCAGGAGCTCGACTTTAAAAAGGCTCAAGATGCGGGGGCCATATTTCTGGTAAACCAAATAAAAAATGAGAATTGCACTCAGCCCGGCGATCAACTTGGCCTCACAGATTGGACTGATCCAACCTGGGACGATTCTGACCCCGAGCGTTCTGACGAGAACCCAATCTGGTCCAAAACAGGTGGCCGCCACGCCGGAGTGGAAATGATCGCCTATTGTGGCGGGAGTGGTCGTGGCGAGGCGGAAGCCTTTGTTGAGGCATTCGGCTCCTTCAAATTGAAGAACGGTTGGATCGTGAAGTCGTACAGTCAGGCCGATTATAATTATGGGCGTGTGACGTTTAATTTGGATGTGGCGCCCGCAGTCGGGAAATGCCGCCCAATTCTAAAGGCTCATATCCATTCTTATGGATTAAGCTTGATAAGCGGAGTACTTAAAACTTCACATCTAATTACAGCCATCTGGATCACCATCGAAGGGCCGGCAGGTACAGATCCCTACCAAGGGTACCCTTCGATTTTTTGTGAGCCGTGAAACTCGCATACTATCAACCTGCAAGCAGCGGTTGAATGATTTTTGAGAATAGGATTAGCCGTTGCCCAACAAAGCGTGCAGCGGATTGGCTTATGGGCACGCATTTCAAGGTGGTTCCGTGCAATCGCCAACCGCTAACGCAAACCGTTCGGCAGATTATGCTTCGCAAGTTTAATGGGTGCTAAAATAGACATGTGAGAAAAATAATCACCAATATCAGACCCCTCGTTGAAATCAATCAACAAGCCATCCAATTGCTTTATAAACAGTTGGGCGTCGTGGATACCGTTCACGCCGTTCGCCCACACTATTCTAAAATAGCGCTATGCCATTCTCTTGCCCAAACTGTGGGGCCGGCTTCACTTCTGACGAGACGTGCGAAGACCGTTTCACTCTCAGCCAACTCAAGGAAATTGAGCAGCCGGCTTATTACGCTGTTCATCATCTGAGCGTCCCGTGTTATATGCTCCAGCATAACGCCTACTCGCGAGAAGGCTGGCTGGAAGTCCACAAGCTTCTTGCAAAATTTATCTATGAGGGTTGGACGCCGGCAATGGCGCGGCGGCAGAACCGGGTCAGCGCGGATAGCGGTCATCGAACCTGGAGCTTTACCAAGGGCGCGAAACTCCCCGGCGTAGAGCAGATCGTCTGGACGTACACGCTGGCAGATGTCAGGCTTGATACAGCCGAAGCTTATTGTGCGGATGTGCGCCATTGGGCGGAGAGTATTCTGTCGGACTCGGAACACCTTTGAGTTTTTAGAGAAACCTTCATGACCCAGCCTGATCCATCCTCCCCTCCGAACGATGCCTCCTCCCAGCAACGCGACACGGCTATCAAAGAATTGTTCGAACTGCTCAAAGCCGGGAAGAAAGCGGAAGCCCTCGAACTCTATCGGGAAAAATTCCACGTCGAGGCCACCCTCCCCAAAGTCAAGCTGACCGATCTCTTGCCGGAACAATGGCTCAGAGCGCCCATGCAATTATATGAGCCGCTGGAAATGGACGGCAACGTCTCCCTCGTGGAACTCATGACGCTGGTCAAATTGGCGCAATTCCGGAAAGCCGAGCGTCTCTTCGAGTTCGGCACGTTTGATGGACGAACCACTTTAAATTTGGCCGGCAACTTGCCCGAGGCCGAGGTTTACACCCTCGATCTGCCGAAACAACTTTTGAACTCCACCCAACTCTCCCTGCCAGTTGAGGATGTAAAGTACGCGGACAAAGAAGCCTCCGGCGCGCGGTATCAGGGAACCGCACCGGCCGCGCGCATTATTCAGTTGTATGGCGACTCGGCCACGTTCGACTTCGCGCCGTTCTATGGCACGCTGGATTTTATCTTTGTGGACGCCGCGCACATGTATGAGTACGTGCTCAACGATTCCCGCCACGCGCTGAAGCTGCTCCGGCCGGGCGGGGGAATCATTGCCTGGCATGATTATGGACGCGGCCCCGGCGTCACCCAAGCCTTGAATGAACTCTCTCAAACTCAGCCGGAATTCAAGAGTCTCACCCATCTCCAAGATACCACCCTCGCTGTTTTGGTCACGGCCTAAAATACACCGCGCGTTAACCTTTTCGCTGGCTCTCTCGGCGATGTGTTATAGAATACGCGCCTACCCGGCAGTCACCTCACCGGCCGGGGAAGGTCCAGGTCTATACAATTCAGGAGGCGCCGATGGCCAAACCAAAATCGAAGGGCGGGAGACTGAAAGTCCCTTTGGGATTTGGAATTAAAGACTGGTTCGTTCTGCTAGCGAGTCTCCTCGGTTTAGCAGGCTGCGCCTCTCCCAGCACCCCCACCGTCACCCCCTCCCTCTCCATTGTCTACCACATCGCGGCGGAAGCGACGTACAAAAACATCGAAGTCAATCAAGGCCGGCTCACCTACACCTTCTTTGAAGACACCGAAAACCGGTGCGCGAACTGGGTTGCGCAAAGTCCGTGTTGGACGGACAATGATCTGCAAACCAAAGCGATAGCGCTTTCGGCCGAGGAAGTTAATACGTTAGTCACTCTCATCCGCCAGACAGATTTCATGAAATTGGAGGGGACGTACGGCGGGGCTTTTGAGGGGATCCGATATTATGCTTATAGCTTGAAGGTGCAATTAGCCGATGAAGCCAAGGAAGTCATTTATCAAAGCTTCCCCGGGTCCGAAGCGAAGCCGGAAGCCTTCAATAAATTAGAGGCGCGCTTGCACGAACTGGTCCTGGAGAAAATCCAATAATTATTCGTTCCATCAGTTCCATCCGTTGACTCAAACATCAGAAAGATCACTTATGAAAATCAATCTCAAAATCAAACGCTTCAACCCGGAAACCGACCCCCAGCCGCATTGGGAAACCTACCCGGTCGAGGTCGAACCTGCCGACCGTTTGCTGGATGCGTTGCATCAAGTCAAGTGGTTTCACGACGGCACGCTCACGCTGCGGCGCTCGTGCGCGCACGGCATCTGCGGCTCGGACGCCATGCGGATCAATGGGCAGAACGCGCTGGCCTGCAAAGTGCTCATCCAAAATGTGGTCAAAGACGGTGGCACGGTCACGATCGAGCCGCTGCTTGGACTGCCGCTGATTAAAGATTTGATCGTGGACATGGAACCGTTCTTCGATCATTACCGGTCGGTGCTGCCCTACTTCGTCAACGACGAACCGCTGCCGGAGGATGGGCGTGAACGCCGGCAGAGTCCCGAAAATCGGGAACGATTTGATCAAGGGACCAAGTGCATCTTGTGCGCCGCCTGCACCACCGGTTGTCCCTCGTTCTGGGCCAATGACGAGTACGTCGGCCCGGCGGCTATCGTTCAGGCCCACCGCTTTATCTTCGACGACCGGGATCGCGCCGCCGATGAGCGCCTGCAAATTCTCAACGAACAGTTCGGCGTCTGGCGCTGCCGCACGGTCTTTAACTGTACCGAGGCCTGCCCGCGCGATATTCCCGTGACGCAACTCATCGGAGAAGTGAAGAAAGCGCTGGCGACGGGCCAACTCGATTAAAGCCGCCCACCGCTATGGAACTCGTTGACCCGGATTTCCCGCGCAAGCCTAAAGTCCTCATCGCCGATGATGACTGGCTTAACCGCGACTTGCTGGAGAACTACCTCGCCCGCATGGGCGCCGACGTCGTCTCCACCACGGACGGCTCCAAAGCGCTGGAGCTGGCGATTGCCGATCCGCCTGATTTGATTCTGATGGACATGCAAATGCCGCGGATGGACGGCTTGGAGGCTTGTAAACATCTCAAGGCGCATCCATCCACGCAGTTCGTCCCGCTAGTCATTATCACGGCCATGGAGGGGGACGAAGAAAAAATTAAAGCGCTGGAAGCCGGCGCCGATGACTTCATCACCAAACCTTTTTCATCTTTCCTGCTGATGACTCGCCTGCGGGCGTTGCTCAAGATCAAGCAGCTCAACGATCAACTCCAAGACCGCAACCAGCTACTGCATCGCGTGCTCAGCCGCTACCTCGCGCCCGAAGTGACGGACACGATCCTGACCGACCCGGAGAAATATCTGCGCCTGGGCGGCGAGGTCCGGCGGGTCACCGTGCTCTTCACCGACCTGCGCGGCTTTACCGATTTCACCGAGAAACACACCGCGGCGGAGGTCGTGGAGACGCTCAACCGTGTCCTGTCTGAATTAACGCAAGTAGTCTTCAAGTATCGCGGCACCTTCGATAAATATCTGGGGGATGGATTGATGGCCTTCTATGGCGCGCCGCTCTCCAGCCCCGACGATCCGCTGCGGGCGGTGCGGACCGCACTGGAGATGCAGGCCGTGTTCGAGAAGCTGCGCGCGGCCCCCGGTAGCCTGCTGGATGACCTTCGGCTGGGAATCGGTCTGCATTCCGGCGAGGCCACCGTCGGCAATATTGGCTCAGAACGCGTCATGGATTACACAGTCATCGGCGATACGGTCAACGTGGCCGAGCGCCTGACTGAAGAGGCCCGGCCCGGCGAAATTCTCATCAGCCAAGCGACGTACGATCTCGTCAAAGACCAAATCGTCGCCGAAAGTTCGGAGTCGCGCGCGATTCGGGGTCGCACGGAACCGGTGACGGTGTACGCTCTCCAGAATACTCCCCCCAGTTAAGTTAGGGAGCGCTGCAGACACGCTCGCCTAAAATCGGGTTATAATTCCTTCACTCGCCCCAGTAGTTCAACGGATAGAACAGGGCACTCCTAAGGCTCTGATGTGGGTTCAATTCCTGCCTGGGGCATTTTTTAAGGTTCAACTCGATTGAAATGTGCCCTTGGAGCAAACTCAAACCACTTTGAGTTTTGAGCTGGCGCCTCCGTCATCCGTCCTTCGTCGTCCGTCGTTTACCTTCTTTCGTCGCTCGATTTGACGACGCCTGCCCCCTGTGCTACTATCTTAAATGAAAGAGACTTCTTATTTATTTCGTTCGTCGTTCGGATTTATTTCTGCACTCATCTTCCCAGTAATTCCTGAACGTTGGCTGGCGTTGTTCCTGAACAGTGTTCCATTCGGCTGACCCTTCAGCCGGTTGCCTCCACCGAGGCGGTTCGAAGTGGGCAGCGAATGCCAATGGGGAAGTGATTAAGGTGAGCGCCAGAGAGCAGTCCGGGCACTCGCCTTTTGCTTTAATCCTAGAAGGAGTTGTCTGGTGAATGTAAGTTTGGAATTCTTTCTCCGGCTAATTGGGATGGTCGGTTTAGCGGTGGCCGGTGTGTATCTGGGAGTTGGACTCTCGGGGGCGGCGCACACCCCGCCGGAACTTTGGGCAGTCATCTTTGGATTAGTGGGAGCCTTGGTTGGTTTAGTCGTCACCCCCTTCCTCACCACCCGTCCGGCCCGCGCACTGCGAGCGCGCATCAGCGAAATGCCGGCGGCGGTACTGGTCGCCGGAATGATCGGCCTGATCGTCGGCTTGAGCATCGCCGGCTTGCTGTCGTTTCCGCTCTCGCTCCTGCCGGTGCCCTTCGGCCAAATCCTGCCGATGGTGGGCGCGGTAATTTTCGCCTGGCTGGGGATCGCCGTCTTCGTCATGCGTCAGCGCGATATTTTTTCTCTGTTTCGGGGACGCTTGCCCGGACGCTTGGCCGCTGAAGGCGCCGGGATGGCGAATGAAGGTCGGAGCGTGCTGCTCGACACGAGCGTCATCATTGATGGCCGGATCGCCGACATCTCTCGCACGGGTTTCATCTCCGGCATTATCCTGGTGCCCCGATTCGTGCTGAATGAACTGCAACACATTGCCGACTCGGCAGACGTGCTGCGGCGCAATCGTGGTCGCCGGGGCTTGGAAGTCCTTAACCGCCTGCAAAAGGAATCGGCCGTGCCGGTGCGTTTCACGGATATGGAAGTCTCCGGCGCGCGCGAGGTGGACGACAAGCTGGTCATCTTAGGCAAGCAGCTGAATTGTGCGATCATCACCAACGACTACAACCTTAACCACGTCGCGCAACTGCAAGGCGTCAGCGTGCTCAACATCAATGAGTTGGCGAACGCCGTCAAGGCCGTCTTCCTACCCGGCGAGACGCTGCATGTAAACATCCTCCAGGAAGGTCGCGAGCCGGGCCAGGGCGTAGGCTATTTGGAGGACGGCACAATGGTCGTGGTGGACGAAGGCCATCGGCACCTCAATGAAGAGGTGATGGTCATCGTCACCAAAGTTTTGCAAACCACCGCCGGACGCATGATCTTCGCGCGGATCGAAAACAACAAGTAACCACTCGCCCCAGGCCCCATGCCTCTCCTCCTTTACAACACCCTCACTCGTAAGAAAGAAGCCTTCGTACCGCTGACCGAGGGCCGGGTACACATGTACGTCTGCGGCCCAACCGTTTACGATCACGCCCACATCGGCCACGCCAAGACCTACGTGGCGTTTGATGTCATCGTTCGCTTTCTGCGCTACGCGGGTTATACCGTCCGCTATGTCCAGAACATTACGGATGTCGGGCACTTGCTGGATACCGGCGAGGACCGGGTTCTCAAAGGCGCCGCACGCGAACGTATTGAGCCGATGGAGTTGGTAGAGCGCTATACCCGAAGTTATTTCGAGGATATGGCGGCCTTGGGCGTGGTGCCGCCGGACATTGCACCCCGCGCCTCGGCGCATATCCCGGAACAAATCGAAATGACCAAGACGCTTCTTGAGCAGGGACAGGCCTACGAGGTGAATGGCTCGGTTTACTTTGACGTGCGCTCGTTCCCGGAATACGGCAAACTCTCCGGCCGCAAGCTGGAAGAACTCGAGGAAGGCGCGCGGGTCACCGCCCGCGAGGAAAAGCGTCATCCGGAAGATTTCGCCTTGTGGAAGCGGGCCGAACCGGACCACATCCTGCGCTGGCCGAGTCCGTGGGGCTGGGGCTATCCGGGCTGGCACATTGAATGCTCGGCGATGGCAACGAAATATTTGGGGAAGACCTTTGATCTTCATGGCGGGGGGTTGGACAACATTTTCCCGCACAATGAATGCGAAATTGCTCAGGCCGAAGCCGCCACGCATCAGCCGTTTGCCAATTACTGGTTGTTGACCGGTTCGCTGACGGTGGACGGCGTGAAGATGAGCAAGAGCCTGGGCAATTTCATCACGATCAAAGACGCGCTCAAACGCTACCAGCCGGAGGCGCTGCGCTTCTTTATCCTCTCCGGTCACTATCGGAATCCAATTGATTTTTCGGATGACGCGCTGGAGGCCGCGCGCCAAGGCTGGGAGCGATTAGTCGCGCCGGCTCTGGCCGTCCGCGAACGGTTGCGCTCCCCCGCGCTCCCGGATGGTTCGAGCGGCGAAATAACGGGCCGGGTGGCCGAGACCCGCAACAAGTTTCTGGCCGTGATGAACGACGATTTCAACGCGCCCGCGGCCATCGCTTCCCTGTTTGATTTCTCCAAAGTGGTCAACACGCTGCTCAACGCCGAGACGCCGCCCACGCGCCCGGCGCTGGAAGCCATAGACGCGCTGTACCGCGAGCTGGGCGGGCAGGTGTTGGGCATCATTCCCGAGCAGGCGCTGTCGGCCGTCAATGCCGAGCGCGAGGCCGGACTGATCCGCCTCTTGATTGAGATGCGCACTCAGGCTCGCCAGCGGAAGGACTTCGCCCAATCCGATGCTATCCGTGACCGGCTGCGGGATTTGGGAGTCGTCTTGGAAGATGGGAAGGGGGAGACGACGTGGAAATTTATCTAAGGACCAAGGATTCAAGGGCCAAGGACCAAGGTTATCAAGGTTATGAGGCTTTGGTCCTTGGTCCTTGGCCCTTGGTCCTTCTTTTCTTCTCCCTTGTCTAAGGAAATTCTTTACCGCCGCAATGCCGTGCGCGAGTGCTTGCGCGCCGGCCGCCGCAAACTGCATCGGTTGGTGATTGCGGAAGAGGCCGACTTGGCTGGGCTGCAAGACCTTGTGGCCGAAGCGCGGCGGCGAAAACTTCCCATTGAGCGGACAACTAAAAAAGAACTCAACCTCGCGACTCACGGCGAGCCGCATCAGAACATCCTCCTCGAAGTCGGGCCGTACCCCTATAGTGATCTCACAGAAATTATGGATCGCGCCGCCGCGCGCGGGGAGCTGCCCTTTCTCTTACTCCTGGATCTGGTGCAAGACCCGCGCAATGTCGGCGCGCTATTAAGGACGGCGGAGGCCGCGGGCGCGCATGGGATTGTCATCCAGGAAAGGCGAGGCTGCGAGATCACGCCGACGGTCGTGACGACCTCGGCTGGAGCCACCGAGCATTTGCTGGTCGCGCAAGTGACCAATTTAGTGGAGGCCATCCGCTGGCTTAAGCAGCACGAGGTCTGGGTCGCCGGTCTGGCCTTGACGCCGGAGGCGCAAGCTTTGGATGAGGCGGACCTTAACCGGCCCCTCGGGTTAGTAATTGGTAATGAAGGGGATGGCTTGCGCCGACTGGTTCGCGAGCGCTGCGATTTTCTGGTGACGCTGCCGATGTTTGGACACGTGGAATCCCTCAATGCCGCGGTCGCCGGCTCAATTGCTTTATATACGGCCCGTCAAGCTCGCAACCCAAAGTAGGAAAAGACTGTCAGGCTCCAACATTCCCCTAACAATCCAACCAATTTGGGGTTGCGTTAGGCGCAGAGAGGGCTACAATCAATCCTAAATGAGCGACCCAACTTCCATCTCCAGTCCACCTAAAAACAAGATGGGCGCCGGTAGTAGCGTCGAACTCAAAGCCTTCGTGGCGCGCATTGAAGAGCGGGTGGAGCATTATCTTCAACCCCGCAGCGACAACGAGGAGCAGCGCGATCATCTGCGGCACGTCGCCGACCGCACCCGCTGGCTCTACTATAGTGAACTGCAGCGCGAGAACCCCGGGGCGAGCGTGCGCATCTCTTCGCACGAGGACATGCTCATCGAAGCCTGCGTCCTCAGCCACGACATCGGCAAATGGATTCCGCGCGAGGAGCTGCAGGCGCTGGTCCCCCTCAGCCCGGCGGAAGTTGAAGCCACTTTCCAGGAACTGAAGTTCACCCCCGACCAAAGCGAATTATTTCTACTCGGCGTCCGTCGCCGCTTTGCGCTAGAACGCGATGGCTACGTGGCCGAATATGATTCAGCGCATCACCTGGTCAGCGCCTATCTCTTGGCCGCCGATGCCAGCCTGGGCTTTCATCAGTTAGAGGCCGGCGACCGAGAGCGACTGATCAACATGATCGTCGGTCACCAGTTTGGCAGCTATTTCAAGGAACGCCTGCTGAACCTGAGTATGGAAGATACCGAAGTGACCACCGGCATGCTGATGGACATCACCACGCCCGAGCGCGTGATCGGCGACCTGCTCGCGTGCTCGTTCCATGATGCCGATATTTCCGATTTATTATTCGTGGGCAGTCTGGAGCGCCGACCGAATCGCGAAGAGATTTTCCACACCGGCGGGTTGGTCAAAATTTTGATGATTAACTTCACGAACGTGATCAACCACACCCCGCGCGCCCCCACCGATTTGAACGAGTGCCTGCGCTCCTGCCAAGCCACGGTGAATAGCGTCTGCAAGGAATTCATTACGCCGACGGCGATCAAACACGGGCACCGCTGGCGGCGTCAGGCGCGGCGCTTCCTCGCCATCCTCCGAGAAAAGTCCGTGTTCGAGAAAATCAGTTCGATTTTGGACACGAAAGGGAAACCAACCGCCGAAAATGTCGCGGCGGCGCGGGTAATCACGCACATGCAAGCCCGCAGCTTTTTGAAAGGGCCGGAAGAGGAGTAATAACTCCGTGATACGTGACCCGTGACTCGTGATAATCTGTCACGAGTCACGGGTCACGTATCACGTTTCTTTCCACGGGTCTTTGAAGTTCCTCACCACCACCGGATCAAAATCCAACTGGCGCGGTGAGGTTACCAGCCAGCGCACAACCTCCGCCACTGACTCCGGCTTCATCATCCGACTCATGACTGACGCCGGTGCCCGCCCCTCCCAAATGGGCGTTTCAATGGCGCCGGGACACACCGCCAATACACGAATATTGTGTGGCTTGCCCTCTAGCGCCAGCGCCTCCGACAGCCCATTCAAGCCAAACTTCGTGACCGAATACGCGGCAGAGTCCGGATAAGCTTCCACACCCGCCGCCGAGCTGATATTGACGATCTGCCCACCGCCTCGCCGCCGGAGATGGGGCCAAGCCGCTCGGCACAACAAAAACGCGCCGCGCAAATTCACGGCGAGCATTTGATCCAAGAGGGCAGTGGACGTTTCGGCGAACGGTACGAGTTGAAAAATACCGGCGTTGTTGACCAGAATATCTATCCCGCCGAAAACTCGGGCCGTCTCCTGCGCCAGATGTTCAATTTGATTTTCATCGGATAGATCGGCGACGATGGCGCGGGCCTCGCCGCCCGCCGCTTTAATTTCTGCGCCAACCGCTTGCAGCGGCTCAAGCCGTCTCCCCGCCAGCACGCAGCGCGCGCCTTCCGCGGCCAGCGCCCGCGCAATCGCAGCCCCCAACCCGCTCCCCGCGCCGGTGATGATCGCGATTTGATCGGTGAGACGCGGTTCCATAGTTTGTGAGATGAGGTAAGAGTTAGAGCGTAATAGGTGACGAGTGACCCGTGACACGTGAAAGTTTTTCACGCGTCACGGGTCACTCGTCACGCTTCACAGGTCACGGAGTCTTCTTACAAGGGTATATTCCCATGCTTCTTCGCCGGATTGGTGTCGCGCTTATTTTGCAGCATCTCCAGGCCATTGATCAATCGAGGCCGGGTCTCGCGCGGCTCGATCACATCGTCAATGTAGCCCCGGCTGGCCGAGACGTAAGGATGGGCGAACTTCTCGGTATATTCCTTGACCAATTCAGCTTTGCGGGCCACCGGGTCTTTGGCTTCTTTCAATTCCGCGCGGAAGATAATGTTCACCGCGCCCTCCGGCCCCATGACCGCGATTTCAGCCGTCGGCCAGGCCAGATTCAAATCGCCCCGGATGTGCTTGGAACTCATTACGTCGTAAGCGCCGCCATAGGCCTTGCGGGTGATGATAGTGAGTTTGGGGACTGTAGCCTCGCAGTAGGCATATAGCAATTTTGCGCCAGCTCGGATAATACCGCCATGCTCCTGCTTCACGCCGGGCATAAAGCCGGGCACATCTTCAAAGGTCACAATCGGAATATTGAAGCAATCGCAAAAACGGATGAAACGCGCTGCCTTCTCGGAAGCGTTAATGTCCAGGACGCCGGCCAGCACGGCCGGTTGGTTGGCGATGATCCCCACACTGTGCCCGCCTAAGCGCGCGAAGCCCACCACCACATTCGTGGCATAGTGCTCGTGCAGTTCAAAGAACTCGCCTTTATCCACC
>Ga0075421_100008386_pt1 | contig 12688 bp, 10 predicted proteins | sample SoiMetdeltSBSDD5_FD_75292 | JGI IMG/M metagenome (GOLD analysis project Ga0075421, IMG submission 75292) | Bulk soil microbial communities from a Populus tree surrounding site in Tennessee, USA - Soil MetaG P. deltoides SBSDD5 | ecosystem: Environmental > Terrestrial > Soil > Tree plantation... | reverse complement strand
ATCAGTATTTGGCGAGCAGGGAAAAATCAATCTGTTTGCGCGCCAGACTGACATTGTCCACCCGCACGCGCACGTAGTCACCCAGGCGGTAGGTTTGGCCCGTATGCTGCCCCACCAAGCAGAAACGTTCAGGGTAAAAGAGAAAATAATCGGGTAGCCAGCTGATATGCACCAGACCCTCGACGAAGAGGTTGTCGAGTTCGACGAAAAGTCCGAACTGCGTCACCCCAGTAATCACCCCGTCGTACTCCTCGCCCAACTTATCTAGCATGAACTCGACTTTTTTGAGATTTTCGACCTCGCGCTCGGCGTCATCGGCGAGACGCTCACTCGTCGAGGTGGATGTCGCGATCTCTGGCAAAGCCTGTATCCAGAACTCGCGGCGTGCCGCCGACATGCCGCCAGGAGCAGCGCTGTCACGCAGCAGGCGGTGCACAATCAGGTCGGGGTAGCGTCGGATGGGTGAGGTAAAGTGCGTATAGTGCGTACAGGCGAGGCCGAAGTGGCCAGTGTTGTTAACGGCATAATGCGCCCGTGGTAGGGAGCGCAATAGGAGATGGTTGATGAGCGAGGCTTCGGGCGTCCCCTGCGCGGCGTCCAAAAGTGCCTGTACCGCGTCTGGCTGGAGGCGTCCGGTGTCCGGGAGCGTGTACCCGAAGGTACGCACAAAGGCACTGAACTGCGCGAGCTTCTCCGGACTGGGTAGCTCATGTACACGGTACAGGGCTGGCACGCCGAGCCCTGCAAGGTGTGCTGCCACGGTGCGATTGGCCAGCAGCATGAACTCCTCAATCAGCACGTGGGCGCGGGTGCGCTCAGCCCGCAGGATAGCGTCGATTTTACCCTCGGTGTCGAGCACGATATCAGCCTCGGGGAGGTCGAAGTCGAGGCTCCCTGTAGCCAGGCGTTGCTGGCGTAAGACGTATGCCAGACGGTCCATGCGCTCCAGCACTGCCCCAATGGCTGGGTTCCAGCTATCGAGGGCGCGTTGGTTGCCATCCAGATACTCGGCCACCCGGGTGTACGTCAGGCGCGCCTGGCTGCAGATGACTGTATCCACAATCTCATAGCGCACCGTGCGCGCGTCTGCGGTGAGTTCGATGAAAACACTGAGCGTCAGGCGGTCCACCTCGGGCTGCAGGCAACAAATCTCATGCGACAGACGGGCTGGCAGCATTGGGATCACCCGGTCTGGGAAATAGACGCTGGTACCACGCTGGGCTGCCTCACGGTCCATGGGACTGCCTGCGTGGACGTAAAAACTCACATCAGCGATGTGCACGCCGAGCCGTATATGCCCATTGGCGAGGAGTTCTAACGATACAGCATCGTCAAAATCACGTGCCGTTTCGCCATCAATAGTAAATGTAATCAGGTCGCGCAAGTCGCGCCGGCCGGCGAGGTCTTGTAGCGCCACCTCTGGCGCCACCGCCTCCGCCGCGGTCTCCACCTCGGGTGGGAAGGCAGTTGGCAGACCATACTTGCGCAGAATGAGCCGCAGCTCCATGTCGGGAGCATCGGCGCTCCCCAGCACCTCGACAATGCGCCCCTGCGGGTGCTCCTGCGTCAAGGCATAGCGTGTAATTTCCGCCACGGCCATGGCCCCGCGTTTCGCCTGCAGACGATCCGGCGGTGCGATAAAAATATCTGGACAGAGGCGGGCATCTAGTGGCAGGAGCCAGCAGTGCTTGCCAAGCATCTCCACACGCCCGACGACTTCGTGCTGCCCCCGTTCGAGCACCTGCACTACGCGCCCGCTGCGGCGCTCCCCGTGCCGCTGCCGGCTCTCCAGTCGCACCAGGACACGGTCACCATGCATGACGCCTTGCATGGCACGGCGTGGCAGGTATATATCGTCCTCCTGCTCTTCATCTGGAACCACAAAGCCGTACCCATCAGCATGCCGCCTGACCACGCCAGCCAGGGCATCCAGCCGTTGCGGTAGGGCGTAGCGCGTGCCATGCAGAAGCACCAGTTTCCCCCTGGCCACCATGGCGCGGATGGCTTCGCGGAACGCTGGCCGCTCCTCAACAGCCACTGCGAAGTGCTGGATTAGCCGCTTCATTGTATACTGCTGCTGCCCCGTGCCCTGGAATAGCTGGAGCACCTGCAACTCGCTCGGAAGGCTCATGTTACTCTACCTCTTGTCCCCTTTCCCAGAGGGAGAGGGAGCTAAGGCACTGCTACTGCTCTTCCTCTGCATGCATCTGTATCATCCGGCCATAGGGCTCAGCCTGGCGCATCACCGCGCCCGCCCACAGCACTGTCCTGATGGGCAATCCCGCTGCCTGCAGGGCCCTCGATATCCAGGAGTTACACGTATTGAACAGGCTATAGTCGCCCTCGGCCAGATAAAACCTGCTGTGCCGATGATTATGGCCAGGACCAAGGGGGATCGTCTGGCCGCTGCCATCCCGTTTATACGTTGCATGGATGAAGCGTACCAATTCCTCCAGAGCCCGTTGCGAGAGAGGAATTTCGAGAATATCGGCATAGGGAAAATAGCGCGTCACGGCGGTAGGCAACCCGATGACGAATAACACGCTTGCCGGTGATTTTAAGGCTGCCTGGATGAGGATACCCAGCCCGGCCCGTGGTGTTTGATAAAAATCGCGATCTCCCCAGCCCACTTCCAGATAGAGCGCCTCAGGAAAATCATCTTTTTCCGGCCACAGACGTGGATCAATGTCATCGTACTTGACGATCAAGCCCGTATGCCAGTCATGTCTCACAATGTAAATATACCGCGGTTCTTCCTGTGCCAGCACGGGATATAACGGCGGCCCAGGCGTCGCACAGCCAGCTCCGCCGAGCAGGACGATTACCAGCACCAGGCATTTTAGCGAGGCTGGGAACATAGGGCCCAGCCTCGCCTCTCGCAACGCCGCAACGCTCTACCCCTTCCCCAGCAAGAACGAGCGCACGATAGTATACGTCTCCTTCGGCATCTCCTCAGCCAGAAAATGTCCGCAGGGCAGCGACTGGCCGCGCACATCGGTGGCATAGTCGCGCCAGATTTGCAGGACGTCCTGCGTGCGACCCACATAGCCTTTGGCGCTCCATAAGACAAAGAGAGGACAGGTCACCTTCTTGCCAGCCTGCAGGTCGGCCTCGTCGTAAACCAGGTCAATGCTAGCCCCAGCTCGATAATCCTCGCAGGTAGCATGGATCGTCGCGGCGTCGAAACAGCGGATGTATTCTGCCAGAGCCTCGGGAGCATGCGCTTCCGGGGTACGTCCAAACGAATTTTGCAGAAAGCGTTCAGGAACTGCCCCAATGAGCCTTTCGGGCAAGTCATAGGGCTGGATGAGGAAGAACCAGTGATACGTCGATGTCGCCATCTCCTTATTGACGATGCGGAACATCTTGTGGGTCGGAATGATGTCCAGCAGAGCGAGCTTTTGCACGCGCTGCGGGTAGTCTAGGGTCAGGCGATGTGACACGCGTGCACCGCGGTCGTGACCCACCACGTTAAAGGTCTCAAAGCCCAATTGTTGCATGACTTCGACCTGGTCTTGCGCCATGGCCCGTTTGGAATACGTGAGGTGCTCTGGGTCACCATGCGCTTTGCCACTATCCCCATAGCCGCGCAGGTCTGCAGCCACCACGGTAAAATCCTGCGCCAGGCGTGGGGCAATCTTGTGCCACATGGCATGGGTCTGTGGATAGCCGTGCAGCAGCAGTAAGCCCGGTCCACTGCCGCCCATGACGAGGTTGATGGTCGTGCCGCTGGTGGTGATCTGCCTCTGCTCAAAGCCTTCGAACATGCTGTGCCCCCTTTCTGCACTTGACCATACGTAATGCTGGCAAATATCATGGAGCATACAGCGAGAGTCAAGCGCAAAAAGGGAAGGGGCGCCGTTAAGCTGGCGCCCCTCCGCCGACGCAGTCGCGGGGAGAGCGCCATTATGCACGAGACGCGTATCCTGGCTCAGTTCGTCGCGCAGATACAGTTCGCGGACCTACCTCCGAGCCTTATTGACGAATGTAAGATCGCGGTGCTGGACACTTTTGGAGCGGGTTTTGTTGGTGCCCTACAGCCGTGGGCGCAGCGGGTTGTCGAGCTTGTTCGAGCCCTCGGGGGAAACCCCGAGGCGTCGGTGATGCACCAGGCATGGCAGACGGATATATCACGCGCGGCGCTAGCCAATGGCACCCTGATTGGGGCCTTTGAGTGTGAGCCACTGACCGGGTCGCACGCCAGCGGCACAGTGTTCCCGGCTGCGCTGGCAGTCTGTGAGCGTGAGCATTGTGATGGTAAAGCGTTCCTGACAGCGCTGGCAGCAGGTTTTGAAGTCTCAGCGCGTATTGCACGCACGGCTGTCGGGCTGGAGAGTGTGCGTGGCTTCCACAATCCAGGCACGCAGGGACCTTTTGGGGCCGCGGTGGCGGTAGGCAAACTGTACGGCTGTGATCAGGAGACACTCGTCAGTGCCATGGGGCTTGCCGGCTCCTGCAGTGCCGGCCTGCTAGAGTTTGCCTGGAGCGGGGCTGATACCAAACGCCTGCACCTGGGTCGGGCCAGCCAGCTTGGCCTGGAGAGCGCCCTGCTGGCACGGCAAGGACTCCATGGTCCGGCTACGGTGCTCGAAGGCCGCTACGGGTATTTTAACGCGTTCTCGATGCCGCCGAAGCTGGACAGGCTTGTGGATGGGCTGGGGACTGACTGGGCTATCCAACCGCCCTCATTAAAATCCTATGCGACCCATGTCACGCATCAAGCTGTGGTCCAGGCGATCCAGGATTTTCAACGCGAGCATTCACTGCAACCGCAGCACATCACGCGGGTGGTTATTCGCGGCACCCCGCGCCTCATGGAAGAGCGGCACACCGTGCGGGCGCCTGAAAGCGTCATGGGAGGGCAGTATAGCCTGCCCTTTACCACCGCAGTAGCGCTCACGCGCGATCTGTCCAACCCTCTTACTTACAATGATGAGGCTATGCGCGACCCGGTGATACGCGACCTGGCGCAGCGCATCGAATTGGTGCCCCTGGAGGATGCCCCGCATGCCGGCCCAGCTTCCCTGCAAGCAGAGATACTGCTCGAATACGCTGGGCAGCGCTACACCCTGTCGACGCAACCCCATAAAGGGTCACCGCACAATCCCTTTACCTGGGGGGAGGTGTGTGACAAGTTCCGGCACTTCACGGCCTCTATCATAAGTACCAGGCAAGCAACAGCCCTCATCGAAGCGGTAGGCAGTCTGGAGGAGGCCACGGATATGGCTACGGTCGCCCAACTCGTCACACGCATGTAAAGCCTGGAGGAAGGTGTTGCAGGGGCATCCAGTTTGCGGTGGATTGGCCCTGTTCCCCCTTTTCTTGTGAATGACAGGACATCGCCCGACACAGCACCCTCAAGCATGCTAGCATCGATCTAGACCGTCCTGTCGGCTGTCTGGGCCTCGATGGACGCCGTCAACACTGTCGCGATGAACGCCAATACACCATGGCGATCGTGGGTATGGTGTGGTGGTACATCATCCTTCGCATCGGCGACATACTCCGGCGGCGGCAGGGACTGTGCCGCGAGCAACCGCTCAACGCTAGTGCCGACGCCGGGAGCAGCGCGCCTCAGTGTGGGTGTAGACCATGGGGCTGGGTGCGCACCGCCAACGGCGAGGCGTCGCCCCGGCGTCGCCCTGCCCGCGCAAACCATTGCTGAATCGGCAACTGGAATCCCGGTAAGACACTGCCACCATCAAGGCGGTCTGCTTCGTGGAGTATACGAACCTCGTGAGGACTGGTGTAGACGTGCACCGTGCGCTGTTCTGGGTAGACATACCAGACGAGCCGAACGCCGGCAGCAAAGTACTCTTGCAGCTTGCGCTCCATCTCCGCCGTGGTGTTGCCTGAGCTTAACACTTCGACGACAAAATCGGGCACCAGATCGGGAACCGGCTCGGCGGGGAGTTCGCGATTGGGAAAATGCTCCCAGGCAATAAACGAGACGTCTGGCAGGCGCACCAGTCCGGGCGCGAGCCGTAAGGTGGCATCGGCTCCAAGCACCAGACCCAGGTCCTGCGCCTCGAGAAAGCTGCCGAGAAAGCGGATAAGAATGGCCGCTAATAACGATTCGTAATACCCCATCGGTTTCTCCACGAGCACGCCATCCACCAGTTCGTACAGGCGTTTCTCTCCCCTGGGATAGACGAGTACATCCGCTTCTGTGGCGGTCCCCGGCGCCGGCTGGCAACGGATGCGCTGCAGTGGTACGTGGCCTAGCCGTTCGTGGAGGTCGGCCAGTGTTTCGATAGCTGGTGACACAAAGGATCCAGTGGCCATGGGCGCTTCCTCCGTACAATCCCTCTGTACACGTTATGACCGTTGACGTGCAGGATACTCTCCACGGCTAAGAAATCAACGGACGTTTCATAGGGTGTCCCCCCAGGCAGCGCAGTCCCCCAAGCAGCCCCTCCGTCCCCAGGCCCCTGTCCGAGCGGCGCGTGGCCTGCGGACTCCAGCGACGGTCGGTATCGGTAGCCCAGGCGAGCATGACTGGGGCGCCAGTGCGCTGAAGCGGCCGAGGTGCACCAGCGCCTGGGGACGTGTCTGGAATGCTCGTGCGGCAGTTTCTTGCCACAGCCTTGCGTTGTCCGAACCTACTCTTTGCCTATTGTGGAGTATGCTCGGTTTTCATGGCTGCGACCAGGTCTTTTGCACCTGCTCCCCACCGAGAGACAGACGTGATCGCCTGGGTGAAGGGGATATCCAGGGGATGCACGCGGTCCCGGCTGAGGACATAGACAGCTCCGGCGAACGGCGTGGGCACCGAGGGCACGAACACCGTGAAGCGCCCGTCCGCCAGTTCTTCAATAATGAACGCGGGGACGAGGGCCTCCTCAATCTCGGCCAGCGCCGGTTTCCACACGTTCTCCTCATCCCTCCCCGCTAGTCGTTGCGTCAGACTCCGAAAGAGTGCATATCCTGGCAGTCTTTCGAAAAGTGATTTCTCGATGCGCTCCCGGATCGCTCGCCCTGCAGGCGTACGGCCAGCCACACCGATGAGGAAACAGACAATCAACACGAGGAGAAGAGAGAGGATATGTTCAGCAGGCAACCATGCTGGGAGCAACATGGCGAGCGGTCGCACAAAAGCCACTGCCGATTGCATGGCCTTGAGCAGCAGCAAAACGGCGAGGTAAATCGGCACGACGATGAGCAAGCCGCCAACGAACGCGCTCACAACAAACTCACTGAACTGTTTCATAGACAGGCCTTTCTTGATAGCGTGTCCTGGGGTGGCTTTGGATGTGCCAGAGAGGAGACAGGCCTGGCGCAGCCTTCTCTAGCACAGCGTCAGAGCCCTGGCAACGTTCTTGGCGGCGGTGGATACAGTGCCCGCATGGCCGGTGGCAAAAGGCCTGCTGCTATTTGCCTGACGCGCCGTCCGTGGGCGCAGGGTTTGCCGCCGGCGCCATGAACCACTGCCCCTTTGGCACCACCTTGGGTTGTTCCGGGTCGCGCTCGTACGCGGGGGTCATGATCTGGATGCCGTATTCGTTGAAGACATCCAGGATGTTCTGGTGGAGCGCAGTGTAGAGTCGCTCGATGGCCTGTGGGTGGTCACAGTAGACGTTGAGTTCGTAGGTCACGGCGAAGTCCCCTAGGGACTTCTGGAGCACGAACGGCGGCGGCTCCTGGAGCAGCCCTGGGGTACGTGCTGCGGCAACCCGCAATATCGCCTCGACCTGCCGCCATGGGGTCTCATAGCCAATGCCGACGGTGGTGTGCAGAATCAGGCCGCGGGACTGGGCAAGTGTACTGTAATTCATGACATGGCTATTCGGAATCAGGGAATTCGGCACGACAATTTCTTCGTTTTTGACGGTGCGCAGGCGCGTGACGAGCAGCCGCATCTCGACCACATCCCCGCGAGGTCGTTGACCTGGATGCGATCGCCGACCTTGAAGGCCCGTCGGTAGGTCATAGTGTACCCCGCGATCAAGCTGGCGATCACCGACGAGGAGCCGAGCGAAAAAATGATTCCCAGGAAGAGCGACACCCCTTTGAAGGCCTCGGAACCTGAACCGGGAATATAGGGGTAGGCCACCACCAGCGTAAACGCGATGACGAGCATGCGGATGATCCTGTACGTAGGCCAGGCCCAGTCACGGTCAAAATTGGCCAGCGCGATCGTGCCTTGATCGAGGCCCGCAAAGAAGAATCGCGCGACCTTGAGAATATAGCGCGTCAGCATCACCAGAATGGCGAGAAATACTAGATTCGGCAGGGTATTGAGCACTGCTGTGCCTATGGTGTACAGGGGATACAGAAAGAGCGCGAACAGTTGCTGCGCCAGTGGCCGGCTCCAGGGATACAATTCGAGCACAAAATCCAGATAGACATAGACGATAACCAACACCGACAAGACGGAGAGCGTTGTGAGGACGGTGTGTAATGCCGTCAACAATTGCCTGGCCTGAAGCAACTGAAACGACTGCGCTTCCAGTCCCTCAATACGCGACTTAAAGCGCCGCTCGGCAAAAGTATCCAGCCAGTGGAAGAGGCGACGGAGGGCCAGCAAGAGCAGCACGAGGACCAGCGTGGCACCGAGTGCGTACCCGGTGTTGATCAGCAAGACGCGTGGGCTGCGGTCGATCCGATAGGCCGTCATGGCCTCGGCGATTTTCGCCCGGACTACTTCAGCCAGAATTTTGCGAGAAGTCCCTTCAAGTGCAGCATCGTCATTGAGCACACTCAGGTCAATACGGTCGCCGGTGACAATATTAGTGTGCTCTGCGCTTTCAACCGCGCGCAGCGAATCGGGAGCGATGGACGGATCGGCAGCCATTTTCCGTATCTTCTCACTGATCTCCCGTGCTCGTCGCGTGGCCGGATAGGACGCGATGCCGCGTACGTAAAACAGGTCTCTTCCATCCAGGGTGACCGGTGCGCCCAGATACTCCGGTGCCGTCTCAACGTTGGACGTGGTCAACGAGGTACAACCGTCTGTGGCGGCACCTGTCGGAGCCGCCGGCGTCGCGGCAAGCCAGGCAAACACCAACAGACTGACGAGCAGCGTCCGCCTTGTTCCGTCACCATCGGCTCGACATCCGGGACGCTGCCATGCCCGGCTGATGCGCATGTGTCGCTTCCCCATTGGGCCCCTCCTTCTCGGCGTCCGGCATGTCCTCCAGCGTGGCCAGTCGGCCCAGCTTGTGGGACAATGCCGTCAGCCAGACGCGCGTATGGATGTGGTACAGCGCAGGAGAGCGAAGATCAAACCTCTCCCGCCTTAATTCCCTCCCGTCTTTTCCCCGCCCACCTGCTCCCTCATCATCCGGGCGATAACTTGTTCGGGGTCTAACTCCAGATCTTTGGCCTCGATACGCCCGAACACGTCGAGCAGGAGCGCGATCAAACCGGTCCACCCCGTCTGGTGGCTGGCGCCAAGCCCTGCTCCGTTGTCACCCTGGAAGTATTCGTAGAAGAGGATCAGGTCACGCCAGTGCGGATCATCCTGGAACTTCGCGGTCCCGCCGTACACCGGCCGTCGTCCGTTGGTGTCGCGTAGGAAAATGCCCGCCAGTCGGCGGGAGATTTCCTGTGCCACTTCGAACAGCGTCATGTGCCGTCCTGAACCGGTCGGACATTGCACCGTGAAGTCATTGCCGTAGAAGCTGTACAGGCTCAACAGCGCCCGAATGATCAGCGCATTCACCGGCATCCAGACGGGGCCCCGCCAGTTGGAGTTGCCGCCGAACATGCCGGTGTTCGATTCGCCAGGCAGGTACGGGACCGTGTATTCCTGCCCCCCAACATGAAACACAAACGGATGTTCCAGGTGATAGCGCGACAGCGAGCGAATGCCGTGCGGCCCGAGAAACTCATTCTCGTCGAGCAGATAAGCGAGCACGCGCTCCAGCTTCTGCTTGTTGAGGATCGACAGCAGACGCCGTCCTTTATAGCCGATGTAACCCTCACTGGTCGGGGCCACATGGGACACCACCTCGGGATGGCGTTTGCGGAACAGGGCGATCATCTCCATCAGCCTCGGGAAACGCTCTGGAGCGTTGGGTGTGAACACCATGGACGCGCACAGCGGCAGGAGTCCCACCATCGACCGCACGTGCAAACGCATTGCCCGGCCGTCGGGCAGCCGCAGCAAATCGTAGAAAAACCCATCTTGTTCGTCCCACATCTCGTCGTGATGCTCGCCAATGCGGTCCATGGCATAGGCGATCCACATGAAATGTTGGATGAACTTGAAGGCGATCTCCTCGTACATTGGGTCGTTTTCGGCCAGAATGAGGGCAATCTCCAGCATGCACTGGCAGTAAAACGCCATCCAGGCCGTCCCATCCGCCTGCTCCAGCGCGCCGCCCGTGGGGAGCTGGGCGCTGCGGTCGAACACGCCAATGTTATCCAGTCCCAGAAAGCCCCCGGCGAACACGTTGCGCCCGGCGGGGTCCTTGCGGTTCACCCACCAGTTGAAGTTCAGCATCAACCCCTGAAACGAGTGTTCCAAGAAACGTAGGTCCGCCCGGCCGAGGTTCTGCTCCAGTTTGTAGAGGAACAGCGTGGCCCAGGCGTGCACCGGCGGGTTCACATCGCTGAAGTTCCACTCGTAAGCGGGAATTTGCCCATTGGGGTGGAAATAGAGCCCACGCAGCATCAGCAGCAATTGCTCCTTGGCGAAATCGAAGTCCACCAGCGACAGGGCAATCGTGTGGAACGCCAGGTCCCAGGCCGCATACCAGGGGTACTCCCACTTGTCCGGCATGGAGATCACATCGCTGTTGAGCATGTGAAACCATTCCATATTGCGCACACCGTGGCCAGCAGATTCGAGGAGCGGATGACTCCGGTGCTCGACCAGCCATTGATCCAGATCGAAGTAGTAGTATTGCTTGGACCAGAGCATCCCCGCCAACGCCTGGCGGTGCACGCGCCGTTCATCGTCGTTGAGCGCGTGCGGCGTAATCCGCTCGTAGAATTCGTCCGCGCCGGCGACTCGGCTGTCAAATATCCCTTCGAAACCGTCAAAGGCATCATCTATCCGGGTAGCCGCCAGACGCAGGCGGACGGTCGTGCTGCCGCCACCTGGCACGTCGAGGACATAGTGGACCCCTGCCTTGGTCCCGACCTTGGCGGGGTTGACCGCCTCGCGGTGGCCAGCGATCAGGTACGCGTGGAACGCATCCTTGACATACGGAGTCGCATTGGGCTGGCCCCAGAGACGGGACGCATTACTCTCATTCTCAGTAAAGAGCAACTCCGGGGCTCCCTCGCAATGCATCCAGTAGTCACCCAGCGCAGGGTGTGTGGCGTGAATAACGCCAGGTCCCACTGCGCGTAGCGACGGCTTCGGCTGCTCCTCACCCCACGACCAGGTGTTGCGGAACCAGAGGGTCGGCATGACCCGCAGCCGGGCCGCGTCCGGCCCGCGATTGTGTACCGTAATGCGGACGAGGATGTCTTCCGGGCTCTCTTTCGCGTATTCCACGAATACGTCAAAATACCGGTCGTCGTTGAAGATACCGGTATCAAGCAGCTCGAACTCGAACTCGTCCCGCGAGCGTCTCCGGTTCGTCTCGATCAGGTCCCGGTACGGATACTCTCGCTGCGGGTACTTGTAGAGATACTTCATGTACGAATGCGTGGGCGTACCGTCGAGGTAGAAGTAGTACTCCTTGACATCCTCGCCATGGTTCCCCTCGCTGTTGGTGAGCCCAAACAGGCGCTCTTTCAGGATCGGGTCCCGCTCGTTCCACAACGCCAGCGCAAAGCAGAGCTGTTGCTTGTCATCGCAGAGACCCCCGAGCCCGTCCTCGCCCCACCGGTAGGCGCGTGAGCGCGCTTGGTCATGAGAGAAATAGTCCCAGGCGTTGCCATTGTCGCTGTAGTCCTCCCGGACCGTCCCCCACTGGCGCTCGCTGAGGTAGGGGCCCCATTTCTTCCAGGGGATGTGCGCCTCGCGCGCGTCGTTTAACCGTTTTTGCTCAGTGACATCGACCACAGGGTCCATTGCTTGCCTCCTCTCTTGAATCAAATGAGCTCTCTTCAATCAGTTTCCAACACAAGTGAGAAGTTGCACGTGTACGAGAACTGAGGTACACGATCCGGGCAGAGGCGAGCGCCGGGACTAGGGTGCCTCCGTCTGCCAACTCGCGGGGTCTGCGCCCAGGCGTTCCCCCAGGTCCGCCAGCGCGTTCATGGTTTCTTTGATGAACACGCCTTCTTTAGGCGGGACAAAATCGTTCGGGACGGCGACTACGCGGACTTCGACCTCCCCGCCGCGCTTGAGCTCCGCGACGTCCGCTTGGGCGAACAGATGCCGGATCGCGGTGACCGTCGCCGCGCGTGTGCCCATCTCCAGGCTGCGCGCTACGATTGCCGGCCACGTCGGCGCCGTCACCTGGGGCAGCGGGCGCAGTTGATTGTTGAAGATGACCCACATACGCACCGTGGGCACGGGCAGCTCCGGGTAGGTCGCGGCCCACACGGCGGGCAGGGACCGCTCCTCGCGCCCGGCGCCGCCGTACAGGATGTTGCCCGTGACGCCGCCATCGACATAGAGCGCGCCGTCAATCTCGCGGAAGGGAAACGCGCCGGGAATCCCGGAGGAGGTGGTTTGGTGTACAGTTTGATTGGACACCGAATTGGGTATAGTAACTCACAGGAGGTGTCCAGATGAATACCCAGGAGATTTCCCTAGAGGTCCCCTCGCAAGGAGCTCACAGAG
>Ga0075421_100008384_pt1 | contig 12689 bp, 14 predicted proteins | sample SoiMetdeltSBSDD5_FD_75292 | JGI IMG/M metagenome (GOLD analysis project Ga0075421, IMG submission 75292) | Bulk soil microbial communities from a Populus tree surrounding site in Tennessee, USA - Soil MetaG P. deltoides SBSDD5 | ecosystem: Environmental > Terrestrial > Soil > Tree plantation... | reverse complement strand
CCACGACGACACGTTATCCACGAAGCCGGTGATGGTCACCTTCGGCTGCGCGGACACGGGGCCGCTCATCGCGATCAACGCGATGACGACCAGGAAAAGAATCCCGACTCTCCTCATTACCGCCTCCTCATGTGGGTGTGAAAAAGACAACGCTCCCGAATGCACGACTTCCAGACACAACACCAACACCTGCGGACAGCAGTACGACATTGTCAGTTTTACAGGTAAACCCAGCGTCAGAGCAAGGAAAAATCGACTTTCACTGCCTTCGAAACCTGCGGCGGAGCGACCACTACCGCTTCGAGATCAGCCAGCGTCCGAGGACCAGATGTCGTAGGCCCGATCGCTCGAAGGTGTCGAGGGCGTCGTCCGGCGAGCAGACGAGCGGCTCCCCGTGCAGGTTGTAGGAGGTATTGAGAACGGCGCCGATCCCGGTGAGCCGCTCGAATTCCTGGATGACCCGGTAGTAGCCCGGGTTCCACGCCTCGTCGACGATGTGTGCGCGGGCGGTGCCGTCGTGCGGATGGATGGCCGCGACCAGCTCCTCGCGTCGCTTCGGCTGCGTGGGGAAGGCCAGCATCATGTATGGAGAGCTCAGGCCGCGCGGATTGACGAGATAGTCGTCGGCCCGCTCGCGCAGGATCGACGGGGCGAACGGCATCCAGAAGTCGCGGTTCTTGATCATGCGGTTGATCGTGCCGACGACGGACGGCTGCGACGGGTGGGCGAGAATCGAGCGATTCCCGAGCGCCCGCGCTCCGAACTCCATGCGCCCCGCGCATCGCGCGACCACCCCGTCGGAGACGAGCAGCGCCGCGATCTTCTCCTCGATCCGCTCCGGCTCGCTCACGCGGTGCTGCGCCGCGATGTTGCGCCGTCGCAGCGTCGCCTCGATGTCGGAATCCAGGAGGTCCGGACCGAGGTACGCCGCGCCGAAGGGCTGCGGTACCGCTCGCACCCCCAGCGTTCCACAGAGCTGCATGTAGCCGAGATAGGCCGCGCCCACCGCGTTCGACTCGTCGCCGCACGACGGAAAGACGAAGAGGTCGCGCACCCACTCCTCGGCGGCGACGAGCATGTTGGCCTTCACGTTCATGAAGACGCCGCCCCCGAGGGCGAGTCGATCACCACCGTAGCGGTGGTGCATGAGGCGCGCCCAGCGCAGCAGCGTCTCCTCGACGATGGCCTGCGCGCCGCCCGCGATCGCGTCGAAGCGGAGCCCGAGCGTGGCCTCGACCAGCTGGCGATAGCGCGGCCCCCGCCGCTTCCAGGCGAACCGGCACGGCTCGTCCTCGACGAGGTCGAAGACCTCTTTGAGCACCGAGGTGGCGTGCGCCGTCTCGCGAGCGCCGGCGTAGGGCGCGAGCCCCATCACCTTGTACTCGTGCTCGCCGAACTTCATGCCCAGCAGGAGCGTCACGAACGAGTAGAACGAGCCGAGCGAGCCGGGCGCGCTCGGCGACGCCTCGAGCCGCGTGACGCCCATGGCGGTGCCGCGCGCGGCGGTCGCGCACAGTCCGTCGCCCGAATTGTCGTTCGTGAGAACGAGAGCGTCGCGGTCCGAGAACGGCGCGCCGTAGTAGGCGGCCGCGGCATGGCAGGCGTGGTGGTCGAGCGTGACGACGCGGCTGGTCGGAATCCCGAGGTGGCCGGTGACGAAGTCGAGCCGCTCGCCGTCGCTGAGCGCGGATTTGCCGGGCGCGGCAACCACCGAGGTCATCCGCGCCGCCAGCTTGCGCGCCCGCCGCGCCACGCCGTGACCGGGGGTCTCCAGGCTCACGCCGTAGTAGCTGCGCGCGTAGGCCGCGTCGTGGAGCACGCGGTTCATCCACTCCCGCGGATACGCCTGACGGCCCGCCAGCGCGACGAGATCGATGTCCTTGGGCGCGAGCCCGAGATCGCGCAAGAGCGCGTCGACGGCCGCCCGCGGATAGCCGGCGTCGTTCTTCAGCCGGCTGAACCGCTCCTCCGACGCGCAGGCGACGATGCGCCCGTCTTGCAGCACGGCGGCCGTCGCGCAATGAGTCTCGTTGATGCCGAGGACGATCACGACACCGCCTCGCCTAGCCGCCGTCCCCGAGCGCCTTCAGCTGCTCGGTCGCATCCCGTGCCGACGCAGAGTTCGGCGCCAGCTCTCGTGCCCGCCGGAACATGGCTTTCGCTTCCTCCCGGCGGCCGTCGGCGATGAGCACGAGCCCGAGGTTGACGTAGGTCGCCGCCATCGTCGGCTCCTGAGCCTCGAGGCTCAGCGCGAACCGCAGCGACTGCTCCGCCTCGCGATAGCGCTTCAGGGCATAGAGCGCGTAGCCGAGATTCTGATGCGCGACGTGGGGGACGGTCAGCGACGGCAGCGAGAGCGCCCGTCGATACCCCGCCACCGCCTCCTCGAGCCGGCCCGCCATGAAGAGCGCGGTGGCGCGGTGGAGGTGCGCGTCTCCATACGTGGGATCGATCTTGACCGCGCGATCCAGCCAGGCGAGCGCGCCGTCGACCTGGCGCAGCTGCAGGAGCACCGCGCCGAGCGAATCAGCGTAGAGCGCGACGGTCGGATCGAGGTGCGCCGCCTCCTGGAAGGCGGTCACGGCGATGCCGATCTGCTGGTTGTCGAGGGCGGTCGTCCCCCGCTCGTACGCAGCGCGCGCCTGGAGCGTCCGCATCTGGAGCGTGTCTTCGACCTTGCTCGACGAGGGCTTCGCGCACCCCGCGAGCAGCAGCATCACGCCAACCGCCACGATGGCCCCGCGTCGCCTTGACACCCTTGTCCTCCCCCATGTAGCGTCGAACTCGTGCCGACGTACGAGTATCACTGTGACGGCTGCGGCCGCGATTTCGAGGTGAAGCAGCGGATCACCGAGGACGCCCTCAAGAGGTGCGACGTCTGCGGCGGCGCCGTCCGACGGTTGCTGTCCGCGGCACCCTTCATCTTGAAGGGCGAAGGCTGGTACGTCACCGACTATCCTTCGGCGTCCCGCAAGAAAGCGATGGAGTCGGACAAGGGCGGCGACAAGAGCGCCACCTCGAGCGACAAGCCCGCCGCCGAGAAGTCCACGTCCACGTCCTCGTCGAGCGACGGGGCATCCGCTAGCTCTTCCGCGTCCTCGGCGCCTTCCGCGCCGACTTCCACGAAGTCGGACTGACGGCGACCGGCGTTCCGCGGCGGGCCTTCAGCACGGCCGCCGCGCTGCCCTCGCGCACCGCCACTTCCAGCCGATTGCTCGAGCCGATGAGGGCGCCCGCCGCGCCCCGCGGCAGGTCGGCGTAGGTCCCGACCAGGGGCAGGCGCCGTCCCGCGATGTGAATCGACGCCTCGCTTCCCAGCCCTTCGACCGCGGCGGCGGCGATCGACGTGATGAGGTTCCCGAAGCGATCGACGTGCAGAACGGCGCCGGCCACCGCGCTGCCGACCGCATGCACCTCGGGCCACGCCACGCGGACGGGATCGTCGACCACGGGTCCGAACCGCTCGAGCGGCACACCACGCGCGAGGTGCGCCGCGGCCGGAGCGAACACGTCGCGGCCGTGAAACGTGCGGCTCACGTGAGGCAGCCGGAGCTCGGCAGCCGCCAGCTCCACGGCGCGCCATCCGCCGCGCGAGAAGATCGGCGTGAGCAGGCCGTTGTCGGGTCCCACGAAGGTCGCGTCACCCGCGCTCACCGCCAGTCCGCGGCGCGCGGTGCCCACGCCGGGATCGATGACGACGAGGTGAATGCTGCCGGCCGGGAAGAACGGCACGGCCGCTTCGAGCACCAGCGCGGCGCCGACGACGTCGTGGGAGTCGACGTCGTGCGTGATGTCCACCAGCCGTGTCTCGGGCGCGAGACGCAGGATCACGCCCTTCATCTCCGCCACGTAGGGGTCGCGTAGCCCGAAGTCGGTCGTCAGCGTCACGACCGCCACGGCTCAGCGGTCGCGGTCGACCACGAAGTCGGCGACGAGCGAGAGGACGTCGCGCTCCTCCGAGGGTGGAAACGCTTCGAGGTCGAGCTTCGCGGCCTGCGCGTAGTCGTGCGCGCGCGTCCGGGCGTACTCCACGCCGTCGTACTCGAGCACGAGGCGCCGGATCTCGTCGATCTCGGCGGGGCCGAGCCGGTGCTCTCGCAGCATGTCGCGCACGCGGTCCGCCTGCGCCGGCTTCGCGCGCTCCAGCATGGCGAGCAGCGGCAGCGTGCGCTTGCCCTCGCGGAGATCGGCGCCCACCGCCTTGCCGAGCCGATCCTGATCGGCCACGAAGTCGAGCGAGTCGTCCGAGATCTGAAAGGCCACCCCGATGTCGAGCCCGTAGCGCGTCAACGCCTCGAGCTGCACGGACGGGACGCCGCCCAGGAGCCCGCCGATCCGGCAGCACGCCGAGATGAACGACGCGGTCTTCTGCGTGATGATCCGGACGTAGTCGGCCTCGGAGGCGAGCCCGCTGCGCTTGCGCTCGAGCTGGAAGACTTCGGCCTCGGTCATCGACACCGTCGCGCGCGCGAGCGTCTCCATGATGGCGCGGTCGTTGTCACGCACGAGCAGGTCGAAGGACTTCGAGTACAGGTGGTCGCCCACCAGCACCGACGCGTCGTCACCCCAGCGCGCGTTCGCGGACGGCCGGCCGCGGCGCAGCGGCGCCTGATCGACCACGTCGTCGTGAATGAGGGTCGCGGTGTGGAGAAGCTCGACCACGCACGCCAGGCGCACCGGACGCTCGCCGCGCGCGCCCGCGAGACGGGCCGCGAGGAGGAGGAGGATCGGCCGCAGCCGCTTGCCGCCCGCGCCGGCGATGTACGCGCCCATCTCCTGGATGAGCGTGACCGAGGAGTCGAGCTCGCGGCGGATCTCCGTCTCGACCGCGTCGAGGTCCGCGCCCACGAGCACCGCGACGCGCTCCTTGAGCAGACCTTCGAGGGCGGGAGTGGCCACGCGTCGTGCGCTACTTCGCGACCACGCGGTCCTTGATCTGTACCGCGGCGCCGGGCGCGACGCTCTGCAGCTCCGCCACCGAGAACCGCTCGCGGACTTCCGTGATCCGCGCGGTGGCGACTTCCTCGTCGAGGTCGCCCAGGACCTCGCCGGTGACCGGATGCACGATCGGGATGCGATCGCGCCGCAAGCTGAGCACGGTGCCCGGCTTCATGCCGTCGGACGCGGTGAGATCGACCGCGATGCGGCTCGTGTCGACGAAGAGCACGAGCCCCTGTCGCACGCTCGCCGCCGTTGGCGCTGCCGCACGGCCGTTCGTCGGCGCCGCGGCGGCGACGGTGCGCGTGCTGGCGGCCCGCGCCGTGGCGGGCGCGGCCGCGGTGGTCTCCGTCGGCAAGGCCATGCCCTGCCGCGGGCTGATCTTGCCGCTGCCGGGCGGCGGACCGTAGCGCGCCACGACTTCGGGCGCCGCGATGATCGCCTTCTCACCGCGGATGAGCGTCGTCATCGTCGTCGGCACCTTGTCCTCTTCGACCCAGATGTACTCGGGCTCGCTGGGGATGTCGCCGAAGCGAGGATTCTTCACGAGGAGCCAGCGCGTTTCGGCGGACTTGAGGGCCACGGAAGGATCGCCTTGAGGCGCCATACCCACGAGCTCACGCGCCACGTTCGTCATGGCCGTGCATCCAGCGAGGGCCAGCGTCGCGACGAGAAGCGAAGCGACCGGCAGGGACTTCATGCGCGCCTTACCATAGCACAAGCCTCCCTCAATCCTCGGGCAGTGGCTCCCACGAGAAACGCTGCTCCTCCGCGGTGCTGACGCTCTGGAGCGGGTCACGACGTGAGAAGAGGGCGGTCCCCGTGATCGCGGACACCCACGTGGTGTCCAGAAACGTCTGATTACCGCGCCGGATCAGGATCGGAACGAGCCACGCCGACACCTCCAGTGCGCGCCCCAGGGGCACCGCGCGCTCCGGGCGCGCCAGGAGCTCCTCGACGCGGACGTGCTGTGCGGTGATGGTGTCGCTCACGAGCAGCGGGTCGACGACCTGGAAGCGCTTGGAGCGTTCGAGCATGGTCGCGAAGAGATACGGCACGCGCCGCACGTCGGAATGCACGGCCTGGGTGGCGCTGAGGTCGAGGACCGGCGCGATGGCGACCTTGATGCGGCCGCGGCTGATGCGCGCCCCGTCTTCGGCACGCGGCTCCGGCTGCCCCTCCACGGGGATGAAGATCGCCTCCGCGAGGCGCGGAAGGACGCGCTTCACCTGGGCGTAGCCCAGGATGTCCTCGTAGCGCCCGATGATCTTGCCGGTGACGGGATGATGGAAGCTCGCGCCCTTTCGGAAGATCGTCAGCTCCTGGCCGACCTGGGCACCGTTCTCCTCCCCGATGTCGAGGTAGATGCGGTCGCCATCCCGATCCAGCACGGTGGTCTCGAGCGGCTGGAACGCCTTCACGAGATCCTCGGCGATCGCGGTGAAGGTGGCCGCGATGCGGTCGGCGAGCCCGGCGTGCGCGACCCCGCCCGACGCCGCCACGAGGAACGCCGCGCCGAGGAGCGCGCGGGTGAGCCGCATCAAAACGTCACCGAGGGCTGGTGCACGCCGAACACCCCGCGCAGGCGCTCGCAGATCTCGCCGAGCGTGACCGACGCCTCCACCGCGTCCACCAGACGCGGCATGAGGTTCTCTCGCCCGCGCGCGGCGGTCTCCACGGCATCGAGCGTCCGCGCGGCGCGATCGCGGTCGCGGCTCGCTCGCACGCGCGCCACGCGCTCGCGCAAGGCCTCCCCGACGCCCGCGTCGAGCTGGAACAGATTCGCCGGAGGCGCCTCGTCGGTGACGAACTCGTTCACGCCGACCACGATGCGGCGCTTGTCCTCCACCTCGCGCTGGTACCGATAGGCCGCATCCTGGATCTCGCGCTGCATGAAGCCGATGGCGGCCACCGACCCGCCGAGCTCGTCGATCTTGCGGATGTAGACCTCGGCCTCGGCTTCGATGTCGTCGGTGAGCCGCTCGACCGCGAACGACCCGCCGAGCGGATCGACGGTGTCCGCCACGCCCGACTCGTACGCGAGCACCTGCTGCGTCCGGAGCGCGAGCCGCACCGACGCCTCGGTCGGGAGCGCGAGCGCCTCGTCTCGGGAATTCGTGTGCAGCGACTGGCAGCCGCCCAGCACGGCCGCCAGCGCCTGCACGGCCACCCGCACCACGTTGTTCTCCGGCTGCTGCGCGGTCAGCATGCTCCCGGCCGTCTGCGCGTGAAAGCGCAGCGCGAGCGCGCGCGGATCGCGCGCGCCGAAGCGCTCGCGCATCGTTCGCGCCCACAAGCGCCGGGCGGCGCGGAACTTCGCGATCTCCTCCAGGAGGTTGTTGTGCGCGTTGAAGAAGAAGGACAGCTGCGGCGCGAAGGCGTCGACGGCGAGCCCGGCGGCCACCGCCGCCTGCACGTAGGCGATGGCGTTGGCGAGCGTGAACGCCACCTCCTGGACGGCGGTGCACCCGGCCTCGCGCATGTGATAGCCGGAGATCGAAATCGTGTTCCAGCGCGGCGCTTCGTCCTTGCAGTAGCCGAAGATGTCCGTGATGAGCCGCATCGACGGCGTCGGCGGAAAGATGTAGGTGCCGCGCGCGATGTACTCCTTCAGGATGTCGTTCTGGAGCGTGCCGGAGAGCTTCGCCGGCGCCACGCCCTGACGCCGCGCGACCGCGACGTAGAGCGCCAGGAGAATCGACGCCGTCGCGTTGATCGTCATCGAGGTCGAGACGCGATCGAGGGGGATCGCCTCGAACAGATCCTGCATGTCCTCGATCGACGCGATGGACACGCCGACCTTGCCGACCTCGCCGTGCGCGATGGCCGCGTCCGGATCGTGCCCCATCTGCGTGGGCAGATCGAACGCCACGGACAGCCCGGTCTGCCCCTGATCGAGCAGGAAGCGGTAACGCTTGTTCGTCTCGGCCGCCGACCCGAACCCGGCGTACTGCCGCATCGTCCACAACCGTCCGCGGTGCCCGGTCGGGTGGACGCCCCGGGTGTACGGATACTCGCCGGGAGCGCCGAGATCGTGAGGCTTGCTGGACACGTCATCCGGGCCATAGACCCGGGCGACCGGTGTGCCCCAGGACGTCGTGAAGAGAGCGTCGCGCTCGCGTGGCTCACTCATAGCGGCATGTTCCCGTGCTTCTTCGGCGGATTGGTGTCGCGCTTGGTATGCAGGACCGCGAGCGCCTCGCAGAGGCGGGCCCGCGTGTCCTTCGGCTCGATCACCTCGTCGATGTACCCGCGCTCGGCCGCGATGTAGGGGTTCGCGAACTTGTCGCGGTACTCGCGGATCTTCGTCTCCCGGAACGCGGCCGCGTCGCTTGCCGCCTCCATCTCGCGCCGGTACAGGATGTTGACCGCGCCCTCGGGCCCCATCACGGCGATCTCGGCGGTGGGATACGCGAAGTTCACGTCGCCGCGAATGTGCTTCGACGACATGACGTCGTACGCCCCGCCGTAGGCCTTGCGCGTGATGACCGTGAGCTTGGGAACGGTGGCCTCGCAGTAGGCGTACAGGAGCTTCGCGCCGTGCTTGATGATGCCGCCGTACTCCTGCGCCGTGCCCGGCAGGAAGCCCGGCACGTCGACGAAGGTCAGCAGCGGCACGTTGAAGCAATCGCAGAACCGCACGAAGCGGGCGGCCTTCACCGACGCGTTGATGTCGAGGCAGCCGGCGAGGTGCGCGGGCTGGTTGGCGACGATCCCCACCGGGCGGCCGCCGAGCCGCCCGAAGCCGATGATGATGTTCGGCGCGAAGTCGGCCTGGACCTCGAAGAAGTACCGGTCGTCGAGGACGGCTTCGAGGATCGCCTTCATGTCGTACGGGCGGTTCGGCTGCTCCGGCACGATCGACTGGAGCACGTCGTCGCGCCGGTCCACCGGGTCCGCGGTCGGGCGCAGGGGCGGATCCTCGAGGTTGTTCTGCGGGAGGAAGCTCATCAGCTCGCGGATGATGGCGAGGCACTCGTCCTCGGAGTCGGCCGCGAAGTGCGCCACCCCCGACGTGCCGCCGTGTGTCTCCGCGCCGCCGAGCTGCTCCGCGGAGACCTCCTCGTGCGTGACGGCACGGATCACGTCCGGCCCCGTCACGAACATGTACGAGGTGTTCTTCACCATCAGCACGAAGTCCGTGATCGCGGGCGAATACACGGCGCCGCCCGCGCACGGCCCCATCACCGCCGAGATCTGCGGCACGACCCCCGACGCCAGGGTGTTGCGCAGGAAGATGTCGGCGTAGCCGGCGAGGGACACCACGCCCTCCTGGATGCGCGCGCCCCCGGAGTCGTTCAGGCCGATGACGGGGGCCCCCGTCTTGAGCGCGAGATCCATGACCTTGCAGATCTTCCGGGCGTAGGCGTCGGACAGCGACCCGCCGAAGACGGTGAAGTCCTGCGCGAAGACGAAGACCGGCCGGCCGTGGATGCGGCCGGAGCCGGTGATGACGCCGTCGCCCGGGATCCGCTGCTCGTCCATGCCGAAGTCGTGCGTCTGGTGCACGACGAACTTGTCGAGCTCGGCGAAGGAGCCGGGGTCGAGAAGGACCTCGAGCCGTTCACGGGCGGTCTTCTTGCCCGCCTTGTGCTGACGGCGAACGCGCTCGTCGCCCCCGCCCAGCTCGGCCTCGGCGTGACGGCGATGCAGCTCTTCGAAACGCTCCTGGAGGGACATCGCGGGTGTGAGGGAGTATAGGAATCGGCGTCCACCAAAGTCAATGTATTTATTGACTTTCTGCGCGTTTTCCTTCGATAATCGGCCCCCATGCCCGTCTGGCTCTCGCTCGTGCTGGCCGGCTGCACCGTCGCCATCTCTCTCGCGATCGTTCTGGTGCTCCTCAGCGTGCGTCGCGTGGTCCAGCGCACCGGTGCAATCCTGGCCGTCGTCGAGCACGAGCTCGGCCCCCTTTCGGGCGAGGCGCGCGGACTCACGGAGGACGCCAGAGCGCTCACCCAGGAGACCACCCGCGAGCTGAAGCGCGTCGGGGACGTCGTCGAGCGGGTCCACGAGGCGGCGGACGGCGTGGCCCGGGTGACGACGGCGCTGGCGGGGCTCACGCACGCGCGCCAGCTGGTCGGGATCGCGACGGCGGTCCGGCGGGGCATCGACGTGTTCGTGCAGCGGATGCGGAAGGAAGGAGGCAACCACCATGGCGAATGATCGCGGGGGCGGCACGAGCGGCGCTCTCGGCTGGTTCCTGTTCGGCGCGATCCTGGGCGGGCTCACCGCCCTGCTCCTCACCCCGCGGACCGGCGAGGAGAATCGCGAGATGCTCGGCGAGCGCGGCGGCGAGCTCGCGCGGCGCGCGCAGCAGCTGGCGACCGAAGCCCAGGGCGTCGCGGGCGAATGGCTCGACAAGAGCCGCGAGCTCTTCGAGGAGCAGACGCAGCGCCTCATGGGCGCCTTCGAAGCCGGGCGCGATGCGATGCGCGAGGAGATGCGCAAGACGCCCCCGACCCTTGGCTGAGATCGAGCTTCCCAACCCCGAAGAGCTGGAAGAGCGGCGCGACAAGACATTCAGCCGTCGCGTCGCTCTCTGCACCGCCGTGTACGCCGTCATCCTGGCCGTCGCGTCGCTCGGGGGCAACAACGCCATGAAGGAGATGCTGCTCGCGCAGCAGCTCGCGTCCGACCAGTGGGCGTACTACCAGGCCAAGGTCATCCGCGAGCACCTCAACCGCGCCAACAAGCTCCTCGTCGAGACGCAGCTCGCCGAGCCCTCCCCGCTCAAGGGGCCCGAGCGCGAGAAGTTCGACGCGCTCGCGAAGCGGTACGCGGACGAGGAAAAGCGGATGAACAGCGACAAGAAGGACATCGAGAAGGACGCGAGGAAGCTCGAGCACGAGCGGGATGTCAATCGCATCCGCGATCCCTACTTCGACTACGCCGAGGTGTTCCTCCAGATCGCCGTCGTCTGCTCCTCGGTGGCGATTCTCTCGGCGTCACGGGCCATGTTCTGGTTCTCGCTGGGGCTGGCGTTCGTGGGGACGGTGAGCACCCTGAACGGCTTCCTGCTCTTCGCCCGCTTGTCGTTCCTCCACGGCCACTAGCCGCCCGCGCCTCCGCGTTACCAGTAGCTCTGGCTCTGGACCGTCTCGAACGCCCACACCGTCACGCGGTAGCTGGCGGCGGCGCCCATGGGGGGGATCCGGAAGTAGGTGCGGTCGAGCGGCGGCACCGTGCCCTGTACCCACGTCATCTTCTGGGTGACCACGTTGCCGCCCGTGTCGAGCCCCTGCGCGAGGAGCCGGAGGTCGTAGATCGGCGAGCCGTAGGTGCTGTACACGTAGCCGTCGATCTCGTGGCCTGCGGGCCGGCTCTGCCCCGTCCACTCCAGGCGAAGCCATCGCTCCCAGCCCTGCATGGCCGTCGTGACGGATGCCGACGGCGTCATCCCCGCGGTGGCGCATCCGGTGAGCAGCGGCGTGAGCGCGACCAGAGCGGCGCCGAGCGCGGTGCGATATCTCGATCTCATGAAGACCTCCACGTCACGCGCGAGGGCAGAATTCGATCGGCGATCAGGTTCCGCATCATCTCCAGTGTCCCCCCGCCGATCGCGAACATCCGCGCGTCACGCATCATGCGCTCCAGGGGCAAGCTCCGGCCGTAACCGGCGGCGCCGTGGAGCTGCAGCGCCTCGCTCGTGACGAACTGGGCGGTCTCGGCGGCGAAGGTCTTCGCCTTGGCCGCTTCCAGCGGATCCGGAAAGCCGCGGCCCGCGCGGGCGGCCGCACGGTGGATGAGCAGGCGGCCGGCGTCGAGCTTGACGGCCATGTCGGCGAGCTTCCAGCGGAGTCCCTGGAACTCGGCGATCGGACGGCCGAACTGCTTGCGCTCGGTGACGAACGCGAGCGCTTTCTCGTAGGCGCCCTGCGCGAGGCCCAGCGCGACCGTGGCGGCGCCGAGCCGCTGGCCGTTGTAGGCGGCCATGAGCTTCTTGAAGCCGTCGCCGGGCCCGACCAGGACGTTCTCCTTCGGCACGGTGCAGCCCTCGAAGTGGAGCTCGCCCTCGGGAATGCCACGGAGGCCCATCATGAATTCGCGGTGGCCCAGACGGAAGCCCGGCGTGTCGCGCTCGACGAACACGCCGCCGATCCCATCCGCGCCCGGCCGCCCGCCGAATCGCGTGTAGACGAGGTAGAGCCGCGAGGTGCCCGCTCCCGTGATGTAGCGCTTGTGGCCGGTGAGCCGCCAGCCCTCGGGCGCCTCGTCCGCGTGCGTCGCAAGGTCCGTCGCGGCCGAGCCCGCTTCCACCTCCGTGATCGCGATCGCGGGCTTCTCGCCGTCCTGCACCACCCACGGGAAGTAGCGCCGCTTCTGCGCGTCGCTGCCGTACGCGCGCAGGGCCCCGACGACGCCGAGATTGCCTTCGACGACGATGCGCGCGGTCACCCCGCAGGCGCGCGCGATCTCCTCGATCACGAGGATGACGTCGAGGATCGGCGTGTCGCCGCCGCCGTACTCCTTCGGAATCGTCATGCCCATGAACCCGGCGGCGACGAGATCCTTGACGTTGTCCCAGGGATACTCTTCGCGCTCGTCCCAGCGTGCGGCGCGGGGCGCGAAGACGGAGTCCGCAAGCTCGCGCGCCCGCGCGCGGAGGGCCTGCTGTTCGGTCGTGAGCTCGAAGTCCATGCGGGCCTCTACAAATGAATGGCTTGCCCGAGCGCGCCGAGCGTGGCCTCGAGCGCCGCCTCGGAGAGCGTCGGGTGGGCGTGGATCGTGTGGATGATCTCCTCGAGCGT
>Ga0075421_100008383_pt1 | contig 12689 bp, 9 predicted proteins | sample SoiMetdeltSBSDD5_FD_75292 | JGI IMG/M metagenome (GOLD analysis project Ga0075421, IMG submission 75292) | Bulk soil microbial communities from a Populus tree surrounding site in Tennessee, USA - Soil MetaG P. deltoides SBSDD5 | ecosystem: Environmental > Terrestrial > Soil > Tree plantation... | reverse complement strand
TCCGCGGTGCGCCGATGATGCTAGCAGCCAGGATGGTGCGTCCCAGCCGGTGCTCGCTCCCGCGGCGGTGCGACACGGCCCAGGGCCGGCGAATCGGTCCGGTCGGATGGCGGACGGTCGGGAGGGGACACTACAATGACCGTTTTCCAGAGGAACTCCATGCCCAAGATCTCGCTCGCCCTCCTCGCCGCCACGTTCCTGCTCGGTGCGGGGACGCTCTCAGCGCTCCATGACGGGGCTCACGACGCCCCGCCCACGGCTGCTCCGGCAGCCGCAGGCGAGCCCGCCGTGATCCACGTCCCCGCCGAGGACATCGGCGCCGCGACGCTCGAGGCGCGCGCCCTCGCCGAGCGCAACACCGCGAGCCGCTTCCTGGCGCCGATCGACTTCCGCTTCACCGACCGCGGGCCGGAGAGCGGCATCACCTTCACCCACCAGATCGTCGACGACGCCGGCAAGACCTACAAGCCCGCGCACTACGACCACGGCAACGGCCTGGCGGCCGCCGACGTCAACGGCGACGGCAAGACCGATCTGTATTTCACCAGCCAGATGGGCAAGAGCGAGCTCTGGCTCAACGCCGGCGGCGGCCGCTTCCGCGACGCCACCGCCGAGGCGGGAGTCGGGCTCACCGACCGCATCGCCGTCTCGGCGAGCTTCGCCGACATCGACAACGACGGCGACCGCGACCTCTACGTGACGACGGTGCGGATGGGCAACGTGCTGTTCGAGAACGACGGCAGGGGGCGCTTCCGCGACATCTCGAAGGTGTCGGGCGTCGACTACGTAGGGCACTCGTCGTCCGCGGTCTTCCTCGACTACGACGGCGACGGCAAGCTCGACCTCTTCCTCGTCAACGTGGGCAGCTACACGCTCGAGGAGAAGGGGAAGGGCGGCTACTACCTGGCGCGCGGCGACGCCTTCAGCGGTCACCTGCACCCGGAGCGCACGGAATACAGCGTCCTCTACAGAAACCTCGGGGGCAACAAGTTCGCCGACGTCTCGGCGGAGGCGGGCTTGCGCGACGGCTCGTGGAGCGGCGACGCGGTGGTCACCGACTTCAACCGCGACGGCCGGCCCGACCTCTACGTCTTCAACATGCAGGGCGACAACCACTACTACGAGAACGCCGGCGGACGCTTCGTCGACAAGACGGCGACGGTCTTCCCCAAGACCCCCTGGGGCGCCATGGGTGGCAAGGCCTTCGACTACGACGACGACGGCGACCTCGACCTCCTGGTCACCGACATGCACTCCGACATGGTCAAGGAGAGCCCGCCCGAAGACGAGCGCATCAAGCTCATCTTCGAAGGCGCCGACAAGTTCTTCGACCAGCCGGACAACAACATCTTCGGCAACGCCTTCTACGTCAACGAAGGCAACGGCACCTTCCGCGAGGCGTCGATGGAGCTCGGGCTCGAGAACTACTGGCCCTGGGGCGTGAGCGTCGACGATCTCAACGCCGACGGGTGGCGCGACGTCCTGATCACCGCCAGCATGAACTACCCCTGGCGCTACGGCGTCAACTCGCTGCTCATCAACAATCGCGGCAAGGGTTTCCTCGACGCCGAGATGATGCTGGGCATCGAGCCGCGCCGCGACGGCAAGACGTTCAAGGACTGGTTCACGCTCGACTGCTCGGGCGAGGACAAGGCCCACAAGCTGTGCGAGGGCCGCACCGGCAAGGTGACCGTCACCGGCACGCTCGGCTCCCGCTCCTCGGTGATCTTCGACCTCGACGACGACGGCGACCTCGACATCGTCACCAACGAGCTCAACGACCGGCCGATGGTGCTGTTGAGCGACCTCGCGCAGCGACGGGCGCTCAACTGGGTGAAGGTGCGCCTCATCGGCGCCCGGGGCAATCGCGACGGCATCGGCGCCGAGGTGACGGTGCGTGCGGGGGGCCGCGACCAGGTCGCCCTCATGGACGGCGCCACCGGATACCTGGCGCACGGCGTGGTGCCGCTCTACTTCGGGCTCGGCGCGGCGAAGAGCGTCGACAGCATCGAGGTTCGCTGGCCGTCGGGAGCGCGTCAGACGGTGCCGGGGACGATCGCCGCCGGTCGCACGATCGAGGTGCGCGAAGAGGGGCCGAAGACATCCGGTCGATGACCCTCCGGTCGATGAGACAGGCGGCTGCCAGCCGCCGGCGCCCGCTGCTCGGCGCCGCGCTCGTCCTGGCAGGTGCCGGCGCCACCGCCGGCCAGGCGCCACCTGCTCCCGCCGAGCCCTGGTTCGAGGAGCGGGCGGCCGCGCTCGGGATCGTCTTCGCGCACCAGAGCGGCCGTGCCGCGAGCCCGGGCCGCTACTTCATGCCGGAGATCATGGGGCCGGGCGTGGCGGTGCTCGACGCCGACGGCGACGGGGACCTCGACCTCTTCTTCGTGCAGGGGGGGAGCCTCGAGGGGGAGGCGGTGGCGGGATCGGGCCATCGCCTCTATCGCAACCGGCTCCGGGAGACCGGCGCGCTCGCCTTCGTCGACGTCACCGCGACGAGCGGCCTTCAGCCGTGCGCCTATGGCATGGGCGTCGCCGCCGGCGACTACGACAACGACGGGCGCACGGACCTCTACGTCACCTGCGTGGGGTCGAACCAGCTCTGGCACAACGAGGGGCCCGGGCCCGACGGGAATGCGCGGTTCCGCGATGCGACGGCAGCCGCAGGTGCCGACGACCCCCGCTGGAGCGTCAGCGCGACCTTCTTCGACTACGACCGCGACGGCTGGCTCGACCTCTACGTCGGCAACTACCTGCGCTTCACCGCTGCCGGCTACCAGCCTTGCCGCACGCGGGCCGGCGAGCCGGACTGGTGCGGACCCGTGGCCAGCGACGCCGTGCCGGGACGCCTCCTGCACAATCGAAGGAACGGCACCTTCGAGGATGCGACGGAGAAGAGCGGCCTCGCCGCGAGGTTCGGCCCCGGCCTCGGCTCGCGGGCTTTCGACTTCGACGGCGACGGCTGGCTCGACCTCTACGTCGCCAACGACAAGACCGAGAACCAGCTCTGGCTCAACAATTCCGGCAACGGCACCTTCCGCGACGAGGCGCCGCTCACCGGCTGCGCGCTCTCCGGCGAGGGGCAGACGCAGGCGAGCATGGGGGTCGACGCCGGCGACTACGACGGCGACGGCGACCTCGACCTCGCCATCACCAACCTGAACGGCGAGGGGATCGCGCTGTACCGCATCGGCGGAGGCCTCTGCGAGGACGTCTCCGCCGGCAGCGGCCTGCGCGGCGCCTCGCTCGGCACCACCGGGTTCGGCGCCGCGTGGCTCGACGTGGACGGCGACGGCTGGCTCGACTGGCTGGCGGTCAACGGCGCCATCAAGTCGATCGACGAGCAGCGGCGGCGGGGTGAGGCGCTGCCGCTGCGGCAGCCGCGACAGCTCTTCCGCAACCTCGGCAACGGGCGCTTCGAAGACGCGAGCGCCCGCGCCGGCGCCACCTTCGTGACGCCCGAGGTGAGCCGCGGCGCCGCGTTCGGCGATCTCGACGACGACGGCGACCCCGACGTCGTCGTCGCCACCGTCGACGGCCCGGCGCGCGTCTTCGCCAACCGCGCCGGCGGCGGGCGTGCGTGGATGGGCGTGCGCCTCGTGACCGCTCGCGGTCGCGATGCCCTGGGCGCGCTCGTCACCATCGAGCGGGTGACCGGCGCACCGCTCGTCCGGCAGGCGCGCGCCGACGGCAGCTACGCCTCGGCGAACGACCCGCGCGTGCTCTTCGGCCTCGGCGACGGATCGGCGCCGCGCAGGCTGGTGGTGCGCTGGCCGAGCGGGCGCCAGGAAGCGTTCCCACCGCCGGCGAGCCGCAGGTATACGACGCTCGTCGAGGGCAGCGGCACCGCGCCGTGATGCGTGCCGCGCACCTTTGTGTCCTCGCACTGCTCTGCGCCACCGGCGGCGTTGAGGCGACCACGGCCCTCGAGCCGGTGTCGTTCCCGCCCACGACGGAGATGGAGCCCGCCGTGCGCGCCCAGCTCGAAGACGTGAAGCGGCGGGTCGGGCAAGCTCCTACCGCCACCTCGTTCGGCGCCTGCGGGCAGACCTTCCTCGTCTACGACCTCGTCGAGCCGGCGGCGGCGTGCCTGCGCAACGCCGCGCGCCTGGATCCGCGCGAGCCGCGCTGGCCCTACTACCTTGGTCGCATCGCCGTGGCGCGCGGCGACCTGGCGGCCGCGGCCGAAGCGTTCGAGCGCGTCCGCGCGCTGGCGCCGTCGGCGCCGGCGCCGATGTTGCGCCTCGCCGAGACGGCGCTCGCGCGCGGGGACACGGCAAATGCGCGGGCCGCTTACACGAGCGCCTCCCACATTCCCGAGGCCGCCGCGGCGGCGGCCTACGGCCTCGGCCTCGTCGCCCTGCAGGAGGGCGACGCCGCGGCGGCGGTGACCCAGCTCCGCGCGGCGCTCGATCTCGCGCCCCAGGCGGGAGCGGTGCGCCACGCGTTGGCGACGGCGCTGCGCCGCCAGGGCCGGGTGGAGGAGGCGGCCCAGATGATGCCGGCCGTCCCCGGCGAGCCGCCGCCGATCCCCGATCCCTGGTCTGCGGAGATCGGGCCGCTCGATCGAGGCGGGCGCGGCCACCTGAGCCGCGGCACCGAGCTGCTTGCCGCGGGGCGCATCGCAGAGGCCGAGGCGGAGCTGCGCCAGGCCGTCGAGGCGCAACCGGAGAACGCCGCCGCCTGGCAGAACCTCGCCGCCGCCCGCGAGCGACGCGGCGACGTGGCCGGCGCTCGCGCCGCCTACGAGCGCGCCCTCGAGCTCTCGCCCGATGCCGCCGTGGCCCTCGGCAACCTCGGTGCGCTGCTGCTCGGCCAGGGCGAGCGCGCGCGCGGGATCGCCCTGCTCGAGCGTGCGCTCGCCGCCGCGCCGGACGCTCTTCAAGTGCAGTACAACCTCGCCGTCGCGCTGCTCGAGGGGGGCGAGGGCGGACGCGCGCTGCCGCTCCTCGATGCCGTGCTGAGGCGGCGCCCCGAAGACGTCGAAGCCCGCTACTACCGGGGCGTCGCGCTGCTCGACGCAGGCCGGGCCGCGGAGGCCGCCGTGGCGCTCCGCCAGGTGGCCGACCTCGCCCCGAAGGAGGCGGCGCCGCGCCTCGCCGAGGCACGGGCCCTGCTCGCGGCGGGCGACGAGGCGACTGCGCGCCGGCGCCTCGAGGCGGCGCGAGCGGACCTGCCCGGCGACGAGGTGATCGCCCTCGAGCTCATCCGGGTGCTCGCCTGCGCCTCGGATCCGTCGGCGCGCGACGGGCAGCAATCCTGGACCCTGGCCGGCCAGCTCCTCGCACGCGGAGCGAACGCCCAGCGAGAGGCGGCCGCGGCGATGGCGCTCGCCGAGCTGGGCCGATTCTCCGAAGCGAGCGAGCATCAGCGGCGTGCCATCGAGCTCGCCGGCGGTCGAGGCGAGGAGGTGACGGCCCTGCGGCTCCACCTGGCCTCCTACGAGGCCGGAAAGCCGTTGCGCCAGCCCTGGCGCACCGCGAAGGCGCCCCCGGGGTCCGGTTGACTGGACCCGGGTCGCTTGCTACTCTCGGTCCCCCTCGGCGGCGCCAGGTGTGCTTTGCAGGTTGCTTTGCGAGTCCGGGCGCCGGTGGGTAACAGGCCCGTAGCTCAGCTGGTTAGAGCGCTACGTTGACATCGTAGAGGTCAGCGGTTCGAATCCGCTCGGGCCTACCAGTCACCCAGACTGATAAGAATGGCCGGGTGCGAGGGTTTCCCGTACGGGAATTCGGTACGGGAATTCGGTACGGGACACCAGGTACGAGGGAAAACGCAGGGAGCGAAAAACGATCGGACTCGTCTTGCAGAGGCGCTTAGCTCAGCTGGTTAGAGCGCTACCTTCACACGGTAGAGGTCGGCGGTTCGAGTCCGCCAGCGCCTACCAGACCTACCTCCCCCTCCGTTCACCAGCCCTCCGTTCACCAGCCTCGTGATTCCAGAGCAACGTCCGGCTCGGCATTTCCCCGCAATTCCTATGCGCTCATGGTGACCGCCTCCGCGACCCTCGAGCTCGTCCTCCCGGACGGCTCGGTGCGGACGGTCGAGTCGGGGGCGACTCCCCTCGACGTCGCGCGCTCGATCGGCCCCCGCCTGGCCAAGGACGCCATCGGTGCCCTGATCGACGGCGAGATGGTCGACCTGCGCCAGCCGCTGTCGCGGGGCGGGCGCATCGAGATCGTCACGGCGAAGAGCCCGCGCGCCGGCGACTTCGTCCGCCACAGCGCGGAGCACGTGCTCGCCGATGCCGTCAAGCGGCTCTTCCCCGACGTGGAGATCGACGCCGGCCGCAAGGACCACAGCGAGAAGTTCCAATACGACTTCCGCATCGGCCGCCCGTTCACGCCCGAAGATCTCGAGCGTATCGAGGAGCAGATGCGGGCGATCGTCGGCGAGGACAGCTCCTTCGAGCGGATCGAGGTCTCCCGTGACGAGGCCAAGCGGCTCTTCGCCGAGATGGGCGAGACGCTCAAGGTCCAGCGCCTCGACGACATCCCCGAAGGCGAGACGATCACGCTCTACCGCCACGGCCGCTTCACCGACCTCTGCCGCGGGCCTCACGTGCAGCGCGCCTCGCAGATCGGCGCCATGAAGCTGCTCGACGCCTCGGGCGTCTACCTGCGCGGCGACGAGTCGGCGGAGATGCTGCAGCGCATCTACGGCACCGCCTTCGCGACGCCGGCCGATCTCGAGTCCTACCTGCAGGCGATCGAGCAGGCTCGCGCGCGCGACCACCGTCGCATCGGCCCCGAGCTCGACCTGTTCAGCTTCAACCCGCTGGCGCCGGCGATGCCCTTCTTCCACCCGAAGGGGGCGTTCGTCTACAACCGGCTGATGCGCTTCGTGCGCGACCTGCAGGACGGCACCTACGGCGAGGTGGTGACGCCGCAGATCCTCGACGTCGACCTCTGGCACACCTCGGGGCACTACGACAACTACCGCGAGGCGATGTTCTTCACCGAGGCCGACGAGCGCCAGATGGCCGTCAAGCCGATGAACTGCCCCGGTCACTGCCTGATCTTCGCCACGCGCCTGCGCAGCTATCGAGACCTGCCGATCCGCTACGGCGACTTCGGGCGGCTGCACCGCTACGAGAAGAGCGGCGTCACCTCGGGCCTGACCCGGGTGCGCAGCTTCAGCCAGGACGACGCCCACATCTTCTGCACCGAGGAGCAGATCGGCCAGGAGGTCGAGGCGGCGGCGCGGATGATCCTCCAGATCTACCGTACGCTGGGCTTCTCGGCGATCAAGATCGAGCTCTCGACGCGGCCCGAGAAATCGATCGGCACCGCCGAGCAGTGGGCGCACGCCGAGCGCACCCTCGAGGCGGCGCTGCAGGCCGTCTTCGGCAGCGACTACTCGATCAACGCCGGTGACGGGGCCTTCTACGGCCCCAAGATCGACTTCCAGATCAGCGACGCCCTGGGGCGCTGGTGGCAGCTCGGCACCATCCAGCTCGACTACCAGATGCCGGAGCGCTTCGGGCTCAAATACGTGGGAGCCGACGGCGCCGAGCACCGTCCGGCGATGCTCCACCGCGCCATGCTCGGCTCGCTCGAGCGGTTCCTCGGCATCTTGATCGAGCACACGAGCGGCGCCTTCCCCGTGTGGCTGATGCCGGTGCAGGCGATCGTGTTGCCGGTGTCGGAGAAGTTCGCCGACTATGCAGCCTCGGCGAAAGACCACCTGGCCGCGGCCGGGGTGCGCGTCGAGCTCGACGCTCGCGGCGAGAAGCTGGGCTACAAGATCCGCGAGGCCCAGCTGCAGAAGATCCCCTACATGCTCGTGGTCGGCGGACGCGAGGCCGAGAGCGGCACCGTCGCCGTGCGGCTCAGGACCGGCGAGGACCTGGGCGCCATGTCCGTGGCCGACGTGGCCGCCCGCATCGCGGCACGCGAGCTGGCGCGCAGCCTGGAGCTGTGACGAGAGACTGATCAGGCGGGCCGCCGCCCGCACAACGGAGGGAACGACCCCTGACCATCGACAAGAAGACCAAGATGAACCGGCAGATCCGCGCTCGCGAGGTGCGGCTCATCGACGACGAGGGAAACCAGCGCGGCATCGTGGAGATCCGCGAAGCGCAGAAGATCGCCGACGAGGCGGGCCTCGACTTGGTGGAAGTGGCGCCGAACGCCAACCCGCCGGTGTGCCGGGTCATGGACTTCGGCAAGTTCCTGTATCAAGAGAAGAAGCGCGCCCAAGAGGCGAAGAAGAAGCAGCACATCTTCCAGGTCAAGGAAGTGAAGTTCCGCCCCATGATCGACCCCCACGACTACTCGGTGAAGCTCAAGCGCCTCCTGCGCTTCTTGACCGAGGGGGACAAGGTCAAGGCGACCGTGCAGTTCCGCGGCCGCGAGATGGCCCGCATGGACCTGGGCTACAACCTGCTCAAGAGGTTGGAGGCGGACATCGCCGAACACGGGGTGGTAGAATCCACGCCCGAGCGGGCGGGTAACCGCGTGCATCAGATCTTTGCGCCTCCGCGCAAGGGCACTGCCGCTCCCAAGAAGAGCGAGACGGCAGCCCGGCCGGAGACTCCGAAACCGCAGCAGCAGGCATAAGCAGCAGGAAGACGGCAGGAAGAGAGAACAGGGAAGGCAACGAAATGCCCAAGATGAAGTCTCATCGCGGCGCGAAGAAGCGCTTCAAGGTGACGGCCACCGGCAAGGTGCTGCGGGGTCACTCCATGCACAGCCACATCCTCACCAAGAAGAGCACGAAGCGGAAGCGGAACCTCCGTCACGTCACCACCGTGAAGGGGAAGTTCGAGGCGAACGTTCGCGCCATGCTGCTGGCCTAGGGCATTGCGCCCGGGGGTGGCGAAGCCACCCCGCCAGCAACGGCCGCCGCAGGAACGAACCTGTCCTGCGCGGCCGGCAACCAGCCGGGCCCTGAGTCACTCGACCAGAGCGCCGGCCCCACCCACAGAAACGAGGTTCCAGATGGCACGCGTCAAGCGCGGTCCCCACCGCAAAGAGCGCCGGAAGAAAGTCCTCAAGCAGTCGAAGGGCTATTACGGCAACAAGGGCAACGCCTACCGGATCGCCAAGCAGGCGGTCGACAAGTCGGGCGTCAACTCCTACCGCGATCGGCGGCTGAAGAAGCGCGACTTCCGGTCGCTCTGGATCATCCGCATCAACGCCGGGGCCCGCCTGCACGGGCTCTCCTACAACCGCCTCATCGAGGGGCTCAAGAAGGCCGGCTCCGAGGTCAACCGCAAGATGCTCGCGGAGCTTGCCGTGCACGACGCGGCCGCGTTCGGCGAGATCGTGCAGTCGGCCAAGGCCGCCCTCGACAAGGCCGCAGCGGCGTAGCCGGGGCAGGGGAGAGCGCCGTGGCCGGCGACCCCAGCGCCGCGGGTGAGCCGCTGGATGCCGCGAGCGAGCCTCCGGGCATCGCGAACGAACATCCCGGCCTCGCAAGCGAAACAGCGCGGCTGCGCGACCGCTTCGCGGAAGCCGCGGGCGCGGTCGCCGACCGCGCGGCCTGGGAGGCGCTGCGTCTCGCCTGGCTCGGCCGCAAGGCCGGCATCGTACGAGGGCTCCTCGCTCGCATCGGCGAGGTGCCGCCCGAGCAGCGCAAGGCGTTCGGCGCCGAGGTCAACGAGCTGCGCGGGCTCGTCGAGGGACGCCTCGCCGCTCTCGACGTCGAGCTCGCCGAGCGCGAGCGCGCGGCGAGCCTCCAGCGCGACCGCGTCGACGTCACCCTGCCGGGGCGGCAGCCGCGCCTGGGCAGCCTCCACCCGGTGACCCTCGTCGAGCGCGAGATCGAGGAGATCTTCGCCGAGCTCGGCTACAGCGTCGCCGAGGGGCCCGAGGTGGAGGACGAGCTCCACAACTTCGAGGCCCTCAACATGCCGGCCGACCACCCGGCGCGCGACGCCCAGGACACCTTCTTCGTCGAAGGCGGATGGGTGCTGCGCACGCACACCTCGCCGGTGCAGATCCGCACCATGATGGCGAGGAAGCCGCCCATCCGGGTCATCTGCCCCGGCCGCGTCTACCGCTTCGACAACGACCTGCGCCACTCGCCGATGTTCCACCAGGTCGAGGGGCTCGCCGTCGCCGAAGGGATCACCTTCGGGCACTTGAAGGGGACCCTCGAGGCGTTCTGCCGGCGGCTCTTCTCGCCGACGACCCAGGTGCGGCTGCGTCCCTCGTTCTTCCCCTTCACCGAGCCGTCGGCGGAGGTCGACGTCACCTGCGCTGCTTGCGCCGGCGGCGGCTGCCCGACCTGCTCCGGCACCGGCTGGATGGAGATCCTGGGCTGCGGCATGGTCGACCCCCGCGTGTTGCGCAACTGCGACATCGACCCGTCGATCTACAGCGGCTTCGCCTTCGGCATGGGCCTGGACCGGGTGGCGATGATCCGCTACGGCATTCCCAACATCCGCCTGCTCTTCGACAACGACGAGCGGCTGCTGCGGCAAGTGCGATGAAGTTCTCGCTCGGCTGGCTGCGCGAGCTGGCGCCGGTGCCGGCGACCGTCGCCGCGTCGGAGATCGGCCGCCGGCTGACCGCCGCCGGGTTCCACGTCGAGGGGGTCGAGGAGGTCGAGGGGGACACCGTCCTCGACGTCGACGTCACCACCAACCGCGTCGACGCGATGTGCCACCTCGGACTCGCGCGCGAGCTGGCGGCCCTCCACGACGTGCCGCTGCGCGAGCCCGCCGGCGTGGCGCAGGCCGCGTCCGCAACGGCGCCGGCCGCGGCGCCGCGCATCTCCATCGTCGCCCCCGGTCTCTGCCGGCGCTACGTCGGGCTCGTGGTGCGCGGCATCACCATCGGTCCCTCTCCCGAGTGGCTCCAGCGGCGCCTTCTCGCCCTGGGGCTGCGGCCGATCAACAACGTCGTGGACGTCACGAACTACGTGCTCTGGGAGCGCGGCCAGCCGCTCCACGCCTTCGACCTCGCGACGCTGGGCTCGCCAGGAGAGGCTGAGATCGTCGTCCGCGAGGCGCGCGCCGGCGAGAGCGTGCGCACGCTCGACGGCGAGCTGCGCGAGCTCGCGGCCGGGATGCTGGTGGTCGCCGACGCGCGGCGTCCGATTGCCCTTGCCGGCGTGATGGGCGGGCAGGAGACGGAGGTCGGCGCCGGCACCCGCGACCTTCTCCTCGAGTCCGCGTGGTTCGACCCGCTGACGGTGCGGCGGATGGCGAAGCGGCTCGGCATGCACACCGACGCCTCGCACCGCTTCGAGCGCGGTGTCGACCCCGAGGGCCAGCTCGCGGCGGCGTGGCGCGCCGCCTCGCTGATCGTCGAGCTCGCCGGCGGCACGGCGGGGCCCGTGGTCGAGGCGACCGGCGAGCTGCTCCCGCCAGCTCCCGGGATCGTCCTCTCGCACCGGCGCGTCGAGCGCTTCGCGGGTGGCGAGATCCCGCCGGCGGAGGTCGAGCGGCTGCTCGCCGGCATCGGCTTCACGCCCGCGCGCGGCCTCGACGGCGACGGCGGAGACGCCGGCGTGGAGTGGCTCGTCGGCGTCCCATCCTGGCGGCGCTTCGACGTCCTCGAGGAGGCAGACCTCTTCGAGGAGGTGCTTCGCCTCCACGGCTTCGACCGCATCGCGCCCGCCCTGCCGGCGATCGCGGGGCTCGACGCCCCGGAGCTGCCCGGGCACCGACTGCGGCGCGTGCTGCGGCAGATGCTCGCCGCCGCCGGCTACGTCGAGGCCATCGACTGGGCGTTCTATGGCGAGGCCGAAGACGCGCGCTTCGACACCTTCGGCGCGCCGGGGCCCGCCCTGGCCCTCGTCAATCCGCTCTCCGAGCGCCACGGGCGGATGCGGCGATCGCTTCTTCCCGGGCTCGTGGAGTCCGCCTCGTTCAACCGTCGTCGCGGCGCTCCTGCCGTGCGCCTCTTCGAAGTGGGGCGGGTCTTCTGGCGCCACGAAGACGGCTCGCCGCACGAGGCGGAGCACCTCGCGCTCGTCGCCGGCGGCCGCGAGGGGAGCCCCTGGCAGCGACTCGTCGAGCTCGACGTCTTCGACGCCAAGGGTGCCGTCGAGGCCCTCGCCGCGGCGCTCGACCGCGAGCTCGAGGCACGGCCGGCGGACGTGCGTGGCCTGGTGCCGGGCAAGGCGGCGCGGCTTCACCTGGGCGACGGCACGCCGGTGGGCATCCTCGGCCAGCTGGACGAACCAGGAGAGGCGTTCCCGCTCCTGGTCGCCGAGCTCGCGACCGCCTCCTTCCTGCCGCTCCCCGCGGCGCGACAGGTCGCCCTGCCGTCGCGCTTCCCGGCCATCGCGGTCGACCTGACCCTCACGCACCCGCTGGACGTTCCCTGGGCAGCGCTCGCCGCGGCGATCGAGGCGGCGCGCCCGCCGGAGCTCGTCGCCTGCGAGCTCGAGAACCGCTACCAGGGCTCCGGAGTGCCGGCTGGAGCCGTGAACACGACGATCCACTTCGTCTACAACGCACCGGACCGCTCGCTGACCCAGGACGAGGTCAACGCCCGCCAGAGTGCGCTCGCGGCCCTCCTCAGGGAGCGCTTCGGCTGGCAAGGCGGCGAGGCGACCCCACCGGTCGGGCTCGCGGAGTAGGGGGCGCGCCCCTCGACCAATCCGAGCCCCTCTCTCCCCGGCGAGGGGAGAGAGGGGTAGGGACCCGCGGAGCCGCGAAGCGGCAGCGCCAGGTTTGCCTGGCGCCCGAGCGCAGCGAGGCCGTGGGCTGGGGAGAGTGGGGTGGCAGACCAACC
>Ga0075421_100008381_pt1 | contig 12689 bp, 5 predicted proteins | sample SoiMetdeltSBSDD5_FD_75292 | JGI IMG/M metagenome (GOLD analysis project Ga0075421, IMG submission 75292) | Bulk soil microbial communities from a Populus tree surrounding site in Tennessee, USA - Soil MetaG P. deltoides SBSDD5 | ecosystem: Environmental > Terrestrial > Soil > Tree plantation... | reverse complement strand
AGCGCGGGGACGGCGATCTCGACCCCTCTCAGCCGGTAGTAGAGGTCGGAGCGGAAGCGCCCGGCCTTCGAGGCCTCCGCGAGGTCCACGCTCGCGGATGCCAGGAAGCGCACGTCGATGCTCCTCGGCGCCGGGCTCCCGATCCTCCGCGCCTCCCCGCGCTCGAGGACGTGGAGCAGCTTCGCCTGCGACTCCAGGGAGAGCTGGCTCACCTCGTCGAGGAGGAGCGTCCCGCCGCGGAGGCTCTCGAGGATCCCCGGCTGGTCCTCCTCCGCGCCGGTGAAGGAGCCCGCCTTGTGGCCGAACAGCTCGGACTCGAAGAGCTCGGCGGGAAGCGAGGCGCAATGGACCGCGAGGAACCGCGCGTTCCGTCTCGGGCCCCGCGCATGGATCGCCCTCGCCACGAGCTCCTTTCCGGAGCCCGTCTCGCCGGTGATGAGGACGGGGATCTCCTGGTCTCTCAGGTCCTCGACGAGCCGAAAGACCCGCCGCATCGGCTCCGACCGGGCGACCATGCCCTCGAACACGAGCGCGCGCCCGGCGGCGTCCGTTCCGACCTCGAGCCGCGGCGACCTCGACATCCGCTTCGACAGGGCCGCGATCTCCGCGAACCGCGGATGCGCGAGGAAGGCCTTCCTCGCGGCGCGCGGCACGAGCTCCACGAGGTGATCCCGCATGTGGATGCTCCGGTGGAGGTGCCTCCGCGCCTCCCCGAGGTCGTTCTTCCGGAGCGCGAGCCGCGCGCGCCCGAGCTCGATCCTCCAGTCGATCTCGAGGTACGGGGAGCCGACGATGGCGCCGCTCGCCTCCGCGAGCTTCCGGGCCGCGCCCTCGAGGTCGCCGAGAGCAAAGCAGGATTCCGCAAGGACGAGCGGCTCCGCGGCTCGGAGGAACTGATGGCTCGACTCGCCGGCGCCCTCGACGTCCCGCATGCGCTTCCGGATGAGTGCTGCCTCGCCGGAGCCGATCGCCTGGAGGAGGAGGCCGAGACGACACGCGCGGGCTCCCGCGGGGATGCGGAGCGACTCGAAGACCTCCAGGGCCGCGTGGAGGCGTGGGACGCCCGGCGTGCCGGAGAGGCTCGATGCCATCGCGGAGGCGAGGTCATTCCACGCCTCGAGGAGCGCGATCCCGGTCCGCGGGATGCTCTCCAGCTCCTCGAGGACCCGCGCCGCGCGAGTGCGCCTTCCGAGGAGCGACTCGATGAGGGCCACGCGAGCGATGGCCATCCGCCGGAGGAGCGGGGAGGAGCCCGCGGCGCTCCGCGCCAGGGCGCGAAGCGTGCTCAGGGCTCGCCCGTACCGCCCCGACAGGAGATGCGCCTCCGCCAGGTAGATGTCTCCGTAGGCAGCGAGGAAGGAGTCTCCGAGCTTCCTCCCGAGCGGCAGGGCCGTCTCCAGCGCGGAGACGGCCAGGTCGGCGTCGCCGAGGAGCGCGGCGACGACGCCACGCGCGTAGGCCGAGAAGTACTCGAGCTGCTGGCCGGGGTAGTGCCGTAGCATCTCCCCGGCCCTGTCGAGGTGTGCCTGCGCCTCGGAGCGGTTCCCGAGCTTGGCCTCGATCACGGCGAGGTTCGTCGAGATCTTGATGATGTTCCGCCGCTCTCCCGAGGCGAGGAGCAGGCTCTCGGCCTTCCGGAAGTGGCGCCGCGCGCTCTCGAAGTCGTTGACCTGGTTCTCGGCGATGGCCAGGTTGTGGAGGATGACCGCGCGATCGCTCGTCGTTGCGATCCCGGAGGAGAGCTTCAGGGCCGCCCGGAGCTCGTCCCGGGCGCGGCCGGGCGCCATCCGGCGGAGCTCGATATGACCCAGAGTCGCGCGCAGCATCACCTCCATGCGCCGGTGGAACGGCCCCTTCGAGCCGCCGGCGCGACCGGCCTTCTCGATCCGCGCGAGCCCTCTCTGGGATGCCGCCTCCGCGAGCTCGTACGACCCGCGGAAGACGTGGAGCTCGGCGAGCTCCGAGTCGATGAAGATGAGGTCCTCGACGTCGCGGAGAGGATCCGCGAAACGCCGCGCCTCCTCCAGGACCGCCAGGGCTTCTCCGGAGCGCCCCGCCCGGTGGTAGTGAACCCCGAGTCGGCGCCGCACCCGGATGGCACCCTGGCCCTCGAGCCGCGCGCGGTGGAAGGGCTCGATGATCCGGATGCCCTTCTCGTGGTCCCCCGCCTCCTCGAGGATCCCGCTCATCTCCTCGGCGATCTCGAGCCTTCGCGAGGGCGGCCCCTCCGCGGCCGCGGCTTCCTCGAGGATCGCGACTGCTCTCTCGAGAGCGCCGCTTCGCCGGAGGAGGCGGGCGGCCTCGCGCGCGGCGGCGATGCCCCGCTCGCGCTTGCCGGCGCGGAGGAGATGGCGAGCGAGGTTCTCGCGATCGGCGTCGCTCGAGCCCGCCTCCTCATCGAGGAAGGCCGCGAGGCGCTCGTGGATGGCGATCGCCTCCCGATCCGCGGCGCCGGAGCGCGCGGGCGTCACCGCCGACGTGAGCCGGTAGAGCCGCTTGCCGCCGGGACCCGCCGCGGCCACGGCCTCGCGACGCGCGAGCGAGCGGAGCGCCGCGGAGACCTCTGCCTGGCTCATGCCGGACGCGGCGCAGATCTCGCGCGCCGCGGCGGGCCTGCCGGCGGCGGCGAGAATCGCGATGATCCGCCGCTCGACAGGGGTCCCCTCGTCGAGGGCTCCGGATGCCGCGGGCGCCTCGAGAGGGAGGTGCGCATCCGACGGGATCCTTCCCGAGGGGAGCCACGCGTCGCGCAGGGCGAGTGCGATCCGCCGTAGGCGGGCGGGCATCCCCTTCGCGCGGGCGAGGGCCGCGCGCGCGAGCGGCGGTGGAACGACGAGAGGCCGCACCATCGACGCGAGGAGCTCCCGGGCGCGCGGAGCGGAGAGAGGCCCCAGGTGCCGCGCCGATCGCCGCCACTCCCTTGCGGGCTGCCGCTCCGAGGCGGCAATGATGGCGAGCCCGCGCCCCTCGATCCCCGCCGCCTTCCTGCGTGCGCACTCCGCCATCAGGGCTTCCGCGAGCCCGCGGCTCGCCCCGTCGGCGTGCTCGAGGTCGTCGAGCAAGACGACGCAGGGTCTGTCCCCGCGCGCTGCGAGGAACGCCTCCGCGGCGCGCCTCTCCCTCTCCGCGGGAGTGCCGCCGTGCCGGGGGTGGAGGGCTTCCAGCCAGGCCGCGCTTCGCTTCGCCCGCGTACGGGGTCCTCGCAGGAGCCGGAGCGCCCGGATGAGAGGCGCCTCCTCGACGGCGCCGGGCGCGAAGCCCGCCTCGACGGTCTCCAGCCCGCGGAGCTGCGCCCTCTGCCTCGCCTCGGCGAGGAGGCCCGACTTGCCCGCGCCAGCCCTGCCCCAGAGCCGGAGGACGCCGCAGCGGCCCGCGGCCGCTTCGCGAAGGAGGTCCTCGATGTCGGAGACCTCCCGGTCTCTACCGACCGTCGCGTGGCGGGGCTCGGATGCGGCGACCCCCCTCGCCCTCTCGCCCAGCGCATCGGAAAGGGCGTCCCGGAGCTCCCGGGCCGACGCGAACCTCCGCTCCGGATCCGGCTGGAGCGCCTTCGTCGCGATCCGCTCGAGGTCGAGGGTGAGGCGCGTTCCCCAGCCGGGTATCTCCCGCGGGAGCCTGGGCTCTCCGGACACGCGGCCCGTGAGCCTGTAGAGGAGGAGCCTCCCCGCGAGGTAGAGGTCGGTCCGGGGCGTCGGCTCCTCGTTCCGGAGGAGCTCCGGCGGCAGCGCCGGCCACATCCCTCCGCTCAGGGTGAAGCGGGCGTCCTCGAGGGACCTCGCGAACCCGACGTCGATGAGCACGCTCCCGCGAGACTCCTCGCTCGCCAGGATGAGGTTCCCCGCGTGCACGTCGAGGTGGAGGATGCCGTGCTCGTGGAGATAGCCGAGCGCATCGAGGAGGTCGAGGATGGGGCGCAGGAACCGCGACGGGGACTCGCGCCCGGGCGGCCCCGGCTGGAGGGGCGAGCCCTCGATGTACTCCCGGGTGTAGAAGGGCACGCCGCTCCCCTCCAGGTAGCCGAAGTCGTGAGCGGATGCGATCTGCGGGTGACGGAGCGATGCGACGGCGGTGAACTCGTCCTGCATCCTCGAGACCGCATCGGCGATGAGCCTCTCCGTGCGGATCACCTTGAGGGCCACGGGGCGCCGCGCCGTCCGGTCGTACGCGAGGTAGACGGTCCCCATGCTCCCCGCTCCGAGCTTTCTGCGGATCAGGTACCGGCCGCCGGCGAGCGCTCCGCGCGTCCGCGGAGAAGGCGTGCTAGACATGCTCCCTCCTCGAAGACCCTGCGCCCCCCGAACCTTTGCCCGGCATCATAATCCCTCGTACCCTGGGTGCTTCGCATGAAGCCATCCTGGAGACGCCTCGCCACGACCTTCCTCCTTTGCGCGGTGCTCTTGCCCAATGCGTTTTCCCGGGAGGAAGCGTCGCCCTCGAAGCCGTTCGAGTATCGCGGCTACTACTTCATCCTCTCGCGGAACCCCCGCTACGGGCTCGAGGACTACCGGTTCATCCTCGATCGCATGGCGGAGGACCGCGCGAACCTCCTCATCCTCTGGATCGGCGGCGGGTTCCCCTCCAGGAAGTATCCCGAGACCTGGGACCACAACCGCGAACACCGGAACATGAAGGAGAACTTCGCCGGGGCCGTGATCGATCACGCGCGCGCGAGGGGGATCCGCGTCGTCCTCGGGCTTACCCCCTTCGCCTACGACGGCGTCAATCGTTACGGCGCCGCCCATCCCGAGCTGGGGGCGAAGACCCGCGACGGAAAGCCCGGGGTGACGGGCGGTATCCACTCCCTCGGCCGCGGCCTGTGTCCTTCCCGGGAGGGCTCCCGCGAGTTCATGATGGGATACTGCCGCGAGCTCCTCGAGGACTTCTATCCCGGGGCCGACGGACTCTTCCTCGAGCACTCCGACTACGGCACATGCGAGTGCGCCGAGTGCGCGAACGGAGCGGGGCTGCGACAGGAGTGGGATTTCGTGCGCGACATCTCGGCCCGGGTCTGGTCGAGGAAGCCCGACGCCCTGGTCCTCGTCTACCCGCAGTACGCCGCGCTCGGCGTGACGTACGACCCGCGGCACGTGATCTTCCTCGCTCCCCACAACATGAAGGGAGCCGAGAAGGTCGCGAACCCGAAGGTGTTCTCCCACGGGTACTGGGACTGCCCTGGGGACTTCCGCGATCTCTGCGCCCGGGCCGCGAAGGAAGGCTGGGCCGGCGTGCTGCCTTCCATGGAGAACTTCACGTACGAGAATCCGCACGCCTTCGACACGCGGTGGGGGCCGGAGGGATCCAGGGGATGGGATGACCTCATCGTCCGCGTCACGCGCCTCTCGCTCCGCGAGTTCGCGGCGCGCCCGGCTCTCGATGAGGCGGGGTTCCGCGCGGCCGTGCGAAAGGCGCTCTTCGACGAGAGCGTTCCGGATGCGGCCGTGGATGATCTGCTCCTCCTCCACCGGCGGCTGAACCGCTGGGAAGGATGGATGCGGCGAGGCGGCGTGATGCGGATACCCCCCGAACCCATCGACTCGACCAAGCTCGATGCCGCGGCGAGAAAGCTCCTCGACGAGGAAGCCCTCCCGGCGCTACGAGACCTCGAGGGCATCCGGCGACGCTCCCTCGATGCGGCGGCGAAGTCGCCTCGAGGCCGCGGAGCCGAGACATGCCGCAGTATGGCGCAGATCGCGGGCTGGGTGTGCGAGGCGTGGCGGGGGAAGCTGCCTTAAGGCCTGAACAGGTGATACGAGCGTCGACCGCCACCGTCCGGGTTCAGCGCCGCCCCCGGGTGCTCGTACCGCGGAGAGTCCGGGTCGAGCGCGGCTACCGGCTTTCCTCCTCGATGCGCAGGGGTCCGCCGACCCGGGGTGGCTTCGAAGGCCGAGGCCGTTTCCCCGGCGACCCACCCTTCTTCGGCTCGGTGTCCTTGCGGCCGCTGGCCCCACCCTTACGGCCGGCTTGCCCACCCTTCGTCGCGTTCTCGCGGCGATTGCGTTCCTGTCGCGAGGGAGCCCTCGCGCCCGTCGTGTGGTGTCCCATGGCGGTTACCTCCTTCGAGCGGAAGTGGACGCAAGCCCCGTGCCTCGGCGAGGGCGCCTCCTCCCTTCTACCCTCTCCCGCTCCCTCTCCCCCTCCCGCTCCCGATCGGGAACGGGCGCAGGGGCGGGTACGGGCGCGAGAGAAAGCACGAGACTCGGGTTCCCCGAGCGGTCACGCGATCCAGGCGTGCATCACCTCTCCGTGCACGTCCGTCAGCCGCATGTCGCGGCCGCCGTGGCGGAAGGTGAGCTTCCTGTGGTCGATCCCGAGGAGGTGGAGCATGGTCGCGTGCAGGTCGTGCACCTCCACCTTCCCCTCGATGACCCTGTACCCGAACTCGTCGGTGGCCCCGTGGACCATGCCTCCGCGGATGCCTCCTCCGGCGAGCCAGATGGAGAACCCGAAGGGGTTGTGATCGCGCCCGTCCGAGCCCTGCGCGAAGGGCGTCCGGCCGAACTCTCCCGCCCACACGACCAGAGTGTCTTCCAGGAGGCCTCTCGTCTTCAGGTCCTCGAGGAGGCCCGCGATGGGCCGGTCCACGGCGCGGGCGTTGTTCTCGTGGCCCGATTTCAGGTTCCCGTGCTGGTCCCAGCGGTCCGCGGAGGCCACGACCGGGCAGGTCAGCTCCACGAAGCGCACTCCTCGCTCCACGAGGCGGCGCGCGAGGAGGCACTCGAGCCCGAAGATCCGTGTCGGAGGATAGTCGGCCTCGAGCCCGTAGAGCCTGCGGGTGGCATCGGTCTCGTCTGCGATGTCGAGGAGTCCCGGCACCTCCACCTGCATGCGGAATGCGAGCTCGTGGTTCGCGATCGCGGACTCCACGGGGTCGCAGGGACCGGTCCTCTCGAGGAACGAGGAGTCGAGCCGCCGCACGAGCCTGAGCTTCCTCTCCTGGAGTGACAGGTCGTCCGCGGGGCGGATGTTCGCGACCGGCTCCTTGCCGGGCCGCAGGATGGAGCCCTGGTACGAGGCGGGCAGAAAGCCGCTCCCGAAGCAGTCGACGCCGCCGGGAGGCGTGAGGCCGCCGTTCAGGACCACGAATCCGGGCAGGTTCTCGTTGCCGCTTCCGAACCCGTACACCGCCCAGGCTCCCATGCTCGGCCTCCCGGAGAGCCCGAGACCGCTGTGGAGGAAGTAGTTCGCGGTCGTGTGCTCCGAGAAGTTGGACACCATCGAGCGCACGACGCAGAGATCGTCCACGTGCCGGGCGACCTCGGGGAAGAGGGTGCTCACGGGTATCCCGCTCTTCCCCCATCGCTCGAAGGCCCAGGGGCTCGCGAGCGTGGTCCCGTCGTTGTTGAACTGCGTGGGCTCCTTCCGCATGGGGAAGGGCTTCCCGTGGTCCGCGGCGAGCCTCGGCTTCGGATCGAACGTGTCGACCTGGGACGGACCGCCGTCCATGTAGAGGAAGATGATGCTCCGGGCCTTCGGAGGATGCTGTCCTCCGCGGCCGACTCCGTCCGCGGCCGCGGCGGCGCGCTCCGCGGACAGCGCCAGGAATGCCACGCCTCCGAAGCCGCCGGCGCAGCGCGCCAGCATCTCGCGGCGTGTCAGGGGAGCCTTCAGGAATCGCCCGCAGTGGTGCATGGTGATCGGGACCTTCGCGTCAGGGCACGAACGCGAGCTCCTTCGCGTTGAAGAGGGCGTGGCAGAGATCGGCCCAGGCCGCCTCCGTGGCTTCGCTTCCACTTTCCGCCCGGGCCCGCGCCGATGCGAGGAGCAGCTCCTCCGAAGCCTCGACCTCCTCCGCCGAGGGTGGCCTTCCGAATGCCTTGAGGTAAAGCCCTGCGATGCGCTCCCGGTCGCCGGAGACATCCGCGGACAGGGCGCGCTTCGCCCAGCGCCGCGCCTCGGCCGCCACGAACGGGTCGTTGAGGAGGATGAGCGCCTGCGCGGGCACGTTGGACGAGGTCCTCCTCCCCTGCGTGCCGAGCGGCGTCGGCGCATCGAACGCGAGCATGAAGGGCGAGAGGAAGTTCCGGCGGACCTCGAGGTAGATGGTCCGGCGGCCATCGCCGTCGATCGGTCCCGACCCGGAGGGCCGCCCGCGCCCGTCCATGAACGGCGTGAGATGGACCTCTACCGGCGGGCCGAACATGCGGGACTCGAGTCGGCTCGAGATCGAGAGCATCGCGTCGCGGATCGCCTCGGCCTCGAGGCGCCGCACGCGCATGCGCGAAAAGAGAGCGTTCTCCGGATCCCGGGCGATGGCCCCGGGCGACGCCGCGCTCGACATGCGATAGCTCCTCGTGAGGACGAGGAGCCGGATGAGCTTCTTCAGGGAGTAGCCGTCATCGACGAATCGCCGCGCCAGCCAGTCGAGGAGCTCGGGGTGGCTCGGCCGCTCCCCGAGCGCCCCGAGATCGTCCACGGACGGCACCAGGCCCCGGCCGAAGAGGTGATGCCACACGCGGTTCACGGCCACGCGCGCGAAGAGCGGGCTCGAAGGGTCGGTCACGCGCCGCGCGACATCGAGGCGTCCGGAGCCCGGGCCCTCGTGGCGGCTGCCGCCCGGCGCGAGCGCCTCCAGGAACGCTCGCGGCGCCTCGGCGCCGAGGTTCCTGGGGTTCCCCCGGATGTGGACCCGGCCGTCGATCCCGCTGCCATCGACCGCCGCGGGCACGTAGGTGGGCGAGGGAATCGAGGCCTCGATCGTTGCGCGCTCGTCGAGGAGCAGAGATACCTCCGCATCGTGCGTCGGGAGGAGCTTCGAGGCGAGCATCCACTCGATGAGGGTCGCGCGCGCCTCCTCGACCTCCTGGCACGCAGGGCGCCCGTCCGCCCAGTCCTCGATGGCGCGCCGTATCGCTTCTCCAAGGTCGGCGGCCGGCGCGTGGGGATCGGCGTCGGAGGCCGGTGGGCTTTCGCGAGCCCCGTCCTCCGCCGGTGGGGGCCCATCGGAGAGGAGCACCCGCTCGACCGCGATCCACCCCGCGGTCCCGTAGCCCTTTCTGGGGCCGTCGTCGGCCGGATCCGGGACCTCGACGTCCGCGATCTCGATGTAGGCCGAGCGCCCGCGCCACGTCTCCACATCGAACGTGATCCATCCCGGCTTCGGCTCCGGGGACTTCTTGAGCCCGCCGTAGATCGGAGACCGTATCAGCACGTAGCCGTCGACCACGATGTTCACTCGCGTGTCCTTGCCCCATGCGAGGACGTGGATCCGGCTCCGATCGATGGTGAAGGTCGGCGACCTCAGGGCCCCCTGGAGCCGGTTCGACAGGGCTCCGGTGTGGATGGCGCCGCGGCGGAGCAGCGCGAAGCCTCCGTCCCGGAGGGCTCCTCCGAGGATGATGTCGCCGGCCCGCGATGGCTGGTTCCGGAGCGCCTCGCCATCCGGGAGCCACCCGTCCCGGCCGCGCACGGAGAAGTCGGCGAGGAGGTCGCGGGTCGCCGCACTCTCGGCGGCTCCCGCGCCGCGCAGGATGACGTCCCGGGCGCGAAGGGGCGGCGCCTCGAGCGCCTTCCGCCACGCCTCGATCCGGCTCGCATCGAGACGCGGGTCCGGAGATGCCTCCGGAAGACAGGCCGCAAGATAGGACGCGGCGAGCCCCGCCTCGGTCTTCCAGATCGCCGCCAGCCTGAGGCGCACCTTCGAACGGATCTCCTCGAGCGCACGTGCCCTGTCCCCGATCGCCGGGGGCGGGTCGATGGCTGCCTGCCGGAACCGCGTGCTCGCGAGGACCGAGCGCAGCGAGTAGTAGTCCCGAGTGGAGACCGCGTCGAACTTGTGGTCATGGCATCGGGCGCACGCGACGGTGATCCCGAGAAAGGCCTTCGCGAGGACATCGATCTGGTTCTCGATGACCTCGGACTGATGCTGGAGCGCATCCACGGGGGAGTGCGTTTGCTGTCCCAGCCAGAGGAACGCCGTTCCGATCGTGGACTCGTCGAAGCCTTCCGTGGGATGCCTGCGGCGCTCGGGGAGGAGGTCTCCGGCAATGTGCTCCTTCACGAAGAGGTCGTAGGGCACGTCGGCATTCAGCGCCCGGATGACGTAATCGCGATACCTCCAGGCGTTGTGGATCGCGTAGTCGAACTCGTGCCCGAGGGTCTCGGCGTAACGGACGAGGTCGAGCCAGTGGCGGCCCCACCGCTCCCCGAAGCGGGGGGATGCCAGGAGATCGTCCACGGCGCGCTCCCATGCGGCCGGAGATGGCTCCCCGGCGTAGGCATCGGATGCTCCGGGCTCCGGCGGAAGACCCACGAGATCGAAATGGAGCCGGCGGATGAGCGTCCGCGGATCGGCCTCCGCCGCGGGCTCCATTCCACGCTCGGAAAGTTTCGCGAGGATGAACCGGTCCACATCGCCGAGTCCTGCCGCGCCGGCGGGAGCCGGGGGCGGGTCGCGTCGCTCGACCGGGCTCCATGCCCAGTGAGACCGCCTGCGGGCGTCGAGGTCGAAGGCGGCGCTCGTCGAGTCGACCGCCGGAGGCGGCTCATCCGGCCATGGAGCGCCGCGGCGGACCCACTCGACGAGGATCGCGATCTCCGCATCCGCGAGCTTCCCGCGCGGAGGCATCCGGATGTCCGTGCGCCCGTAGCCGATCGCGGAGACGAGGAGGCTCTTCTCGGGGCTGCCCGGCACCACGGCAGGCCCGCTGTCGCCACCCGCGATCGCGCGATCAATGTGGTCGAGGCGGAGCCCGGCCTTGGGCTTCGCTCCGGAGTGGCACCGAAAGCAGCTCTCCGCGAGGAGAGGCCGCACCTTCGCCTCGAAGAACCGCAGGTCCTCCGGCCCGGCTCGCCCTCCCGTCTCCGCGAAGGGAAGAAGCGCGAGGGAGAGGGCTGGAAGGACGATGTGGATCAAGTGGGCAACTTCAGGGTGTCTTCAAGCATTTGCGGAGACCGGGCCGAACCGGGGGCCCCACTCCTTCGCGATGCGCTTCCCGTGGGACTCGAGCGCCGCGAGCTCGGGCTCGGAGAGAGGCGGGCCGCCGAGGGCGTAGCGGATGTTCTGCTCGAGCTCGCCGACGTCCTGGATGCCGATGACCGCCCCCGTGACGCCCTCGAGGCTCAGGGCGTAGCGAACTGCGATCTGGAGGTAGATCGGATCCATCTGCGATGGGCGCTTCATCCGGTTGAACTTGAATCCACCCTGAATCCCGCCGAAGACCTTCATGGCCATGATGCCGACGCCGCGCTTCCGCGCCTCGGGCAGCACGGTCTCCTCGAAGTTGTAGGTGTGCCGATCGACGAAGTTCATGGCGACCATCATCACGTCGACCTGATCGGTCCCCAGCATCCTGAGGAACTTCTCGGGGCGGTTGTGGCCGGTGATGCCGAGAAAGCGCGCGGTCCCCTTCTTCTTCTGCTCGAGGAGGTACTCCCAGGCGCCGCCGGGGCCGAGCACCTTGTCCAGGTCGCGGTCGCCGCAGGAGTGGAGGTGAAGGAGATCGACATGGTCCACGGCGAGCTCCCGGAGAGACTGCTCGAACGACTTCTGCGCCTCCTCGCGGGTGTCGGTCATGCTCTTCGTCACGAGGAAGATCTTGTCCCTGCGCGTCTTCAGGATCCGCCCGAGCGCGGTCTCGGCGTCGCCGTAGATGCGCGCCGTGTCCACGTAGCTGATCCCGCGGTCGATCGCCGCCGCGAAGACCGACGCGCACTCCTCCACGTCCTGAGGCCCCTCGCCCATCGTCGCGGTGCCGAGCCCCAGGACGCTCACCTCCGCGCCGGTTCGGCCCAGCTTTCGCCGCGGGAGCGGACCGGCGGGCCCGGCGACCGCATCCCCGGACCCCGGAGGATCGGCGGGAGCCTGGGTGAGCCCGGGGATCGGCAGGAGCCCGACCAGCGCCGCGCCGGCAACCACCTTCCGGCCATCGAGGAACTCCCGGCGGCTCAGTGCGCCCTCTTCGATCCGTTCGCGCGATTCGTTCTCACCCATCCATGGCTCCTTTCGCCGGATACACCCAGGATGCCATTATAAGCAGCGATGCCGTCTCGCGTTGACATCATCATCACCGCGATCATCGCCGTCTCGAGCGCTTCCCGGGCCGCTACGGCCGTGGAATGCCTGCCCGGAATCGTGGACGAGGTCGTCGTGGAAGGTCTGAGCGGCGCGACCGCCATGACCGTCGCCCCGGACGGGCGCATCTTCATCTGCGAGCAAGAAGGAATGCTGCGGGTCGTCCGCGGCGGCAAGCTCCTCGATGAGCCGTTCCTCAGCCTCCCCGTGGATTCGTTCTGGGAGCGCGGGCTCATCGGCGTCGTTCTCGACCCGCGCTTCCCCGAGGTCCCTCACGTCTACGTCGTGTACGTCAGCCCGGATCCGTACCCGCATCACAGGGTTTCCCGGTTCACGGCGGCAGGAGACCGCGCGGCTGAAGAGAGCGAGCTCGTGCTCCTCGCGGGCGATGATCAGAGGACTCTCGGAGGCTCGATGCCCGCCGGCCACCAGGGAGGCGCCATCCGCTTCGGCATCGACGGCAGGCTTTACATCGGGATCGGCGAGCAGACGGCCGGCGATCCTTCCCAGGAGCTCGATACGCTGCAGGGAAAGATCCTGCGCGTCGGCGCCGATGGATCCATCCCCGAGGACAACCCGTTCCTCGGCGCCACTCGCGGCAAGTACCGCGCGATCTGGGCGCGGGGCCTGCGGAATCCTTTCGGCATTGCGGTGGACCGCATCACGGGGAAGCTCTTCA
>Ga0075421_100008380_pt1 | contig 12690 bp, 10 predicted proteins | sample SoiMetdeltSBSDD5_FD_75292 | JGI IMG/M metagenome (GOLD analysis project Ga0075421, IMG submission 75292) | Bulk soil microbial communities from a Populus tree surrounding site in Tennessee, USA - Soil MetaG P. deltoides SBSDD5 | ecosystem: Environmental > Terrestrial > Soil > Tree plantation... | reverse complement strand
CGGAGGCCGGGCCGATGGTCCTGACCCTCGAACGAGCGCAGTGACCGCCCTATCGCGCTCAGCGAAGATGGCGCTGGATCATTGCCATCAGGTCCTCTGGAGTGCACGGCTTGACGCAGTACTCGTCCACTCCTGCCTCCGCGGCTCGACGCTTCTGTTCTGGTTGCGCGTGGCCAGAGACGGCAATCACGGGGATCGCGCGCGTCGCCGGGTCCGCCTTGAGCCTGCGGGTGACCTCCCAGCCATCGATCTTGGGAAGGCTGAGGTCGAGCACGATGATGCTCGGCCGCATTGCGAAGGCTTTCTCGATTCCGTCTTCCCCGTCCGCAGCTGTGACGGATCGAAGCCCGAGGTGCTCGAGATACTGGACATACACCTCACGGCTATCCTCAGCATCGTCAATGACGAGGATCAAGGGACTGGACGGGTCAGCAAGCCGCTTGCTGGAGGGCACGGCGGCGCCAGCCTATCACGCTGGTGCCAACTTCCACCCGAATCATGTTGCCTGCCCTGTACGCCGGAAGTCGCATGACCTGCGCCGCCGCCGGACGCGCTGCCTGTGACCGCAGGGTGCTATGCTTCCCGTCCCTGCGTGGTCTGGACCCCATCAGGAGGGTTCCATGCAATCACCTTGGGGCGTGGTCGACCAGCTCATGCGCGAACTCGGCGCGCTGCGGAATGACGCTCGCGCGCTATCGCCTTCAGTCACCGACTCAATCACCTCTGAAGTCGAATGGTTGATCGCGGCCGCTGCGCAAGCCGTCGATGACACGATCGCCGGACCGGAGAGCGAGCCGCTCTTGTTGGGAGCATGCGCGGCCATCGTCGAGGCGCGTGAGCGACTTGCCGCCTTGAACGCGACCGCTGCGCACTCGGCGAAAATCGTCAGGCGCAGCGTTGACCTGCGGAGGCAATCTGCGCGGCTGCTTTACGACTCGATCCGTGCTGCGGCAAAAGAAGACGAGAAACGCTGATTCTCAGGAGGCCACGGTTTACCCTGGGACATGGGCACGTGGCGCGTCCTGCTCGTCGACCCGATCGTCGATGACCGCGAGTTGCAGGCGCACGTCCTGACCTCCGCCGGCCTGGACGTGATCACGCCAAGCGACAACCCCTTCAAGGAAGCGATCACGCGCCAACCCGATGCCGTCGTCGTCGATGTCTCGCCGCACCGTCAGGGATCACGAGAATTCCTCCAGACACTCAAGCAAGACCCGCGTACCGCCGCCATCCCGGTCGTGGTGATTAGCGGGTACCCGCGCACGGAACTACCGCCGGCTGAGGGCTTCGTCGGCAAGCCGTGCTCACCAGACCAGATCGTCGCCGAGGTCATCCGCGTTGTGAAGGATCGACCGATCGGCTGAGCCGCGCGTCAGGCGGATTACTCTCTACCCCCTTCCCGGCAGCGCACAACGTTACGGGCCGAGTGGTGGGTTGCCCTCTACGCGGCCGGCAGCCTCCCGCGCATGGCCTAGGCGGAGGCGCCACGGTCGGGAACCCTCTAGGGTCGCCCCGACTTTCGGAACGCGCCCCGGCGTAGGCGCGTTCCAGATCTGCTGGCACTACTTCTTCACGGTCACTCGCGACCTGCGAAAGCGGATCGAGACCCTGGAGATCTACCGGCGCACCTACCCGCGGAACGAGATCCCGGCCGTCAACCTGGCCGGCGACTACGCGGCGATGGGGGAACCGGAAACGAGGCTCGGGGCGCTGGTCAGATTCCACGATCCCGCCGATCGCGTTACCCTCGCCAGCTCGTCGCCGGCGTCTGACCGGGGAAGATCAGCCGCTTGACAGGTGCCGGCGCGGGCACGCGCCCACGCCGGCACGAAGAGACGAGAGCGGCTAGGGCAGCAGCTCCCAGAAGCCGCGGCCGAACGTCGAGGCCCTGACCAGGCTGGAGTCGGAAGAGAGGTAGAGGTCGGTGATCTCCACCAGCGGCATGCCGGCGCCGAAGCGCGCCCAGGTCGCTCCACCGTCCAGGGAGCGATACACGCCGAGGTGCGTACCCGCGTAGATCACGTTCGGGTCCCCGGGATCGTTCTTGACCACGTCCACGGGCACGCCCTCCGGGAAGCCGGAGGCGGCGGTGTCGATGCGCGTCCAGGTGCCGCCGAAGTTGGTGGACTTCCACAGGTGGGCGGCGGTGGAGCTGGGCGCCACCGAGGCCAGGTAGACGATGTTGGCGTCGTTGGAGGCGAACCAGACGTAGCTGAGGCTCAGCTCGTTGCTGGGCAGGGCGGTCGTCGGCACCGCCGTCCAGTTGGCGCCGCCGTTCGTCGAGAGGTAGAAGCGGCCGCCGGTACCGGCGATGCCCATGATGTTGGCATTCGAGGTGGCCACGTTGAAGTTCCGGATGGCCAGATCGGAGGCCAGGCCGGCGCTGCGCCGGGGCGCGGACCAGTTCCCCGCGTAGTTCGTGCTCTTGTAGATCTTGGTGTTGGTGCTGGTGAACACGGTATTGCCCGTGGGATCGCCGCCCCAGGACACGATGCGCGTGTAGAACGGCGAGTAGCTGCCGTTGCCGCACTCGCGGAGGCCGCTGCAGGCGGAGGCGAAGGTGAGGCCGCCGTCCGTGCTCTTGCGGATGTCCGTGTAGTAGAGGCTGCCCAGCATCTGGTTGCCGTTCGTGGCGTTGACGTCGCAGCCGAAGCCGTCGCCGCCGATCGTCTGGTTGAAGGTGCTGGTCGAGCCGGCGCGCACGCGCGTGCCGTTGTCCTGGAACCCGCCCAGCACCGCGCTGGGCGTGGTGGTGGAGGAGCCGAGGTTGTAGACGAGGTGGGAGGCGATGCCCACGTTGTAGGCGTCGGAGAAGCTGGCCCCGCCGTTGGTGGACTTGAAGATCCCGCCGTCGGTCCCGAAGTACAGGTGGCCCACGCTGTCATAGGCCGCGGCGTGGGTGTCCGCGTGCACGTAGGGAAGGCTGTAGCGGCCCAGCCACTCCGTGGTCATGCTCCAGCTCGTGCCGCCGGTGGTGGTCCGCGCGTTGTGCAGGGCGCCGCCGAAGTCGACGATGTTGGCGTCCGTGGGATGCACCAGCACCATCTGGTCGTACCAGCCCTGGGTGTTGAAGAGCGAGGCGGGCCCCGAGGCCGTCTGGTTGGAGTTCGTGTAGCGGACTCCCTTGGCGGTGGCGTTGAGCGCCGTCCAGCTCTGCCCGCCGTTGGTGGACTTGAAGAAGTCGGCCAGGTTGCCCGAGGAGTTGGCGGCCACGGCATAGACGATCTGCCGGTTGGAAGGCGCGGAGGCCACGGTGATGCGGTCCACGCCGCCCGACTTGGTGACGCCGGTGGCCCGGGTCCAGGTGGCGCCGTCGTTGGAGCTCGTCCACACCTGTCCGTCCGTGGTGCCGCTGGCGGCCAACGGATTCGCCTCCAGGCTCATCACGAAGCTGGATCCGCCCGTCGAGGCGATGGACCACGCGTAGGGCGCGCCGGCCTGGCCGGTGGCGATGGCGACGTTGGAGAAGGTCGCGCCACCGTCGGTGGAGCGGAAGAGGCCCTGGTCGGTGGTGGCCAGCACGATGGAGCTGTTCGCGGGCGCCACCATCACCTGGGTGGTGACGCGGGAGGTGCCGAGGTACACGGGCGCGGACCAGGTGGCGCCGCCGTCCGTGGACTTCACGAGGCCGATGCCGGTCCCATCGAAGGGGTCACCGAGGCCGAGGTAGAGCGTGCTCGCAGTAGCGTCGCCCGGGTCCGCGGCCAGCGACCCCACGGACAGGCTGCCGAGGCTCTCGGTGAGAGCGGCCCAGGAGGCGCCGCCGTCGGTCGTCTTCCACACGCCGCCGCCGGAGAAGGCGACGTAGAGGACGTCCGGGTTGCTGGGGTGGGTGACGAAGTTGCGCACGCGGCCGGTGTCCGTCACCTGGAGCGTATAGCTGCCGTTCTTGAGGTAGTCGGCCTTGGTGGGGCCGAGATTCGTCCAGGTGGTGCCGGTGGCGACCACGGTGGCCGACGGGTCCACCACGGTCGCGCCCTCGGAATTCGAGGGGATGAGGGCGCCCCACTTCGCGCGCTCGCGCGCGGCCGCCTCCATGATGAACCGGCGGTACTGCGGCGACCAGGGGCCGCCCTTCTTGCCGCGACCCTGATGCCGGGTGGCGTAGATGTCGTTGTACCACTCCTCGCGCGCCTGGGCACGGCGGGTCGCGTCGTCCGCGTCCTCGTCCTGCGCCCGCGCGGTCACGGGGGCGGCGGCCAGCAGTGCGGCCGCGATCGCCATCGCCCTATAGAGTCTCGTTGGATCCAATACCTTCTCCTCGCGCGGCTGGCCGCGCGTCTCGTGCCTGTCTTACGCGGCGATGAGCCCGTCCGCCACGTCACGCTCTCGGGAGTTCTTCGGGGTGTGGGATGGGGAGAGCCAGCGTAGCAGGGCGGGGGACCGGAGGCAAACGGGCCGGGAAGGCCGCTCTAGGCGACCCGCACCCTCCCCAGCACGGCCGAGGCGGAGGCGCTAGGGTCTGAAAACCCTCCAGGGTCGCCAAGCATTCCGCCGCAGGCATTTTGGCGTACCCTCCGCCCCATGGAACGCTCGGACGTCCTCTTGAAGGTCTCGGCCGACGATCCGGGACGGCAGCTCGTCGTGGAGTGCGACCGGACCACTCTTCCCGTTGGGGGAGCGCTGGGGGCACTCGTCGGTGGCGCGATGGGGGCGCTGGCCTCCCTGGCCAAGGCCGCGACCGGCAAGGAGCTGCTGTGGAGGCCATGGCGCCTGCGCGCCGATCGCGCCGCGGGTCTGCTCACCATCGAGGAATATCAGCTGCTCGATGGAGAGCAGCGGAGCGAGTCGATCGCCCTCGCCGACATCGAGCGGCTCGTGGTGCGGACCGCGTACCGCTCACGGACCCCGCGGACGTCTCCTCGGAAGACGGAGCCGTTCTCGATCACGAACCCCCGCCTCGTGGAAGTGATCGCGCATCCAAGCGGCGGTCGAGGATCGCCACCGCGGACGGTGCGCCTCGGAGTCCTGGGCCTCGACACCGTGAAGAAGGTCGCGGACTTCGGCTACCGCCTCGGCGCGGCGATGGGGCTTCGCTTCCAGCAGGTGGTGCGAAGCGACCCTCGACGATTCGAGGTCGAGATGAGCGCGGCGTCGGCGCCGGGCTTCGAGGCGCTTCCGGAGCCGAAGGCGGCCGCTGATTACGCGGCGGGTCGGGTGGACGGGGCCGCGGCGGAGGCAGCGGACCGGATCGTCGCGCCCGCGCTCGACGTGGCGGGTTTCCCCTCGGACTGGCGTGTGACGCGATGGGCGCCGGGAGACGAGGTCCAGTTCGATCGACCGCTACAGGGCTCCGCCATCGGATGCCTCCTGGTCGCCGTCCTTGGCCTGCTGCTCGGTCCCGGGGTGTGGTTCATGTTCCGCGATACCGCGGGCACGGTGATGACCATGCTGGTGGTGACCACGCTCGTCGGCCTGCTCATCGCCGTGGTCGCCGCCGCCATTGCCGTCTCGTCCCTGGCCCAGCGCACCCGGGTTTCCTGGGGTGGCCACTCCCTCACCGTCGGTCATGCGCTGCGGCGACGTCAAGTCCGCCTGGACGAGATCCGCGCACTCGAGCTGCGATGCATTCGCCGGGACGTCGGCGGAGACACCGACACGTCCTCGTACACCGAATACCTCTGTGCATTACGAGCGACGGTCGGGGTGGACACGGACTCCGGGCTCGAGCTGCTGCGGACGCATTCGTTCCGGCGCGACCCGGAAACCCCCTACGACGCGGTCCTTCCGCTCACCATCGAGCTCGCGAAGGCCCTCGGCGTGGAATGGACGGTGACCGAGTATCCCTGATCGATACGGTGACGGCCGCGCCCTTCAGGGCGCGCGGACTGCTTCCAGGTTCGCCCTCTGCACCGCGGTGGCGTGCGCGCGCGGCGCGATCGTATCCGTCACGATGACCTGGAGGGTGTAGTCGCCGGGAGGGACCTGCGCGCCGAGGTTGAGGCGGCCGCCGGCCACGACGCGCCTCTCCGCGGATTGCCCGACGGGCAACAGGGTGGAAGGAGTCTCGTAGACCACCTGGCGTTCCCGCCACAGCCGGACCTGCGTCTTGAGCCGGGGCTTCGCCGTGGTGGGATCCGTGCGCGCGTTGAGGATCTGGAACGCGTATTCGAACGGATGGCCCGGCGTCACCTGACCGACGTTCGCCTGAGCGCCGTCCATCGGCGCCGCCGCCGCTCCCGCGGCCGCGTCGCGGACCACGATCCCCGAAACGGCCAGCCGGCCGGAGCTCACGTCCGGCACCACGACCACCTCCCCCGCCGCGCCCAGGCGGCCGGAAGCCGTGTCGCGCACGGCGACGCGGAACTGGTACAGGCCGGGCTTCTTCACCGGCAGGTCGACGGTATAGAAGAGCGGGGTGTTGATGGCGGGCGCATCCGCTCGCTTGGTCTGGATGGTGAACGTCTGATCCTTGCGATCGACGGCGGTTCCGCTCGCTCCGAAGGTGGCCGCCATCACGTCGAGGACGGCTCGTCGGCCTCCGTCGGCGGTTTCCACGAAGGCGAGGTCGCGGCTGTCGATGCGGAGCATCGCGCGCATCGAGGGCCCCGCCGTCTCGTCGTCGACGAAGAGCGCCTGCAACCGGAGGCCCACGTCGGCGGCGGCGAACGGAGACACGAGGGCGGCCATCAAGCGGCCCGCTCGCGACTCGTCCCCGGCCGCGGTGGCGGTATCGGCCACGCCGTACAGTCCGGCGCGCGAGCGGACACGCAGCCCCGGCCGCCGCACGGAGACCTCGAGCTTGTGGAAGGCGGGACGCCCCTGGGGCGTTTCGAAGAACGAGGGCGTCGGCGCGTACCCGATGACGTAGTAGCCCTCCTGGTCCGCGAGAGCCCGGTCCAGTCCGCGTCCTGGATCGTTCGATCCCTTGACCATCAGGCCGCCCGTGCGGCCGGCCAGATAGGACAGGCTTTCCTCCGCGCCGAGGCGCAGACCGGTGCGCTGGCCGGGCACGCTCTGCACGTCGTCCGAGCCCATGTAGGTGACGTTGTCCTCCGGCCGGACGCTCCCCGTGTCGAGGCCACGCGTATCGACGGTGTAGAACGCGACGGCGGCCCGGTTGGCCTCGTCGGTCAACACGCGTATCTCGTCTTGCACGCGGTGCTCGCCTTTGAAGTCGAAGACCTTGAAGCCATCGGAGAAGACCACCACGGGCTTGCGGCCAGGAAGGGGGGCGAGGCCGCGCACGATCCAGCGAAGCGTGCCGAGCGTACCCACGCCGATGATCTCGTTTCGAAAGCCCTCCAGCGCCTTCTGGCCTTCGCTCCCCTGCCGTCCCGAGGGATTGCGGTTGTCGGCCCCTCCGCCGAACGCCTGCTGGCTGTCGAGGGAAGCGGGCCCGCCGGCGGTGGCGGCGCCCATGAAGTTGAAGCGCACGCCGTCGACCGCGGCGTGCAGCCGCGCGGGGTCGCTGGTGAACTGCTGCATGACGGCCGTCCCACCACCCGTGCGCAGGATGGCCACGCGGTCGTCCGGTGCGAGGCGCTCGTCGAGGTAGCGATGCAGCGCCTCCCGCACCCGGGACATGCCCTCATAGGAGACGTGGAAATCGTCGATCACCAGGGTGATGGCACGGCCGCGGTGCGTGCCGGAACGCGCGTCGATCGGCACGGGGCTGGTGACCATCGTCTCGGGCGCTTGCCCCCTCGCGGATGGCGCCGTCAGGGCCACGTACGACACGTGCGTGATCTCGCGAGGTTGGCCGCCGACGCGGACGACGAAATCGGCGGGGCCGAGGTCGGTCACATGCCGCCCCTGGCGATCGGTGACGACCGCGTCGATCTGCACGAGACCGACGGTCACGCGCACGACCGGGCCCTCGGCACGCGGCGAAACCGCCTCCTGCGCGACGAGGGAGATGCCACAGCCGAGGACGACGACGAGCAACGCGGTGAATCGCGCCCTCGACCCCCCGAGGTGGGGCTCAGGCTTCCTACGCACTTGCGATCAAGCTGTCGGTGGCTTTCGTGGCGGCCTCAGTCTCGGCCCATTCGGGGGGCCTTTGTACCGGCGCAGACGGCACGAGCCTCCTTCTCCCCTGCCCCGGAGACCGATTGTCGGGCCCGACGGGCAGATCAGCAACGACGGCGTCCTGGTCGGTGAGGTCGACGCCGCGGTCAGCCTCTCCCGTTCCGGCCTGTTGAGCGCGGACCTGAAGCGAGACGGAGGTCGCGTTCCGGGTCAGATCAAGACGACGCGGGACATCCAGAACAGCGGCACCACGGTCGCCCTCGACGTGACCCTCGACGCTCCGGTCGTCGCGTTGACCAAGAAATAGGCCTGCGACCTCGGCAATGCGCGTGGGTGTGGCTGCCGAGCGATGGCAAGGACGGCGAGCCTGCGCCGCCTTGCCCCGGCCTCACGCTGATCGGCTGACCCGCTTTCCCGCGCGCCATGTCCCCGGCGCCTGGCCCACGAGCTTCTTGAACGCGCGGCTGAACGCCGCCTCCGATTCGTAGCCCACCGCTTCCGCGACCGCCGCCACCGGGCCGCCCTCGGCCAGCAGGCGCGAGGCGAGCTGCATGCGCCACAAGGCCAGGTACTGCATCGGGGGCTGGCCGACCATCTCCGTGAAACGCTCGGCCAGTACGGATCGCGAGAGGGCCACGACCCGCGCCAGACGCTCGACCGTCCACGGTTCCCTCGGCTCGGCGTGCAGCGCGGCCAGCGCGTGTCCGACGACAGGGTCGCGCAGCCCGGCCAGCCAGCCCGTCTGGGCGGGCGGGAGCGTCTCGAGGTAGCGGCGGATCGCCTCCACGAACATCAGCTCCGAGAGACGCGCCAGGACGTTCTCCGCGCCCGCACGCGCGCGGCCCGATTCCTTCAGCGCGACGTCGAGCAGCATCCCGAGCCACGCCGTCGCTCCGTCGGACCCCGCCGCGGAAAGGTGGATCACCGGGGGCAGCGCGGCCAGCAGCGGATTGAAGGGGCGTTCGTCACAGCCCAGGAATCCGCAGACCAGCCGCGCGCGCTCGGGTCCCCCGCCCCCGATCTCGTAGACGAGGGGGAGCGGCGTCGTCGGGCGGGCGAACTTCGACAGGTCGGGCGCCGCCCTCATCCCGGGCGCGCTGGACAGGACGTGCGCGTCACCCTGGGGCAGCACGAAGAGGTCTCCCTCCTGCAGGCGCATCGGCTCCTGGCCCACGGCGTGTCCCCAGCACTCGCCCCGCGCCATCACGTGATACTCGATCACGCGCTGGGCGCCCGGCATCACCGTCGCCGCGATCTCCCGCGCGGGCGGCGTCTCCGCCACCCAGGGCGAGCTCAGGGTGAAGTCGAAATACACCGCACCCGTCAAGCGGACCGCGCTCAGCACGTCCGAGAGGACGTCCGCGCTCACGCCGTTGCCGCCACTCCCGGACGCGCGGGCATCCGCTGCGGACGCCGGATCAAGTCGCCGCCATTTCCGGACGGGCGGCGAGCCCAATCGGACGCCGGGCATGGCCCCGAGGCCGGACCCTTGCCGTATCTCCGGACATGCCGCGCACCGAGGCGCGGCGGTATCGAAAGGATCAAGGATGACGAGTGTTGTCGGGCCGGATCCGGCGGTCAAGCCGCGGCCCCTGGCCGGCCGGCGTGCGCACGCGCTGGCCGATCGCCTCGAACAGGGGGCCCGCCAGCTGGCCGACGTGGCCGTGGCGCTCACGGAGGCGGAGTGGCAGGCCCGTGTCCCCGGGGACGGCCGCAAGGTCGGGGTCATGGTGCATCACGTCGCCAGCGTCTACCCGCTGGAGATCCATCTGGCCCAGACCCTGGCCGCCGGCCAGCCCGTGACGGGCGTGACCTGGGACGACGTCCACGCGGGGAACGCCGCGCACGCCAAGGAGCACGCCGCCGTCACCAAGGAAGCGACGTTGGATCTGCTCCGGCGCAACAGCGCGGCCGCGGCGGCGGCCATCCGCGCGCTCGGTGACGACGAGCTCGACCAGGCCGCCCCGGCATCCCTGTACGCGGGTGCCCCCATCACGTGCCAGTTCATGCTCGAGGACCACGCCGTCCGGCACTCCTACCACCACCTCGCGCGCATTCGCGCGGCGCTGAAGAGTTAGGCCATGGAAGGCTCGACATCGGTCAAGGCCAGGCAGCAGGCCATGTGGGCGTCCGGCGACTTTGCCGTCGTGGGGACGACCCTCCAGATCGTCGGAGAGCTCCTGTGCGAGGCCGTCGATCTTCGCTCGGGAGAGCGCGTGCTCGACGTGGCCGCCGGCAACGGCAACGCGACCCTGGCCGCGGCGCGGCGCTTTGCCCACGTGACCTCGACCGACTACGTGCCCGCGCTCCTGGACCGTGGACGCCGGCGCGCGGAAGCGGAAGGGGTGGACGTCACCTTCGAGGTGGCGGATGCGGAGGCCCTGCCCTATCCGGACGAGAAGTTCGAGGTGGTGCTCTCCACGTTCGGCGTCATGTTCGCGCCCGACCAACGGCAGGCCGCGGCCGAGCTCTCCCGCGTCTGCCGGCGGGGCGGCCGCATCGGTCTGGCCTCGTGGACGCCGACCGGGTTCCTGGGCCAGCTCTTCCGCGTCGTCGGCGGCTACGTCCCGCCCATCCCCGGCGTCCACTCTCCCCTCCTGTGGGGCACGGACGCTCACCTCCAGGACCTCTTCAAGGGCGCGAAGTCGATCACGCACTCCACTCGTCACTTCGCGTTCCGGTATCGGTCCGCCGAGCACTGGGTCGAGGTGTTCCGGAGCTACTACGGTCCGGTCCACAAGGCCTTCGCCGCGCTCGACGCCCGGCGTCAGGCCGCGCTGGAGGCCGACCTCCTGGCCCTGCTACGGCAGTCCGACCGGGGCGGCGCGCCCGGGCTGGTCGTGCCCGCCGAGTACCTGGAGACCGTGATCACGAGATGACGGCGGATGGCTAGTCGTAGCGCAGCGCGACCAGGGGGTCGATGCGCGAGGCGCGCCAGGCCGGCCAGGCGCTCGCGGCCAGGGCCGCGGCCAGGATGACGGCCAGGGTGCCCCCGAAGGTGACGGGATCGCCCGCGCCGACCCCGATGAGCAGGTTCCCCAGCCCGCGGGTCGCGGCATAGGCCACGACCAGCGCGAAGGCCGCGCCGATGCAGGCGGTCACCAGGGTCTGGCGCATCACCATCCGCAGCATGTCCGCGGGGCGCGCGCCCATGGCCATGCGGATGCCGAACTCCTGCGTGCGCTCGGCCACCGAATACGACACGACGCCGTGCACGCCCACCGCGGCCAGCACGAGGGCCAGGGCCCCGAACGCCCCCAGCAGGGCCGCCGACATGCGCGGGGCCCAGAGGGCCTGGTCGAAGAGCTGCCGGATGGTGAGCACGTTCGTGATGGGCATGCGGGCGTCGAGGGACTGCACCTGCGCGCGGACCGAGCCCAGCGCGGCCGCGGGATCACCGCCGGTGCGCACGTGCAGCGTGACCGCGGCCGAGGGGTGCTGCGACAGCGGCACGTAGAAGAAGGCCTGCGGGTCCTCGCCGATCGTCACGTACTTCGCGTCGCGGGCCACCCCCACCACTTCGATGGTCCAGTCCTCGCCGAAGCAGCGGAAGCGCTTGCCGATCGCCTCCTGGTCGGGCCAGAGGCGGCGGGCCATCGTCTGGTTCACCACCGCGACCATGGGCCCGCCCGCGCGATCCGTCTCCGCGAGGGCGCGGCCACGCAGGATGGGAACGCCCACCGTCTCGAAATAGCCCGGGCCCACCTGGTTGAGCGGGGTCAGGCGTCCGTTGCGGCGGTCCTTCGGATCCACCCCTTCCGGGAACACCGTGCGCAGGAGCCCGCCGTTGAAGAGGCCCGTCTGCGCCAGAGCGGCACGCTTCACGTCGGGCAGGGACTGGACACGATCGAGGACGCTGCGCTGGAAGGCCACCGACGACTCGCCGGTGTAGCCCTCCGCCCCGGCGTCGAAGTTGAGGAGCAGGAGATGGGAGGTCTCGAAGCCGGGATCGGTGCGCTGCGCGTTCTGGAGGCTGCGCAGGAAGAGGCCGGCCCCGACCAGGGTGACCAGCGAGAGCGCGACCTGCGCCATCACCAGCACGTTGCGCAGCGCGAACAGGCGCCCGTAGCCGCCCACCCGGTTGGTACGGTCCTTGAGATGGTCGACGAGCTGGGGCCGCGAGAGCTGCAGGGCGGGAACGAGGCCGAAGAGCACGCCCGTGAGCAGCGAGACGAGCATCGCGAAGCCCAGCACCTCGCCGCTCAGCCCGAGGTCGAGGTCGCCCGGATTCAGGAAGGGGGGCCGCATCGACCACAGCACCCTCTGGCTCACCTTGGCGATCAGGAGCCCGGCTCCGCCCGCGAGCAGCCCGAGGAGCACGCTCTCGGTCAGGAGCTGCCGGATGAGACGCCCGCGGCTGGCCCCGAGGGCGATCCGGATCGCGATCTCGCGGCGCCGCCCCGCGGCGCGGGCCAGCAGCAGGTTGGCCACGTTGGCGCAGGCGATGAGCAGGACGAGGGCCACCACGCCCATGAGCACGGCCCCGGCCAGGGACATGTCCCGCCGGAACTCCGGATTGAGCCCCGTCACCGGCTGGACGGTCGCGCTCCGCGAGTCGTTTTCGTTCTTGTAGGCCCTCTCGAGCCCGCCTGCGATCGTGCGGAGGGCGGAGTCGGCCTGGGCCTGCGTGACGCCCGGCCGCAGCCGGGCCACCACGTTCATGAGCAGGGCGCGACGGTTGTCGAAGTTCTCGGCCACGAAGCCGGTGGCCACCTGCGT
>Ga0075421_100008376_pt1 | contig 12694 bp, 13 predicted proteins | sample SoiMetdeltSBSDD5_FD_75292 | JGI IMG/M metagenome (GOLD analysis project Ga0075421, IMG submission 75292) | Bulk soil microbial communities from a Populus tree surrounding site in Tennessee, USA - Soil MetaG P. deltoides SBSDD5 | ecosystem: Environmental > Terrestrial > Soil > Tree plantation... | reverse complement strand
CATGGTCGGCAAGATCGAAGGGTTGGGCGGCACCCTCGGCGATATCGCCTGGATCGACTAGTCCGTCTTGACTTATGCTGTGCGGCCCGGGGGGGACCTCGTCCCCGCGGGCCGCCGCTGCTTTCTTTGGCATTCACCCGCGCTGCTCCCGCCGATGAGGAAGGCCTATGGCGCTGCCCGTGAGCTTCGACCACTGCGTCGTGCATGTGTCCGAGTGGGAGCGCTCCAACGCGTTCTACCGCGACGTGCTCGGCGCCGAGCTCGTTCGGCGGCCGCAGGGCTGGGCGTACCGTTTCGGTGCCGCGCAGCTCAACCTCCATGGACCCGGCTTTCATCCGGTGGAGGTGGCGCGAATTCCGGTCGCGCCGGGCAACAGCGATCTGTGCTTCCAATGGAATGGGCCGATCGCGGACGCCATCGCCCACCTCGATCGCTGCCGCGTCCCGATCGATTCGGGTCCGATCGAGCGCTTCGGCGCAAAGGGCGCAGGTACCAGCATCTATTTCCGCGACCCTGACGGCTCGCTGCTGGAATTCATTTCCTACCATCCCGAAGGCGGAGACCGCGCATGACCACTTTGCACGATCCAAACGTCCTGCCCGCCGATCTCCCGGCACCGCAGGACGACGGCGCCGCACGCCATCTCACCGGCATGCGGCTGCCTTCCCTGCCGCTCAAGTCGACCGAAGGTTCACAGGTCGATCTGTCGAACCTTTCCGGCCGTACGGTGGTCTATATCTACCCGCGCACGGGGGTGCCGGGGCAACCTTCGCCGGAGGGGTGGGACCAGATTCCCGGTGCGCGCGGCTGCACGCCGCAATCGTGCGGCTTCCGCGACCATTTTGCCGAGCTCAAGGGGCTCGGCGTCGCGCGAGTGTTTGGTCTGTCGACACAGGACAGCGCGTATCAGCGCGAAGCGGTCGAACGTCTGCACCTGCCGTTTGCGGTGCTCTCCGACGAACGGCTCGAGCTTGCGCGCGCCATCAAGTTGCCGACCTTCAACGTTGCCGGCATGACGCTGCTCAAACGCATGGCACTCGTCATCGACGCCGGCATCATCACCAAAGTGTTCTATCCCGTGTTCCCGCCGGATAAGAATGCTGACGAAGTCATCAGCTGGCTTCGCGACGGCTCAGGCGGGCGACCGTGATCACGACGGTCTTGATGCCGAGTTCCTGAGTTGCATCGCGCTCCGCTCATTCCCGCGCAAGAGCCTGTGACGAAATGGGCGCCGCGGGCGCCGCGCTCATTCGTTGTGCCCTTGTAGCTTCGCATGGGCCGATGCACCATGCCCGCCTCGGGCGTACATCGACTCACACGTCAGCGTGGCCGGACCGGGATCGTCCAACAGGTGATTGGCTCGGGTCAGCCCAAGCTGTTAAAGTGCCTGTCGAGGGGCGCGATGGAAATTTCACAGCCGGCGCGGCCGGTGTCTTCATCCCTTGTGTCGATTCAGGCGCTGCGAGCGATCGCGGCGCTGTTGGTGTTCTGGGGACATGCGATCAACGCTGTGACCTCGAAAGTCGCGGTGGAGATTCCGCATTTATATGGGCCCTTCGGGGTCGACATTTTCTTTGTGATTTCTGGATTCGTGATGGTCTATTCCTCCGAAGGTCTGTTCGGACAGCCCGGGGCTCCACTTAAATTCTTCGCCAGGCGGCTGGCGCGCATCGTGCCTCTCTACTGGGCCGCTACAGCGATCCTGGTTTGGTTCGTTGTTCCATACGCTTCCACAAAGGCGGTCCTCGGCTCATTGTTTTTTGCTCCACACATTCCTTCGGAGGCGCCCCTTCTCTTCGTCGGGTGGACATTGATCTTCGAAATGTTCTTCTACGCCGTGTTTGCGATTGCACTGTTTGCGAAGCAGCGGTTCGCAGTCGTGGCCGGCGCCAGCGTGTTTCTGATCGCTTTTTCCGTGCTCTTGGGCCCCGCGCCCAGCGCTGACAACCCCTGGGGCCCGCCAGCTGCAAGTGCCGTCGCTTACCTCGCGGATCCGATTATCCTCGAATTTATATTTGGCATGATAATCGCGCTCGTCTATCGAGCGGGCGTTCGGCTCTCGATGTGGGCCACGATCAGTTTGATCATTGCCGCCTTCGTCTGGTTTGCGGCAACCGTTCCCACGGTCCCGCGACCATACAGCGCCGGCATCGCCGCAGCATTAATCGTAGCCGGGATGTCGCTGTCGTCTATGTCCAGCCCAAAGGGCAGCCCCTTGATCCGTGGCGTGGTGTTTTTGGGCGACATCTCCTATGCGCTCTATTGCACGCACCTCCTGTCATTTAGTTTCGTGGCTTGGATCGTTGCCAAACTCGCCATCAGTCCGGTCGGTCACGCATGGACATATTTCGGTGTCATGCTCGCGACAGGTCTTGTCATCGCCGCCGGGACGTATCTCATGTTTGAAAAGCCGACGACCAATTTTTTGAAGAGGCTGATTGAGCGGCCTCGCGTGCCAGTGAACTACTCGGCCGTTCCCCAAAGCCCCGGCAAAGGGGGTTCGCTCTAAGCCATCGACGGGATTCGGATTCTAGGTCTGGCCGCCGAGGTAGGCACGGGCCGCCGCGAAAACGTCGCGAAACATCTTCGGCGTCAGCACGCCGGTGCTCGTGTTGTAGCGCGAGCAGTGATAGCTCACGAAAATCCGCAGCCTGCCGAGATCGTGCGATGTGCCATGACCGAACGGCGCGGCCGAGCGGCGGTGCTCGAGCGCCGCCACGGTGCTCTCATGGGAAATCCGGCCGAGCGTCACGATGGCGCGCAGATTTTGCATCTCGGCGATGGTCGCTTTGAGAAAAGCGCGGCAAGTCTCGATCTCTGCAGGCGTGGGCTTGTTGTCCGGCGGAGCGCAGCGTACCGCGTTGGTGATACGGGCATCCACGAGAGTGAGATCATCCTCCGGCGTGGCCCGATAACTGCCGTGCGCAAAGCCGAAATGGTTGAGCGTGTCGTAGAGCAGCTCGCCTGCGAAATCGCCGGTGAACGGCCGTCCGGTGCGGTTTGCTCCCCTCAGTCCGGGAGCGAGGCCCACGATGAGGAGCCGCGCGCTCGGCGGGCCGAACGAGGCGACCGGTGCGTTAAACCAAGTCGGCTCGCGGCGGCGCCACCCCTGCCGGAATTTCTTGAGGCGTGGACAAAGTGGGCAGTCGCGGCCGGGTTTGCCGGACGCGTCGGGCATCGCGGCGCGCTCAATCCTCGAAATCGTCGTCGTCATCAAAGCTCGCACCGGCACCCGCCCGTTGCGGCGCGGTCGAACGCTGCAGGAACTGCGGCGTGTGCCGCTCGCGCGGTTCGCGCGCTTCCCGCGCCGCACGCTCGGCCGGGTCGCGGCCGATCTTCGGCTGCAACTCGACGATGTCGAGGAAGATGTCGGCTTGCCGACGCAGTTCGTCGGCGACCATCGGCGGCTGCGTCGAGATGGTGGACACCACGGTCACGCGCACGCCGCGGCGCTGCACCGCCTCGACCAAGGAGCGGAAGTCGCCGTCGCCCGAGAACAGGACCATATGGTCGATCGAGCCTGCGATCTCCATCGCGTCGACCGCCAGCTCGATATCCATGCTGCCCTTGATCTTGCGCCGGCCGGTTTGATCGACGAATTCCTTCGTTGCCTTGGTCACGACGCTGTAGCCGTTATAATCCAGCCAATCGATCAAAGGCCTGATCGAGGAGTATTCCTGATCTTCGATCACCGCTGTGTAATAGAAGGCGCGTAAGAGATAGCCGCGCGACTGAAACTCACGCAACAGACGTTTGTAGTCGATATCAAAACCGAGCGACTTGGCGGTGGCGTAGAGATTGGCGCCGTCAATGAAAAGAGCGATCTTTTCCGTTTTAGGTTCCATGATTGATCTCGTGTAAGGTTATTGAAACTTGGATAGCTGCTCCGGACGCGCGCGACCGCCGGCTAATGGTGCCGGATCCTTGGCTCATCGGGGATGGAGTGATCGCCTACCGCTCAATTGCGGGTGTACGCTCGTTGTCACAACCAATCCGAAATACAAGACTAAGGATCGCACCGCGGCTTCTTCATCTGCCTAACAGAGGCATGCCGGGAGGCCAAGGAAAATGTGAGGCGTGAATTTCGCCTTGCACTTTGGCGGCGAGATCGCTACCTAACAGCCACATTTTACAAGTTCCATTGCAGGAGCGATACGAGCATGGCCCGCGTCACCGTCGAGGACTGCATCGATAAGGTCGAGAACCGTTTTGATCTCGTGCTGTTGGCAAGCCACCGCGCGCGGATGATCTCGTCCGGTTCTCAGATCACGATCGATCGCGACAACGACAAAAATCCCGTGGTCGCGCTGCGCGAAATTGCCGAGAAAACGATCTCGCCCGACGATCTCAGGGAAGAACTCGTTCATTCCCTGCAGAAATACGTCGAGGTCGACGAGCCGGAGCCCGAGGCGGCGCCTCTGATCGCGACGACCGGCGGCACGGTCGATGCGGACGACACCGAGGTCACGGTCGACCGGATGACCGAGGAAGAGCTGCTCAAGGGACTGGAAGGCCTCACCCCGCCCGAGGAACAGCCCGAAGAAGAAGAGTGAGGGCTTCGCCGGCGGCTTGCCGGGATGGCTTTGACCTTATTTATGGGGAGGCGGCTAGCAGGCGCGCCTTGTAGCCGTTAACAACCGTGATGATATCCTTGGGGTAGTATGTCCGCCGATCCATGCGGAGCATGACCCAAGGATAGCGATGGCGCCTCCCTCGACCAAGCTGCCGCGGATGCAGAATCAGTCGCGGACGCGGGCGCCGCTTGAGCGCAGCCTTAACATCGTCTCCCAAGTCTTTGAAAAAGCGGTAAAACCAAAGAAATCACCGCAGCCGCAAATGATGCGGCAATACGACCTGATCGAGCGCGTGAAGCGCTACAATCCCAAGACCAGCGAGGCGCTGCTCAATCGCGCCTACGTGTATGCCATGAAGGCGCACGGTGAGCAGAGACGCGCCTCGGGCGATCCCTACTTTTCCCATCCGCTCGAAGTGGCGGCCATTCTCACAGATCTCAAGCTGGACGACTCCACGATCGCCGCCGCCCTTCTGCACGACACGATCGAGGATACCACCGCAACGCGCGCCGAGATCGACCAGATGTTCGGCCAAGACATCGGCGCCTTGGTCGAGGGCCTCACCAAGCTCAAAAAGCTCGACCTCGTTACGAAGGAGGCCAAGCAAGCAGAGAACCTGCGTAAGCTCTTGCTGGCGATCGCCGATGATGTGCGGGTGCTGCTGGTCAAGTTGGCGGACCGGCTGCACAACATGCGCACCCTGTCCCACATGCCGCCCGAGGCGCGCCGCCGTAGCGCCGAGGAAACGCTCGACATCTACGCGCCGCTTGCGGGCCGCATGGGTATGCATGGGATGCGCGAGGAGCTCGAGGATTTAGCTTTCCGCGAGCTCAATCCCGAGGCCTATGCCGTCATCAGCACGCGCCTCGATGCGCTCGAAGCGAAAAATGTCGGCCCAGTGACGGAGATCGAGCAGCAGCTCACGCGAAAACTCTCCGAACGCGGCATCGATGCGGAGGTCTCCGGGCGCCGCAAGCGTGCCTATTCGATCTGGCGCAAGATGGAGCGCAAATCGGTGGGCTTTGAGCAGCTCTCCGACATTTTCGGATTCCGCGTCGTGGTGAAGACGCTGGCCGAGTGTTACCAGGCGCTCGGTATCGTGCACACGACTTGGCCGGTGGTCCCCGGTCGCTTCAAGGATTACGTCTCGACGCCCAAGCAGAACGATTATCGTTCCATTCATACGACCGTGATCGGCCCGAGCCAGCAGCGCGTCGAACTGCAAATCCGCACCCGCGACATGCACGAGATCGCCGAGTACGGAATTGCCGCGCATGCGCTCTACAAGGATGGCCTGGGCTCGCCCACCGAGATGCTCTCGCGCGAATCGAGCGCCTACGCGTGGCTGCGCCGCACCATCGAGCTGCTCGCAGAAGGCTCCAATCCTGAGGAGTTTCTCGAACACACCAAGCTCGAGCTGTTCCACGACCAGGTGTTCTGCTTCACGCCGAAAGGCAAGTTGATTGCGCTACCGCGTGGGGCCAATGCCATCGATTTCGCCTACGCAGTACATACCGACGTCGGCAACATGGCAGTCGGTTGCAAGATCAACGGCAAGATTGCGCCGCTGGTCTCCACACTGGCCAACGGCGACGAGGTCGAGATCATGACCTCGCCGGCGCAGACAGCGCCGCCTACGGCCTGGGAATCGCTTGTGACCACCGGCAAGGCACGTGCAGCAATCCGCCGCGCCACCCGCGCCGCCGTGCGCAACCAATATGCCGGCCTCGGACGCCGTATCGTCGAACGGCTCTGCCAGCGCGCGAAGATCGTCTATTCCGACGAAAAGCTGCAAGGCGCGCTGCCGCGCCTGGCGCGGCCCTCGGTCGAAGAGGTGATGTCGTTGGTGGGCCGCGGCGAGATGAGCGCTGCCGACGTCGTGCGCGCCATGTATCCCGACTACAAGGAGGAGCGGGCAGCCGCCATGGCGCAGCAGCCGAAGCCGGAAAGCGGCTGGTTCGGGCTCAAGAGAGCCAAGTCCGTCAAAGCGAAGGTTCCGGGAGAGCCAGGCCCCGCAATTCCGATCCGCGGCATTAACTCCGATCTGCCGGTGCGGTTTGCGCCCAATGGCGGAGCGGTACCGGGCGATCGTATTGTCGGCATTCTCACCCCCGGCGAGGGCGTCACCATCTACCCGATCCAATCGCCGGCGTTGAAGGATTTCGAGGACGTCCCCGAACGCTGGCTTGATTTGCGCTGGGACGTGGAGGAACGCACACCGCAGCGCTTTCCGGCACGCATCGTGCTTCAGACCGTCAACGAGCCCGGCTCGCTTGCACAGGTCGCTCAGGTCATTGCCGAACACGACGGCAACATCGACAACATCGGCATGGAACGTTCATCGCCCGACTTCACATCGGTGACGATCGATCTCGAAGTGTTCGACATCAAGCACCTCAATTCGATCATCGCGCAATTGCGGGCGAAGGACGTGGTGGCGCACGCCGAGCGGGTGAATGCTTGAAGTGCCCCTTACCCGCGCCATCCTCCGCAAATCTTGCAACGTGAGCGTAGGCAGCTAGATCGTGGGCGGCACGATCTGACGGCAAGGAAATGTCGGCTCCACATCTTCGCCTCGGCGTCAATGTCGACCATGTGGCCACCATCCGCAACGCACGCGGCGGACGCCACCCAGATCCCGTCCATGCGGCACAGATCGCGATTGAGGCAGGCGCCGACGGTATCACCGCGCATCTCCGTGAAGACCGGCGGCACATCCGCGACGACGACATTGCCCGCCTCAAAGCGGAGATTGCAAAGCCGCTCAATCTCGAAATGGCCGCGACCGAAGAAATGGTTCGGATCGCGGTCGATACCCGCCCGCACGCCGCCTGCCTCGTGCCCGAGCGACGCGAAGAGCGCACCACCGAGGGTGGCCTCGATGTGGCCGGCCAGCATGAGATTCTCGCGTCCGTTGTTGGCAGATTGCGGGAGGCCGCCATCCGCGTCTCGCTGTTCATCGCCGCCGAGCCGCGGCAGATTCAGGCAGCGCTCGCCATCGGCGCGCCGGTGATCGAGATCCACACCGGCGCGTGGTGCGACGCCCTTGCCGACAATCGGATGTCGGCCGCACAGGCCGAATGGCAGCGCATCCGCCATGGCGCCCAGCTGGCGCGGCGCCTCGGCCTCGAAGTTCATGCCGGCCACGGTCTCAATTTCGCCACCGCCGAGGCGATTGCCGCATTGCCCGAGATCGTCGAACTCAACATCGGCCACTTTCTGATCGGTGAAGCCGTGTCGTGCGGGCTTGCGGGTGCCGTGAAGACCATGCGCGCGGCTATCGACCGGGGGCGTGCATGATCCTCGGCGTCGGCTCCGATCTCATCGATGTCCGCCGTATCGAGCGCACGATCGAGCGGCACGGCGAGCGCTTCCTCCAGCGTGTCTTCACCGCGACCGAGCGGGCGAAAGCCGACGGTCGCGCCCGGCGGGCCGAAACCTATGCAAAGCGTTTCGCCGCGAAAGAAGCCTGCGCCAAGGCGCTGGGCACCGGGCTGCGGGCGGGCGTATTTTGGCGCGATATGGGCGTGGTCAATCTGCCGTCGGGCCGCCCCACCATGAAGCTCACCGGCGGGGCGCTCGCGCGCCTCAATGCCATTACGCCCGCGGGCTGTGGCGCGCGCATCGATGTCACGATCACCGATGAAGGTCCGATGGCGCAAGCCGTGGTGGTGATCTCGGCAGTGCCGCTGACGCCGTTCGCGTAGCGATCCGTTGCCGGCTTCACGCACGAGCAAGGCCGTGCGTGCAGCCCTGCGGTGGTTCGCCAGCACGTCCGCTGATTGCCGGGCTTGGGTCGCAACCCCATATTTGCCAACGTTTGCGCCTTTGCTTGCGAGCGGCTACAAGGGCGCGGCGAAAACGGTCGCGGCGGTTGGGGGGTCCGACGCGGTCCCGAGGAATTAACACGCTGAAAATAAAGTGATTTCCGTATATCGCTGGACGGGGTCGCCGACTCGGCGGCGCCGCGGGGCGCGCGGCACCGAAAGGACGAGAGGCAGATGAGCGAGACATCGCGAGCAATGAAAAAAAAAGAGGGGGGTATTGCCGAGACGGGGCGCGTGATCTTTCACGCTCTCATCATTGCGCTCGTCATTCGCACATTCCTGTTCCAGCCCTTCAATATTCCGTCGGGCTCGATGAAGGCAACGCTGCTGGTCGGCGACTATCTTTTCGTATCGAAATATTCCTACGGCTACAGCCACTATTCTTTGCCGTTCTCCCCGCCGCTGTTTAACGGACGCATCTGGGCATCGCCGCCCGCCCGCGGCGACGTCGTCGTGTTCCGTCTGCCCAAGGACGATTCGACCGACTACATCAAACGCGTGATCGGCCTGCCCGGGGACCGCATTCAGATGATTGACGGGGTGCTGCATATCAACGGTGAGCCGCTCAAGCGCGAGCGTGTCGAGGATTTCATCGATACCGAGGAAGGTACGCGCGCCACGAGAGTGAAGCGTTGGCGTGAGACCTTGCCGAACGGCGTGAGCTATACGACCCTCGATCTCGTCGACAACGGCTTCTACGACAACACTCCGGTCTATCAGGTGCCCGCCGGGCATTATTTCATGATGGGCGACAATCGCGACAATTCCACCGATAGCCGCGTGCTCAGTCAGGTCGGGTACGTGCCGTTCGAGAACATCGTCGGGCGGGCCCAGATCATTTTCTTCTCGATTCTCGAAGGCGAGCACGCGTGGATGGTATGGCGCTGGCCTTGGGCCGTGCGCTGGAATCGGCTGTTCACGATCGTAAGATGAGCCGCGGGCGAGCAGGCAAGCCGGCTTCGATCGAAGCGTCTAATCCAGGATCCGACGGCAAGCCGGCCGGCCCCGCCGCCGCCGATCAAAATGCGAAGTCCAGCACAAAGGAGCGCCGGCGGCGCGATTTGACGGCGTTCGCAGAACGCATCGGCTACCGCTTCAAGGACCCGGCGCTGCTCGAGCAGGCGCTCACGCACATTTCCGCGCTGAGCGGGGCGCGCAACCGCGCTGCGTCGTACCAGCGGTTGGAGTTTCTTGGTGATCACGTGCTGGGGCTCGTCGTCTCGGACATGCTGTTCCGCACCTTCGCAAAAGCCGACGAAGGGGAGATGTCGCGTCGTCTCGCTGATCTAGTACGCAAGGAGGCCTGCGCGGACGTGGCACGGGCGATCGAGCTTGGTGCGGCAATCAGGCTCGGGGCATCGGAGGCCAATGCCGGCGGCCGCGGCCGCACTGCCATCCTTGCCGACGCGTGCGAGGCGCTGATCGGCGCCGTGTTCATCGATGGCGGATATCCCGCCGCCGCCACGCTGGTCGAGCGGCTGTGGAGCGAACGCATGCGCACGCCGGCGCGCCCGCTGCGCGATTCCAAAACCGTGCTGCAAGAATGGGCGCAGGCGCGCGGGCTGCCGACTCCGGCGTATCGCGAGGTCGAGCGCAAAGGTCCGGACCATGATCCGGAATTCCGGGTCACGGTCGAGCTCCCGCATCTGGCGCCCGCTGAGGGGCTTGGCCGCTCGAAGCGCGCCGCCGAGCAGGCCGCCGCCGCCGCAATGCTGACGCGCGCCGGCGTCAAGTCCGACCGCCTCGATGGCTGACGCAAAAGGCTCTCGCCGCTCTTCCGTTTCCTCGCGGGAGCGGGAGAGCGGCGACAGCATTCCTGGAGCGAGCAAAGAAGGACGCACCCGCTGCGGATTCGTCGCGTTGATCGGCGCACCCAATGTCGGCAAATCGACGCTGGTCAACGCGCTCGTCGGAACCAAGGTCGCGATCGTATCCCCCAAGGCGCAAACGACGCGCGCGTTGTTGCGCGGCATCGCGATCGTGGATGGCTCGCAGCTTGTGTTCATGGATACGCCGGGCATCTTTGCGCCCAAGCGCCGCCTCGACCGGGCGATGGTAACGACGGCATGGAGGGGCGTGGAGGATGCCGATATCGCGGCCGTGCTGATCGACGCGAAGCGCGGCCTCGACGAAGAGGCGGGCGCGATCCTCGAGAGGCTCGCCGAGATCGGGCGGACCAAAATCCTGCTCATCAACAAGATCGATCTCGTCGAGAAACCCGCGCTGCTGGCAATTGCCAAGACGGCGAGCGAGCATGCGGCGTTCGCCGCGACTTTCATGATCTCCGCGCTCACCGGCGATGGCGTCGGCGATGTGAACAGCTGGCTTGCCGCCCACGTGCCGGAGGGACCCTGGCATTACCCTGCGGACCAGATCACCGATGCGCCGCTGCGCCAACTCGCGGCCGAGATCACGCGCGAGAAGCTCTATTTGCGGCTGCATCAGGAGCTGCCATATCAGTCCACGGTCGAGACCGATGTCTGGAAGGAACTCGAGGATGGCTCGACTCGAATCGAGCAGACGATCTATGTCGAGCGCGAGAGCCAGCGTAAAATCGTGCTCGGCAAGGGCGGCCAGACCATCAAGGCGATCGGCGCCGATGCACGGCGCGAGATCGCAGACATGATCGAGGCTCCCGTGCACCTGTTTCTGTTCGTCAAGGTGCGCGAGCGCTGGGGCGAGGACCCGGAACGTTACCGCGAGATGGGTCTTAAGTTCCCCGAGGACTAGGGCGATGCAGTGGACCGATGAAGGCATCGTGCTCGGCAGCAAGCGTCATGGCGAGGCCAACGTCATTCTTGAGGTGATGACCCGCGCGCATGGGCGCCACCTCGGGTTAGTGCGGGGAGGTGCGAGTTCGCGGCTGCGCCCGGTGCTGCAGCCGGGCAACCGCATCAGCTGCACCTGGCGGGCGCGGCTCGACGAGCATCTCGGTCACTATACGCTCGAGGCTCTCGATGCGCGCGCGGCTGCGCTGCTGCCCATTCCGCATGCGCTTTATGGGATGACGCATCTTGCCGCGCTCTGCCGGCTGCTGCCCGAGCGCGACCCGCATCCGCAAATTCATGCCGCACTCGAGCACGTGCTCGACGGGCTCATCGATCCACGCCGCGCCGCGCCCGGCATGGTGCGCTTCGAGTTGCAGCTTCTCGCGGAGCTGGGCTTTGGACTCGATCTTTCAATCTGCGCGGCAAGCGGATCAGAAACCGATCTCGTCTACGTGTCGCCGAAGTCGGGACGTGCTGTATCGCGGCAAGCGGGCGAACCTTGGCGGCAAAAACTGTTGGCCCTACCGGTGTTCCTGCGCGACGCATCTGTCGACGCTCCTTCGTCGCAGGACATCTCCGATGGCTTCGAGCTGACCGGCTTCTTTCTGGCGCGTCATGTGCTCGAGCCGCGCAACATCAGGTTTGCCGACGCACGCGCAAGCTTCATTGCCGCGATTCTCCGCGACACCCGTACGGCAATGGTCGTTGGGTGAGCGAGCGGGCCGAGGCTCTGCCCGGCCCGCCCTTCGTGGTCAGTACCACCAGCGATGATGCCGGTGGTGCCGCCACCACCAGTGCCGATGGCGATACGCACGCCAGTGCGCCTGATCGACCGTCTGGCCGAGTTGGGCAGCCGTCGCGATGGCGGCGCCGTGCCCCGGCGCGGCCAAGCTCGACGAGGTCCCGGCCAGGCCGAAGCTCAAGCTCACCAACCCAGCGACGAAGATTGCACGCATTTCTTACTCTCCTTGCTTGCTCGAGAAAGGCGCTGACGGAGCGCCTCCCATGCTCTGGCGTTTGGCGAGCGCGTGCGCGGTCCGAGGTTCGGCCGCCGAGCCGCGCATTCATCCGTCGATCGGCTCTCGCCAAATCGCCCCGTACCGCGACGACAGACGCCATTGGCTGAAAATCTACGTCCTACAATCAGAACAGCGCGTGGCTGGCTCATTCATCGCTTGTTCATGGCGCGCCGCGGCATTAACTGTTGCGCATGGGCAAAGAACTGATTCCCCCTCGCGAAGGCGAGGTCGAAGAAATTGCGTTGCGCGAGGCGCTGGAGGAGCGCTATCTCCAGTACGCGCTCTCCACCATCACGGGTCGCGCACTGCCGGACGCGCGCGACGGGCTCAAGCCGGTTCACCGGCGGCTCTTGTACGCGATGCAGCAACTGCGTCTCGATCCCGGCGCTGCGTTCAAGAAATGTGCGCGGGTCGTCGGTGACGTCATCGGCAAGTTCCACCCGCATGGCGACCAGGCGGTGTACGACGCGCTCGTGCGCCTCGCCCAGGATTTTGCCCAGCGCTAT
>Ga0075421_100008371_pt1 | contig 12700 bp, 9 predicted proteins | sample SoiMetdeltSBSDD5_FD_75292 | JGI IMG/M metagenome (GOLD analysis project Ga0075421, IMG submission 75292) | Bulk soil microbial communities from a Populus tree surrounding site in Tennessee, USA - Soil MetaG P. deltoides SBSDD5 | ecosystem: Environmental > Terrestrial > Soil > Tree plantation... | reverse complement strand
GTTGCCGGATCGATCCGCAGCGCGACGAGCGCAGGCACGCAGATCGCGCCGGCGACCACGGCGACGTACGACACACCGGTCACGACGAGCGTCACCGCGTCGAGTGGCACCACGCCGGTCAGCGTCGCTCGCAGCGCGGCGCTGCCGGCGACGGCGCCCGCGACACCAACCACGACGCCGGCCATCGTCCAGCGAAATGAGGGCCCGGCGAGGAGAGACAGGATGTCCTGGCTGCGCGCGCCAATCGCACGGCGTAAGGCGATCTCCTTGACTCGACGCGAGGTCAGATACGTGACCACCGCGTAGACGCCAGTGATCGACATCAGGAACGCCAGGATCGCGAACCCGCCGATAAGCGCCGCAACGGCTCGCTGCAGCATCGTCCGCTCGGCGATCAGCTCCTCCATCGGCCTGATGCTGAACACCGCCTGACGCGGCTCGACCGACCAGATCGCCTGCTTCACCGCGTCGAGCGGCAGCGCGACGCCAGTCGCTGGTCGAACGAGCAGGAGCACGCTCGGCTCGTTCTGCTGCAGCGACGAGGCGTAGATCTGCGGGACGTCTTCGGCCTGAAAGACAGGCCTGACGTTGCCGACGACGCCAACCACCGTCATCGTCGCCGCGCGCGGCCCCTCACCGGCCGTAATCTGCCGTCCGATCGCGCTCTGTCCCGGCCACGCACGTCGTGCCAGCTCCTCGTTCACGATCGCCACCGGTGGCCGGCCGGCGATGTCGGACGGCAGGAAGGTGCGGCCCTCTCTCACCGGAATTCGAACGACCGAGAAGTAACCGGGGCTGACGATCTGATAGCTCGCCAGATCTCGACGCGCTGTGCTGCCGTCTCCGCCAGCGGTGACCGAGAAGCCGGTGCCCGGGCGGCCCGGCAGGGCCACGCTGCTCACGGCCGCGGATTCCATCCCTGGCAATGCGGTAATGCGATCGAGGTACTGCTGGTAGACGCCGCCGAGCGAGCTGCTTTGCGCACTCGATCCGGTGCCGATGCCGCGAAGACGCATTGCGGTCACGTTGTCGGCCTGAAAGCCGCTCTGGGTGCGTTGCAGCTCCTGAAGGCTGCGGAGGAGGAGGCCCGCGCCGACGAGCAGCACCATCGAGATGGCCACCTCGACGGCAATCAGCGCGTGGCGGGCGCGCGCATGGCCGGTGGCCGTCCGGCGCGTGTCGAGGCCGGCACTGGTCCGCGAGAATCGCCACGCCGGCGCCAGGCCGCAGAGGAGCGTGGTGAAGACGGCGGCTCCCACCGTGAACGCGAGCACCGGGAGATCGACGCCGATCGTCCCGATGAGCGGCGTGAATGGCGGCATCAACGATCGAAACGCCTGCGTCAACCATATCGCCTGCACGACGCCGAGCAGGCTGGCGGCAAGCGCCAGGAGCAGCGACTCGAGGAGGAACTGCCGAACGAGCCGGCCACGACCCGCGCCGAGCGCATTGCGCACGGCCACCTCAGGGCGTCGCTCGAGCGACTGCGTCAGCAGGAACTGCGCGGTGTTCGTGCACGCGATCAGCAGGACGAGCGCGACCGCCATCGACAACAGCACGAGCGCCGAACTGCTCGAGCCCTCAGCAATCGAGGCGCGCAGATCGGACGCCGCCATCGACGGCTCCCTCCCGTCCCGCACCTGCGGTATCCGCCGGTAGAGATTCGGATGAGCCGCGACTATCGTCCGCGAGATGGTGTCGAGTTCTGCCGACACCTGCTGGACGCTGGCGTCGCCCGTCATGCGTCCGATCGCGACCACACGCCGCTCGAACACGAACTCCGCCGTCCATGACGTGTAGACGGGAATCATCGGGTAGGGCAGATACAGTTCGACCGGCTCCGCCGTCATGAAGTCGATCGAGAAATCCGGCGGGAGGACGCCGACGATGACATGGGGAAGGCCGTTGACGACGAGCGGGCGGCCGACGATCTGAGGATCAGATCCGAAGTTCCGCCGCCAGAGGCCGTCGCTGAGAATGGCCACGAACTGGCTGCCGGCGGCGCCGTCGACACTGGTGAACAGCCTGCCGAGCGCGGGACGGACTTTGAGCAGGGGCAGCAGCTGCGACTCGACGCGTGCCGCGAAGACTCGGGCCGGCTCGGCGCCGCCGTTGATCTGGGCATCACGCGTATCGAAGAAGGAGATCGCCTCGACGGTCGTGCTCGCGGCGCGGACGTCGAGCAGCTCCGGAATCATCGGGTTGGCCATGCGCCGGCTCTCGCCGCGAACGGTGTCGCCAATGGAGACCAGGCGGTGGGCGTCGGGAAACGGCAGCGGTCTGAAGAGCGCCGCGTTGAGCAGGGAGAACATCGAGGCGCTGGCGCCGATCCCGAGCGACAGGGTGGCAGCGACCAGCGCCGAGAGCCACGGCTTGCGGCGGAACACCCGAATGCCATGGCGGAGATCGCCGGTGATGCCATCGAGCACGCGATTGACCCGCGCATCGCGCATGCCTTCACGCGCGCGCAACGCGCTGCCAAGATGGCGGCGTGCCTCGGCTTCGGCCTCGGCGCGGCTCAAACCGCGGCGCATGTTGGCGTCGGTGCGGCTGTCGAGGTGAAAGCGCAGCTCTTCGTCGAACTCGCGCATCAGCGAGCGCTCGCGCCACTGATTCAGAAGACGGTTGATGAATGACATCTAGTCGTTTAAGCCTGTCTCAAGACGCGCGTGACGGCGCCGGCCAGGCGAGTCCAATGTTCCTCTTCCTCGGACAGACGCTTCCGCCCGGCGGCGGTGATCGTGTAGAAGCGCGCGCGGCGGTTGTTGTCGGAGACGTCCCATTCCGAGCGTACCCATCCCGACTCTTCCATGCGATGCAGCGCCGGATACAGCGAGCCGGCCTCGATCCGCAGCACCTCGCGCGACACCTGCTGCACGCGCTCGCTGATCGCGTAGCCGTGCATCGTGCCGCCGGTGGAGAGCGTCCTCAACACCAGCAGGTCGAGCGTCCCCTGCAACTGGTCTTTCTTGTTGTCTCTCACTCGTCCTCTCTCATAAAGATATCTAGTGAAGCCGCACTCTACCGCCGTGCCGTCCGTCTCGTCAAGATATCTATAGGAGCCGGGCCGGGATATAGTCGGAGGCGGTGAACACGCGCATCACCCACTCGGAGGAGGAGACCGCGTCGCTCGCTCGCGAGCTGACGGCGGGCCTCGCGGCCGGCGCCGTGCTGTTGCTGTCAGGACAACTGGGCGCCGGGAAGACTGCCTTCGTGCGCGGGCTGGCCGCCGGCCTCGGCGTCGATCCGGACGAGGTGAGCAGCCCCACGTTCACGCTGGTCCACGAGTATCGGGGCCGCCGGCTGACCCTCTATCACGCCGATCTGTATCGTTTGGAGAAGGTCGCGACCGAGGATCTCGGCCTCGAAGAAATGGGCGTGTCCGACGGAGTGCTCGCGATCGAATGGCCCGATCGCCTCGCGCACTCGCTACCCGGCGCGCGTGAAGTTCAGATCGAGATCGTCGACGAGAGTACGCGAAGGATCACCTGGGCCGCCTGAAGGCGGCGCCTACGTACCAAGCTCATTCCATCCGGTAGTTCGGGGCTTCCTTCGTAATCGTCACGTCGTGGACGTGGCTCTCGCGCACGCCGGCAGGCGTGATCCGAATCAGCTGCGCCTTGCGTTGGAGCTCGGGGATCGTGCCGCTGCCGCAGTAGCCCATCCCAGCACGCAGACCGCCCATCAGCTGATGAATCACCGCCTGCGCGCTGCCCTTGTGAGCGACGCGGCCTTCGATGCCCTCGGGCACGAGCTTGTCGGCGGCGCGGCCGCCCTCGAGATCGAACTCGTCCTGGAAATACCGATCGCGGCTGCCGCGGCGCATCGCACCGATCGATCCCATCCCGCGATACTCCTTGTAGCTCCGGCCCTGGAACAGGATCAGCTCTCCCGGGCTCTCGTCGGTGCCAGCGAACAGATTCCCGGTCATCACGCAGCTCGCGCCGCAGGCCAGCGCCTTGACGATGTCGCCGGAGTAGCGGATGCCGCCGTCGGCGATGACCGGAATGCTGCGAGCGGCCGCGGCCTTTGCGCAATCGAGAATCGCCGTGATCATCGGCACGCCGATGCCGGCGACGACGCGGGTCGTGCAGATCGAGCCGGCGCCGATGCCGACTTTGACCGCGTCGACACCCATGTCGATCAGTGCGCCTGTCGCGTCGGCCGTCGCGACGTTGCCGGCAACCAGATCGGTGTTCGGGAATTCCCGCCTGACGCGCGCCACCATGTCCAGGACGTTCTGAGAGTGACCGTGCGCGGTATCGATGACCAGCACGTCCACGCCGGCAGCAACCAGCGCACCGGCCCGTTCGACTGAATCCTTGGCGATGCCGATTGCCGCGCCGACGCGCAGCCGGCCGAGCGCGTCCTTGCACGCGTTTGGATACTTGATCCCTTTTTGAATGTCCTTGACGGTGATCAGGCCCTTCAGCCGGAAGTCCTTGTCCACGACCAGCAGCTTCTCGACCTTGTGCTGGTGGAGGAACGACCGCGCCTCGTCGAGCGTCGTGCCGACCGGCACCGTGAAGAGCGGATCCTTGGTCATCACTTCGGCGATCTGCCGGTGGACGTTGGTCTCGAAGCGGAGATCGCGATTGGTGAGAATGCCGACCAGCCGGCCTTCCTTGCTGCCGTCCTCGGTGATCGGCACACCCGAGATCCGGTAGTTCTTCATCAGATCGAGCGCTTCGTAGATGCGGTTGGTCGGCGCCAGCGTGATCGGATTGACGATCATGCCGCTCTCCGATCGCTTGACCCGATCGACTTCGGCGGCCTGTTCGTGAATCTGCAGGTTCTTGTGGATGACGCCCAGGCCACCGAGCTGGGCCATCGCAATCGCCAGCCCCGACTCGGTGACGGTGTCCATTGCCGCGCTGAGCAGCGGCACGTTGAGCCTGATGTTCCGTGTCAGCCGTGTCGAGACGTCAACCTGACTCGGTACCACGGTCGAATGCTGCGGGAGAAGCAGGACGTCGTCGAAGGTGAGTGCCGTGGCGATACCGACTTCCGTCTCTGCAAAGGACAGCGATCCGACTTTGAGTTCCATCTCAGGCTCCTGGTGACGCTCCGTGGCACTTCTTGTACTTCTTGCCGCTGCCGCACGGGCAGGGATCGTTTCGACCAACTTTGGGCTCGTCGCGTTTGACGGTCTTGATCACGTCGTCGCCGCCCGTGCGCGCGGGCTGCGGCGCCTGCCGGCCCGAGGACGACGACGAACGGGCGGCGCCCGCGAACGCCGGAACGGCCTCCGCGGCCGGGTGATTCAGTGTGACGTTCGCTGGTGGCGGCCGGCGCGGCGACGGACGTGGCGGCACCGCCGCGGCCGCTTCGGCTCCTTCGCCGATCACGGGACGCAGCCAGAAGAGATAACGGACCATCTCCTCTTCGATCCGCGCCTTCATGTCCTGGAAGAGGCCGTAGCTCTCTTTCTTGTACTCGACCAGCGGATCGCGCTGACCGTAGCCTCGCAGGCCGATGCCTTCCTTCAGATGGTCGAGCGAGTAGAGATGGTCCTTCCACTGCGCATCGACGATCTGCAGCATGATGTCCCGCTCGATGCGGCGGAGCAGGTCGGCGCCAACGACCGTTTCCTTCTCGACGTAACTGGTCTTGACGAGCGCCCACACCGTGTCGGTGATCTCGTCGGCGCTCTTCTCGTCGAGCTCGAGGCCTTCCAGCGTTTGCGTGTCGACGCCAAAGACACGAGAGATTTCACGAATGAGCGACGGGATGTCGCGATCGTCGGGATCGACGGCTTTTCCGGAAAAGCGATCGACTTGCTCCTCGAGAATCTCCTCGGCAAGGGCTAGGAGGTAGTCCTTCGTATCCACCACCTCTTCTTCGGTGAGGTGGACGTGGCCGTCGAGGATCTCGCGACGCAGCGTGTAGACACTCTCACGCTGCTTGTTCATCACGTCGTCATATTCGAGCAGGTGTTTGCGGACGCCGAAGTTCTGCGCCTCGACCTGTTTCTGCGCGCGCTCGATGGCGCGGGTCACCATGCCGTGCTCGATCGGTACGCCTTCCTCCATGCCGAGCCGCTGCATCAGACCCGAGATCCGATCGGATCCGAAGATGCGCATCAGGTCGTCTTCGAGCGACAGATAGAAGCGCGACGAGCCCGGGTCGCCCTGACGGCCGGCGCGCCCGCGCAGCTGGTTGTCGATGCGACGAGCCTCGTGCCGTTCGGTCCCGAGAATGTGCAGGCCGCCGAAATTGACGACCTCCTCGTGCTCGGTGTCCATCTGGCGCCTGAAGTGCGAGAAGATCCGTTCCCAGTCGGGACGCGGCACGCGATAGAAACCGTCGACGTGGAAGAAGTAGACGAACTCGTCGTCGTCGATGAACTTCTCCTCGCCCTTGGGCAGGCGTTCGGCAATCTGCTCGGACAGGCACTGCTGCCGCGCGGCGTGCTCGGCGTTTCCGCCAAGCAGAATGTCGGTGCCGCGGCCGGCCATGTTCGTCGCAATCGTGACGTTGTTCTTGTGGCCGGCCTGCGCCACGATCTCGGCTTCCTGGGCGTGATACTTCGCGTTCAGCACGACGTGCCTGATGCCCCGTTTCTTGAGCAGCGCTGACAGCTTCTCCGACTTCTCGATCGAGACCGTGCCGACCAGGGTGGGCCGGCCCGAGTTCTGCTTCTCGATGATGTCGTTGACGATCGCCTCGTACTTCTCGCGCTCGGTCCGGTAGATCAGGTCCGGCTCTTCGATCCGCTTCAGCACCCGGTTGGTGGGAACCACGATCACGTCGAGCTTGTAGATCTTGGCGAACTCCGGCGCCTCGGTCTCCGCGGTGCCGGTCATGCCGGAGAGCTTCTTGTACTTGCGGAAGTAGTTCTGGAAGGTGATGGTGGCGAGCGTCTGGTTCTCGCGCTCGATCTTGACCTTTTCTTTGGCCTCAACGGCCTGATGCAGACCGTCGCTCCAGCGCCGGCCCGGCATCAAGCGGCCGGTGAACTCGTCGACGATGACGACGCCGCCGTCCTTGATCATGTATTCGACGTCGAGCCGGAACAGCGTGTGCGCTCTCAATGCCTGGTTCACATGATGAAGCAGCGGCATGTTGGCCGGGTCGTAGAGGCCGTTCGAGCCTGGCACCAGGCGGTGCGAGAGCATCTGCTCCGCCTTGGCCATGCCGGTCTCGGTGAGCGTCACCGTCTTGTGCTTTTCGTCGATGATGTAGTCGCCGGTCTTGTCGAGCTCGTCACGCTCCTCGGCCTTGACGTTGCCTTGCGTCACGGCACCCTTTTTCAACTTCGGGATGATCCGGTCCACCTCGTAATAGAGGTCGGTGGATTCCTCGGCCGGACCGGAGATGATGAGCGGCGTTCGGGCTTCGTCGATCAGGATGCTGTCGACCTCGTCGACGATCGCGAAGTGATGTCCGCGCTGCACCATGTGCGCGAGCTCGAACTTCATGTTGTCGCGCAGGTAGTCGAAGCCGAACTCGTTGTTGGTGCCGTAGGTGATGTCGGCGCCGTAGGCGACCTGACGCTGCTCGTCGCGGAGATCGTGCTGGATGACGCCGACGCTCATGCCGAGGAACCGGTAGAGACGTCCCATCCATTCCGAGTCGCGGCGGGCCAGATAGTCGTTGACCGTGACGACGTGCACGCCTTTTCCCTCGAGCGCATTGAGGTAGGCGGGAAGAGTGGCGACGAGCGTCTTGCCTTCGCCGGTCTTCATCTCGGCGATGGTTCCCCTGTGCAGGACCATGCCGCCCATCAGCTGCACGTCGAAGTGCCGCATGTTGAGCACGCGCTTGCCGGCTTCGCGGACGACGGCAAACGCTTCGACGAGGAGATCGTCGAGGCCGGCGCCGTCGGCGACGCGCTTGCGGAACTCGACGGTCTTTTGCCGCAGCTCCTCGTCGGTCAGCTTCTGGATCGTCGGCTCGAGCGCGCTGATCTGTGCGACGAGCGGCCGAAGCCGATTTATCTCTCGTTCGTTCTGGGTGCCGATTACCTTCGCGAGTAGTTGGCCAATCATTCGAATGGTGGGAGCAAACTACGAAGGAATATCCACCGATTGTAGCCCTCGGGCTACGGATCGGCAAGGAAACCACGTATTGTCAGGAGCTTACTGGGCGCGCGGCTTCTGCTGAGTGAGGAGTTGCAGCGGATTGAGGAGCCGGCCGTTGGCCATCACCTCGTAGTGCAGGTGATTGCCGGTGGTGCGGCCGGTGGAGCCGAGGCGGCCGATCATCTCGCCTCGCTTCACTTTCACGCCTTTCTGCACGTTGAAGCCCGAGAGATGGCCGTAGCGGGTTTCGAGCCCGAAACCGTGGTCGACGACGATGAGATTTCCGTAGGCGCCCGAGTACCCCGCCTGCGTGACCACGCCGGCGGCCGTCGCGTAGACCGGCTGTCCTTTGTCGCCGGCAATATCGAGCCCGTTATGAAAGTCGGAACCGCCCGTGACGGGGTCCGTGCGCGGACCCATCCTCGAGGTCAGCCAGCCCGTGGCCGGCCAGATCGAGGGCGTCGCATTCGCCAGCGCGTTGCGTTTCTCGACGTTGGTTCGGACCGACTGCAAGCGCGAGTCGAGACCCTCGAGCACCGAGCGGAGGAGTCCGAACGTGTCCTCGGGGTTGGAGAGCGCCGACAGCGTTCGCGCGTAGGTCGAGTCCTGTTGCCTGCTCGTCTCCGCGGGGGTGACGGCACCGCCCATGGCACGGGCTTTCACCAGCGCCGGGAGCTTGTCCATCGTCCGGGCCAACGTCGGGTCGAGCGCCGCCTGAGCGCCCAGGTCCGAGATGGCCAGCTGGAGTGATTCGATTTGGCCGGAGAGTTCCGAGGTGGCGGTCCGATAACTGGCGTTTTCGAGCTCGAGTGCCTGCTGGCTGGAGTAGAGGCCCGTCACATCGCTTTTGGCCTTCCACGCCGCGCCTACGCCGATGAGCACCGGAAGCGTCACCATGGCGCAGGCAACCGCGACGGCGGGTCGCGCCGAGATCGTCACTCGGCGAACCACACCGGACGTGCGGTCAGCGATCAGGATGGTGTAGCGCCTCGAAGCCATGCTTTCAGTACACTCCGGTCCGCTGGGCCGACCGGGAGACGGTCCGATGAACTCTCTATCGGGTCTTTGCGGCCCCGGGGAGAGAGGCGCGCACTGTCAGCCTACCACAGGAACAAAAGCGCCACCAAGCGGACAAGTTGGGCGAATATCGGGCGAATACCTTTATGGTAATCGGATGACCGTCGGCCTATGGTGATCGGATGACCGTCGGAATGGGGCGCCTGCAGGTCCTGGCGGCCGCGGTGCTCTTCTCAACCGGGGGAGCGGGAATCAAGGCTGAGGCGTTCACAGGCCTGCAGGTCTCCGCGCTGCGGTCGGGGATCGCCGCGCTCATCCTGTTCGCGCTGTTACGGCACCTGCCTCGCCGACCCGTCCGCAGCACGCCGCGCCTGCTCTCGCCGGTGATGCTCGGCACCGGCGTTGTCTACGCGGCGACGGTTACGCTCTTCGTCCTCTCAACCAAGCTGACGACGGCCGCGAACGCGATCTTCCTGCAGGCCACGGCACCGTTGTATCTGCTGTTGCTCGGACCACTGGTGCTGTCCGAACGGTTTCGCCCGCGTGACGTGGCGTTCCTCCTCGGCGTCGCGGCGGGACTCGTGTTCTGCGTCATCGGGCAACCCGCGGCGACGACAACCGCACCGGACCCCACCACGGGAAACCTGCTCGCGATGGTCTGCAGCATCACGTGGGCACTCACGCTCCTGGGACTGCGCTACGTGCAGCGCGACAACGCGGAAACGAACCTGGGCCTGTCCGTGGTGGCGTTGGGGAATCTCTTTGCCAGCCTTGCCGCCTGGCCGTTTGCGTTGCCCCTGCCCATCGCCAGTCCAGTGGAATGGGGCACGATCACCTACCTCGGGGTATGCCAGATTGGTCTGGCGTACGTGTTCCTGACCTCGGCGATGCGTGTGCTGCCGGCGCTGGAGGTATCGCTGTTGCTACTCATCGAGCCGGTGCTGAATCCGACGTGGACCTGGTTGATTCGAGGTGAGCACCCGGGCGCCTACACGATCGCTGGTGGGGCGATCATCATCGCGGCCACGGCGATCAAGAGTGTGTTCGACGCGCGCACGGCGCCTTCATCGGTGCGTGAACGGGACCCTGGTCTCAAGACCGGGGTCCCTTCATGAACTACGCCGGTCCAGACGTGCGCGGGGTATCCCACCTACGCAGTAGCGCGAGCATCAGGAAGCTGCCCATGACGATCGCAATCACCAGTCCCGTGTAGTGCCAGAACTGGCTACCCCCTGGTCTGGCGGTGATCAGAATGCCCCCAAGCCACGCGATCGTCGCGGAGAAGACTTGCGCCTTGCGTACGACGGGAAAACGGCGCATGAGCCATCGGCCCGACACCAGACCAAGGACGATCAACGCAATCGTGAGGACTGTAGGATTCATCGCCCCCTCCTCGTCAATTGTAATAGGCTCTGCATAACGCGAGGATCGCATTGCAAATCGTGAACGCGAGGTAGAACGTGAGGTAGGTCGCCGAGGCGACGGCGCACGCTTCGACCAGGAGCGGGATGATGGCCGCCGCCGCACAGACGACAGTCGCCATGTTCTGGGTGATGTCCAGCTCCTGCTTTTCCCGATCGCAATTGCCACAGTTGACGGGCTCGGGAATCGGCTGGCGAAGCGCAACCTGCAACGCCATCGCGCCACCGGAACGGCGCTCCATGCGTTCCATTTTCTCTGCGACGCGATCGACGTAGTCGGCCACTGTGCGTGTGAAGGGGGACAGACCTTCCTTGAGGAGTTGATCCAAGGCTTCTTCCCGGCCGACACGGTCGAGAGAATGCCGCGGCAGTCTCGAAGGGTCGATCCCGAGTTCTTTCGCTTGTCGCACCAGGTCCCCATGATTCATGTCGGTGAGCAGGAGTTGCTGCCGGTTTGCCTTCGAGAGCGCGACGCGCAGCTGGTCGTCGTTCAGCGTGGAGGTGTAGACGCGAAGGATCGTTGCTGCCTGCCTCGCGCCGATCGCCTGGCCGTTTTGCATCTTCCCGAAGGCATCCTTGAGTTGCCCGCGTATTTCGGCGAGGAGCGGACTTGCTGACACGCGCTGGGCCGAAAGAGAGAGATCGAGAGAAGTGGCGCCGAGCGCGCCAACTCCGGCGCCGGCGAGAGAACCGACGAAGATCCGACGACTGACCGTTCCGTTCATACGTCACCTGTGTTTCCGCACCCAGTCTGCTGTCCACCACCTGTCTAAGCGCCGCGTCCGCCGAAGCGGTCACGTCGCGCGCGCCCGGCGAGATCTGCCACGTGCGCGCCATCACACGAAGATTCACGCGTTCACGTCCTCAGACGCACAGGGCGAAGTACGCCGCGAGCAGCATTTCCAGCACCAGTTCGGCGACCGCGCAGACCCCATCGATCTGCGGAATGAAGATCCTGGTTGCGCATGCCGCCGCGGCTTCGGCCGCCGCGCGTTCGACGTCGGCCCAGAGCGCTGGACAGAGCAAGGCTCGCCAGTCATCGTCTTGAACGAGCCGGATGCCGGCGGCAGGACCAGCGTGGCGACCGAGTTGGGCCGCCGTGCGCTCGCACGTCGATGCGAAACGGGTCAACATGCCCGTCAATCCGTACTGATAGAGATCGTCGATCGCCCGCGCCCGCATCTTCTCGTCCGGTCGCAGCGCCGCGAGAGCGCGTTCGTCGACGTCCACGCCATACCGTTTCAGCCTCGCCCGCACTGTCGCCGTATCGATGCGAAGATCGGGCGTCTCACCACGGTTCTTCGCGCTGACGAGATCCCGCATCGCAATCGCCATCCGGGTGTCGAGGTCGGCCTGTCCGACGTAGACCGCAAGTGTGCCGACATGCGCGGCCACGATGCGCGCATCTGCCGCAGTCATACCCTCGCGACGCGCCTTGTTGGCGATCGGTGCCAGCTGCCTGATGGTGTGCTCGAACATCGCGTCGGGCGTTGTGCCGGCCGTCAGGTGGTGGTGACCACCGCCGGTCGGCAACTCGGGCAGGGAATCGCTCGACGCACCGGCCACGAGAGGAAGTCCCGCGGCGACCGATCCGACAAATACTCGGCGACTAACCGTTCCGTTCATACGTCACCTGTGTTTCCGCACCCAGCCTGTCATTCCACCAATCTGTATTGGAGGGCTTCCGCGACGTGGCCGGCGTTGACCTCGCCAGCCCCGGCGAGGTCGGCCACCGTCCGTGCCACCTTCAACACGCGGTCGTAGCCGCGGGCGGTCAGCCCCATGCGAGTCGCCGCGCGACCGAGCAGCTCACGTCCGTCGGCATCCGGCCGGCACAATGCGGCAACCGCCGATCCACGCAGGTCGGCATTCGTTCGCGCGCCGCTCGGCCCGTATCGCCGCTGCTGCACTCCGCGCGCCGCAAGGACGCGTTCGCGAACGGCCGCCGACGACTCACCAGCCTCGCCGTCGGCGATCGCCGACACCGGAAGCGCCGGCACGTCGACGATGAGATCGATGCGGTCGCGCAGCGGCCCGGAGAGCCGGCCGCGATACTTCGCGATCTCTCCTGGCGTGCAGCGGCACGCGCGATGTTCGTCGCCGTGAAAGCCGCAGGGACACGGATTCATCGCCGCCACCAGCACGAAGCGAGCAGGGAAGATGGCCGTTTGCGCCGCCCGGGCGATGGTGACGCGGCCCTCCTCGAGCGGTTGGCGCAGCACCTCGAGCGCGCGGCGA
>Ga0075421_100008370_pt1 | contig 12701 bp, 8 predicted proteins | sample SoiMetdeltSBSDD5_FD_75292 | JGI IMG/M metagenome (GOLD analysis project Ga0075421, IMG submission 75292) | Bulk soil microbial communities from a Populus tree surrounding site in Tennessee, USA - Soil MetaG P. deltoides SBSDD5 | ecosystem: Environmental > Terrestrial > Soil > Tree plantation... | reverse complement strand
AGGAGCCGGGCGATGTCCACGCGCCCGCTGATGTTGCCGGCGTTGCCGTGGGAGTACAGCAGCGTGGTCGGCGTCCGGCCGGGGATCAGCCAGCCGTGAAGCCGCACCCCATCGGCCGCGGTGAACGCGACGTCGCGAAACGCGAGCCCGACGCTGGACGGAGTGGCGCCCATCGAGCGCGACGGGAAATAGATGAAGCGTGCCTCCACCGATTCTCGGCATCCCGCCAGCGCGCTCGCGAGGGCCATCAACATGAGCAGTCGCCGCATCGGCGCCGATTGTAGCGCGGCGTCGAACTCCAAACGGGCGCGCCCGTTACTCGATGACTTGATCCGCTCGCAGGAGCACGGATGGCGGGACCTCGAGTCCGAGGGACCTGGCGGTCCTGAGATTGATCACCAGCTCGAACTTCGTCGGCTGCTCGACGGGGAGGTCGGCCGGTTTGGCGCCTTTCAGAATCCTATCGGTGTAGTCGGCGCCGCGGCGAAACAGCTCGGCGAAGTTTGCGCCGTACGCGAGAAGGCCGCCGCTCTTCGCCTGCTCGGGATTCTGATACATCACGGGAAGCTGCGCGCGGCGAGCGAAGTCGATGACGCGTCCCATATGAGGCTGAAGGATCAGATCGCCGCTCACAATCATTGCGTTGGGTCGCTCGCGCTCTATCGCGACGAACGCCTGCGCGAGCTGGCCGGGATGCGTCACGGGCACCGACTGCATCGTCACGTGCAGGGCGCGAGCGGCACTGCTCGTATCGCGCTCATAAATCCGATTCGCCGGGTTACTTGCGTTCCAGAGAAGTGCGAACTTCGTCAGCCGCGGCATGAATTCTTTGAGCAGCTCGAGCCGTTTCATCGCCGTCTCTGGACCGAGAACCGAAGAGCCGGTCACGTTGCCGGCCGGTCGGGCCAGGCTCTGTACGAGCCCGATGCCGACGGGATCGCCCACTGCGATCATGACGATAGGGATCGCGGTGGTGGCTTCTTTGGCGGCGCGAGTTGCCACCGCCCCAGCGGTGACGATGACCTCGACTTTCATCTCGACCAGCTGCCGGGCCATGACGGAAATCTGCTCGGGCTTTCCCTCGGGAACGCTGCGTTGCTCCACGACCAGGTTCCGGCCTTCGACGTAACCCAGCTCGGCCAGGCGTTGGTGAAACGGTTCCCAGAGTCCGCTGGGTTGCAGAATCCCGATTCTGCGGACACGTGCCGGCTGCTGCGCCGTGGCGACAACCGGCATGGCGACGATGGCTCCCGCGCCGATGACGAAGGCACGGCGGTTCATGGTGTGAGGCCTCAAGGTTAGCCGGATGGTAGGCCCGATGTAGGACGTCAGCAAGATCGGACGCCCGTTCCGGCGCCCAGCCCACCCCCGGGCCCCGCCATCAGCACAGACCGGTGGCGGCCGCGCGCGCCGCGAGATCGTGGCGATGCATTTGCGCGAAATCCGCAAGCGTTTGCACGGTCCCCCGACGCGCTGTCACGGCGGCCGCCCGAATTCAGCGCGAGGCGCGGACCGCCTCCTAGAGCACCTTCAGCGCGGCGCGAATGAACGCCCACACGTTGCTCGCGCGTCTTTTCGTGTCGATGACGCCGCCGCGAAGGTAGACGCGCCGTGCTCGGGGAGCAGGTCGTGCAAGCATCGCTGTGTCGAGCATCCGAGGATTGACGCGCTCTATCACGGAGTGCTGCAGAAGTCACATGAACTAAAGCGCTTCGGCACGACGATTGCGCTACCGGGTGGGGGCACGAGCCGTTCCGATTCGCCAGTGGAGGCCATGCCCATGCGGGTCCGTCGTCTGATTCTCGCCCTGACCTCGTTGCTCGCCGTCCTGGCATGCACGCTCACGTCGGCGCCAGGACTCGCCGAGGCGCAGGTCGTCTTCGACGACGCCGTCGACTCCGGCTTCCACTGGAACGTCACCTCGGTCACCACGCCCGGGTTCGTCGTGGGCACCGGCGCCAACCGCGCCGCGATGATCATGGTCGCCATGAGCGCCAACAACGCGACGAACATCACGGCAAGCCTGGGCGGTGTCCCGGGCACGCTCGTCGCCGGCAGCGACTCAGGCACGACCGCGTCCATCCGCACGCTGATCTTCCAGGTTATCAATCCGCCGTCCGGCGCGCAGACGGCGACGGTGTCGTGGACGACCGCCATGCACGCCGACGTCGGTGTCATCACCGTCACCGGCGCCGATCAGATGGGTCCGGTCACGAACGGCCGGTTCACCGCCTTCAACGCGTCACCGGCCGCGGCGACGTCGCTGACCATCCCGAGCAGTCCGGGCGATCGCACCGCGAGCATCGGCTTCACGACGAACGACTGGGTGTCTTCGAACCAGACGATCGTCTGGGGGCCCGACTCGTCCTCGGTCCAGGGCGACATCGGCGCAGGGACGGGGAACACGACGCACACGTGGACGGATCAGTACGTGGGCATCCCGCACAGCGTGTCGGGAGCGAACTTCCGGGCCGCGGCGTCGGGAGGCGCGCCGGACTTCACGGTGAGCGCGTCGCCGGCCAGCCAGACCGTCGCGGCGGGCGGGAGCACGACGTACTCGCTGACCTACAACCGGACGGGCAATTTCAGCGGCGTGATCTCGCAGAGCGTGAGTGGGCTGCCGTCGGGCACGACGGCGACGTTCACGCCGAATCCCGCCACCGCGTCGTCGACGCTGTCGGTGACGACGACGAGCAGTACGCCGCCTGGGACCTATACGGTCACGATCACTGCTCAGAGTGGTGATCTGACGAGGACCACCGCCGTCGGGCTCACCGTGGGCACGGCCCCGACCTCGCAGACGGTGCAGTTCGACAACGCCGTCGACTCGGGCTTTCGCTGGAGCGTGACCTCGGTCACCACACCCGCGTTCGTCGTGGGCAGCGGCGCCAACCGCGCCGCGATGATCATGGTCGCCATGAGCGCCAACAACGCGACGAACGTCACGGCGAGCCTGGGCGGTGTCCCTGGCACGCTCGTCGCCGGGACGGACTCGGGCACGACCGCCTCCATCCGCACGCTCATCTTCCAGGTCATCAATCCGCCGTCCGGCCCGCAGACGGCGACGGTGTCGTGGACGACCGCCATGCATGCCGACGTCGGTGTCATTACCGTCACCGGCGTCGATCAGACGACTCCGGTCACGAACGGCCGATTCGTCGCGTTCAACGCGTCACCCGCGGCGGCGACGTCTCTCACGATTCCGAGCAGTCCGGGCGATCGCACCGCGAGCATCGGCTTCACGACGAACGACTGGGTGTCTTCGAACCAGACAATCGCCTGGGGGCCCGACTCGTCCTCGGTCCAGGGCGACATCGGCCCAGGGACGGGGACCACGACGCACACGTGGACGGATCAGTACCTGGGCATCCCGCACAGCGTGTCGGGAGCCAACTTCCGCGCCGCGGCGTCGGGAGCCGCGCCGGACTTCACGCTGAGCATCTCGCCGGCGAGCCAGAGCGTCTTCGCGGGCAGCCAGGTCGACTACACGGTCACGATCAGCCGGGCGGCCGGCTTTACCAATCCGGTCACCCTGAGCGTGAGTGGTCTGCCCTCCGGTGCTACGGCGTTCTTCACTCCGAATCCAGTCGACACCTCGTCGACCGTGACGGTAAGCACGGTCACCGAGGCCCCAGCCGGCTCCTTCCCGTTCACGATCAGCGGTGTTGCCGGCGGCGTGACCCGCACGGTCAGCGCGACGGTCGTGATCACTGTTACGGATTTCACGCTGAGCGCGTCACCCTCGGTGCAGACGGTCCCGACTGGTGGGGGTACCGCGAGCTATACGATCAACATCGGCCGGCCGAGCGGCGGCCCCAACGATCCGGTCACGCTCAGCGTGAGTGGGCTGCCGTCGGGCGCCACGGCGACGTTCACGCCGAACCCCGGCGCGGTGGCGTCGACGCTCTCGGTGACGACGACGAGCAGTACTCCGCCTGGCAGCTACACGCTGACCGTCACTGGCACCAGCGGTGATCTGACCCGCACGACGACCGTGACACTCGGCGTGAATTCGCCGACGACGCCGGACTTCACGCTGAGCGTGTCGCCGGGAAGCCAGAGCGTCGTCCCCGGCAACTCGGTGAGTTACACAGTCACGATCAACCGGACGGCCGGCTTTAGCGATGCGGTCACCCTGAGCGCGAACCTGCCTATCCCCGGTAACACGACCTCGTTCACTCCGAACCCGGCGGACACCTCGTCGACGCTGACCGTGAACACGTTCAGCGATGCCCCAGCCGGCTCCTTCCAGCTCACGATCACCGGCGTTGCCGGCGGTGTGACCCGCACGGTGACCGCGACACTCGTGATCCGGACCTTCAATCTGACCATGTCACCCGGGATCCAGACGGTGCGGGCTGGCGATACCGCGACCTACGGAATCAACATCGTGCCGAATCAGGGCTTCAACGATCCGGTCACGTTCAGTGTGCGCGGGCTGCCGCCGGGCGCCACGGCGACGCTCACGCCGAATCCCGCGAGCGCGTCGACGACGTTGTCGGTGACGACAGTGAACCCCACCCCCCTCGGTGATTACACACTCACGGTCACGGGGGTCAGCAGCGCCGTCACGCGCACCACGGGCGGGACCCTTCGGGTGACCAACTGATTTGTCGGGCGTGAGTTCCGCGATGAGCGCGAACAACGCGACGAACATGAGGGCGAGGCTCGGAGGTGAACGTTACGACTGCACGACCGTGACCACGAGGCCGATCGCGGCCAGGATGTTGCCGACCCGCACGCACTCCTTCTCGGGGCCAATCTTCACGACCGCCTTGCCGGTGTTGTGAACCTGCCACGCGATCTCCCACCCCTGGCTCTCGCTGCACGCGATCGCTTTCTGTAACTGTTTCACGACCTGTTCGAAGGTGTGGCAGTCACAGTTGTGGAGAATCGTCATCCACGGCGGCGCGACCGCCTCGCGGGTGACGTCCTCGACCTCGGGGACGGTGAGCGTCCGCTCCGGCATGAATGAAGTTTAAGTGAGCGGGCAAGGGAGTCCAGCCGGTCAGCCGAGCGCGCCCGACGCGCGCAACGCCGCGATGCGGCCCGGCTCGTAGTGCAGGAGCGAGCTCAGGATCTCGTCGGTGTGCTGGCCGAGGGCGGGCGCGGGAGTGAGGTTCGGCGACACGCCCTCGCTCTTCACCGGCGTCCCGACCTGCTTCAGAATTCCGAAGCGCGGGTGCTTGACCTCCACGATCATGTCGCGCGCCGCGATCTGCTCGTCGGCGAGCGCCTGCGCGATCGTGTTCACCGGCGCGCACGGCACGCGGCCGCGCAGCCGCGCCAGCCACTCGGACGTCGTCAGCTCGCCGAAGCGCGTTTTCAGAATCGGCAGCAGCGCGGATTTGTTGGCGAGCCGGTCGGCGAAGGTCGCGAAGCGCGGATCGCCCGCGAGCTCGCGCAGCTCCATCGCCTCGACGAGATTCGTCCAGAACTTCTCCTTGTTGCAGAAGACGACGAGCCAGCCGTCGCGGGTGGGAAAGTTCTGCGCCGGCACGAGCGACTGATGCCCGGAGTCCTCCACGCGAGCGGGCTGCCACTCGCGGTTCAGCGCCCAGATCGCGTAGTAGGACAGCATGCTCACGGCGCTGTCGAGCAGCGAGAGCTCGATGTCGCGCCCCACGCCGCTGCGCTGCGCGTCCCAGAGTCCCGCCAGCAGCGCCGCCATCGAGGCATAGCCGGCCGCGAAGTCGACGACCGACACGCCGCACTTGCCCGGCGGCCCATCGGGCTCGCCGGTCACCGACATCCAGCCCGCGTAACCCTGGATGAGATAGTCGAAGGCCGGCTCCGCCGCGCGCGGGCCCGTCTGGCCGAAGCCGGACAGCGAGCAGCACACCAGCGCGGGATTGACGTCCTTCAGCGCCGCGTACGTGACGCCGAGCGTCTGGGGCAGATCGCCGCGCAGGTTGTTGTAGACGGCGTGCGACACGCGCGCGAGGTCGCGCAGGACGGCGCGGCCCTCGGGATGCTTGAGATCGAGCGTGAGCGACTTCTTGCCGCGGTTGAACGACTGGAAGTACAGGGAGTCGTGCTCGCTCGCATAGGGGCCGACCTCGCGCGCCACGTCGCCGCCGACGGCGGGGTCCTCGATCTTGATGATCTCGGCGCCCAGATCGGCCAGCATCTGCGTGCCGAACGGGCCCGCGCCGAACTGTGAGACGGCGAGAATCCGCAGGCCCTGCAGCATTTTTATTGTTGCGGGGTCCGCGAGCCCGGCTCGTCGCGTGGGTGGCCTGTTCTCGATGCCGGTGGCTGCGCGTGCTGCCCAAGCGTTGCGTGATTTCTCTTCGGGAGGAGCGCCGTGCGCTTGAACGTCATGACGCGCTCGCCACGCTGGTTGTGCACGCGCGTTTCGACGGTAACCGTCCCGCGATCGCCCCGCGCGGACTCCTTCAGCGCGAGCACCGTCGACTCCGAGTAGAGCGTGTCGCCGATGAACGTGGGCGCGTCGTGGGTGATCTTTTCGATTTCCAGGTTGGCGATGGCCTTGCCCGACACGTCGGCCACCGTCATACCGATGCCGATCGAGAACACCAGCGGTCCCAGCACGAGGCGCTGCCCGTGCTGCGTCTGCGTCGCCGCGTAGTGTGCATCGCTGTGCACCGGATGCTGGTTCATCGTCAGCAGGGCGAACCACGTGCAGTCGGCCTCGCCGATCGTGCGGCCGGGCCAGTGCTTGATGACTTCGCCGACGCTGAACTCCTCGAAGTAGCGTCCGTACGCCATCAGACCGCGCTCGCGGGCGCCGCCGCGAGCAGCGCGGCGGCGTCACGGTAGTAGCGCTCGACGGGAAATTCGGTCGTGTAGCCGTAGCCACCGTGGATGCGCATCGACTCCAGCGTGGCGGCGACGGCCGCGTCGACGGCGAAGCGCCTGGCTCGCCGCGCGGCGGCGTACTCGCTCGCCGTCGCGCGCTCCGCCGCGTCGCCGACGAGCAGCCGCGCCGCGGTCAGGCGCGTGGCCATGTCGGCGAGCTTGAGCTGCACGGCCTGATGCTGGCAGATCGCCTTGCCGAACGTGGTGCGCTGCTGCGAGTAGCGCAGCGCCGCCTCGAAGGCCGCCTGCCCGAGGCCGACGGCGACGGCGCCAATGCCGAGCTCGGCCACCGCGAGCAGCCGCGGCGCCGAGACCGAAGGGTGGGAGATCGGCAGGTGCACGCCACGGAGCGAGATCACGGCGGGCGGCGCGCCCCGCAGGCCGAGATCGGGCGCAGCCGGCGTCACCGTCACGCCGCGCAGCGACGCCGGCACCAGCCACCACGCCGTGCCGTCGGCGAGCGTCAGCGCCAGGAGCCCGGCGCTGGCCGCGGAAGGGATCGGCGCCGTGTTGCCATCGAGCGCGCACGCGGCGCTCTCGCGCCGGGCGAGCGCCGCCGCAACGGGGACCACCGCCGCGAGCACCTCGGCGCGTCCGAGCTCGGGGAGATGCCGCGCGGTGTCGCCGCCCGCGACGGCGAGCGCGGAGGCGACGGCGCCCTGGGCCACCGCGAGCAGCGCGGGCGCCGCCCAGGCGCGCGCGATCTCCTCGATGAGCATCGTCCACGCCGTCACGTCCAGCCCGAGCCCCCCGTGAGCCGGCGGCACCAGGGCGGCGAAGACGCCGAGATCGGCGAGCTGGGTGATCAGCTCCTCCGGCACGCCGCCCTCGCGGTCCCGCTCGGCGGCCACGGGCGCCACGCTCTTGTCGACGACCTGCCGCACCGCGAGCAGCATGCGCCGCCGCTCTTCGGGCTCGCCGTCGCGCGAGACGAGGCTGCCGCCGCGCTCGCCGTGCCGCTCGACGAGCTGGCGCGCGATGATCGTGCGCTGGATCTCGTTGGTGCCCTCGCCGATGATCATCAGCGGCGTCTCGCGATAGCAGCGCTCGATGGCGAGCGACGTGGAGGTGCCGCACAGGCGAACGGCGTCGAGCGCCACCTCGTGCGCGGTCTCGGAGGCGAAGAGCTTGGCCATGCCGGCTTCGAGATCGCAGCGCTCGGCGCGGTCCTTCATCCCGGCGGCCCAGTACGTGAGCAGCCGTGCGGCGTCCACGCGCGCGGTCATGTCGTCGAGCCGTGCGGCGTCGTTCGCGCGCGCGGAGGCTTCGTCGAGCGCCGCCCGTGCGACGCCGACCGCGCGCGCGGCGATGTTGATCCGCCCCGCCTCGAGCCCGCTCATCACCTGGGCAAAGCCGCGGCCCTCCACGCCGCCCACCAGGTTCGCCGCGGGACACGGGAAGTCCTCGAACAGCAGCTCCGCGGTGTCGACGCCCTTGTAGCCGAGCTTGCCGATCGACTTCACCACGGCGAGCCCCGGCGCGCCCTTCTCGACGATGAAGCACGACATGCCGCGGTGACGCGGCTGCGAGACCGGATCGGTCACGGCGAGCAGCGCGAACGTGTTGCCCTCGCGGCCGTTGGTCACGAACATCTTGGTCCCGCTGATCCGGTACTCGGCGCCGGCGCGCCGCGCCCGCGTCGAGATCGCCTGCACGTCCGACCCGGCGTGCGGCTCGGTGAGGCAGAGGCCGCCGCGCGCCTCGCCGGCGGCGAAGCGCGGCAGCAGCCGGCGCCGTTGCTCGTCCGTGCCATGCTGGAGCACGATGAGCGCGGCCATCGTGTGGCTGTTGATCACGCCGGCCAGTGACATCCAGCCGCGACAGAGCTCTTCGATCACCTGGGCATAGGTCGTCACGTCGAGCCCGAGGCCGCCGTACTCGCGTGGGACCAGCGCGCCGAACAGACCGAGAGCGCGCATGCGCTCGACGAGCGCGTGCGGATAGGTATCGGCGTGCTCCAGGGCGGGCGCGGCGGGCCGTACGTCCTCGGCGACGAAGCGCCGGACGTCGGCGACGACGCTAGGCTGCCGGTCCATCGCGAAGGGGATAGTACAATGAAATCCAATGTCTCTCGACGACCTGGTGCTCGGCCTCCAGCGTCTCGTCGATCGCCTCATCCGACGCGCGCGGCGTGGCCGCGCGCCTACGCCCGCGCATCGCCGCCTGCTCGTCGTGCAGATCGATGGGCTCTCACGCGACGTGCTGGCGCTCGCCCTCGCCCAGGGGCGCATGCCGTTCCTGCGCCGGGTCATCGAGCGCGCGGGGTGGAAGATACATCCGATGTTCGTCGGGCTGCCGTCCTCGACGCCCGCCTTTCAGATGGCCGCGATGTACGGGGTGCGCCCGGACATTCCCGGCTTCCACTACCACGAGAAGCGGCAGCGCGACGACGTCTATTTCCCGCGTGCGGGCGACGCCGCGCGTGTGGAGCGCGTCCAGGCCGCGGGACGGCGCGGGATCCTCGAGGGCGGCGCCAGCTACGGCTGCGTGTTCACCGGCGGCGCCGCCGACAATCTCTTCACGTTCGCCATCATGAAGCGGCCCAGCGGCAGCGGGCTTCTGGCCGCGCTGTCTGCCCTGATCGTGCTGGCCTGGGTGGCGGTGAAGAGCACGGTCATCACCGCCACCGAGCTGCTTCGCGCGGTGCTGCGCCTGCTCGCCGATCCGGTCGGCGAGTGGCGTCGCGGCTGGAAATGGCTCGCGATCAAGATCGGGCTCTCGGTGTGGGTGCGAGAGCTGTTCACGCTGGCCGTCGCGCGTGATCTGTACGCCGGCGCGCCCGCCGTCTACGTCAACTATCTGGACTACGACGTGTTCTCGCACGCCTACGGTCCGCGCCACGCGCGCGCCCTGCGAAGCCTGCGCCGGGTGGACGACTCGATCAAGCAGATCTGGCGCGTCTGTCGTCGCGTACCCGAGCATCGCTACGACCTCTATATCCTGTCCGATCATGGCCAGGCGCTCTGCAAGCCGTTCGGCGAGCTCGCCGGCGGCCGTCCGTTCGAGCGCGTGATGTTCGAGGACTTCCTTCCCAAGGGCACGCGCCCGGTCAGCCCGCAGCGGCCCGCCGGACGCCACCATCTCGCGAGCGGGATCAAGGCGTTTCGGATGGGGCGCGCGCCCGGATTCTTCCAGCGGTTCTTCAACTACATCGAGGACGGATTCCCCTGGGTGCTGGGCGAGCTCAAGGAGGCGCGCGAGCGTGACAACGTGCGCGTGATCTGCGCGGGTCCGAACGCGTTCGTCTACTTCGTGGACGACGACGCACCGCTGCCGATCGAGCGCATCGAGGAGCACTCGCCGGCGCTCGCGGAGGAGCTGTCGCGGCATCCCGGCGTCGGCTACGTGTTCGCGCGGAGCGGGGACGGTCCGGTCTGCTTCTGGCGCGGCAAGCGCTACCGCCTCGACGCAGACCCCGGCCCGTTTGCCGGCCGGGATGACGCGGCGCTCGTCGTCTCGGCGGTCAGGGACCTCATGGCGATGCCCAGCGCGGGCGACCTCGTGGTGTACGGCATCGACGCCGCGCCGGGGCACGTGTCCTACATCGCGGAGTCGGGCGCCCACGCCGGCCCGTCGCCGGAAGAGCTGCACACGTTCGTCGTGGCGCCGCCCGGCGTGCGGCTTCCCGAGCCGTTGAACCACCCCGTTCAGCTCTATCCGCACTTCGTGCAGTACCTCGAGCCCTCCTCGCGCGAGTCCGCGGCGTGACGCCGATCACGATCGCGTCGTACAACATCCATCGCGGCGTCGGGCTGGACCGGCGGCGCGATCTCGACCGCATCGGCGTCGTCATCGCCGAGATGAATCCCGACGTCATCGGCCTGCAGGAAGTCATCCGCGGCGACGGCAACGTGATGCCCGCGGCCGACCAGGCCGCCTATCTCGCGAGCAAGCTCGGGATGGAGCTCGTCATGGGCGAGACGCGCTCGTACGGCGACGGCAGCTACGGCAACGCCATCCTCACGCGTCTGCCCGTCGTGGGCTCGGTCCGGCACGATCTCAGTCACGGGCTGCGCGAGCCACGCGGCTGCCTGCGGGTGGACGTCGAGGTCAACGACGTGACCGTGCACGTCTTCAACTGCCACTTCGGCCTGGCCTTCCGCGAGCGCCGCGCCCAGCTCGAGCTGCTCGCGGGATTCATCCGTGCCGGCTCGTGCGGCGGCCCGCGCGTCGTGATGGGGGACTTCAACGAGTGGCACCGCGGGCCGGTCACGCGCGGGCTGCGCCTGGAGTTCAAGTCACCGATGCGGCGCATGCGCCGCACGCATCCCGCCGTATTCCCGCTCTTCCGGCTCGACCGCATCTACTGGGACGTCGAGCTCGAGGGCGAGGCGTTTCACCCGCACAGAAGCCGCCTCGCGCGCGTCGCCTCCGACCATCTGCCGGTGATGGTGCGACTGCGCGTGCGCCGTCGCGCCGCCGCGCCGTACGTCACCGGCGACGCGCTTCCGCCGGCCGAGTAACGTCTGGACGCCACGCCGCCGCTCCCCGAGCCTCCGCTCACCGAATCGATCGTCATCACGCCACCCCCGCGCCGCTGGCCGGGGGCGATCGTCACCGGCGTCGCCGCCGTGCTGCTGGCGGCGTTCGTGGCGCTCGCCGTCCACGTGCACCTCGCGGGCAGCCGGCTCGACAGCATCGACGATCCCGCACGCGCGCTCGCGCTGATCGTGGAGCGCACGATGGATCTCGAGGACGCGCTCAAGCGCGCGACGACGTGGGAGCGGCGGTTCTACGAGCTCACGGTGAGCGACGGCCGCAACGAGCTCGACGAGGCGATCACCTGGTACGAGGAGGTCGCCGACGTCGTGCCCGGCGAGCCCGGCGTGCAGGTGAGGCTCGCCGTGCTGTACGGCGAAGCCGGGCGCATCGACGAGGTGCTCGAGGCGGTCGATCGATGGCGCGCGCGGGGCGACGCGCTCGCGGCGGATACGCTGGCCGCCGCGTACCTGGACGCGCCGCTCGACGGCCGACTGTCCCGTCTTCGGGACAGCGCCGCGCGCATGGTGGAGCCCGGCTGGTTCCGTGATCGGCTGCTGCTGCGTCTGGCCGATCGCGCCGGCGACACCGGCGCGCGCGCGGCGCTGCTGAGGGGCGCCGAGGCGCGAACCGCGCCGCTGCTGCGACGCGTGCGCGCGCTCACCGCGTCGGAGCTGATCGCGCTCGGTCTGGGGCTCGCCGGCCTCGTGTTCGTGCTGCGCGGGCGGCCCGTGCGCGTGGATAGCGCCCTCGTGCCGCCGCCGTGGCGGCTACGCGACGGTCTCGTGGTGCTGCTGCGCGGAGCCGGCGGCGGCGTGCTCGTCCTCGTCGGCGTCTACGCGCTCGGGCGCTGGCGCGGTCCCAACGATCCGCTGCTGGCGGCCATCAGCATGCCGCTCATGTACGCGCCGCTGCTCTGGCTCGCGCGCCGGCGGCTGTTCGCGCCCGCCGGCGTCGGCCTCACCCGAGGGCTCGGCTACCTGCCGGCACCCCGCGGCCGGCGCGCGTTGTTCTGGACGACGGCGCTGCTGGTCGGCGTCGGCACGGCGACCGATCTCGCGCTGGGGCTGATCAGCGAGGCGACGGGCATGACCTCGCACTGGACGGAATGGTTCGACGAGGATCTCGCGTGGGGCCGTCCGGTGGTGGCGGCGGCCAGCCTGCTCGGCACGGTCGTGTTCGCGCCCGTGTTCGAGGAGATCGTCTTCCGCGGTCTGCTCTACGCCACGCTACGCCGGCGCCTGGCCTGGCCGCTCGCCGCGACGGTGAGCGCCGGCGTCTTCGCGATCGCTCACGGCTATGGCGCCGCGGGCTTCGGCAGCGTGTTCGTGAGCGGGCTCTTGTGGGCGATCGCCTACGAGCGTACCGGGAGCCTGCTGCCGAACACGGCGGCGCACGTG
>Ga0075421_100008369_pt1 | contig 12702 bp, 10 predicted proteins | sample SoiMetdeltSBSDD5_FD_75292 | JGI IMG/M metagenome (GOLD analysis project Ga0075421, IMG submission 75292) | Bulk soil microbial communities from a Populus tree surrounding site in Tennessee, USA - Soil MetaG P. deltoides SBSDD5 | ecosystem: Environmental > Terrestrial > Soil > Tree plantation... | reverse complement strand
AAGGACCGTCGTCCCAGCCATGGCGGTCACAGGTGAGGGGAAGGACCGGTATAGGGCGACTACCAGGAACTCTTGCTGATGCCTCGTTATAGGGATGTCCCGGGTTGGGAGAGGCTGTGCCGGGATATTAGGGATCGGCCGTTGTGAGGCGGCAGGCGGCGACCACGGACCCCACGATGGTCAGCGAACACCGTCATCCTCGGGGTTTAGAGAGCGCCCAGCCCGGTCCGGGTCTCACGCGTGTGGAACGTGGTAAACCCGCGTCTGGGTCCACGCCGCGTGCGCGGGTACGCGTGTGCGGTGGTGGTAGGCCGAGAGTAATCGGGGCGGAACTTCCCGGCGGGACAGGGTGCCCAAGAAGCCAATGCCGGTGGTCGAAAGACAACGGGAAACGACGACTGCGAGACCGGGGCCTTCTCCTGGATGGTGGTCGGATAACCGGCCGGATACCAGACTGTGGTGTCTGGAGCCCCGGACAGGGGTGCTGACGTGGGCAGGTGAGCCTTTGACGACGAAGCGGACGTGAATGCCGGTACTGAAGGACATGTTGGACACTACGGTGAACGGACCGGAGGACCCGCCTGGTGTGTTCGACGCCGATGCCTGGCAGCAGGTGGACTGGCGGATGCACGAGGAAAGGGTACGGCGGCTACGGCGCAGGATCTTCAAGGCGGAGCGGGACGGTAACCTGGCTGCGGTCAGGAACCTGCAGATGCTGATGCTGCGGAGTTGGTCGAACACGCTGATCAGCGTGCGGCAGGTGACGCAGCGCAACGCGGGTCGTGCGACCGCGGGGATCGATGGGCGGGTCGCATTGACCGCCCGGGCTCGGGCCGAGGTGGCGGTGCAGGTGCACGCTACCCGCAACTCGTGGCGACCCGTCGCGGTCAAACGGGTGTACATCCCGAAGGCTCATGACAAGACCAAAATGCGGCCGCTCGGCATCCCAGTGATCATGGACAGGTGCCACCAGGCACGGGTCCGTCAGGCGCTGGAGCCGCAGTGGGAGGCCCGGTTCGAGGCCCGTTCCTACGGGTTCCGGCCGGGTCGCGGCTGCCACGACGCGATCGGAAGTCTGTACAACACTCTGGCCGGCCGGGCCAAACGGGTGTGGATTGTCGACGCGGACCTGGCAGGCGCGTTCAACGCGATCAGCCATGATCACGTCCTCGGCGTGATCAGCGGCTTCCCTGGGAAGGCGTTGATCGCTGGCTGGCTGAAGGCGGGCATCGTCGAGGCCGGCAAGGGGTTCGCGCCCACCACGGAGGGCGTGCCGCAGGGCGGCGTGATCAGTCCGTTGATCTTGAACATCGCATTGCATGGGCTCGAGGAGGCCGCCGGGGTCCGCTACCAGGGCGGTCGTCACGCCTGCGACGTAGCACCCGACAGCCCGGCCGTGACCAGGTACGCCGATGACCTGGTCGCCTGCTGTCACACCAGGCAGCAGGCCGAACAGGTCAAGGCGAAGCTGGCCGCGTGGCTGGCACCCAGGGGCCTTGCATTCAACGAGGCCAAGACCAGGATCGTGCACCTCACCGAGGGGTTCGACTTTCTGGGCTTCAACCTGCGCCGCTACCACTGCGGCAAGCTGCTGATCAAGCCGAGCCGGGTGGCGGTCAAGGAATTCCGCAGACGGCTCGCGCGGGAGTTCCGCACATTGCGGGGCGTCAACGTCGCGGCGGTGCTGGCGCGCATCGTCCCGATCACTCGGGGCTGGGTCGCCTACTACCGCACGGTGGTGTCGAGCAAGGTATTCGGCGACCTGACCGACTACCTGTGGAAGCTCACCTACAAGTGGGCCTGCTGGAGCCACCAGAACAAGCCGAAGCGCTGGATCGTCCAGCGCTACTACGGAAGGTTCAACAAGGTCCGAGGCGACCGGTGGGTGTTCGGCGACCGGGCAACCGGTATCCACCTGCCGAAACCGTCCTGGACCGAGATCAAGCGACATACCGTGGTCAAGGGCGGGGCCTCTGTCGACGACCCCGACCTGATCCGGTACTGGACCGAGCGCCGGCGCAAGGTCAAACCCCCACTGGACTCCTACACTGTGCGCCTGCTGTCCAAGCAGGACGGTCAGTGCACCCTGTGCGGGGAGGCCCTACTGGCCTTCGACGACCCGCCCCAGAACCCGCAGGGCTGGCAATGGTGGCACCTCTGGGTCACCAAGAAGGCGATCACGGCGGACTATCTCGTCCACCACGATCGGCCCGGTCCGTCACGCGATCAGCGAACACACCTGGTACACGCCAGCTGCTCCCGGATGAAACACCCCGTCCGGACAACCGCAAGCACCGCGATGTAACAGCAGAAACCCGAACCGCCCTTGTGGCTTGCTTGGGCCGTATGCGCGGGAACGTGCTTGTACGGTCCTGAGGGGGGACCGTCGCAGCAATGCGACGGTCCTACCCGGCCGGTTCAGAAGTCGGACTCGTCGATGAGGTCGGCCAACCCGGCGGCGAGTTGGTGCTCGCGGGCGGACGCAACGGTCTGGAACGCGACGCGGTGCGAGCCGGCGAGAAGGAGGGCTTCGCCCCTGCCGGCGGCCAGCAGCATCCGGGCTTCGCCACCGGTCAGGGCGAAGGTGTCGGCGATCAGGTCGATGGCCTGCGGGGCTTGGCGCATCAGGATCTGGGTGGCGGCGTTGGCGATGACCGCCTGCCCGAGGTCGCTGCCGAGAAGGTCGGCGGCGTCCTGGGTGACCACCGCCACGCCGGCGCGGCGTTTGCGGGCGGCCTTGGCCAGCCGGTAGAGGAACTTGGCGCCTTCGCTGTCCTTCAGCAGGGTCCAGGCTTCGTCGACCACAACAAGCCGCCGGCCCTCCGGGCGGGATCTGCCGGTCAGGCCGTCCGTGTCAACGTCTCGCCAGATGCTGTCGAGGGCGAGGAGCATGCCGGGGGCGCGCAGTTCGTCGGCGAGTTGTCGGGTGGACCACACCACCAGGTGGCCGCGGGGACGAAAGGTGGTGGGGCCGTCGAACAGGTCCCGAAACGATCCGGTCGCCCAGGGCGACAGCCGTGCGGCCAGGGTGCTGGCGGCCGAGTCTGCGCCCGCCTGCAGGGTGTCGGTGAGGTCGCGCAGCAGGGGTGCGGGCCGGGTCCAGGTGTTCGGGTCGTTGTTGATGCCGGCGGCGGCGTAGGTGGCGGTGATGGCCTTGTCCAACGCGGCCCGTTCGCCGGGTGGCGGCTGCTCGCCGAGCAGCACCGCCACCAGGGTGTGCAGGAACAGGGCGCGGCGGGTCAACGCGTCCGGGCGGCGGTCGCCGGCCGGAATGTCCAGGGGGTTGATCCGGATGCCGGGGGCACCGAGCTGGATGGCGGTGCCGCCGACCGCCTCGGCCAGGCGCAGGTACTCGTCCTCGGGGTCGATGATGCAGACGGTGACCCGGTCGTACAACGACCGGAGGACCTCACACTTGACGAGGTAGGACTTGCCGGCGCCGGATCGGGCCAGCACGACGCTGTTGTGGTTTTCCTGCGCCCATCGGTTCCACCACACCACCCCGTTGGAGGCGGTGTTCAGTCCATACAGGACACCGCCCGGGGCGACGGTGTCGCCGGGCAGCGGCGCGGGAAGATCGGCGGAAGCCAGGGGAAACGCGGCGGCGAGGGCGTCGGTGTCGAACACCCGCCGCATCCGCAACGAGTCCACGCCCAGCGGCAGGGTGGCCGTCCAGCCCTGTAGTTGCCGCCAGGTGGCCGGCTGGGTGTCCAGCAATACCGATGAGGCGGCGGCCCGCACCTCGGCGACCGCCTCGACGAGTTCGTCTTCGGTGGGTGCGTGCACGCACAGGTAATGGCCGGCGCGGAACAGCCGGGACGCGCCGCGGGCGACCCGGTCGGCCAGGTCAGCGGCGTCCTCTGCGGCGGCGTCGGTGGCCGGGTCGCCGAGGCGGCCCTTGTCGAAGTCGAGGCGGCGGGCCGATTCCAGCCGGGCGCGTTGGGTGCGGAGTTTCGCCGCGGCGCTCGCGGCGGGGATCGGCTCGATGTGCTGGGCGAAATCCAGCCGGCCCGGCCAGGACAGCAGGATGTCCGGCCAGGCCAGGGCGAGCTCGGGTGGGTAGCCGGTCATCGCGGTGGTGGCGGTGTAGCCGTCGCCGGCGTGCAGGTGCCGGGGGGCGACGTCGACGGCGGCCGGGCCGACGACGGCCGCCAGCTCGGCGGCGCTGTCTGCGCGGCCGGTACGGGTGCGGCCCTGCCGGCGGGGCCGGGGTTCGGCCTCGACTGCGCTGCCGGCGCGGGTCTTGCGGTTTCTGGTCAAGATGCTCACGGTTGCTCCGGGTAGGACTCGGCGGTGATCGGGGTATGCGGGGTGGCGCGGGGCCAGCTGGCGTCGCCGCCGGCATAGGGGTCGACCGCGGCGGTCAGCACGGCCAGGGCGGTGGGGCCGTCCAGCACCCGGGTCTGTGACCCGAGCGCGGCCAGGGCGGTGGCGGTGTGTTCGGCGCGGCGCATCGCCTCCGCTGCGGCGTGTGGCCCGGTGGCCCGGCAGGCGATGGTGACGGTGCGCCACAACGGATCCCGGCGTTGGGCGATGTCGTGCAGGAACTGGGCGTAGTCCAGGGCCGCGTCCGCGAGCGCGGTCTCGGGCAGGCCCTGCGCGGCGTCGGCGACCCGCCCCGCGTGGCTGGTCAGGTCGACCCGCTGCGCGGAGACCACCACCTGGACCGGGCCGGTGAGGCTGTTGAGCCAGCGGCCGTAGCCGGCGACCATGGCGGCCTGCTCGGCCGGCGTGCGCAGGCCGATGTTGACCGTGGTCGCCGCGACCAGCACGGTCGCCGAGCCGTCGGCGATGGTGATGACGCCGTCGTCGCTGATCGCCTCGGCGGGCAGCCGCAGCACCTGCGGACGCGGCCCCGGCGGGTCGGCGGCGGCGGGTGCCCAGGCCGGTGGGGCGTGGATGCCGTCGGCGGCGGGGACCTGCCGGTGTGGGCCGCGCCGGTAGCCGATCGCGGCCCACAACCAGAGGTCCAGTGGCAGTCCGTCGCGGCGGCCGATGGCCAGGGCCGCGGCCACCCCTGCGAGGGGGATGACCGCGGCGGCGAACACCGGCAGCGGCAGCCGGGTGCCGATCGCCTGCCACAGCAGGTATGCCAGGGCGGCGGTGGTGGCCAGGACGGCCACCTGCCGCGCGGTCAGCCCCCACAGGATGCGGTCGGGCGCCTCGACATCGGCGGGAATGCGGGCGTGAACGTGCACCTCGCTGTCCACAGTGGACTCCTCAGGGTTGTGGGTTGATGCGTGGCCTGACCCCGCCGGACGGGGTCGGCCGGCGGGGCCGGATGAGTGTCGGCACCCGTGCGGGCGCCGTCGGTTACGACCGGCGGGGCGGCCGGGGCCGGTTCCACGGACCGTTGACCGGCGGCCGGACCGGGCGGGTCTGCGGCATCGCGGTGGTCGGGTTCACAGTTGGCGGGATGACCGGACGGGGCCCGGATGGTGGTGGCGTCGGCGTGAGGCCGGCGGCCCGGATCGGTGGCCGGGTGGAGCGCGGCGGTGGGTTGCTCGATGCGCCCGGCGAGGGGCTGGCCGGCGTCGACGCGCGCCCGCCGGTGGTCGGCCCGGTGGTGGTGCTGGTGCCGCCGGCCGGGGACGGCCCCCGGTGCGGCGTGGTGGAGCTGGTCGCCGGTGGGGGTGTTCGGGTGCCGCCCGGTGCGGGCCGGGGCAGGCGGGGCCGCCAGTAGGGGATGACGGTGTTGGCCGCCGATGGACCGCCCGCCGTTGTTGCGGTGGCGGACCGCCGGCCGCCGGCACCGGCCGCGACGGCGGCTGCTCGGCCGCCGCGGCGACCGAACGGCAGCTGGACCCTCCGCGACACGGCCTGGATGAGGATCATCCGCAGGAACAGGCCGGCGTTGCTGTGCTGGCCGCCGCGGGTGACGTAGCGGCGCATCAGGCCGGGGATCTTCACCACGGCCCACAGCAGGCAGGCGACGATGAACAGGTTGATCGTGCCGGTCGGATCGGTTGGCAGGCCGAGCGCGGCCAGGTTGGCCTGCGGGCTGAGGAAGATGGAAAGCGTGGTGTGCAACGCCAGGGCCTGCAGCACCACCGTGCCCAGGCAGCCCAGGAAGGATCGCCACCACAGCCGGGCGGCGCCGTCGGTGTACGGGGTGGCGTGGCAGGCCAGGGCCACCGGGGCGATGCCGACCAGCACGATCAGCACGCCGAGGCGGACCAGCCAGGTGGCCAGCAGCATCGCGGTGAGCACCGCGATGACCAACCCGATGACCGCCAGCAGCAGGCCGCTGGCCGGGTTGGTCATCGCATCGGTGATCACCGGGTGCAGCTGGCCGAACGCGTCGCCCGAGGCGATGCCGTCCCCGGTCATCGCCGTCGTCAGCGCGTTGGCCAACTCGATGAGCGCCCGGCACAACGGGATGGCGAAGTTGGCGGCGATCCACCCGATGACCAGCCGTGGCGCCAGCTCCCCGACGCCGTAGCGGACCTGCAGCGTCTCGTGGGTCATCACGGTGATCCCGGCGGTGATGACCGCCAGCACGAAGCAGACGTTGACGATCGCCTGGGACCGGCTGGTGATCGCGGCGACCTGCGGCAGGGCGGTCACGTCCGGGGTGGTGAACGCGGTGCTCGACAGCAGCCCCCACAGCCCGGTGAGGACGGCCAGCACCTTCGCGACCAGCCAGTTGATCGCCGCGTCCAGCCACGGACCGACCAGCCAGCCCACGTCAGGCGCCCAGGATGTTCTTCAGGATGGTCAGGATGATCGGGGCCAGCAGCGCCAGGCCGTAGCCGATGCCGGCGGACTTCAGCGAGCCCTTGGCGCGTTCGACCTCGGACGGGTCACCGCCGGCCATCAGGTAGCGGGCGCCGCCGATGGTCAGGAACAGGGTGGCGACCGCGGCGATGATCCCGGTGATCCACACGGTCATGTTGTTGATCACCGTGGGCAGGTCGGCGACCGCGAGGGGCACGGGATCGGCCGCGCCGGCGGCGGACGCGGGTGCGCCGACGCCGAGCAGCAGCAGGACGGTGGCCGCGATGGTGATGACGGTGGCGGCGGCCAGGCGGATGGGTTTGCGGTACATGGGTGGCTCACACCTCCCGCCCCACGGGTGGGGCGTGTCCGGAACGGATGGGGTGGCGTCACCGCAGGAGTCAGGGGTGCCGGCCGTGGGAGCCGTGCTCCTTCACAGGGCCGCAGCGAGTGGGGGTGAACAGGCCCACTGCCGGCCGGCCGGCACCCCTGCCCGTGGTGGCGCGGGGAACCACCTGGCCGACCACTGCGGGGCGGGTCTTCCGGTGATTCCTTGCCCACCAAGGGCTCCGGTTGGGTACCCAACACAGCACCCGCCCGCGTTCGGGCACCCAACTGACCCAACCGACCCAACCGGCAGCGGCCCGGTGCCGCCGACCGGGCGCCCAACGGCGGGCAGTCCGGGCCGTAGACACAGAAGGCGGGGCGGCGACCCTGCTCGGGTCGCCGCCCCGCGCGAAGCGGTGCAACGGTGGTGTATCAGGCGGCACCGGCCATCACCGGCGTCTGCTGCGCCGGCGCCGCCGGGTCCCGGTGGCCGGGTGTCGAGGATGCCGCCCGGTCGGCGCGGCGCCGCCGCGGTGCCACTGCGGCGTGGGCGGCGCGCCGCCGGCGCGTCGTTTCCGGCAGCACGTGCGGCGCCCAGTCCAGTTCCCCCAGGCCGATCGCCTCGGCTAGGCGCCGTTCGGATTTACGCCGCCACGCGGCAGCCAGCGGCCCGCCGATACCGATCTTGTCGGCGACCACGTGGAGCGGGACGTCCTCCAGCCGGGTGGCGGAGATCAGCAGGTGCTCGTCGGGGTCGATGACCGCCAGCGCGACCGCGCGGGCCAGGACCCAGTCCGGGTGGTCCCACGGGTGGTGCGGCGGCACCGACCAGGCCCCGCCGATGTGCACGATGTCGGTGTCCTCGTCCCATTCGCGGGCGGATTTGACCGCGCGGGCGCCGGCGTCGACGAGCCGCCCGCAGATCCGCGGTTCGTCCACGTCGACGGTGCGCAGCCGGTCCAGGAACCCGGTCAGCAGCTCGGCGTCGACGTCGCTGGTGTCGCCGTGCCAGCCGGCGGCCAACCGGCCGGCGGTACGGCGCAGCCCCGGCATGGCCAGGCCGACCGCGGTGATCACCCAGGCCGGTCCGTCCCGGCGGGCGCGGACCACCACGTCGCGCCAGACCCGGTCGCGGACCGGCCGGCAGGTGGACTCGGAGATGAGCAGGCGGCGCAGCTCGCTCAGCGGCAGGCGGCGCTGCGGCAGGCCGGTCACGCCGCGGGCGTCGAAGTCCAGCGGCGCGGGTGGGCAGGTCAACAACTCGAACGCGCGCTCGGCCGCCGCCAGCGGCGATGCGGGCCAGCATTTCGACGAGGTCTTCGGCATGGTGTGCTCCCCGGTGTCGGGCTTGAAAGGCGTCGCCGACGGGCGGCGGCGCGGGGTGTCACCTGCTATCGGCGCACGCCGACCCAACGGGTTGGCCAACCAGCACCCACCGGTTTCGATCATGTCGAGATGGTCCACGTCTGGCCGTGGTTGGCCTGTTGGGTCCAGCTCAGCCGCGGGTTGGCCGCTCGACCCAACGGCGCCGGCCGGCCGTGCGGCACGGCGGCGGCAGTGTGCAAGATCCGGACGGCTTTGCGTAGGTCAACCGCCGCGTGTTGGGTCGGTTGGACAGCCGCTACCCAACCAGGACTGGAATGCGGCCGGGTAGCGCCGTCGAGTTTGGCGCCGGCGCGGGCGACGTCCGGGTGGCGGCGGTTCCACACGGGCCGCTGCGCGGTGTCGCGCCCCGCGGGCGGGTCGACCCGGCGGCCGGCGCGTGGTCGCAGGGGGCGCACCGCCAGCGACCATCGACCGGAGCGGTGACCGGTGGGGCTGCGATGCGGCCAGGATCCGTGACGGTCCGGAGGCCGCGGGACCCCTCGGCCGGTATCGCGGTCAGGACCGCGGTCCTGGGCCGTCCCCGACCGCGGTACCGCTTCAGGACCGGTAGCGGTACGCAGGCCCGGTCCCGCGGTACCGCACCGCGGCGTACCGCACGTCGACCGGTACCGCGTCAGGACCGGTCCAGGACCCGTCGCAACCGCCCGGGACCTCCCGGTACCGGTACGGCGCACCTGGCCACCGCCGATCCGGAACCGGCGGGGCAGGTACTCGCCCGGTCGCGCAGCGCTCGCCCCGCAGATCCACCACCCGGCTACCGTCTGCGACCACCGTGGCGGCTGCGGCATCCACGAGCTCCGGCGCTGGAAACAGTCGTTCGCGACCCTAGCCACGCGGCTCGCCGCCCCGCCCTTGGATCCGACTCCAACGGCCGGCATGCGCTGCGACCTGCACGTCGGTTCAGGCAGCTGCCGTGCGGCGACGACGGCGAGGCGACGCCGAACGCGAGACAGGGCGTCGCTGACCGGCACCTCGGTACAGGAATCCACCCTGCCCGCGGGGCACTGTCCGTGATGGCCCGGACCGTGCGGGAGCCGGTCAACGCAGGGCCGGCACGCCTGCACCGTGTCCATCGACGATCGCTCTCGACCCGCGGTACCGGTCCAGAGACCGGTCCGTTACCGCGTTCCAGGAGCGGTACGGCGGTCGTGTCGGGATCGCGTACCGCGGTCCAGACCGGTCCCGCGAACCGGGCCCCAGGACGGGGACCGGTACCGGACCGGGACCGCACCGGTACCAGTCCATTCGGCGGCGGTACCGCGGTCCCCCGAGCGTCGCCGGTACAGGTACCGGCCGCGGTACCGGTACCGGGATCGATGCCGGTACCGCGCGGTCAGGCGGGAGGACCGGTACGGACCGGGACGGTCGTGCTGCGGCAAGCCCTTCGGCCGCGCCGGCCGGCCCCCGCCCAAGGGACCATCCGGCACTCACGGCGTGCCGGCCGCCACGTCTCGGGCCATCCACTGACCAAGGGTTGATCAACGACTCCCGGCCGTGACCCGGTGACCGCCGGTGGCCTTCGATCGCGTGCGGGCGCCAGTTGGGTCGGTTGGGGTAACCAATGGCAACCCAACTGGCCAGTTGGGTGCCGGGTTGGCCGGGCTCCGCGCCGGTTGGGTGGCCGGTGACCAACCGGCCGCGGCGGGTGTGTGCGCGCGCACACCGCCCGGTTGGGTGCCGGTTGGGTGCCGCGCACGCCCCGACCGCTGTGGAGCGAGGGCCAGTTGGGCCATGCGTTGGCGTGAACAAGGCCCATCCAGCGCGGGAGCCACACCCGCCCATGACCTCACCGCACGATCCCATCCGCGAGGCACCCGACGGCCGCACCGGCTACGACACCGGCACCGGCCGCGACGGCGACGATCCGCTCGGCCTGTCGCAGCTGATCGCCAGCGGCGTCATCGACGTCGTGCCCGGCGACCCGCCGGTGCCGATCACCGTCTGGCGGGTCGCCGAACCGGGTCGCATCGCCCACCTGCTCGTCGGCCTGTACACCCGGGTCGGCGACACCATCGTGTCGCTTGGCCACGACCCCGACATCGCCGGCGCGGCCGGCGCCGGCGGCTGCCGCTACCTGCCGGTCGACGCCGCGCACCGGCTGGCCGACCTCGACCACGTGTCCGGAGCGGTCCGGCTGATCATGTTGCCGTGGCCACCCGCCACCCAGGCACGCACCGGCGCCGCCGCGTCGGGGCCGGTCGTGTCCGGGCCGGCGATGGATGCCGAGGCGATGGTGGACCTGTTCACCGCCTGCCGGGTCCTGCTCGCCGCCGACGGCTACACCATCGTCGCGGTCCCACCCGCCACCGCCGCGAACGTCGCGCACCTGTGGCAGCTGGTCCCCGCCGCCCGCATGGCCGGGCTCGGCTGGGTCGAACAGATCGTCGCCATCACCGCCACCATCGACGGCGATCAGCTCGACGTGCCGGCCGCGCCGACCGACCGGGCCACCCTGCGCCTGGCCCACGACCTCATCGTGCACATCGACCTGTATGTGTTCGTCATCCGGGGCGGCCGCCATGGCTGACCCGCGTCCCCGGCATGTCGCAGCCGTCGAACCGGCAACGTCCGGCGCGTCGCCGTCCACCCCGGCGACCGTGGATGCGACCCTACGTGTTTCCGTGCTGATGGTCGGGCAACGCAGCCTGGCCGCCCAGCGCCGGGGCCGGTACGTCGCCGGCTCCGGTGCCCACCCGGCCCGGATGGCCCCCGACCTCGCCCGCGCGCTCATCGCCGACTACACCCAGCCTGGCGACTGGGTCCTGGACCCGCTCGCCGGCATCGGCACCACCCATGTGGAGGCCATCCACCTGGGCCGCCACGCCTTCGGTGTGGAGATCGAGGCGGGCTGGGTTGCGCTGGCCCGCGCCAACATCGCCTTGGCCCGCTGCCAGGGCGGCACCGGAACCGGCCGGGTCATCACCGCCGATGCCACCCGGCTGCCGCGCGGCATCCCCACCGGACTGCGTGGCCGGTTCCAGCTCGTGTTGACCTCTCCGCCGTACGGGCGCACCATGCACGGCCGGGTCGAGCACCGCCACGGCCCCCTGACCCGCTTCCACAACAGCTACGGCTCGCCGGATCCGGCGAACCTGGCCCACCGCCGCCGGACCGGGCTCATCGACGGCATCACCGCCGTACTGGCCGGCTGCGTGCCGCTGCTCGCCCCCGGCGGCCTCGTCGCCGTCGTGTCCCGGCCGTGGCGACGCGACCACCTGCTGCACGACCTGCCCGGGCAGATCCTGCGGGCCGCCGTCGGCGTCGGGTTGGAGTTCGTCCAGGACCGCAAGGCGATCCACGCCGCCGCCCGCGACGGGCGGCTGCTGGCCCGGCACTCCTTCTACCAGCTGCATGTCACCCGGCAGACCCGCGGCAAGGGCCGCCCGGCGCTGCTGCCGCAACACGACTACGTCGCCATCCTGCGCCGGCCGCCCGACGCCGACCGTGCCAGGCGCCGATGAGCCGCCCCAGCCCTTCCTCTGGGCCGGGCCCGGACGGCGTGCCGGCCGGCCAGGTGCCGGGCGCGGCGGTCACCGGGCCAGCGGCGGCGCCGCGACGCGAGTCGCGCTACCGTGCCTACCCCGCTGCCTCCCCGGCAGTCGGGCCACCGGCGTCCGAGCCGGCGGCAGCGAAGCGCCGACAGGGCCGGGTCCTGCGCCTGGCACTGACCGAGCCGGACACCGCGCCGATGAGCGCCGAACAACACGCGCAGGCCGTCGACACTCTCGCCGCGATGATCGTCGCCTGGTGGCAACGGTCGCCGGCACCGAGCCAGAACCCCGATCCGGGACCGGGCCATCCGCCCGGTTCCCACGAATGACAAAGGAGTCCTCATGACCCAGCCCACCAGCCCACGCCGGCCGCGCGACGCCCAGACCGTCGCCGCCCCGATCCGGGTATCCACCTACGTCCACGGCGGACACGACGACGCGGTCATCCGGCAGCAGGACATCCTGCGCGAATGGATCGCCGCCCAGCCGGGCTGGCAGCAAAGCGGGCGGTACGTCGACGTGCGACCCAACCGGCAGGCGCCGCGGTTCGCACTGCGGCGGGCGCTGGCCGAGGCCCGCGCCGGACGCTACGACGTGCTGCTCGTACACGACCTCAGCCGGCTCACCCGCCGCATGTCCGAGCTGGCCGACATCCTGCGCACGCTGGAGCGGGCGCGGGTCGCGCTGCGTTCGGTCACCGAACCGGTGGACACCTCTACCTCGATCGGTCGGTTGTTCGCCCGCTGGTCGTGGCCTTCGCCGATTTCGACATCGCCGCGCC
>Ga0075421_100008366_pt1 | contig 12703 bp, 7 predicted proteins | sample SoiMetdeltSBSDD5_FD_75292 | JGI IMG/M metagenome (GOLD analysis project Ga0075421, IMG submission 75292) | Bulk soil microbial communities from a Populus tree surrounding site in Tennessee, USA - Soil MetaG P. deltoides SBSDD5 | ecosystem: Environmental > Terrestrial > Soil > Tree plantation... | reverse complement strand
CGGCGAACCGCTGGAAGACGGCGGGATCGAAGGTGGTGCGCGTGACCGCCGCCGCCAGCGCGGAGTAGAAGCTGTCGAAGTCGAAATTGGAGGCACCGCCATCGATGCGGATGCGCCGGCCTTCCACGGTGATGTCCGCGGTGTGGCAAGCCGCGCAGGTGAGGCCAAGGTCCTGCCCTGTCTTCGACGTCGTGCGCGGATCGAGTGCCAGGCCGATCGGCAGGTTGCCGGGGTTCAGCTGATGGGGACCGTCGGCCGGGATCAGGCCGAAGCGTTGAAGGTAGGCAGAGTCGGCGAACATGCCTTGGCCGTCGGGCCGCTCGAGCGCCATGAACCAGGCATACGGAATGGTCCGCGAGCCCTGCGGGGTGAAGTAATAGAGCTCGCGAATTTCCTTCGACCAACCCTGGTCGAGATACGTGATCGCCGGAGCCTGGGCCAACGCGACGGGTGCGGCCAAGGTCGCGAGGGCGCCGAATACAATCGAAAGGCATGGACTGCGTGACACGGATGTCCCCCTCGTTTGGTCTCTCTGGAGCGTGCCTCGCGCCTATGGCTGAACCGTGGTCGAGGTTTCTTGGTCGGCCTTCGCTCGCATTGAGGATGCCTATCGGCTTCCAACTTTGAGTGATCGCAAAGACTGCTTGGCACGCAATCTGATGTTATGATATCCTAACTGTAAAACCAACGATTGGGAAGGGGAGTCCTCGCTTTCAGTCTTGCGCAGCCCGCCTTCTGCGCGACCGCAGTGGCGTTCATCCGTCTGTGTCGTCCCATCCTCTCTCGACGCCTGTGTCCGGAGTTCAGCATGGCCCGCCCTCTGCGCATTCCATTCCTCGTGGACCTGTTGCGTATCAGCGATCCCTCGGAAATCCGATCTCTCGGCGGCGATGCGCGACTCGATCGGCGATTCGATGGCGGCGGTCCGCTACTCAACCGCATCCTGACCAATCGCATCCGGCGCGTGCTGGCAGTCGAGGGCGTGCCGCTTCCCAGTGTCGCGCCGCGCGGCGACGGGGAGCGTGCGCGCAGTCAAACTGCGCTGACGCAGAAGCTCGACGCCATGGCGACGCAGCCGGTCCCGAATGCGGCGACTCTCGATGAGCTGGCGAGCATCGTGCGCGGCGAGAAGGACACTGAAGCAATCGGACCTGCGGTCCAGCAAGCGATCGGACGGCTGTTCGAGCCAAACTACCAGGCAACGCCGGAGAGCTGGCAGGCCGCGCAGGACCTCGACCAGGCGGTGCGCACGCCCAACCCGCTGAAATCGATATTCTGGCGCATCACCGGCCGCATCGAGCGGGCGCAGGAAACGCTCTCCAATCTGGTGCGCGGCGATCGTGCCGGCGTGCATGCGACCGGCATCGCCATCCACAACCTCGTGCGCGGCATCGAACGGATGCGCGAGCTGTGGGCGCAGGGGCGCGCGAACCAGAGGCCCTCGATCGATGCGGTCCTCGCGCACTGCCTGGTGGCGCCGGCCGGCGTCCTGCGCCAGGCCACCGCACGCGGCATCACCGGCACGGGCGAGTTCCGACCCGGAACGCTCGTCAATCTCGAGCTCGAGAAGGCGCGCGAGGCTCAGCCCGGTGCGGACGTCACCTTCCTGGCGGGCACGTGGGCCCAATGCCCGGCCGGCACGTGGGTGTCTGCGTTCCTGGGTGCGGTGTGGAACAAGGCTCTCGAGGCCGAACGAAGGGGGCTGTCGTGACGTCGGAAGACATCATCTTCACACCGTTGAAGTTTCGCAATCTGACGGTGAAGAACCGCATTTTCCGTTCGAACATTTCCGGCAGATTCGACAATGACGACGGCTCGCTGACCCAGACCCGCATCAACTGGGAATGCAAATTCGCCGCCGGCGGCGTCGGGGCGATCATTTCCTCCTACGTTCCGGTGCAAATGGAGGGCCGCATCATTGCGAGCTACGCCACGATTCACCGCGACGACTTCATCCCGCTGTGGCAGCGTCTGGGTGAAGCGGTGCACCAGTACGACGGCTGCAAGTTCATCATGCAGCTGAGCCACTCGGGCCGGCAGATGGACCTGCCCGGGGTGCACAATGCGGACCGACGTCCGGTCAGCTCCACCAGCCGCAAGGAATCGCTGCACGGATTTCTCTGCCGCGCGGCCACCAAAGCGGAAATCGACAAACTGGTCGCCGATTTCGCGGCGGGCGCGTGGCGCGCCCGAGAAGCCGGTTTGGACGGGGTCGAGCTCCACGCCGCGAACGGTTATCTGTTCACCCAATTCCTGAGCTCGGGGATCAACGACCGCAAGGACGAGTATGGCGGACCGTTGGAGAACCGGGCGCGCTTCCTGCTCGAGGTCATCCGGGCGATCCGCGACCGCGTAGGCCGCGACTTTCACCTGCAGGTGAAGCTGAGCGGGATCGACCGCAACAACGTGATCCCATGGGAGGGCAAGGGCAACGTCCTCGCCGATACCGTGCAGGTGGCGAAATGGGCCGAAGCCGAAGGCGCCGACGCGATCCACGTCTCGAGCGGCTCGCTGTTTCCCCATCCTCTCAACCCGCCGGGCGACTTCTCGTTCGAGACCATCGCCACGACCTACGACGCGATGATCTCTTCCGGCGTCGACGCGTTCCGCAATTTCCTGCTGTTCCGTTATCGCCTGCTGCGGCCGATCTTCCGGTGGCTCTGGTTCCGCATGAAAAAGGGGCATCCCATCGAAGGCGTCAGCCTCGACGAGTCGCGCGCCATCAAGGCCGCGGTTTCGGTTCCGGTGCTCAACACCGGCGGTTATCAGACCGCATCATTCATTCGCGAGGGGATCCATTCGAAGGCTTTCGACGGCGTCGCGATCGCACGCTCGCTGGTCGCCAACAACGACCTCGTGGAGCAATGGCGCAGCGGTCGCGATCTTCCCGAGCGGCCGTGCACGTACTGCAACAAATGCCTTCTCAATGCCCCCAAGAATCCGATGGGCTGCTACGAATTGATCCGCTACCCGAGCCGCGATGCCATGGTCGAAGAACTGATGTCGATCTATCGCACCCGCGCAACCCTCAACCTTCCTCCCGTCTAGCGAGGGCGAGATGCCTCCTGCCGAGCCTCCCGTCAGCGAAGTCGAAAGGGCGCTGCATCGCCGGCGGCCATGGAGACTCTATCCACTTGTCATCCTTGTCGCGCTGCTGCTGCTGATCGGCCTGATTACGGCGGTGATCGGGATATCGCTGCTGCTGCGGCTCGCGCGCGACAGCGCTCGCACCTACGACGATCCCGTGGCGCACTTCACGCACGGGTCGATCGGCGCGGAGCCCGAGAGCGGACTGCCTTATTGGGTCTGGCAGGCGTTGCCGCGGATCTATCCCGACGCGTTCAACGGCCGGCTCGACTACCGCGCTTTCGGCTTCCTCTACGAGGTCAAGGACGGCCGGCAATCCGATCTCCCGCTCGGTATCTCTCGCCGCAACTATCGCGGCGTCGAACTGGTTTGGTTCAACTGCGCGGTTTGCCACGTGGGAACCTGGCGCCAGGCCGAAGGTGCGACCCAGCACGTCGTCCCGGGCATGCCGTCGAACAATCTCGATATCTATCGCTTCATTCGCTTCGTTCTCGGGGCGGCAGGGGACGAGCGGCTGGCACCCGACAACCTGATGGCGGCCATGAAGGCGGCCGGAGCGAAATTCAGTCCGATCGACGAGATGGTCTGGCGCTTCTACGTCATCCCGCGCGTGCGCGAAGGCCTGGTCGCTCGCGCCTCCCGACTTCAGCAGTTCATCCTGGAGCAGCCGCCCTGGGGCCCCGGCCGCGTCGATACGTTCAATCCCTACAAGCTCGGGGAAATCAAGGTGAAGCTGCAGGCGCTGGCGCCCTATGAGCTTTATGGCGCGAGCGACTTCCCGTCGATCTTCCTGCAAAAACCGCGGGAGGGCATGCAGCTCCATTGGGACGGCAACAACACGTCCTTGGCCGAACGCAACCTTTCCGCCGCGATCGGAGCCGGTGTGACGCCGGCTACCGTGGATCACGCGGCGGTCGACCGGGTGGCCAAATGGCTGGGCGACCTGCGGCCGCCGCCGAGTCCGCACGTGGTCGACGCTGCGGCCGCACAGCGCGGGCGCGCTCTGTACATGACGAATTGTGCCTCTTGCCACGGCCATCACACGAACGGTCAGTACGTGTTCGAGGGCGCGGCGCTGGGCAAGGTCGACCCGAATTCCCGGCTCGGCGCCGATCCCGGCCGGCTCGATTCATACACTGCGGAATTCCGGACGCATCAGCTGAGCGAGCTGTTCGCTGGCACGCGCTACCGCTTCAAATATTTCACCAAGACCGACGGGTACGCGAACGTGCCGCTCGACGGCCTGTGGCTGCGCGGCCCGTACATGCACAACGGCTCGGTGCCGACATTACGGGCGCTGCTGTCGCCTCCGGCCGAGCGTCCGGCCGCCTACGTCCGAGGCAGCGATGTCATCGACGGAGTCAATGGAGGCTTCATCTCGCCGCCTTGCGAGCCTGGACGCCCGCTGGCCAGCGGCTTCTGCTACGACACGCGCCAACCCGGCAACGGCAATGGCGGACATACCTACGGCACCTCGCTTGCGCCGGCCGAGAAGGCGGATCTGTTGGCCTATCTCCTGACATTCTAGGACCACGCCATGGCGACTCCTGACGAAGCTGCATCGCCGCCCTCGCGCCGCGTCGACAACACCGCATTGAAATGGTTCAGAGGGCTGGTCTGGGCCGGGATCGTCGCCAACATGATCCTGGCGCTGGTCTCGATCACAATTCCGGCCAAGGTGCTGCAATTCCTCCGCCTCGATCCGGCAACGCCGTTGCTGTGGCCGCGCTTTGCCTGTTTTCTGCTGATCCTGCTCTCGGTGTTCTATGTGCCGGCCGCGCGCGACCCGGTGAAGAATTCATTCTCCGCCGTGTGGACCGTCGCCTGCCGCTTCGGCGGCGTCGCGTTCTTCGCCATCGTGGGCGGGCGCTACATCGTCTTCGGTCTGTTCGACCTCGTGTTCGGGCTTCCGCAGGCCGTCGCGCTTTACCTCGGGTGGAGGGGGCGTGACGACTCCGTTGCCGGCCGCAGGCTGCGCACAGCACTGGTGTCGCTGGCAGCGCTGGTCGTGATCGGGTCGGTCGGCTGGGTCGGCTACCAGCAGATCATGCGTCCCAAGGTGCCGGTCTTTGCCTCCGACGAAGAGCATTTCAAATACGGCTCGATCGGCAACGACGGCGCAGCCGGCATCCCTTATCGGATGTGGACGGTACTGCCGCAGGTGTGCGCGAGGCTCGTCCCCGGACAGGGCGGTTACGCCGCCTTCGGTTTCCGCTGGGATCCCGGACGAGACCCGGCGGTCGATCCGCCGATCGGCTTCTCCAAGGCGAAAGTCGGCGTCGAGCGGATGTCGATCAACTGCGCGATCTGCCACATCACGAGCGTTCGGCTCAGCGCCGATGCTCAGCCGCAACTCTACCCGGGCGGGGCATCCAACACCGTCGATGTCCAGGGCTACCAGCGCTTCCTGTCGCGCTGCGCCCAGGAGGACGAGTTCAGCCCGAAGTTCCTGATTCCGGCGATGGAAGCCAAGGGCAAGCTGTCGTGGCTCGACCGGCTCACCTACAAGTACGTGCTCATTCCGGTGGTCCGCAAACGCCTGGTCCAGCAGGGGGAAGCCTTTGCCTGGACCGACCAGCGCCCCACCTGGGGACCGGGCCGCATCGATCCATTCAATCCGGTCAAGTTCGGCATGCTCGGCATGATCGACGACGGCACGATCGGCAACAGCGACATGCAGGCGGTCTGGAACCTCGATGCGCGCGAGCGCATCCGGCCGAACGCGCCGTTCCACTGGGACGGCCTCAACACGTCGCTGCGCGAAGTGATCATCAGCTCCGCGCTCGGCGACGGAGCGGTGGCCGAGGAGTTCAGTTTCGATTCCATGGCGCGCATCGAGCGCTTCCTGCGCAAGACCGCGCCGCCGCCCTCGCCGCACCGGCCGGATGGCGCAGCGGCTGAACGGGGCAAGGCCGTGTTCGCGGCACAGTGCGCCGACTGCCACAGCCCGGACGGCAAGCGCACGCTCACCATCATTCCGGCGCACGAAGTCGGGACCGACACGCATCGGCTGCGCATGTGGACTGTGGCGGCGCGCGATACCTACGGCGCCTACCGCAAGGGCTACAACTGGGACTTCCGTTCGTTCCAGAAGACGGACGGCTACATTGCCGAGCCGCTCAACGGGTTGTGGCTCAGCGGACCATATCTGCACAACGGCTCGGTCCCCACGTTGCGCGACCTGCTGGCGCCGCCGGCGCAGCGGCCGGTCACTTTCGTCCGCGGACCGGACGTGGTGGACGGCACCAACGGCGGCTTCGTGTCGCCGTCCTGCGATCCGCGGGCCCCGCCCAAGGAGGGCTTCTGCTATGACACGCGCCTTGCCGGCAACGGCAATGGCGGGCACGTCTTCGGCACGACGCTGAGCCCGACCGAAAAGGCCGACCTGCTCGCGTACCTGCTGACGTTGTAGGTCAGCTCTCCGAGCTGCCGGCTAATTGGAGCGTGATGACTTTCCTCGAATCGTCATCGCTCTAGCCTGTCGTTGGAGGATGATCCCTCGGGTCGAGCCCGAGGGCATGCTTTTCCGAAAACCGGTTCCCACTTTTCGGGATCATGCTCTAGCAACGCTCTTCAAAAGATGAAGCCTGTCCCGTCCAAGGAACGGAACAGGCTTCTATCCGCCGTTGGCGCTTACTGCGGGAACGCCGGGTCGCTCTTGGCGTCGGCGCGCGCCTTCCAATCCAGAGAGTAGTACGTGCCGCGGTCACGCGCCCACGGATCGAACGTATTGACAACGTGCCTGAGCTCGGGCTCAAGCTCGGGCGTATTGCGGAGCAGGACCCGCTTGAGCGGTGCGACCTCGTACTGGTGGCCGTTCACCTCGCGCGGCTCGAACATTTTCTCCACGTTCGGGCCGTTGTTGTTGACCCAGTTGATCCCGAATGTTGAGTAGAACTCGGGACGGAAGCTCGACGTGAAGAACCGGTCGCTGAACAGCCGGCGCGAGGCGTTGAGGATGAACAGGTGGAACTGGGTCTCGGAGATTGCGAAGCCATGTGGCCGCGTCGTCTCGGCGAGCCAGCCGACTACAATGTCCACGTCCTCGATATTGTCGACCATTTCGCCGTGCTTCTTGCCCAGACAATCGTTGATTTCGGTGCCGTCGGGATTGCGTTGCGCGGACGTGATGATCTTCTTCTCGTCGCAGGTGTGCTGGCCGTAGATCTCCCGCAGGATCTTCACCAACTGTTCCTGATCGGCCCGTTCCTGGGGGGTGACGTTCGGCCGCTGGTCGATGAAGTCTTCGAACTTGGTCAACTGCCGTAGACCGATCTGCCGGCGCAGCTCGTTGAAGCGGGGAAGCCCCCGCTCGCGGTCGCGGATGACGTCGAGGGCCGGGACGTCGATCTTCGTGTCCAGCCGCGGAGGAAGATCGAGGTTCTGCAGGAACTGTGGATGGTTCTGCAGCAGCAGCATTCCCAAGCGCTGACGGCCCATCGACAATGCCCAGTTCCCCAGCCCGCCCTCGTGCATCCGCCCGGTGGCCTTGCCGCGGAACGTGTCGACCACTGCGATCTTCTTACGGATCACGTTCGGATCATTGTCGATCTGACGGAACTCGATCAGGTCCGGCACCAGCGGATGCAGCCGGTATACGGTCGGGAACTCCTCTGGGAAGTTGAACGGCGAGCCGAAGTGCTGGGTGCCGCCATTCACGACGTCGAGCTTCCACGATCCCTTCTCGTCAAGCAGTTCCACCTTGCTGCCCAGCCCGATGATGCCGGGCCCGGAGGATATGGCGGACGCGATGACGTTCGCCTTCTTGGGATCGTCCGACGCTCTCACCTTCTTGAGAACCCTTTCGGCAACCTCCATCATCAGTGGATGCTTGTCCTCGTCGAGCAGGCCGGACCAGTTGGAGTTCATGGCCCGATAGAGGGGCTCGTTGTAGAGAAGCTGGGTCGTCCATTCGATCGTATGAATCTTCGCGATCTCGGCTGAGACGACGAGTCGCGCGATCTGGAACAGCTCCTCGGAAGATACCTGCGAATTGGTGATGACCTGGCGGGGGTTCGCCGGGTTGCGCAGGCCCGAGTCCTCATTGGGTGCTTGCCGCGCCTTCTTGCGGAACTCGTCGACGAAGGTGTTGTGCTCCCGCACGAACAGATTGTGATAGAAGCTCATTCCGATGGACCAGTTGTCCGGGAAGCCCGTGGCCTCCTGGCCGGCCCACTCAGGCCTGATCGGATCGCACTGCCCCGTCTCGGTGCCGGGCGGACACATGGTCCCGAAGACCGGAAGATAGCCCAGCGTCTCACCCGTTCGGACCGGTTTCATCTCGAACTTGGCCGGATCAGCAGGATCGCGCTTGGCGCGTCGCTGCGAGCGTTCGTCATGGCCATAGAGCTGAGAGGCGTCCCACCATGCCGTCACGTTGTTGCTCGTCGTCTTGTAGGACCTGGTGATCCTGTCGCGGTCGCCCTCGCCCTCATCCTTCGCCTTGAAGGTTCCGGGAGCAGTGGAGTCGGCAATCAAGGCCGCTTCCATCTTGTCCTCGGGCCGGCATCCAAGTTGGGCGGCCGTGCCTGGACCGGCACAGCCGAGGCTCGACATGATCTGAGACTGATTGTTCCGCGCGTCTTCCATGTGAGAGAACCAGTCATGGGTCATGAACTGGATCCAGAAGGCGGCGAGGACATTAAAGAACGGGGCCTTTTTGTAGGGGCAGTCGGCATCCACCGAGTCGGAGGCGCCATGGCCCTGATTACAGTTGCGCGCGTCCTTCTGGTCGCGGGTGAACAGCCTGCGGCTGATCACCTGCGGGTCGGGCTTGAGCAACCCGAGCCGGTCGCCGTGCCGGTTCTTCGCAAGCTCATTCTGGCGCAGGTCGGGGTAGGTACTTTCGAACTCGACGTTGCGGGCAAACAATTGTCCGCTCGATCCCATCGCAGGATTGTCGATGTCATTGCAGATGCCGGTCAGCGTGCGGTGGCGAATCAGATCCCCGTTGCATCGTTGCGCGCCATTGCCGCCGACCTGCTCGAAGTTCGGATGACCCGCCGGAAGGCGCATCTCCTTCCAAGTCTTCAGCACGGGGCCGTCCGGGGTCGAGCCATATTGCTCGAACGTCTTGTTGTCGAAGAGATTGAATTTGATGAGTTCCATCCGCTGGTATTCGAGATCGATCAAAGCGGACGTGAGAGCAATGCCGTCGCGCACAGGAAGACCCGACCTTGACCTGGGACCTCCGGTCGCAAAGTAGTTCGACCAATCGACCCACGGGGTGCCGGCCTGCGCGGCGGTCATTTCGCCGCCGCGACAGCGCTCGCGAGCTTCGTCGTCCAGCTTCCCTTCGAAACGCATATACCGTTTCGCGGCGACCGGGCGCACCACGTCTTCCTCACCGGCAATCAAAAACTTGGCGCATGACAAGCCGGTTCTCACGGCCTCCATGCGGCGCTCTTGCGCTTGCGACGGTGTCGTTCCCGCAACGGAGACGATCGCGGTGGCGCCGATGAGACTAGCGATGGCGAGATGGCAGTGCCGCATCTTATTTCCCCCTGTACCGTCGTTGGTGTAGCGGTTGGGACGTCGTGCGCGGTGATCGCGTTCGTGGCCCGCACAAGCGTCGAGCTTAGCAACTATAAACCAGCGTGAATCGCAGCGCAACTTAGAGGATGGGTCGTCGAGCTCTAAAATCACGACGCGCCGACCGTATGGAGCTTTTTTTTTGCGCGGCGTCGGATAGCTCACGTCTATCGGCGCGCTTCGGTCGCTTGCAGCGCGCTGCGCGCAGCATCACGCCTACAGCCCCGCGGCAAACAATCTTTTGCAAGCCGGTGCATTCCTACCAATCAGGGAACCCGCGTGAACGAGCGTTAACCGCGGCTCCCGAGACTTGACTCAATCTCTTCTCATTTAGGTCGAATTAACTTCGTCTGCTCTATCGAAAGAGGACGTTCCAGATTTGCGACCTGCGACTGGTGACTGTGATCCTTGGAGGAACAGCGAAATGAAGAAGTGTCTGACCGCCCTGTCCGCAACCGCCCTCGTCGGCGCCATGCTGGTCGGCAGCGTGAGCGATGCCGATGCGTACTGGCGCGGTCGTGGCCGCGGATGGGTTGGCCCTGCCATTGTCGGCGGCGCGGCCGTCGGCCTGCTCGCCGGCGCCGCCCTTGCGTCGCCGCGCTACTACTACGGCCCGGGCCCGGTGTACGCCGGACCGGGGCCCGGCACCTGCCTGGCGGACCAGGAAGTGTGGTCGCCCTACTACCGCGCCTATGTGGTGCGGCGCGTGGCGGTGCCGTGCTGAGCTAGCTTGAGCTGACCGCCGCCTCAGCGCGTGCCGCGATTGCGCATGTGATCGAGCACCGCTGAGGTCGGCCAGCAGTCGACCTTGAGACTGTTGGCCTTCTGATACGCGCCGAGCGCCGCGCGTGTCAGCATGCCGGCTTTGCCGTCGATCTTGTCGCGATAGAGCCCGAGCTCGGTCAGGCGGCGCTGCATCGCCTCGACCTCGGCGGTGCGCAGCTGGGTATTCTTGCTCCACGGCGTCTCGAACGGCCGCGGGTCGCTGATGCGATCCGACAGGTGGCCGACGAACAGCACGTAGAGATCGGAAAAATTGTAGTCCTTGATCACGTAGTAGTTCTTCGGCGTGAGGAACGCCGGCCCATAGGTTCCTTCCGGCAACAGCAGCGACGCCGTTTCCGCGAGTTCCTCGCGGGCGAGCTTGCGGTCGTAGGCGGGGACGAGTCCTTGCCGCAGCCATTCGCCGATCGGCTTGGTCACTGAGGGCTCGGCGATGGTGCAGTCGACCGGCTGCGTCACGCGCACCTCGTAGGCCCAGCGCTTGCCGCGCTGCCATCCCTTGCCCACCAGCTGGCTCGCGGCCGATGCAAGTGCATCGGGCACCGAGCCCCAGATGTCGCGCCGGCCGTCGCCGTCGAAGTCGACCGCGTGCTTGTAGAAATCGCCCGGCAGGAACTGGGTGTGCCCCATCGCGCCGGCCCACGAGCTGCGCATGTTCGCGCGCGTGACGTGGCCCTCCTGCAGCATCTTGAGCGCAAGCAGGAACTCCTGGCGGAACTGGTCCTTGCGCCGCCCCAAATAGGCCTGCGTCGCCAGCACCCGGATGGCGTCATGGCCAAGTTTGTGGCCGCCATACGCGGTCTCGCGCCCCCAGATCGCCAGGATGATCCCGGGCGGCACGCCGTATTGCTTCTCGATCGCGGTCAGTGTCGCGCGGTGCTGGTCGAGGAGCTTGCGGCCCTGGCCGGCAAGGTTCGCGATCGTGCGCTCGCGCACGTAGTCCTGCGGCGGCTGCACGAACTCCGCCTGCGACGGCGGCCGTTCGACCCGGCCAGGGATGACGAGGTCTGGCAGCGACAGATCGGGCTCGAGGTCACGCGTTGCGGTGTCGAAGGTCGCGCGGGTGATGCCGAGCGATTGGGCTTCGGGCCAGAGGGTTAGCAGCCACTGCTGGAATGCGGGATCAGCCGCATGTGCAGGCCATGCGGCAAGGATCGCGCCGAGGACGGCGATGACGGAGGCGAACCGAATCATGACACCAACCTGGGCCTGAAGGACGGCAGGGTCATGTTCACGCACCACATCAGCGCGTGAACTTCTTGTACTTGATCCGGTGCGGGATGGCCGAGTCTATCCCGAGCCGCCGCTCCTTGTCCTTCTCGTAGTCCTGGAAATTGCCCTCGAACCATTCGACGTGGCTCTCGCCCTCGAACGCCAGGATGTGGGTGGCGATGCGGTCGAGGAACCAGCGATCGTGGCTGATGATCACGGCGCAGCCGGCGAAATCCTCCAGCGCTTCTTCGAGCGCGCGCAAGGTGTCGACGTCGAGGTCGTTGGTCGGCTCGTCGAGCAGGAGCAAATTGGCGCCCGACTTGAGCATCTTGGCGAGGTGCACGCGGTTACGCTCGCCGCCCGAGAGCTGACCGACCTTCTTCTGCTGGTCGGCGCCCTTGAAATTGAACGAGGAGCAATAGCCGCGGGAATTCACCTCGCGTTTTCCCAGTTGCAGCTGGTCGAGGCCGCCGGAGATTTCCTCCCACACGGTTTTCTTGCCGTCGAGCGAGTCGCGCGACTGGTCGACGTAGCCGAGGTGCACCGACTCGCCGATCTTGATGGTGCCTTTGTCGGGCTTCTCCTGGCCGGTGATCATGCGGAACAGCGTGGTCTTGCCGGCGCCGTTCGGGCCGATCACGCCGACGATGCCGCCGGGCGGCAGCTTGAAGGTGAGATCGTCGATCAGCAGGTTGTCGCCGAAGGCCTTGGTCAGCCCGTCGAAGTCGATGACGTTCTGACCCAGCCGCTCGGCGACCGGGATGATGATCTGGGCGGTCTGCGTGGTCTTCTCGGCCGCCTTCTTCACCAGCTCTTCGTAGGCATTGTAGCGCGCCTTGGACTTGGCCTGGCGGGCGCGCGGGCTTGCCGCGATCCACTCCTGCTCGCGCGCAAGCGTGCGCTGGCGCGCCTCCTCCTCGCGGCCCTCCTGCTCGAGCCGCTTCCGCTTCTGCGCGAGCCAGGCCGAGTAGTTGCCCTGATACGGGATGCCGCGGCCGCGATCGAGCTCCAGGATCCAGCCGGTGACGTTGTCGAGGAAGTAGCGGTCGTGGGTGACGATCAGGATCGCGCCCGGATAGTTGCGCAGGTG